>JAEEGJ010004401.1_pt1 | contig 47774 bp, 42 predicted proteins | sample 8958761 | NCBI WGS metagenome assembly JAEEGJ01 (sample SAMN16246546, study PRJNA631951) | gut metagenome | biome: gut microbiome; feature: rumen; material: RS-attached | host: Bos | place: Iran: Karaj | collected 2018-10
AGGACGAGACGCACTTCGGTATGTGGTGCATCATGTCGTCGCCGTTGCTCATCGGCTGCGACACCCGCAACATCCGTCCCGAGTCGCTGAAACTGCTCTGCAACCGCGACCTCATTGCCCTGAACCAGGACCCGCTGCACCTGCAGGCATACGTGGCCGAGAAGCAGGGCGAGTGCTTCATCCTGGTGAAGGACATCAAGAAACTGAACGGCAAGACCCGCGCCGTGGCCATCTATAACCCCACCGACGAGGAACAGACCGTACGCCTCAACCCCGCAACCATCGACCTCGGCGGCGCCGTGCAGTACTATGACTGCTTTGCCCAGCAGGACTATCTCTACGACATGAACACCATTCCCCTGAAGATTCCTGCTCACGGCACGAAGATTTACCGCGTGAAAGGTCAGAAGCGCCTGGAGCGCAAGGTCTATGAAGCCGAGTCGGCACTGCTGCCCGCCTATCAGGAGTTGCGCAACAATCAGGACGTGAAGTCGGGCAACTACACCGCCATCCCCGAGGCCAGCGGTGGCTATAAGGCCGGATGGCTCGGCGGACGTGTGGGTAACGACATCCAGTGGAACGATGTTTATGTGCAGAAAGCCGGTACGCGCCGGATGACCATCACCTACTTCTGCGGCGAGGAGCGCACGATGGACCTCACGGTCAACGGCCAGCGCATAACCACACTAAAGGCTGCTGCCGGCGACTGGAACCAGCCTGCCACCATTGCCGTCAACGTGAACCTCAAGAAGGGCCGCAACAGCATCCGACTGAGTAATGACAGCGCGTGGATGCCGGATATTGATAAAATGGTACTGGAGTGATAGTGCTATTCACTCTAACGTTCCACAAACCTTGCTTTACCTGACGACGAACTTCTTGCCGTCGCTGATGTAGACGCCGGGCTTCAGGGCCTTCGGGTCGGCGAGGCGGCCGTCGAGCGAATAGAGCGGCGCACGGAACGGAGTAGTGGCAGTGTCAGCAGGACGGATGGCGGTGGCCTCCTGATCGTCGTTGGTCAAGTAGACGTCGTCGATGACTACCTTGCCGGCTTTCGGGGCACGGAAGGCCATCTTGTAGACCTTCGAGGGGTCCATGACGGTCTTGTTGTACCTCAGGTTGTTGAGGTCGATGACGACGGTTGTGCGGTCGTTGATGGTGTCGCGGTAGGAGATGTTCTTGCTCTTGCCGTAGAGCCACACCTCGGTGCCAATGTCCTGAGGTTCCTTCAGCTTGACGATGAGATACTTGTAGCCCGACCAGTCGGCGAAATGGGGATAGGTCCAGGAAAGTATGCCGGCGCCGGTCGACTTGACGGTCATGGTGTGCGTCTTCTCGGAGAACACGCAGTTCTTGTTGGCCACAAGGTCGTAGTTATGGAACGAGAAGTAAGGATACTGCACGCCCAGCTTATACAGACCTTCGGCGGCGTAGCGGCTGCCGATAATGCGATAGCCCAAAGCGTTGAAGTGCCAGGGGTCCTGACCGTTGCCAGGGCAGCCCTCGGAGCTGATGACGGCGCTGTTCTTGACGACGCTCGGCATGCGGGCCACCTGGGTGTTATGGGCGTAACAGGAGCCGCCCTGGTCCTGGCGCAGTGTCTCGCCGACAAACAAGGGTACAGTGTCAGTGCCCAGGCCGAGGTCGGTGAGCATGTCGTTGTAGATTTTCTTCACCATATTGGGCCAGTTGGGGTCGCCGTTGTTCGAGCAACCCTGGTGTAGCAGGATGCCCTTGATGATGCCCACCTCCTGGGCCTTCTTGGCCATCTCGATGATGCGGCCGTAGGGGTTGCTGCCGTAGTTGTTCTTGGCCAGGATGGCCCACCACTCATTGGGGTTCTGCTGCATCTTCTGCTTGTACTTGTCCTTGTCGAACATCTCGATGGGCGAGCCGCCCATAGCCACGGGAATGACGCCGATGCGAATGTCCTCGGGCAGATTCTCGACCATCATGCGGCCGAAGTAGTCGGTGGGGCCGAGGCCGCCGGCGGGACTCACCAATGGAGGCGTAGCCACGTACCAGCTGCCCATCTTGCGCGAGGGGCTGCTGAAGTTGCAGGTAGCGAGCAGGCGGAAGCGCTTGTCGATGCCCGTCTTGTCGATGGACTCCGGCTGGGCGTTGCCCTCCATGTTGGACTGTCCGAAGCAGATGTAGATGTAGAAGTTCGGATCAACGTCGGCCTTTGCTCCTACGAGCGCGGTGGCCAACAGTACCGCTGAAAAAAGTAGTCGTTTCATCATGATGTATATTTTTCAATTTTTCAATTCTCCCACGTAGCCACATTAGCAGCCACCAGCAGTCGCAGAGCACGAGCACGCCGAGCCACGGCCAGCGGAACAGCTGTGTCAGGAAGGTGCCTCATTCCTCATTTCCCATTCCTCATTCCTCATTTCCTAACGAACACAGGAATATGAGCCTTGTCGACAGCCGTAGTAACGGTCTGTCCGCCAGCATAGTGCTTGCCGGTACGGTAGTCGTCCCAGCCACCCTTGTTCTTCGGCAGGTAGGTCTTCCACTCGGTGACGCCCGGCTCGGTGACGGGGCTGATGAGCAGCTTGGGGCCGAACATATACTCATAGGGCTGCTGCAGGGCAACGGGGTCGTCAGCAAAGTCGAACACCAGCGGGCGCATCAGCGTGTAGCCCTCCTTGGCAATGCGTTCGGCACACTCCTCGATGTAGGGCTTCAGCTTATAGCGCTCCTGCAGGCACTCGGCAATGACCTGCTGCGCCTCGGGGCCGTAGTTCCAGGGCTCGGTGTTGCTCATATAGCCGTGGACGCGCATCAACGGCAGGTAGACGCTGATCTCAATCCAGCGGAGCATGCGCTCGATGTAGTCCTTGTTGGTGTACTGGTCGCCGGGACGGAAGAAACCGCCGGCATCATACGTCCACCAGGGCACGCCGGCAGCCTGAACGCCCAGTCCGGCCACAATCTGGCGGCGCAGCGTCTCCCAGTCGTTGCCCACGTCGCCGCTCCAGAGGGCCGAGCCGTAGCGCTGGATGCCGGGGAAACCGCAGCGCGTGAGAATCATCGGCCGCTCGACGCCCTCGCTGAGCAGACCTTCGTAGACGGTCTTGTTGACCAGCAGCGGATAGACGTTGCGCACCTGCTCGCCAGCCCACTTGCCGTCGTTCACGCGGCGCCCGGCCAGGTCGTCGTTCTCAGGCTCGGTGGCGTCCTGCCACCAGGCGTCGATGCCGAGGGGCACCAGCCGCTGGGCGAAGTTCTTCCAGTAGTCGGCGGCAGCCTCGGGGTTGAAGAAGTCAATCCAGTCGGTGCCGGAGATATAGCGGTTGGCGGCCACCATCTCGCGGCCCACCACGGAGTTCTTGTCAATTTTCGACCAGACGGAGACCATCAGGCGGATGTCCATCTTGTGCAGGCTGTCGGTCAGCGCCTTCGGGTCGGGGTAGTGCTCCTCGTCGAACTGCATGGAGTTCCAGCCGTACTTGCCCCAGTACTGCCAGTCCTGGACGATGACGCTGATGGGCAGCTTCTCCTGCTTGAAGCGGTTGGCGGTCTCAAGAATCTCCTTCGAGGAGTGGAAGCGCTCACGGCAGTGGATGTAGCCCAAGGCCCACGAGGGCATCAGCGGCGCCGGACCGGTCAGGTCGCGGTAGGTGGCAATAATCTCGTCGGCAGAACCTACGAAGACGGTGTAGTCGAGCTGCGGGGCTACAGGCGAGCGGAAGGTGGTCTCATCCTTCACCTGACCGTAATAGAGGACGGGGTTATCGCCGCGTGAGAGCTCGGCGGTCACGGTGTGGCGGCCTGCCGTCAGGCGGACGATGGCCGACGTGGTGGGCGGCAGCCACGTGTTCTGCATATCGATGACCTTCTGACCGTCGATGACGAGGTTGTGGCGGCGGGCCATCTTCTGGCCGACGTCGAGCAGCAGGGCGTAGTCGCCGGCAGCGGCAACGTCGATGGTAGCTTCGTAGATGTTGCGGCGGCGCACCTCCTGGCGCCCGCCCTCGGTGGTGGTGACGTTGACGACCTCGCTGGCACCCTCGCCTTCACGCCGCGTCAGCTTAACGCTGCGGTCGCTGGGGTTGAAGTCGACAAGGCCGTAGTTGTTCCACAGCACGCCGTAGCCCTTGCTCGACAGGAGCATCGGCAGACTGATCTGGGTGTTGACCTGCGTCAGGCGGCGGCTCAGTCCGCGGACATTGGCATAGCCGTCCTGGAACTGTCCCAGGCCGCAGAGGTATTCATCCTTGGGCGAGGCAAAGGTCAGCGTAGCCTCACCGCCATCCAGCTGGTGGCGCGTGGCGGTGAACACCACCCTACCCTGCCGGTTCTTGACCGTCAGCACCTGGCGGCGGCTGTCAACGTCGACCTTGACGTCGTTCGACTTCACGGCGCCGTGCTTCACATAGAGCCAGTCGGGCAGGTCGTTTTTCACTTCACCCTCGGCATACTGAACCCTCACGGCATTACGGGCCACGGTGGTCACGGTCAGTTTTCCCTTTCCAAATGGAAAGACTTCTGCCTGCATCGTCACAGACAGCATAAGCATCACAATCAGCAGTACGTTCTTTTTCATTCTTTTTAGTATTGATAATTTGGCTACAAAGTTACAAAAGAAAACGACGTTCGACACCCGCCAAATGTTTCACATTGTTTTCCACATGTCGCAAAACAGGCCTATAAAACAAAAAAACATTAAAGAAAGGTATAAGATTAGAATATTTTGCTTATCTTTGTCGCAAATATTATTATCAACTTTAACGAACGACTATGAAAAAAGTATTAGTTTGTCTGACGACAATGCTCTGCGCAGTTGGGGCAAATGCACAACCGCGCTGCAATGATGACGGGACGGTGACGTTCCAGTACAAGAATGACTCGGCAAAGACTGTCCTGGTTGATGCGCAGTTTTCCGGGCGCAAGGAGATGACGCGCGGCGCCGACGGCGTGTGGACGGTCACCCTCGGACCAGTGGCCCCCGATATGTACCCCTACTGCTACATCGTCGACGGCATCAGCGTGATGGACCCTGAGAATCCGCTCTACTTCCCCAACGAGGGCTTCAAGAACAGCCTGCTCGAAATCAAGTCGAAGGACGGCTCGCTGCCCCACGACATCCGCGACGTGCCCCACGGCCGCATAGAATACATCCACTACTACTCCAAGAGCCTCGGCGGCACCAACACCGCCGTCGTCTACCTGCCGCCCAGCTACAACAACATGATGGGAGGCGGCATGCAGTTCAACATGGGCGACCAGAAGAAGTACCCGGTGTTCTACTGCATCAGCGGCACCACCGACACCGAGGAGGTCTACTATAAGGTGGGACGCATCAACTACATCCTCGACAACCTGATTGCCGACAAGCTGGCCAAGGAGATGATCGTCGTGCTGCCCTACGGCAACCCGACGAAACTGCTGCCCGCCAAGCCCGCCGGCGACGGCCAGCCTCAGATGCAGTTCGGCGGCGACGTCTTCAGCAAGGACCTCATCAACGACCTGATGCCCTACATCGAGAAGAACTACCGCACGGTGAACAATGCCGACAACCGTGCCATCGGCGGCTTCTCGCGCGGCGGCAACCAGGCGCTTGCCATCGGTCTGACCAATCTCGACAAGTTCTCTTACCTGTGCAGCTACAGCTCGTTCACGTCGACGACTCTGCCCGACGTCTACGACAAAGCTGACGACACCAACAAGAAAATCCACCTCTTCTGGCTCGGCGTGGGCACCGACGACTTCCTCTACGGCAACGCCCGCGACTACATGGAGTTCCTCGACCAGAAGGGCATCACCAGCGTGAAGGAGTTCACCACCGACAAGTTCGGACATACCTGGATGAACGCCAAGTACTTCCTCGCCAAGACCCTGCCCCTGCTGTTCAACAAGAAGGCCGCCGAGGCAGCCATGAAGGAAGCCAAGCCCGCTCCGGCCAAGACCGGTCAGGAGCAGCAGTTCACGCCGGGCGTCATGGCCCGCCTGTTCCCGCGGCCCATCATCTCGCCGGAATATACTGAAGAAGGCATCACGTTCCGCTTCAAGGCCCCCGAGGCCAAGCTGGTAGAGCTCAGCTGCGAGATGCTGCCTATGAACATGGCCATGGTGCGCGACTCCGACGGCGTCTGGAGTGCCACTCTCCATGAGTATCTCTTCGAGACCTTCAAATACTGCTTCGTCGTCGACGGTACACCCGTGGCCGACCCCAGCAATATGTACCTCTCGCCCGACCAGGGCTTCAAGTGCAGCGTGGCCGACAACCCCAAGTCGCCCTTCAACTTCGCCTCGCAGGGCGATATCGAGCACGGCCGCGTAGGCTATGACCTCGAGCGCAATGAGGCGTGGTACACCTCGCCCATGCCGCAGCAGGGTCGCACGATGCCTGTCTTCATCCAGCTGGTGCCCGGCGAGGGCGACACGATGGAGAGCTGGTTCAAGGTGGGCGGTGCCGACGCTATTACCGACCGTCTGATTGCCGACGGCAAGGCCAAGCCCTGTATCATCACCACCAGCTCGATGGACTTCATGGGCGGCGGTGGCGGCGGCATGCAGATGCCCGGCTTCAGCATCAATACGCTCAAGGCCGACGACTATCCCACGTGGACGCAGCGTCGCCGTGCGCTCGTGAAACTGCTGCTTGACATCAAGAAGCAGCCCGACCCGCAGTTCCCGGGCTTCGGCGGCGGTGGCTTCGGCGGCGGTCGCCGCGCAGACCCCAATGCGCCTCGCAGAGGGTCTGACATCAATGCCCGCATGAACATCACCTTTGTGGAAGCAGCCAAGGGTTGTCACAAGAAGGTGCGGACGCCCCGCATCGAGGTCTGTGACGTCTGCCACGGCAGCGGCTGCAAGACCGGTCAGCCGGAGACCTGTTCCCAGTGCCACGGCACCGGCCAGGTCACCCAGACCCAGCGCACCGCCTTCGGCATGTTCCAGTCCACCGCGGAATGTCCCACCTGTCACGGCCGGGGCAAGACCATCAAGGACCCCTGCGACCGTTGTAACGGTCTCGGCATGATCCGCCGCACCGTGGAGATCGACGTCGACGTCCCCGCCGGCATCGACAACCACCAGGCGTTCGCGGTCCGCGGACAGGGCAACTTCGGCCCGAACGGCGGCCCCCAGGGCGACCTCTATGTGGAATGTGTCATCGAACCCCACGAGGTCTTCACGAGAGAGGGCTATGACGTCTTCTGCGACGTCGTCGTCACCTACTCCCAGGCCGTTCTCGGTTCCGAGATCTACGTGCCCACCCTTGACGGCAAGGTCAAGTACAACATGCCCGCCGGCACGCAGTCAGGAACACGCTTCAGACTTCGTGAGCGCGGCATAGTAAATGTAAACAACCCGAACATCCGCGGCGACCAGTACGTCACCGTAATAGTCGATGTACCGAAGAAGGTCACGGAGCATCAGAAAGAGCTCCTCGCTCAGTTCGATGCCGAATACATCGACAAGCCGAAAAACGATGCCACGGGTTACTCTGAATCAGCCAATAAAAAACGTACGATATTCGAAAAAATGAAAGATGCTTTTGACGATATGTAATTTTGTGGTATAATGAACCTATCTTAATAAAGGAGGACAATTTTATGTTTCCAGGATTCGGTTTTATATTCACAATATTAGGCGGTATCATTGCAGGCTGGCTTGCAGAGAAGATCATGAAAGTTGATATGCCTCTCTGGCAGAACCTTCTCTACGGTCTCGGCGGCTCCGCTCTCGGCTCAATCTTCCTTTTAATAATCGGTAAGGTTACAGGCAAGGGCTTTGCTGCTCCCGGCAGCTTCATTCCGGCAATTCTTATCGCTCTTATAGGCGCTTGCCTTATCATCTTTGTTGTAGGCAAGATCAAGGAAAAGAAAGCTTAAATATTATCGGGAAAAAACCGACCTGGCCTTCAGGTCGGTTTTTCACTATAAGAAACGGAGGTCTCATATGACCATACTCTGTACGGGCGGTGCCGGATACATCGGCAGCCATACATGCGTTGAACTCCTGAATGAGGGCTACGATGTAGTAGTCCTGGATAACCTCTCAAACTCCTCCGAAGTCGCACTTGAGAGAGTTGAAAAGATCACGGGCAAAAAGGTGAAGTTTTACAAGGCGGACATACTCGATGTCGACGCCCTTGAGAAGGTATTCTCCTCCGAGAAGATAGATGCGGTCATCCACTTTGCAGGCTTAAAGGCAGTGGGCGAGTCGGTTGAAAAGCCTCTGGAATACTATCAGAACAATATTACCGGTACACTTAACCTCTGCAATGTAATGCGCGCTCACGGCGTAAAGAACATAATATTCTCCTCCTCCGCCACGGTTTACGGCGACCCCGCTTTTATTCCCATAACAGAGGACTGTCCGAAGGGCAGCCCCACAAATCCCTACGGCTGGACAAAGTCGATGATAGAGCAGATCCTGACTGACCTTCACACTTCGGATCCGGAGTGGAATGTCGTCATTTTAAGGTATTTCAATCCGATAGGCGCGCACGAGAGCGGCCTTATCGGCGAGGACCCGAAGGGCATTCCGAACAACCTCGTGCCTTATATCGCGCAGGTCGCGATAGGCAAGAGGGAGGCCCTCGGCGTATTCGGCAATGACTATGACACGCCGGACGGCACGGGCGTGCGCGACTATATTCATGTCGTGGACCTTGCCCGCGGCCATGTGAAAGCGCTTAAAAAGATTGAACCCGGTTCGGGTGTCAGCATCTACAACCTCGGCACGGGCAACGGCTACAGCGTCCTCGACGTCCTGCACGCCTATGAGAAGGCCTGTGGCAAGACACTGGCGTATGAGATTAAATTCCGCCGTCCCGGCGATATAGCGACCTGCTACTGCAACGCCGACAAGGCGAAGAATGAGCTCGGCTGGACAGCAGAGCTCGGCCTTGACGATATGTGTGCGTCATCCTGGAACTGGCAGTCAAAGAATCCCGACGGTTACAACTCTTAAGGGGAAAGAAATGAATTATTCAGCAGACTTACATGTTCATATTGCTCTCCCCGAAAAGGAACTCTCCGATGAGCAGATAAGGGCGAAACTCACCGCGTACAAGGACGCGGGCGTCACGTTTTTGCGTGACGGCGGCGACAGCCGCGGAGTTTCCCTCCGTGCAAAGCCTATAGCAGAGGAACTCGGAATAGACTACAGAACTCCAGTATTTGCAATTTACAGGGAAGGCCAATACGGCTCATTCCTCGGAAAGGGTTTTAAGGACTTTGATGAGTACAAGTCCCTGGTGGATGAGGCCGAGCGCGAGGGCGCTGATTTCATAAAGCTCATCCTCTCAGGCGTGGTTGACTTCTGCGGAGGCAGCAACGACTTTGAGCCGTTCCTGACACAGGAGGAGGTCTCCCTGATGACGGGCTACGCCCACGGCAAGGGCTTCTCCGTCATGGCACATGTCAACGGGGCAGAGAACATAAAGATGGCCCTCTCTGCCGGAGCAGATTCAATAGAACACGGCTATTTCATGGATGAGCAGTGTGTTGATATGCTGGCAAGCTCGGACACCGTCTGGGTGCCGACCATAGCTGCCGTCGTCGCCTTTATCGGTGATAAGAAATATGATCAGGCATTTTTAAAACAGGTGCTCGCAGACCATGCGAAGATGATAAAGAAGGCCTGGTACATAGGCGCCATGATAGGCCTCGGCACTGATAACGCCGACAGGGAAAAGGAGTACGAAATCCTGAAAGCCGCAATTGATGACAGGGAATTCGACGCTCATCTCTCAAGCTCATTTGAACAGATAAAGTGGAAATTCACAAAATAAAAAGAAGCCCTTTCGGGCTTCTTTTTTTATGCCTGTCTGTTTACTTCCGCGACGATTTTGTCTATCGCTTTCAGATATCCCGTTGTGCCTTCGCCTATGACTTCATCGAAGCAGGCGGCGGACAGGTAGGATATTTTGCGAAACTCCTCGCGCTCGTCTGTGTTTGAGATGTGGACTTCAACGGTCGGAATATTCACTGCGCGAAGCGCGTCGAGTATCGCAATACTCGTGTGGGTGTACGCCGCCGCGTTTATGACGATTCCGTCGGCCTTGCCGTGCGCGGCCTGGATTTTATCGACTAAATCGCCCTCGTGATTGGACTGGTATATTTCAACCTGAATCTTTTTTTCGTCGCAGTAGCGTTCAATTTTTCCGCAGAGGTCGTCATAGGTCTCGTCGCCGTAGATGGCGGGCTCCCTTATGCCGAGCATATTGATATTCGGTCCGTTTAAAACCAGTATTCTCATTTAACCACCTTTTTTGTCTCCTCAAAACCGAGGCTGTCCTTGGCCTTGACCGTGATTGTACGTTCATAGGCTGAGAATGCATCGTCGATGATGCTCTGTGACGGCTTCTTCGTAAACGCGCTGACTATCGGCACGATGATGAGACCGCCTATCATTGCGACAACACCGGAGTTGATGGATGACCTGAAGATGTATCCGAGAACCGTGCCCCAGGCTGTGACATCAACACCGCCGAGGGAGACAATCATCTGGAGGACTGCTATGGCGCAGCCCCATACGAAGCAGACCGCAGTGGCTGTCTTCGTGACACTCTTTGAGTAGAGTGAGAATAAGAAGGGAGCCAGGAATGAGCCTGCGAGAGCGCCCCATGAAACACCCATCATCTGAGCTATGAATGTGACTGAAGGGTGTGCGTCCTTGATGACTGCGATAATCGCCGAGATCGCAATGAAGAATACTATGAACAATCTCATTATAAACACTTGTTTCTTCTCTGTCATCTCTTTCTTGGAAAGAGGCTTGATTACATCGAGTGTGAAAGTCGAGCTGGATGTAAGTACGAGAGAGGAGAGGGTCGACATGGAAGCCGAGAGTACGAGTACTATTACGACTGCGATTATAACGCTGGGAAGTGTCGAGAGCATTGCCGGGACAATCGTGTCAAAGAGCGGCTTGCCTGTGGCGGGGTTGAAGACTACGCCGGCATCCTTGTAGAGACGGCCGAAACCGCCGAGGAAGTAACATCCGCCCGCAACGACGATTGCGAAGAATGTTGAGATGATTGTGCCCTTGTGGATGTCGTTCTCACTCTTGATGGCATAGAACTTGCCGACCATCTGGGGAAGGCCCCATGTGCCGAGCGATGTAAGGAGCACGACAAAGAGGAGTGCCAAAGGATCGGGGCCGAGGAATGACGAGTATGCGCCTTCCCAGCCGGCATCGCCGGAGATCTGTGAAAGGGCCTTTGTCGCCTCGACAAGGCCGCCGTTTGCCTTGAGTACGGCAAGGATGACGGCTGTAATACCGAAGAGCATGATAATGCCCTGAATGAAGTCGTTGATTGCAGTGGCCATGTAGCCGCCGAAGATGACATATACGCCGGTGAGTACGGCCATTACGAGAATGACTGCCCAGTAGGGAATGTCAAATACGAGTCCGAAGAGGCTTGAGAGGCCGTTGTAGAGAGATGCAGTGTACGGAATAAGGAATATAAATACTATAATTGCAGCTGCAATTTTCAAAGCATTTGAGTCAAATCTCTTGCCGAAGAAGTCGGGCATGGTCTTTGCGTCGTAGTGCTGAGTCATGACCCTTGTGCGTCTTCCGAGTATGTTCCAGGCGAGGAGGGAGCCGATGAAGGCATTTCCGAGACCTGCCCAGGTGCTTGAGAGACCGAAGTTCCAACCGAACTGACCTGCGTAACCTACAAATATTACGGCAGAGAAGTAAGATGTACCGAAAGCGAAAGCGGTAAGCCAGGGGCCTACGTTTCTGCTGCCGAGCACGAATCCGTTTACGTCTGTCGCACGCTTCCTCGTATAGAGACCTACACCTATCATAAGCGAGAAGAAGCATATGAGCAGGATAGCAGACATGAGTTTCATAATAAATCGTCCTTTTCTTGGGTAATTTAGCGCTTTAAAGTGTGCACTTCACTGCTTTAAAGTACCACAGTGATTTGCAAATGTCAACACTTTTTTTGCTTTTTCTCCGTTTATTTGTAAAAAGGGCGGCATTGTAGTATAATATTTGAGTATTTTTCATTATAAGGAGCAGTGCTTTGAAAGTCTCGGTTGCCCTTGCGGCGTACAACGGAGAAAAGTACATAGAGGAGCAGCTTCGCTCAATTCTGACGCAGCTTCGCGCCGACGACGAGGTCATCGTGTCCGATGACAACCCGTCGGGAGGCACGAAGGCGGTCGTCGACCGCATCGGCGACCCGCGCATCCGCTATGTCGAGGGGCCGGGAAAGGGAGTCATCAAAAACTTCGAGTATGCGATTTCGCAGACGACGGGCGACATAATCTTCCTTTCCGACCAGGACGATGTGTGGCTGCCGGGCAAGGTCGCCGCCTGCGTCAGTGAGATTGAGGACGGCGCACTGCTCGTACTCCACGATGCGAAAATAACCGATGAAAATTTAAATGTTCTTGAGGAATCCTTCTTTGAACACAACGGCAGCGCGCCGGGTTTCCTGAAAAACATTAAAAAGAACTCTTACATGGGCTGCTGCATGGCATTCAGCTCTGCGCTGAAGGACGCTGTTCTGCCGTTTCCGGACAATCTTCCCATGCACGATCAGTGGATCGGACTCAATGCGGAGCGAAAGGGTAAAGTAAAATTCATTTACACTCCCTACCTTCTGTACCGCAGAAGCGGGGACAGCCTGACCGGAAACCCTACATCGCTCATGCAGAAAATAAAGTGGAGAGTAAGTATTATAAAGGACGTAATCCGATGATTAAAGTATCCGCAAGCATAGTTACATACAACAATGTGAAGTATATTGAAAAAGCCGCAGCTACGTTGCTTGACTCTGTCAAAGACAGCAATATCGACTTCCGTCTCTATGTCTTTGACAACGGTTCGACTGACGGCACGGTTGAGCTTCTGAAGAGTAAATTTTCGGACAATCCGCGCTTCTTCCTTCACGAGTCGGATGAGAATATCGGCTTCGGCAGGGCGCACAACAAGATGCTGAAGGTGTTCGATGACTGGAAGGCGGATTATCACTGTGTCGTAAATCCGGACGTTGTAATAGAGGATGACATAGTTTCGAAGATGGTAAACTACGCCGAGGAGCACCCCGAGGTTGTGCAGCTCTCGCCGAGAATCTGCTTCCCGGACGGCCGGGACCAGATACTGGGCAAGCGCAGGCCGCATATCTGGTATCTTGCGGCGAGCCGCCTGCGCGGAAAGGAGCCCGGCCGGCTTCTCTCGCGGTACGCGATGCTCAACGCGGATTATTCAAAGCCCTTTGAGATTAAAAACGCCACGGGCTGCTTCATGTTCTTCCGCGGTGACGCGTTCCGCTCAGTCGGAGGCTTCGACGACAGGTACTTCATGTACTTTGAGGACTGCGACATAACGCGGACCATGGGAAAACTCGGAAAGGTACTGTTCTTCCCGGACGCAATCGTGTACCACGTCTGGGCCAGGGACTCAAAGAGAAATACGAAACTGAAAATAATACACATTCAGTCAATGCTTAAATATGACCTGAAATGGAGGACAATCTGATGACATTCGCAGTAGTTTTAGCCGGTGGCATAGGCTCCCGCATGGGAAATTCCGAGACACCCAAGCAGTATCTCATGCTCGGAAAGCAGCCTATCATCATCCACACAATAGAGAAGTTTTTCGTATGCCCGGAGTTTGAGCATGTAATCGTCCTCACTCCGAAGGCCTGGGTTGCCCATACGGAGAATATGATAAAGAAGTCTCTCGGAAAGACGGACCGCATAACCGTTATCGAGGGCGGCTCCACGAGAAACGAGACACTGATGAACGCCATCAGATTCATAGAGAAGAACTACGGTCTCGATGACGACACCATAATCGTCACACATGACGCCGTCAGACCTTTCGTAACACACAGGATTATCGAGGAGAACATAGAGGCTGCGAAGAAGTACGGCGCAACCGACACCGTTGTTCCCGCAACTGACACAATTGTCGAGTCAAAGGACGGCGAGGTAATCTCCCAGATACCCAACAGAGCCACTCTCTTCCAGGGCCAGACTCCGCAGAGCTTCAACGCGAAGAAACTGAAGGAACTCTATGAGAGCCTGACAGATGAGGAGAAGGAGATTCTGACAGACGCGTGCAAGATCTTCGCCATGAAGGGCGAGAAGGTTTATCTCGTCGAGGGCGAAGTTTCAAATATGAAGATAACCTATCCGTTCGACCTCAAGGTCGCGGCCACAATGCTCGGAGGAGATCTGACAAATGATTAATTCCATCTATCAGCTCACGGCGCCGCGCCTGATAGAGGTCACCTACGGCGAGATTGACTTAAGTGAAGGCGGAGTGCTCGTACGCCCCTCGCACCTGTCAATCTGCCGTGCCGACCAGCGCTACTACCAGGGCGCGCGTTCAAAAGAGGTGCTGGCGAAGAAGCTTCCCATGGCTCTCATTCACGAGTGTATGGCCGAGGTCGTTTTCGACACGACGGGCACCTTCAAATCCGGCGACCGCGTTATCTGTATACCGAACACACCGACTGAGGATGATGATATCATCGCCGAGAACTACCTGCGTTCCTCAAAGTTCCGCTCAAGCGGTTTTGACGGTTTCCTGCAGGATGTAGTGCTCATGGCACCGGACAGGCTCGTGAAGATTTCAGACGACGTCAATCCCGACGTCGCGGCCTTCACCGAGCTCATCTCCGTGTCCATGCACATCATCTCGCGTTTTGACAAAACCGCGCATTCGAGGCGAAACAGCGTGGGTATCTGGGGCGACGGCAATCTCGGTTTCATAACCGCGGTTCTGCTCGACAAACTCTACCCGGACCTGAAGATTAATGTCTTCGGACGCAACTACGACAAGCTCGCATATTTCACCTTCGCGGATGAGACGATGCATGTCGACGACATACCCGAAGATTTCATGGTTGACCACTGTTTTGAGTGCGTCGGAGGAGCGGGCTGCGAACCCGCCATCAACCAGATGATAGACCATATAAACCCCGAGGGCACAATAGCCTTAGGCGGTGTGTCTGAAAACAATGTGCCGATAAACACCAGGATGGTGCTTGAGAAGGGCCTTCGTCTCTTCGGTTCCTCAAGGTCCGGAAGAGATGACTTTGAAAAGACCGTCAGGTTCCTTGAGGACCATGAACAGTCGGTTCACTACTTTGAGACCTTGATCGGCGAGACCTTTGATGTCAGGACCATACCCGACATCCACAAGGCTTTTGATGCGGACTCGACCCTTCACCTGGGCAAGACCGTAATGCATTGGAATAAGTAAAGAAAGGAGTGCATATTATGAAAGACTTAATCTTCCATATCTATGCGCTCTTTTTCAATCTCGGAGCGAGATTTAAAGTGAAGAGTGACAGGGTGGGCCTTGTGTCAATGCACAACGCCCATTTTGCAGACGGCCTCGGTGAGGTCGAAGCAAGACTCGGCTCATATGAGATAATAAAAATCGAGCGTACGAGCCTCTCGGCTCCGCTCTCAGCCCTGCGCTTTGTCACCATTGACGCCTTTCGTCTCGGCCGGGCCAAATACATTTTCCTGAACGATAATTTCATGGCGCTTGCCTATGCAAAGCCGAACAGGGAGACAAGGATTGTTCAGCTCTGGCACGGCATGGGTGCCTTCAAGAAGTTCGGCTTTGATATTGAGGTAGAGCCGAAAGTGAGGCGCCGCGAAGCGGCGCAGGCCGGGCGGCTCACACACGTGGCCTGCTCGTCCGTCGGCGTAAAGGAGATTTACGCCGGAGCTTTCGGCGTATCTCCCGACAAGGTTTATCCTGCCGGCGCTCCGAACGGTGACTTCTATTTCTCGGAGGAGAACAGGAAAACCGCGAGGGATACCCTCCTTGAACTCTTCCCCGAACTGGAGGACAAATACATTGTCCTCTACGCGCCGACCTTCAGGGAGGACACAGCAAATGATGAGGATATCTTAAAGCACTTCAATGCGGAGCGCATAAAGCGGGCGGTAAACGCAAACCTCGGTCCGGACAAACCGAAGGACATTGAGATTCTTGTCAGGCTTCATCCACAGGTGCACGAGAGCGCTCAGGTGAAGAATGCCTTCGATGTGACGGACTATCCTTTCGTGAACGAGCTCTGTATGGCCGCCGACATGCTTGTCACGGACTACTCATCCATATGCATGGACTTCGCGCTCATGAAGAAACCGATTGTCTTCTATGCCTACGACCTCGATTATTACAAGGGCGCGCGCGACTTCTATTTCGATTACGAGACCTATGTCCCGGGACCTGTGGCAAAGACAGAGGATGAACTGATTTTCGCCATAAAGGACGCTAGGAAAACTCCGTCACCGAAACTTGCAAAGTTCCGGAAATTCAATTTTGACGAGCCGGACGGCAGGGCCACCGAAAGACTCCTTGAAATTGTTATGTAATATAGTGAAAAACAATCCGTCTTTTCTTGTGTAACCAAACAAGGAAAGGCGGTTTTTTCAATGAAAAAAACACTTTGGAGCAAAATTGCGGCGATACTTGTCGCATTCGTAATCCTTCTTACCTTCGGCGCCTGCGGCAGCAAGCAGGCAAAAGACTACGGTGCCATGAGCACCTATACTGCGGACGGCACACTCAATGAAACCGCAGGCATGAAATCAGAGTCGAAGGCGTTCTCCGGCGCACCGGAACAGGCCGATTCGCCCAAACTCACCTACACAGGCAACCGCAAAATAATCAGAAATGCCTCCCTCGATCTCTCAACGGAGAAATACTCAGGTACACTTAAAGCCATAGAGAAGGCGACCGCGGAACTCGGCGGTTATATTGAATCCTCCCACGAGACAAAGTATGACAATTATGCATACACTTCGATGACGGTAAGAGTTCCCACGGAAAAGCTCGATGAGTTCCTCGGAAAGATGGACGGTGTGGCGACTGTTACATCGAAGTCGATCACATCTGAGGACATCACTGCATCGTACATAGACACAGAGAGCCATCTCAAGGCCCTTCGTACGGAGCAGGATACATTGCTCGAACTCCTCTCTCAGGCAAACGGCCTCTCCGAAATTCTTGAAATCCAGGACAGGCTGACGAACGTGCGCTCACAGATTGAGTACTATCAGAGCCTCATGAACACCTATGACAACGAGCTTGAATACTCAACCGTCAGCATTGACATAAATGAGGTTAAACACGAGGTCGTATCCGGTGAGGGATTCTGGTCGAAAATCGGAGCGGGTCTTAAAGAATCCTTCTACAATGTAGGCATAGGTATTGCGAACTTTTTCTCCTGGGTAATCATCCACATCCCTTATCTTCTGATATTGGGTGTTATTCTCTTTGCAATTTGTGTTATAATTAAGAAACTGAAGGCAAAGAGAAGAACCAAGAAGGAAAAGAAAAATGCAGGACAGACAGATAGTGCAGATGTATCTGGACAGAAATGAACAGGCCATCGCCGAAACAAAAAGAGCATACGGAAGTTATCTTCTGACCATAGCTTACAACATCCTCGGAAATCACGAGGATGCGGAGGAGGCTGAGTCCGACACCTATGTGCGCACATGGAATGTCATACCGCCTCAGATACCGCTTAAGCTTAAGGTGTTCCTTGCTAAAATCACCAGGAATATATCTATCGACATGTACAGAAAGCAGCACGCCGAGAGGCGTGGCGGACAGGGCTGCGACAAGCTCCTGTCGGAGCTTGAGGAGGCCCTGCCGGCACTTGCCGGAGGCGTCGACGAGATGACGCCGGACAAGGCGCTTGACGGCAGCGAAGTGACGCGCGCTTTAAACGATTTCCTCGAGTCGCTGGATGCGACGAAGCGCGTCATCTTCGTAAAGCGCTATTGGTACGGCGCCTCTGTCGCGGACATTGCCTCCGAGCTCTCGCTTACGGAGAACAATGTCGCGACGACTCTTTTCCGTCTCCGCGCCTCGCTTAAAGATTTCCTGGAAAAGGAGGAAATCGCGATATGAATAGGAGAAGAGCGGAGAATCTGTTCTCCGCAATGACTGATATTGAAGAAAAGTATATTGAAGAGGCTGAAGGCTTTACTGCAGAAAGCAGCACCGTGACGGCACACCCGGGAAGAAAGCGCTGGGTAGCCCTGGCTGCCTGCTTCGTCCTTATTATGGCGGTCGCCTTCCCGGTACTGAACAACCTCTTTAACAAGGCCGGAAACATGAAGGCCGAAAACGACTCCGCCGAATCCGTCGCGGAGCAGACCGCAGACGGTACAAGCGGTTCCAAAAAGAGCTTTGACTCCAATAACGGTGCCGGAGAATACTCGGGCAGCAGGATTTCAGCCTCCGTTCCGGAGGACGTGAAGATAACATACACAAACACCGATGAGACGGAATTCTCTTTTGAGGTGATTGAGTATGACTTCACGATGGCAGAACCCTGGATTACCGTGCGTTTTACCAACAACACTGCGGCGGACAGAAAGATCAGTCCGAGGTTTGCTCTCATGGAAGTGCTCCCTGACGGTACGCTTAAGGACACCGCACAGGATGACGGCAAGAGGACGTTCGAGTCCGTAATGTGGACCGTACCCGCAAAGGGCACCTATGACGCGACGTACAGACTCACAAACCTCGACTACTTCCATGACGGCACATATGCCCTCTTCCTTGACGATACGGGAGAGAGCCCTTACAGGATCGATTTAGAGCTCACCTTCCCGAAGAAGTAACCGCAAAATAAACAAACAAAGGCTCCCAATTTTGGGAGCCTTTATTATTTAAAGACTGAAGTCCTTATGTTATGATAGTAAGGATAAGTAAAGTTTACAGGAGGCTGTATTTTGACTGCAGTTGCTTACACAAGTGTCGTAACAATTTATGCCCTTGTTGATGCCATATGCTTCAGCATTATCCTGGTCACGCTCATTTTAAGCTGGTCCGGGAACTACGGAGTAAGGTACCAGCGGACATTGAAACTGATGCTCTTCCAGATGGGCATATGTGCGTTTGACTTTGCTTCCGCAATTGTCGAACACAATCCTCTTGTACCCATCTGGGTCAAGATTGCGGTTAAAGTCGGTTATTTCATATGTCTGGCCCTTATGCAATATGCATGGGCATATTTCGCGTTCCAGGTAATGGAGCCTTCATCTCTTAAAAAACGCTGGGTACAGCTGACACTTACAATACCCGTAATCATTCTCATACTCATGCCGCTTGCGTCCTTCTTTACGGATCGCGCGGTATTCACTGCTGATAAGATGAATTATCATCCTGCGGAACTCTATATTGCTCAGGCAGCCCTGGGTTTCCTCTACCTCATCATGATCTCGGTCAAGGCCTTGAGAGTGGGACTTACGGAGAAGGTGCCGTACAGGCGTAATGTCTGCTATGCCATTGCGGTATTTACGCTCTCGCCGGCAATTTTCTTCACTGTTCAGCAGTTTGTATCGGGTCTTCCGCTCATCACACTCGGCTGTACCATAGGCATAGTATTTGTATCCGTAGTCATACGCGAGCAGATGAACCAGAACCAGAACGCCGTGGCGAGAGCGCTCACGGAGAACTATGAGATAATAACTCTCGTTGACCTTTCAAACGGTGCCTATACGTCCTTCAGAAGAGGACCTTTTGTCGAGGCTATCGATAAGGCATATAATGGTGAATCCGCAACATTTGCGGAAGGAATAATGCGCTTTGCCGAGACTTATGTCTATGAGGAGGACAGAAACGAGTTCTATACCAAACTGTCGACTTACAACCTGGTGCGTGAACTTACAAAACGCGGTGAAGTGATAGTGGATATCAGGCTTATTACCCCCAACGGACTTGAATACTACCAGGTGAAAATCGTTGCTGACGACAGGTTCAAGGATAACTATCTCTGCGTTGTCGGCATTAAAAATGTAGACGAGACCACACGCAGGGAAATGCGCAATAAACTGATGCTTGAAGAGGCGCTCTCACACACCGAGGATGCTAACGAGGCAAAAACCGCCTTCCTCTTCAATATGTCGCACGATATCCGCACACCGATGAACGCGGTGCTCGGTTTCGCGACTCTCGCGAAGAAGAAACTTGATGATGACCCCGAGACAGCCAAAGGCTATCTCGATAAGATAGAACTCTCCGGACAGCACATGCTCACTCTTTTGAATGACGTTCTTGATATGGCGAGTATTGAGGCCGGAAAAATCACTATTGACGAGAAGGCCGTAAATGTACACAGTTTCGGAGATACAATTGTTGATATGACGGCGAATATGGCCTCGGCGAGAAATATCACCATAAATGTGGAGTATAAGGATATCGTTCACGAGTATCTGTATGCCGATGTGCTGCATTGCAATCAGATACTTCTGAACATAGTCACAAACTCGATTAAATATACGAGACCGGGCGGCAAGGTGGACATAGTCTTCGCTGAGGTTCCCTGCAAGAACTCGGGTTATGCAAACTATGTCACTACAATTGAGGATAACGGTATCGGAATGAATCCGGAGTTCTTAAAGCACATCTATGAAAGCTTTGAACGCGAACATTCCACGACTGAGTCCGGTGTCCAGGGCGCGGGTCTCGGAATGTCGATTACGAAGCGGCTTGTTGACCTGCTCGGCGGCACGATAGAAATCGAGAGTGAACTCGGAGTCGGTACAAAGACCACGCTCCGCTTCAAGGCTCATATTCCCGAAAAGACCGAAGAGGACGGGGCGGCCGACGGACCTGTCGATTACAGCAAGCCGGTATTCGACCTGCGCGACAAGCGCATTCTCGTTGTCGAGGACAACGAGCTCAACCGTGAGATTACGCGTGAACTCCTGGAGGAGTGCGGCGTGATCATCGATGAGGCGTGTGACGGCGAGGAATGCCTTGAAAAGGTAAAGAACGCCGATCCCGGCGACTATGACCTCATCCTCATGGACATTCAGATGCCGAAAATGGACGGCTATGCCGCCACCCGCGCAATCCGCGCGCTCGACCATATTGAACTGGCCGGCATACCCATAGTCGCCCTCACGGCCAATGCCTTTGATGAGGATAAGCAGAAGGCATATGCCTCCGGTATGGATGCCTTCCTTTCAAAGCCGGTCAACCCTGAAAATCTCGTCAGGACCGTAAGTGACATAATAAAAAAGACTTGACTTGAAGCTTAAATCGGTGTATAAACTTTACATACAAATATTAAAGGCTTTGACGGAGAGTACAAAGGAACCCGCGTGAAGAGAGAGACGGCGGCTGGTGTGAGCCGGAGACGAGGACCTTTGTTTGTAGCTCCTGAGCCGGCGGGAAGAAAGAGAAATCAAGTAGAACCCGCCCGTGTAGGCTACGTCAGTGCATTAGGGCTTGTCAGAGCCTGAAAGTGGTCGGTTTTTCCGGCAAATCGGGTGGTACCGCGGTAAGAGATTATCGTCCCGAGAATGCGACGGCATTCTCGGGATTTTTTATTTCCCGAGCCGTCAAAAGGAAAGGTATGAATACTATGAAAGCACCAACAGCAGGACTCGATGTCAAGATCCTCGAGATGGCGAGGCGTATTCGCGAACTTCGCGAAATCGAAAACTACACAACCGCGTATATGGCGGAACAGACAGGTGTTTCCGAGGAGGAATACATCTCCTGTGAAGAGGGAAGACAGGACCTGAACTTTGCCTTCCTCTACCGCTGCGCCCAGACCTTCGGCGTAGACGTCACCGACCTCATTGAAGGTGAGTCGCCGAACCTTGCGAAACTCGTATATACGAAGAGGGGCGAGGGCCAGAAAATTGAAAAGGCGCACGGAATGACTTATTACAACCTTGCCGCAGCCTTCAGGAACAGGATCTCCGAGCCGCTTTATGTGGAGGCGGAGTACACCGAGGAGGCCCAGAACAAGCCGATAGAGCTTACTACGCATACCGGACAGGAGATAGATATAGTCCTCTCCGGCGCGCTTAAAATTCAGGTCGGCGACCATATTGAGGTCCTCCATGCCGGCGACACGCTCTACTACGACTCGGGCACGCCTCACGGCATGATTGCGGTTGAAAACCAGAACTGTGAGTTCTACGCCATAGTCCTCAATCCTTCAGGTGAGCCTACACCCGAACTCCGTGCGGTCGAAGCGCATGTCGGCGTACAGCCCAAGCGTCTCGGCGCGGAGCAGAAACTCCGTGTCTACAAGAAGTGGGTCAAGGTCGAGAAGGACGAGAACAGAACACCCGTAAAAGTCGATTTCATAAATCCCGAGAACTTCAACTTCGCGTTCGATGTAGTTGACGAACTTGCAAGGACAAAACCCGACAAGCTCGCCATGCTCCATCTCGATGTAAACAAGAACGAGAGACGCTTCAGCTTCAAGGAGATGTCCGAACTCTCAAACAGGGCGGCAAACTACTTCACTGCTCTCGGTATCAAGCGTTTTGACAAGGTAATGCTTGTCTTAAAGCGCCACTATGAGTTCTGGCCGGCAATCCTCGGTCTTCACAAGATAGGCGCCATAGCCATCCCCGCAACGAATCAGCTCAAAGTCCATGACTTTGAGTACCGCTTCAACGCGGCCGGCGTCAAGGCCATACTCTGCACCGCTGACGGCGACGTAACCGATCAGGTTGACGCGGCCGCCAAGAATTCACCGTCACTTGAGATCAAGCTTTCGGTAAACGGCAAGAAAGAGGGCTGGCGCTCATTTGATGACGAGTGGATGCTCTTCTCGAACGAGTGGGAGCGCGAGGAGGACTCACCCAAGGGCGACGACCCCATGCTCATGTTCTTCACTTCCGGAACCTCCGGCTATCCGAAGATGGCCCTTCACTCATACAAGTACCCTCTGGGTCACTTCATCACCGCCAAGTACTGGCACTGCGTTGACCCTGACGGTCTTCACCTCACAATCTCAGACACCGGCTGGGCCAAGTCCCTCTGGGGCAAACTCTACGGTCAGTGGTTCTGCGAGGCGGCGACATTCGTATATGACTTTGACCGCTTTGACGCAGCAGACATACTGCCGCTCTTTGCTCAGTACCATATAACCACATTCTGCGCACCTCCGACGATGTACAGAATGATGATAAAAGAGGATCTCACAAAGTACGATCTCTCATCCGTTGAACACGCGACTATCGCGGGCGAAGCGCTCAACCCCGAAGTATTCCACCAACTCAAGAGGCTCACTGGCCTCTCGATAATGGAGGGCTTCGGCCAGTCCGAGGGCACACTCATGATAGGCAACCTCATAGGCGCGCCGCATAAGGTAGGTTCAATGGGCAAGCCGGTTCCCATCTACGATGTTCATCTCCTTGACCATGAGGGCAATGAAGTTGAACCCGGTGAAACCGGCGAGATCTGCGTAAACGTTAAGGAAGGCGCGCCCTGCGGCCTCTTCATGTGCTATTACCGCGGACCTGACAAGACGGCTGAATGCTGGTACGACGGCTATTACCATACCGGCGACCTCGCCTGGAAGGACGAGGACGGCTTCTTCTGGTACGTCGGTCGCGCGGATGACGTTATCAAGTCCTCCGGTTACCGTATCGGTCCGTTCGAGATTGAAAACGTCATCATGGAGCTCCCTTACGTTCTGGAGTGCGGCGTCTCAGCCGCTCCCGATGAGGTCCGCGGCCAGGTAGTCAAGGCCTCAATCGTTCTTGTCAAGGGTACGGAACCCACTGACGAACTCAAGAAGGAGATTCAGCAGTACGTCAAGAAAAAGACCGCTCCGTACAAGTATCCGAGAATAGTCGAGTTTAAGGAAGAACTCCCGAAAACCGTCTCAGGCAAGATAATACGTTCACAGCTTTAAGGCAAAATACCCAAAAATTCAGGCGAAAATACTAACAAAAAGTGTCCACAAAATCTTGTGTGGACACTTTTTTATTGCCACAATTTATGGTAGAATACATAGGAATATACTCATTGAAAGGAGAATGCAATATGAGTTACGCTGACGAGCTGTTCATAAAGATGTGCAAAGACATTCTTGAAAACGGCGTCGACACAAAAGACGAAATCGTACGCCCCGTATGGGAGGACACAGGTGAGAAGGCATACACCATAAAGAAGTTTGCCGTAATAAACAGATACGACCTCAGAAAAGAGTTCCCCGCTCTCACGCTCAGAAAGACCGGTCTCAAGAGCGCAATGGATGAGATTCTCTGGATTTACCAGAAGAAGTCAAACAAGATCTCTGAGCTCTCAACACATATCTGGGACCAGTGGGCAGACGAGAACGGCACGATCGGTACCGCATACGGCTACACGATAGGTGAGAAGTTCATGTACAAGGGCGAGATGATCGACCAGATGGACTATGTTCTCAAACAGCTTAAGGAGAACCCCTTCTCAAGACGTATCATGACAAACATGTATCAGTACAAGAACCTCGCCACAGGCGCTCTTGATCCCTGCTGCTACAGTGCCACATACAATGTCACGAAGGACGAGGACGGCAACCTCGTACTCAACATGCTCTTAAATCAGAGAAGCCAGGATATCCTTGCAGCCAACAACTGGAATGTTGCTCAGTACAGCATCCTTCTTATGATGGTGGCTCAGGTTTCGGGCATGATTCCCGGTGAGCTTGTTCACGTAATCGCTGACTGTCATATCTATGACCGCCATGTTCCGATAATCGAGGAACTCATCACCCGTGAGACATATCCCGCACCCAAGGTATGGCTCAACCCCGACGTAAAGAATTTCTACGACTTCACAACGGACGACCTCCATGTTGAGGACTATCAGGCCGGACCTCAGGTCAAGAATATCCCGATAGCCGTTTAAGGATACAATATGGACATAATTGTCGCCGTCGCAAAGGACTGGGGAATAGGAAAGGACAACGACCTTCTCTTCCATATTCCGGATGATATGAAATACTTCCGGAAGATGACAAAAGGTTCAACTGTCGTAATGGGCAGGAAGACACTTGAGTCGTTCCCGAACGGAGATCCGCTCCCGAACAGGACAAATGTCGTCCTGACCAGGAGCAGGGATTATGAGAAGGAAGGCGTCATAGTGGTCCACAATTTTGAGGAACTTGAGGCCCTCAATCTTGAGGAGCCCGTGTTCGTCATCGGAGGCGCTTCCGTTTACAGGAACCTCCTCTCAAAATGCAGGAGGGCCTACATCACCAAGATAGACGCGGTGAAACCGGCCGATACGTTCTTTCCGGACCTCGACGAAAATCCTGACTGGGAACTTGAAAGTGAGTCTGAGACATTCACTTTTGAAGGTGTAGACTTTAAGTTTACAACGTACGTAAAAACTTAATAGAAAGGGGAAATTGTTATGCAGACTTTGCTGATCGCAAATCCGAACTATTCCGAATTCACACAGGCTGCATGGGAAGTGCTTCGCAAACCGAACCTCTCAATGCAATGGTACATTATTCCGATTCTGCTCATCTTTGTCTACATAGTCAGCAAGGAACTCAGCGAAGGACATACCAAGATTGTTCTCGCCGGTGCCGCGCTCTGGCTGGTTGACATCTGGAACGAAATCTGGAACTCCTACATCTGTGCCGTCTCAGGCCATGCACCCGTCTGGGGAACTCCTCCGGGCGCTGACATAAACGGCATTGGGCTTGCGGGACAGGGTTCTGCATTCAATATCCTCATAGGATACAATATTGAGATATCCTTTATGTTCTTCATAATGGGTATCGCATCCTGTCTCATGCTTCCGAAGGACAAGAAGGCTAAGATCCTCGGTATCAACAACCGCGTCTTCTTCGCATGTGTTCTGACAACTCTCGCAGTGCTGGTTGAGTGCTTCTTAAACTATGCAAACGTACTCACCTGGGAGTGGTCATTCTGGCAGAGGAGCTGCCCGTGGATTCTCTGGATTATCGGCTACCTGCCGTTCTTCTCGGCCGCGTTCTATGTCTACGACAGACCGACAACGAAACAGTCCGCAAAGGCAGTAGGCGTGCTCGGCGCGCTCGTGGCTGTCGGCATAATTGTCGGTGCCGCACTCAACTGGTTATAAGGAGGCAGAAAAATGGGACCTGAAATTTTAAATATTGCTGATTTTCCGGGTGCACTTGCAATCCTTATAGGTGCAACCGTAATCGATCTCTCAATTGTCGGTGTCGCCTTCAAAGACTTCCTTTCAAAAGGCAAGAAAGAAGAAAAGACTGAAGAGGAGCCGAAAGAATGAAAAAACTGTTGAGTAAATACCTTGAGATTTACGCATTAGTTACAGCAGTTGCCTGCGGCATAATTCTCATAAGAAGAGAGAATATGTCAAATAGCAGAAAGTGGGCAGCGCTCCTTCTCTTCATCTCATGCATTCATGCCTGGGATGAGAGCAAGTGGTCAGGAGGATACTTCGACCTGCTGCTCGGCAAGCTCGGTCTCAAGGGAAAAATACCCGATGACCTGGCTTACACTGCCCTTACGGACTCTGCGCTCGCTGCCAGTGTGATTCCCTGCATCATCGATAAGGCGCCCTTTAAATACCTCTCGGCAGGCATGGGCTTCTTTGAATGTGTAACCCACACGGCAGGCATTAAGCTCTACGATGTAGATACCGTCCCCGGCATTTACACCGCCTGGCTCTGGGCAGCCCTTGCGGCGATTTCACTCGTAAAAAACAAATAGGAACGAGGAACAGATGAAGAAGTTTTTGAAAGTTTTAAAGATACTTCTGGCGGTAATTGCGGCAATCCTCATTGTCATCTGCTGTGTCGTTGAAGTGTATCCCGCCCTGCACGACAAGGCCGGCTCATTTGAGACCGATGCTTCAATGGCCTCCTGGATGAAGGGTATTGATGACGACAGACTGCTGTCTGACATCTCAATCCCGGGCATACACGATGCAGCATCAGACGAGTGTCAGCTGCGCCTTATGACAAAGTGCCAGGACAAGGATATTACATCGCTGCTTAATGACGGCTACAGGTATATTGATGCACGTCTGGGCTATGAGGAGATAAGGGGTGAGAAAAATCTCACTTTCTATCACGGCTTCCTTCACTGCTTAAACGGCGTTTTCCCGTGGAGCGCACATCTGACATTTGAAGATGTCGCAAAGCAATGCGGGGCTTTCCTGAAGGAGAACCCTTCGGAGACAATCCTCTTTGTGGTCAAACATGAACAGCTGAACACGAGCGATGCTGAGTTTGAGGAGACCCTGCACTATCTGATAGACAAGTCAGAGACAAAGGACATGTGGCTCCTGACTGACAGCATTCCGACTCTCGGCGAAGCCAGAGGCAAGATCGTTCTGTTCCGCCGCTATCCCGACGATGCGAATCTCGGTGCAAAGTCCGGCATATACATTGACTGGACAAAGCAGGACGAGGCACCCGACGGCGACAGCAGCCTGACCTATGCAAAGGAGGAGAAAGATACATTCTCCCTGTATGTTCAGGACCGCTACAAATATGATGCCGATACGAAGTGGCAGGTATTTGAAAAGACTGCAGCTCTGGAAAAACAGCCCGAGGACGTTCTGATTAACTTTTTGAGTTCCAACGGAACGGCTGCTTACGGACATCCGTACGCGCTCGCGAAACCGCTCAACCGGAACCTGAAGGAGAACACTCCGGATGTGCTTCCCGGCTGGACCGTCGTAGACTTCGGCGATGCCGAACTTGCAAAACTTATCATCGATTCCAACAAGTAGAAAAGCATAAAAAAACTCCCGGCTTGTTTCCAAGCCGGGAGTTTTGCTGTTTCTTATTTCTTGTTTGTGAGGGTTTCGGCTACGCCTGCGGCGAGGCCGGCGACGCCCTGAATCTCTGAGGGGATGATGATCTTGTTGGCTTCGCCGTTTGCGGCTGCCTGGAAGGCCTCAAGCTTCTTGAGTGTGAGGACGGCGTCGCTGGGAGCGGCCTCGTTTAAGTACTTGATGGCGTCAGCTGTTGCCTGGTTTACGGCACGGATGGCTTCGGCTTCACCTTCGGCCTCACGGATGGCCGCTTCCTTCTTGGCCTCAGCCTCGAGGATTGCGGATTCCTTCTTACCTTCAGCAACAAGTACTGTCGACTTCTTCTCACCTTCGGCGATGAGGATGGCCTCACGGCGTTCACGCTCCGCCTTCATCTGCTTCTCCATTGCGTCACGGATGGCGGTGGGAGGCATGATGCTCTTGAGCTCAACGCGGTTTACCTTGATGCCCCAGGGGTCCGTGGCTACGTCAAGGGCCTCTCTCATCTTGGAGTTGATTGTCTCACGTGATGTGAGAGTCTCATCGAGTTCGAGGTCACCGACGATGTTACGGAGTGTGGTGGCTGTGAGGTTTTCAATCGCCATGATAGGGCGCTCAACACCGTATGTGTAGAGCTTTGCGTCCATAATCTGGAAGAATACGACGGTGTCTATCTGCATCGTTACGTTATCTTTTGTGATAACGGGCTGGGGATCGAAGTCTACAACCTGTTCCTTTAAGGTTACGTTTGAAGCGACACGGTCGATGATCGGAATCTTTACGTGGATACCGGCTTTCCAGGTGGTCTGGTATTTGCCGAGACGCTCGATTACGAACTCACGTGCCTGCGGGACTATGCGGATGTTTGTGGCAATGAGTATGATTAAAATAACTATTAAAGCGGGGCCTATAAATTCCATAGGGATACCTCCTTTGTTTTATCGATACTATTATACACTCCAAAGTGTAGTGTTTTCAAGGTTTCTACAATATATTGTGTTGACAAGGGGCTTTGGAGTTATTTATAATTTATTTGTACCCTTTTCTTAATTGTTTTTTAAGAAATAAGGCTTATTATGAAGCCGAAAATTAAAAATCGAAGGAGTGGTTTTCATGATAGAAGCTTTTAAGAAAATGATCGACAACTGGAAGGATTTCGAGGGCAGGACTTCAAGACCCGACTACTGGTGGGCAACACTTGCGACTTTCCTTCTGTATTTTGTTCTTACAATCATCATTGTAATTCCGTTTGCAGTGGCAGCGGCGATGGACAAAGGCGCAGGCATATTCTTCGCGCTCGGTATCATTCTTGCGATAGCGGCAGGTGTTCTTTCCATCTTTATCACGATTGCCGGACTCTCAATGAGCATCCGCCGTATTCGTGATGCAGGCTTCCCCTGGTGGTTCTGGTTTGTAAACTTCGTACCTTCAGTAGGTAACATCGCATTCATCGTACTTCTTTGCTTCCCGTCATCCGACGAACCCCGTGTAAACTTTGACGGTACAGGCAGTGCTTCAACGACTACTGTCAACGCAGCACCTGCTGCAGCAGCTGCAGCTGCTCCCGCAGCCGCACCGGTTGACAATTCCCCGATCGTTGACGTAACACCTGAAGAGGCTCCCGTAGTTGCTGAGGCCGAAGAGGCCGCAGCCGTTGTTGAAGAAAAGGCTGAAGAAGCTGCAGAGGCAGTGGAAGCGGTCGCTTCAGACGAGTGGACATGCCCTTCATGCGGCATGAAGAACGACGGAAAGTTCTGCTCAGTATGCGGAGCTAAGAGACCGTAAAGGTAAAATACTTTACAATTAGACAATTTTTATATGGGACGGCCGATTGGCCGTCCCATTTTTGGTGCTGCAACTCCCGCCTTTTATGCTATAATAGTGAGCGTAAACGGAAGGGAGTGATTGCATGAACGGTAAACAGCGCGTATCAATATGCGTTTTTCTGGCATGCGTAACTCTCATTCTGGGAATCCTGATCAGAACGGGTTACTATGAACTGAAGTCGGTTACCGTGCCGGAGAGCACCACCGCTGCGGTTGATGACAAGAGCGCAGCGGGCGAAGCCGGGGAGGATCCGGAGGCCGCGAGTACGACGAACGCTCCGGAGACTACGACGGAGGCTCCGGCCACGACTGCGGCGCCTACGACGGCAGCGCCCACGACTGCGCCGCCGACAACCGCGGCGCCTCAGACGACGGCAAAAACAACTGCCGCGACAACAAGGCAGACAACGAAGCAGACTACCAGGCAGACGACAACTGCGACCACTGCCGCGTCAAGTGCGCAGTTTCTGTCAATAGAGTCGTCCATGCTGTCGTCCGTAAATACGCAGCGTGTAAATGCGGGCCTGAGCATGCTCACAAGCTCTTCGCAGCTCAATTACTGTGCGCGTATACGAGCTCAGGAACTGCTGAAAATAATGGACCACACAAGGCCCAACGGTACGGCTCCGTTTACGGTACTGGCGGAGAACGGCGTGGGCTATTCCGCTGCGGGTGAGAATATTGCCGCGGGTTACCCGGGTGTTGATTCCGTTATGAACGGATGGATGAATTCCACCGGTCACAGGGAGAACATTCTGAGTGCGAAATTTACTCAGATGGGATCCGCCTGCGCATATTTTCAGGGTTCACCCTACGGTTATTACTGGGTGCAGCTTTTCATAGGATGAGAGGCTTTTGAAAAAAACACTTGCATTGTCCTTTTTAATCTGTTAATATATTCAAGCGTCCGAGCAACAGCTTGGGCACGACTTCCCGGACGGTCCTCTGACAATCCTTTGTGTATGAACGTTCTGATTTTTTTATTGGAGGAAAACAAAATGGATGCACTTAAAGTAATCACAGAAGGCCAGATCAAAGAGAACAAACCTGATTTTAACATCGGTGACACCGTAAAGGTTCACGTTAAGATTAAAGAGGGTAACAGGGAGAGAGTACAGGTCTTTGAAGGCACCGTTATCGCAAAGCGCGGCGGCGGAGTTTCCGAGACATTCACGGTTCGTCGTGTTTCCTACGGCGTAGGCGTTGAGAAGGTATTCCCCGTTAACTCACCGAACGTTGAGAAGATAGACGTAGTTCGCCGCGGTAAGGTCCGCAGAAGCAAGCTCTACTATCTCCGCGACCGTGTCGGTAAGGCTGCCAAGGTTAAGGAACAGCTTTAATTTCATATGGCTTTTGGAGGACAACTTCGGTTGTCCTCTTTTTTTGTTGCCCTTATAAATGGTTTCGTTTATAATGTTATCTGTATTGTTATATCTAAACTGTAGTAGGAGAAGAAAGGAGGACGGGAATGACTGAACATTTCGAGGTCACTTTCAAAGACGCGAAAGTCGTAAACAGCGCGAAGTACAAACGCGCTGAAGCGGTTTATGATCTGCTCTCGTCCGTCGTATCCGCTATCGTCTTTGTGGCGGTCATACTTGTCTTCTTTTTCAGGATCGCTACGGTAAACGGTGACTCGATGGTGCCGACGCTCGCGGACCATGACAGGCTTCTGCTTAAGACGACGTCCTCGGTTTACGGCTGCGGCGATATAGTCGTAATTCACAGGGAGGGAGAGGAAGCGCTTGTAAAGCGCGTCATCGCAACCCCGGGTGACAGACTGGATATTGATTTCGAAAAAGGAATCGTGACAGTGAATGACACCGTGCTCGATGAGCCCTACATCGCCGAGCCCACCTATCTCAGTTTCACTGACGGGCCGAACTTCCCGTTTACGGTACCTTCCGGTTATTACTTCTGTATGGGTGACAACAGGAACAATTCACTCGATTCACGCTCAGGCGCGGTCGGACTCATAAATGAGCAATACATCATCGGAAAGATGGTTATCGATATTTCAGACACGGAGGCAAAATAATGAAAGACAAACTTGTAAGACTCTGCTACGAGGGCACCAGCGTCCTTGTTATGGCAAGCGTCATCATCGCAATAATCTTTACTTTCTTTGTACGCTTCATAGGTGTTGTCGGAACGTCGATGACGGATACACTTGACTCGGGCAACTGGGTCATCATCTCCGAGATGGGCTTCAACTATGAGCCGTCATACGGCGACATAGTTGTCATCTCACAGCCGGGCAGCATGGAGGAGAATATCATCAAGCGTGTCATCGCAACCGAGGGACAGCAGGTGAATATCAACTTCAATACGGGCGCTGTCTATATTGACGGTCACGAGATTATCGAGCCGTATATCTCCACCCCGACTACAAACCATTACGATGTAAACTTCCCCGTAACCGTGCCGGCAGGTCACTGCTTTGTCATGGGCGACAACAGACAGGGCTCGGTGGACTCCCGTTCCACGATTATAGGGTTCATAGACAACAGGTCAATCATAGGCAATGCGCTTGTCGGTATAGGTTCTGACGGCTTTGCCAATCTTGATGTAAGTGAGAGCAGTTAAATGGCTGATTTTCAGAAACAGACGGTACAGTGGTTCCCCGGCCATATGGCCAAGACCCGCCGGAAAATAAAAGAGAATCTGCCGCTCGTCGACGCAGTGGTTGAGCTTGTGGATGCCAGGATTCCGGTATCCTCGCGCAACCCGGAGCTCGACGAGCTTACAAGTTCAAAGCCCCGGATAATCCTTCTCAACAAATGTGACGTCGCGGACGCGAACGCCACGGCCGAGTGGATAAGATATTTCGAGGCTTCGGGAGTTTTTGCCCTGGCCGTCGACTGCAAGAGCGGCAAGGGTTTAAACAAATTCGATGACCTCGTCCGCGAGGCCCTTAAAGACAAGATTCAGTCGAACATTGACAAGGGCATGCCCGGCAGGGCCCTCCGCTTCATGGTGGTGGGTATTCCGAACACGGGCAAATCCACATTCATAAACAAGATGAGCGGCAGGAACCGCCTCAAGACGGCCGACAGGCCGGGTGTCACGAGGACGAGCCAGTGGGTCGCCTGCGGAGGCGGAATCGAACTGCTGGACACGCCCGGCGTGCTCTGGCCGAAGTTCGATGACCCCGCAGTGGGCGACAAGCTCGCCTTCATAGGCTCCGTCAAGGATGAGATCCTTGACTCCGAGACTATCGCGGTTCGCCTCCTTGACGTTCTCAAGGAGGACTATGCTGACAGGCTCACCGAGCGCTATAAGATAGATGCGTCGGACTGTCAGCTCCCGTCATATGAGCTCCTTGAGAAAATAGGCGCTGCGCGCGGCATGAAAATCCGCGGCGGCGAGGTCGATACGGAGCGGGCCGCCATAACCCTGCTCGACGAATACCGCGGAGGAAAGCTCGGCAGGCTGACCTTCGAGCGGCCGGGGAGGAAGAGCTGATGCCGACATATGACTATGAAAAGGCCGCTCTCTCTGCCGGCTTCTCTGTCATCTGCGGTATTGATGAGGCGGGCAGAGGCCCTCTGGCCGGCCCTGTTTTCGCCGCCGCCGTCGTTTTGCCGACGGACTGCGAAATACCCGGTCTTGATGACTCAAAGAAACTCACGGAGAAGAAGAGGGAAGCCCTCTTTGACGTGATAATAGAAAAGGCCGAGAGCTACAGCGTGGCTTCGGCTTCCGAAAAAGAGATAGATGAAATCAACATATTGAACGCGACATTCCTCGCCATGAAAAGGGCATACGAGGGCCTGTCGGTGAAACCCGACAAGGCGCTGATTGACGGCAACAAAAAGCCCGGGCTCCCCTGTGAGGAGGAGACCGTGGTAAAGGGCGATTCAAAGTCCATGAGCATTGCCGCCGCATCAATCCTCGCAAAGGTCTCCAGGGACCGCTATATGCTTGAGATGGCAAAGCTTTATCCCGAGTACTGCTTTGAGCAGCATAAGGGCTACGGCACGAAACTTCACTACGAGAAGATAAGGGAGCACGGTATTTCCGAAATCCATCGGAAGACCTTCCTTAAAACCCTGCACTGATGAAGAAATACGGTCTGGGTGTTGACGGCGAGACACTCGCCGCGGCTTATCTTGAAAGTCTCGGTTACAGACTGCTTGAGCGGAACTTCACAAGCCGCTTCGGTGAGATAGACATAGTCGCAGTCTCGCCCGACGGCAGATACCTCTGCTTTACCGAGGTCAAGACCAGGAAGTCCGAAAAAAACATAGCTTCCGGTCTTGAATCAATCTCAGCAGAAAAGCAGAGAAAGATTGTGAAGACGGCTGAGTATTTCCTGGTTAAAAACCGCAGGCTCGTTGAGAGTGAGGGACTGCAGCCGAGGTTTGACTGTATTGAAGTGAATGTCGATGATAAAGTTGATTTTAAATTCATAGAAAACGCATTTGACGCATAAAGGAGAACAGAATGTTTTATACGAGCACAAGGGACAAGAGCCTGAGAGTAACCTCTTCCGAAGCCATCACAAAGGGTATATCGGATGAGGGCGGACTTTTTGTGCCCTGCGAGATTCCCGCCCTGGGCCTCTCCGATATCGCGGCCATGATTCCCATGTCATACAGGGAGAGGGCGAAGAAGATACTCTCACTCTACCTCACGGATTTCACTCCCGAGGAGATAGACTACTGTGTTGACGGAGCTTATGCCGAAGGCAAGTTCGATTCAGAGAAGGTTGCTCCACTTGTAAACCTGAAGGGAGAAGCGAATATTCTCGAACTCTTCAGGGGACCCACATGCGCTTTCAAGGATATGGCGCTTCAGCTCCTGCCTTATCTCCTGACGACTGCGTCAAAGCGCGCGGCACCGGACAAGGAGACGGTCATACTCGTCGCGACTTCCGGTGACACCGGCAAGGCCGCGCTTGAGGGCTTTAAGGACGTGCCGCACACGCGCATCCTCGTCTTTTATCCCGTCGAGGGCGTCAGCGCCATGCAGAAGCGCCAGATGCAGACACAGGAGGGCGCAAACGTCGGCGTCTGCGCCATAAAGGGTAACTTCGATGACGCCCAGACAGGCGTAAAGAAGATCTTCACGGACAAGGCCGTAGCGGCAAAACTCGCCGAGAACGGCATGATGTTCTCATCAGCAAACTCAATCAACTGGGGACGTCTCGTCCCGCAGGTGGTTTACTACTGCAGTGCATACTGCGACATGGTCGAGCAAGGCAGAATCGCTCTCGGAGATCAGATAAATGTCGTTGTCCCGACGGGCAACTTCGGCAATATTCTCGCGGCTTACTACGCGAAACAGATGGGCATACCCATTAAGACCCTCATCTGTGCCTCCAACTCAAACAACGTACTTACAGACTTCCTTACCACAGGCACATATGACAGGAACCGTAAGTTCTACACCACGACATCTCCGTCGATGGATATTCTCATCTCCTCAAACCTTGAGAGGCTTCTCTTCCATCTCTCGGTGAATGACGATGCAGAAATCCGCGAGTATATGGACTCGCTTTCAAGGACGGGCAAATACACCGTATCTGACGATATCTTCGAGGCCATAAGGGCAGACTTCAAGGCAGGCTTTGCCACTGAAGAGGAGGACGCCGCCGCGATAAAGGCGTCTTTCGACCTCGGCTATCTGCCTGACACACACACTGCCGTGGCCATCGAAGTTTACAACAAACTCGCCGATGGCACGCCTACGGTAATTGCCGCGACGGCATCACCTTATAAATTCCCGAAGGCCGTACTTACGGCGATTCTCGGCGAAGCGCCGCAGATAGACGAATTTGACATGAGTGACGAACTCTCAAAGGTTACCGGAACAAAGATCCCCGCGCCGCTCGCCGGCCTTCGCGACAGGCAGGTGCGTTTTGACTCGGTATCCGAGATATCTGAAATGGAGCAGCGTGTATACGACATGCTCGGAATCTGACGAGGTTTTCTAAATGGCTCTTTTCGCTATAGGCGACACACATCTGTCCTTCTCCGTCTCAAAGCCGATGGATATCTTCGGCGGATGGCAGGACTATGTTGAGCGCCTTGAGAAAAACTGGACAAGGATTGTCGGACCGGACGACACTGTTGTCGTACCGGGCGATATCTCATGGGCCATGAATCTCGAAGAGGCGAGGAAGGATCTTGAATTTCTGGATTCACTTCCCGGCAAAAAGATAATAGGGAAGGGAAATCACGACTACTGGTGGCCGACAATGGCCAAAATTGACACTTTTGTAAAGGAAAATAACTTTACAACGCTCAGCTTTTTGTACAATAATGCGTACGCCGCGGAGGGTGTGGCCGTCTGCGGCTCGCGAGGCTGGTTCTTTGACGACGAGTCGCCGCAGTCGGAACTGGTCATAAAGCGCGAATGCGGCCGCATTCGCACCTCCCTGGAAGCGGCATCCGCCCTCGGGCTCCCGCCGATCCTGTTTTTGCACTATCCTCCGATTACCCAGGACAGAATCTGTGAACCGATAATGGAGGTAATTACATCGTCCGGGGCAAAGCAGTGCTTCTACGCGCACCTTCACGGAAATGCCATCAACTATGCTTTCCGCGGTAACTTCGAAGGTGTGAGCTTCGACCTTGTATCGGCCGATTCGCTCGAGTTTGTGCCGAAACTTATAGTCGCGTAAATTTTAGGTGGAAAAAACAGAATCATTCTGTTATAATTATTAGGCTTTTATATTGAATCAATTATATAGTTCCAAAAGGAGAGGCTTTAAAATGGCTTTAAATTCAGCAAAAGAGATTGAGACCAACGTCCACGAACTCGAGATAGGCGTTGACGCAAAAACCTGGGAGGACGCTATTGACCAGGCTTACGAAAAGAATAAGAAGAACCTTCAGCTCCCCGGCTTCCGCAAGGGTAAGGCTCCGAAGGCCATGATTTTCAAGCAGTACGGCAAAGAGGCCTTCTACAATGATGCCATTGACATCGTTTTCCCTGACGCTGTAGATGCAGCTGTAGAGGAAGCAGGTCTCGAACTCGTTGACCAGCCCTATGACGGCGCAGTCAAGGAGATAAACGAGAACGGCATCACATTCACAATCAAGGTAACCGTAAAGCCGGATGTCAAAGTAGGTAAGTACAAGGGACTCAAAGTTTCCTGCTGCCCGTACGAGGTAAACGATGAAGAGGTTGAGGCTCAGCTCAATATGATGCGTGAGCGTTCCGCCCGTTTCGTCGAGGTTGACCGCAAGGCCAAGGACGGCGACATGACAATCATCGACTTCTGCGGCACCGTTGACGGTGTTGAGTTTGAAGGCGGCAAGGCTGAGGAGTATGAGCTTGAACTCGGTTCAGGTTCCTTCATCCCGGGCTTTGAGGAGCAGGTTGTCGGCCATAAGGCAGGCGAGGAGTTCGATGTCAACGTAACCTTCCCCGAGGAATATGTTGAGAATCTCGCCGGCAAGGACGCCGTATTCGCAATCAAACTTCATTCAGTAAAAGAGAAGGAACTCCCTGAGCTCGATGACGAGTTTGCAAAGGATGTTTCCGAATTCGATACACTTGACGAACTCAAGGCTGACACAAAGAAGAGCCTTGAGGAGCACAAGAAAGAGCACTCAGACCAGGAAGTTGAGGAAGGTCTTGCAACAGAGCTTGCAGCCATCGTTGAGGGTGATATCCCCGAAGTTATGTATGAGCACGAGATTGACGACGCCATCCAGAACTTCGCTTATCAGATTCAGCAGGCAGGTATGGACCCCGACACTTACCTTCAGTACACAGGCATGACAATCGAGGATCTCCGTGCCCAGTTCAGGGAGCGCGCAGAGACACAGGTCAAGTGCAGACTTGCCCTCGACAAGATTGCCGAGCTTGAAAAGGTTGAGGTAACCGAGGACGACATCAAGGCCCGCTATGACGAGATGGTCAAGATGTATGAGGTAGAGCTCTCAGTAGTCGAGAACGCTTTCCCGAAGGAGCAGATGGAGAAGGATCTCAAGGGCCAGAAGGCGCTTGACCTCGTAAAGGCCGCTGCCAAGATCACGGTTGAAGGTGAGCACGACCACGACCATGCCGAGAAAAAGGCACCGGCAAAGAAGGCTGCCCCGAAGAAAGCCCCTGCAAAGAAGTCGGCTGCCAAAAAGGAAGATAAAGAATAATCAACAGGCGACGGGGGCAACGCCTCACGTCGCCGTTTATTTTCACGGAGGTAAAAGATATGCCATTAGTACCTTATGTTATTGAACAGACCAACAGAGGCGAGCGTCAGTATGACATCTATTCCCGCCTTCTTGAAGACCGCATTATAGTTTTGTCCGACCAGGTAAATGACCAGACAGCGAGCCTTGTCGTAGCCCAGCTCCTCTATCTTGAGAGCCAGGACGCCGAGAAGGATATCAGCCTCTACATTAACAGCCCGGGCGGCTCAATCTCATCCGGCTTCGCCATCTATGACACAATGAATTATATCAAGTGCGATGTATCTACCATCTGTGTCGGCATGGCTGCCTCGATGGGCGCTTTCCTGCTTTCTGCAGGCGCAAAGGGCAAGCGCTTCGCGCTTCCGAATTCCGAGATACTCATTCACCAGCCACTCATCGGCGGTGAGCACGGTGTAACGGGTCAGGCGACCGAGATTAAAATCGTTGCCGACAACATTATCAAGACCCGTGAAAAGCTCAACAGAATTCTTGCCGAGAACACCGGCAAGTCAATTGAGCAGGTTGCGCTCGACACAGAGCGTGACAACTATATGACCGCTGAGGAGGCCCTTGAGTACGGCCTCATCGACAAGGTTATAACTAAGAGATAAGGGGTGTTGCCCTGTGGCAAAAACGAATGACCCGAAACAGATACGCTGCGCATTCTGCGGCCGTACCCAGGATGAGGTCTATAAACTCATCGCCGGTCCGGGCGTCTACATCTGCGACGAGTGTGTTGAACTCTGTGCAGATGCACTGACCGAGGACAGCGCGCCGAAGGCCAAGGCTTCAATGCCTTCGACCGGAAAGCCCCTGCCGAAGCCGACCGAGATCAAAGCCGTACTCGACGAGTACGTAATCGGTCAGGAACAGGCGAAGGTGGCGCTTTCCGTCGCAGTTTACAATCACTATAAAAGAATCTTCTACGGCGACGAGGTCGGTGTGGAACTTCAGAAGAGCAACGTGCTCCTGCTCGGCCCTACGGGCGTGGGCAAGACGCTGCTTGCCCAGACACTCGCCCGTATGCTCGATGTCCCGTTCGCAATAGCTGACGCCACGACTTTAACTGAGGCCGGCTATGTCGGTGAAGACGTTGAGAATATTCTTCTCCGTCTCATCCAGGCTGCCGACTACGATGTCGAGCGCGCTGAACGCGGAATCATCTACGTCGACGAGATAGACAAGATAGGAAGGAAGTCCGAGAACCCCTCAATCACCCGTGACGTATCGGGCGAGGGCGTTCAGCAGGCGCTTCTCAAAATACTTGAAGGTACCGTCTCCAATGTTCCGCCGCAGGGTGGCAGAAAGCACCCTCAGCAGGAGTTCATCCAGGTCAATACCAAGGATATACTCTTCATCTGCGGCGGCGCTTTCGACGGCATAGAGAAAATAGTCGAGAAGCGCGTGGGCCAGGGCTCAATGGGTTTCGGTGCCGACATCAAGACAAAGAAGGAGATGGACCTCTCCGAGGCCATGTCCCTCGTCATTCCGCAGGACCTCGTAAAATACGGTCTCATCCCCGAGATAGTCGGCCGTATTCCGGTAATAACCGCCCTCTCCGACCTCGATGAGGATGCCCTCGTACGCATTCTGAAGGAGCCCAAGAACTCCCTTCTCAAGCAGTATCAGGAACTCTTCAAGATGGACGGAGTGGAACTCGAGTTTGAAGATGACGCTCTCGTCGCCATGGCGAAGCAGACACTCGAGAAGAAGACCGGTGCCCGCGGACTCCGCGGTGTCATGGAGAGTATTCTCCAGCCGGTGATGTTTACATCGCCCTCCGACACCAAGGTTGAAAAGATAATCATAACGAAGAAATGCGTTGACGGAGAAGAGGAACCGAAGGTTATTCGTAACGCGAATAAAAAGGCTCCTGAGCCGCTTCTTATCAAAGGCTCCGATAACGGCTCCAGGAAACGCGCCTAAGGATTAATATGGAAGAAAACATGCAACTTGTACCTACCGTCGCTCTGCGCGGACTCGTTGTATTTCCGGGCATGGTGCTCCACTTTGACGCGGGACGTGAAAAGTCCATAAACGCGGTACGTGAGGCCATGGAGACCGGTGATGACCTTTTCCTGGTCGCACAGCGCGACACGGCTACGGAGGACCCCGCGTTTGCGGATGTCTACAAGATGGGCGTCCTTGCCAAGGTCCGCCAGATAATAGGTATTCCCGAATCAAACAGTATAAGAGTAATAGTTGAAGGCATTTGTCGAGCCACCGTCAAGCGCGGCGTGGAGGACGACAAATGTCTTTACGCGCTTGTCGAGAGAAAACCCGAGAAGGGCTTTGCCAAAAACCGCAAGGAGTACGCAGAGGCCCTCGTCCGCAAGACAAGGGAAATCTTCGACAGCTATGCGCGTTTCACTCCGAAGATGTCTCCGGATGTCATGCTCCGCGTCATCGCTGATGACAAGCCCGGAGCAATTGCCGACTACATCGCTTCCGTCATAGCCATACCGTACACGGAAAAGCAGAAGATACTCGATGAGACTCATCCTATCACACGTCTTGAAAAGATGTGCGAGACCCTGACTTCCGAAATCCAGATGATGGAACTCGAGGATAAGATTGCCGCAAAGGTTGAGCAGGCTGTCGATGACAACCAGCGCGAATACTACCTGCGCGAGCAGATCAGGGCTCTCTCCGAGGAACTCGACGGTGCGGATTCGGCAGACGAGATAGAGGAGTACAAGCAGAAGATAAACTCAATTGAGCATATAAGCTCCAAGTCCCGCGAGAAGCTTCTCAAGGAGTGCTCCCGTCTTCAGAAGATGGGAAACGGCTCTCCCGCGGAGGCGACTGTCTCAAGAAACTACCTTGATACGGTCTTGAACCTCCCCTGGGATAAGGAGACAAAGGATAAACTCGATCTCAAACACGCGAGAAAGGTCCTCGATGCGGACCACTACGGCCTCGATGCCGTAAAGGACCGCATAATCGAACTCCTTGCCGTGCGCAGGCTCAATCCCGACATCAAGGGACAGATAATCTGTCTTGCGGGCCCTCCGGGCGTGGGCAAGACATCCATTGCCAAGTCCCTTGCCGATGCCATGGGCAGGAGCTATGCGCGCGTGTCGCTCGGCGGCATTCACGACGAGGCCGAAATACGCGGCCATCGCCGGACATACATAGGTTCAATGCCCGGCCGCGTCATGGCCGCGATAGCGGATGCGGGAACCCGCAATCCGCTCATCCTCTTTGACGAGATTGACAAACTTGCCGCCGACATAAAGGGCGACCCCGCATCGGCGATGCTTGAGGTTTTGGACCCTGAGCAGAACAAGGCTTTTGTTGACCACTTCATAGAGATACCGTTTGACCTCTCAAACGTCCTGTTTATAACAACTGCGAACGATAAGGGCAATATTCCGACCCCTCTTCTCGACAGGATGGAAGTAATTGACCTTTACAGCTACACCGCTGAGGAGAAATTCCACATAGCGAAGAGGCATCTGGTACCCAAGGCACTCGCAAGACACGGTATTGATAAGAAACAGCTCAAAATCTCAGATTCCGCCATAAACGAGCTCATTTCCTCATACACGAGGGAGGCCGGCGTGAGAAATCTTGAGCGTGAGATAAACAATATCTGCAGAAAGACGGCCCTTGAGATTGTCTCCTCAAAGGACTATAAGACCACGGTCACTCAGAAGGATCTCAAAGATCTTCTCGGTGCGCCCAAGTACAAGGAGAAAGTAAAACTCAGGGACGAAGTCGGTGTGGTAAACGGCCTTGCATGGACTGCCGTAGGCGGTGAGATGCTCAAGGTCGAGACGGCCGTCATGCCCGGCAAGGGCAATGTCGAGCTCACCGGCTCGCTCGGCGACGTCATGAAGGAGTCCGCAAAGGCTGCAGTCAGCTTCCTCAGAGCAAATACGAAGAAGTACGGCATTGCGCCTGATTTCTATAAAGAGAACGACATTCACATCCACGTACCCGAGGGCGCCGTGCCGAAAGACGGACCGTCAGCGGGCGTGACGATGGCAACGTCACTTCTCTCCGCGCTGACGGGCAGAAAAGTAAACGGCCACGTCGCCATGACGGGCGAGATAAGCCTGACGGGCAATGTCATGCCCATAGGCGGCCTGAGGGAGAAGACGATGGCGGCCTACAAGGCAGGCATAAAGACCGTCGTCATCCCGAAGGAGAATATGCCCGACCTCGACGATGTAGTCGATGTTGTAAAGAAGAACATTGAGTTTGTCCCCGCGGCAAAACTCGACGATGTTTTCAAGGTGGCTCTTTTATGAACTACAACAACGTAAACTATGAACTCTCCGCAGGAAAGTTCGAACAGCTTCCGAAGTGTACGATGCCCGAGATAGTTTTCTCGGGCCGTTCCAATGTGGGCAAGTCGTCGCTGATAAACAAACTGCTCAACAGAAAAAATCTCGCCCGCGTGAGCTCACAGCCGGGCAAGACGATCACAATCAATTTCTATAAGGCGGATACGGCGAGACTTGTTGACCTGCCCGGATACGGCTACGCAAAGCACGGCTTTGATGAGCGCAACAGGTGGGGTCAGATGATAGAGCAGTACTTTCAGTCGGACCGCGACATAAGGCTCGTCGTGCAGCTTATTGACATGCGTCACAAGCCTACGCAGGACGATCTGGTAATGCTCGATTTCCTTTATCAGACGGGCACGCCTTTCATTGTCGCCCTGACTAAATCCGACAAGCTCAACAAGACCGAGTATACTGCCAATCTCGCAATGCACAACGAGATGCTTGCTGAGTTTGAACCCATAGCCATAGTGCCTTTCTCAGCGGTAAAAGGCGAGGGCGTGGACGATGTAAAATCCCTCATAGATGAGGCTATATTGTCAAGATAACTAAAATCTCCGCCTATCCTTGGGCACTTTAACACTTTACTATGTGATTATCTCGTGTTAAAGTGTTAAAGCGGAGGTGTTATTCATGGCCATGAAAGGCATAAATGACGAAAACATCAATTTCCTTTACGACTGTATACTTGAACTCAAGGATAAAGATGAGGTCTCAAAGTTCTTTGAAGATCTCTGCACTGTAAATGAACTTAAGTCTCTCTCCCAGAGACTTGTCGTGGCTAAAATGCTCACACAGCACTGTGTCTATTCCGACATAGTCGCAAAGACGGGAGCTTCAACAGCCACTATTTCACGCGTCAACCGTTCACTCGCATACGGAGCGGGCGGATATGACGATATATTTGAAAGACTTGATAAGAAGGCAAAGAAATAATGAGCAGGGTTGTACGAATGATTTCGGTCTCCGGAGAACTGACGGTAATCGCCATCGATTCCACCGACATCGTCCGTGAGGCACACAGAATTCACAATACAACCAATGTATGTTCGGCCGCTCTGGGACGTCTGCTGACCGCAGCGTCACTTATGGGAGCCACCTTGAAGGGCGAGGATAACTCCGTTACCCTGCGCCTCAACGGTGACGGACCGGCCGGCGTCGTGATTGCCGTATCAGACTTTGAGGGAAACGTGCGTGGGTATATTTCTGACCCACGCGTTTCTTTGCCCCTCAACGGTCACGGCAAGCTGGACGTCGCCGGCGCAGTGGGCAGGACCGGAAGCCTCACCGTAATGAAGGATCTCGGTCTGAAGGAGCCATATGTTGGTCAGGTACCTATAGTCTCCGGCGAAATCGCCGAAGACCTGACCAGCTATTTCGCGATCTCCGAGCAGCTGCCCTCGGTCTGCGCCCTCGGCGTGCTCTGCGCCCCTCAGACCGAAGAGATAATAACGGCGGGAGGCTTCATCATACAGCTCCTGCCCACGGCCACTGACGAGACCATCGACATGGTCGAGCAAGGCCTCTCTGACCTTCCGGCCGTCACGACCATGCTGACCGACGGTCTCTCACCTGAAGAGATCTGCAGAAAAGCCCTTCCGGACTTCGAACTCGAGCTTCTCGACGAGTCCGAAACGGCCTATCGCTGCAACTGTTCGAAGCAGCGTGTCGAGAAGGCTCTCATCAGTATGGGTACTGAGGAACTGACCGGTCTTCTCGAGGATGAAAAGACAGAGGTATCCTGTCATTTCTGCGATAAAAAATACACTTTTACGAAGGCTGATATCGAACAACTTTTAAGGTCATCAAAGGCTTAAAAATTTGTCAAAAATTGCTTGACATATCTATATTATTGTTGTATATTATACAAGCCGCGAATACGTGGTATTTGGTGCGGGAGCATAGCTCAGCTGGGAGAGCATCTGCCTTACAAGCAGAGGGTCACAGGTTCGAGCCCTGTTGTTCCCACCACCCTTATAAATGGCGAGGGAAAATGGCCCGGTAGTTCAGCTGGTTAGAACGCTAGCCTGTCACGCTAGAGGTCGACGGTTCGAGCCCGTTCCGGGTCGCCATTTTTTTTATATGTGGTTCTGTAGCTCAGTTGGTAGAGCAGTGGACTGAAAATCCACGTGTCGTTGGTTCGATTCCGACCGGAACCACCATATATGCGGATTTAGCTCATCTGGTAGAGCGCCACCTTGCCAAGGTGGAGGTAGCGGGTTCGAGCCCCGTAATCCGCTCCATTTTTTTATAAGGCACCATAGCCAAGTGGTAAGGCAGAGGTCTGCAAAACCTTTATGCCCCAGTTCAAATCTGGGTGGTGCCTCCAAGGACAGAGAGAAGGTAACTTCTCTCTGTTTTTTTATGCCCGAAACCGACAACCTATACAAAAACAAACACCGAAAAACACAGATTTTTATTTATTATGTCACCTATTATTTATAAAATGAAACCAGAACACACACTACGGAAACTGAGGTGGCAATATGAAACGATACAGACAACCGCTTGCATTCATACTCTCACTGATTATGATCCTCACACTTGTCCCGATACAGGCCTTTGCATCGGGAGAAATGAATGATTCCGGATCGAAATATGAATATCTGTACTACCAAAAATTTGATGACCACATTGAAATTGTCGGCTGCAACGATGATGTGGTCAATGTAGTCGTGCCCGCAACCATAGAGGACCTGCCTGTCACCGTAATAAGCGGCAGCAAAACGGCGAATAACGGTATTGCGAACGGCGCTTTCTCCGGACTCGCATATTTAGAGTCCGTTGACCTTTCAAATGCCCCCATAACCACCATAGATGATAAAGCTTTTTATCACTGCTATGAACTCTCTTCCGTAGTTTTACCTTCAACACTCACATCAATCGGCGCTTCAGCTTTCAAAGAGTGTATTGCCCTGCAGACGATAACTCTTCCCGCCTCGCTTGAAATGATAGGCGCAAACGCGTTCGACAACTGCACGACCCTTGCAAATGTGACGCTTGCTTCACCTTCAAGTCTCACAACAATAGGCAGCAATGCTTTCTTCAACTGCGGACAATTGTCCTCGTTCAGTTTCCCCGATACACTGACTTCAATCGGTGCCTCTGCTTTCGGCAGTACGGCGCTCACTTCACTGAATCTTGCGAATACATCAATAACCGAAATCGGTGAAAGAACCTTTGCCTCTGTCGGTGTTACTTCCGTTACATTCCCGAATACCCTTGTGACAATCGGAAAGGATGCTTTCCTGGGCTGTACGGATCTTGCAACCGTAAACTGGCCGTCAGGCAACAGTCTTAAGACCGTAAGCGGTTTCTCGGGCTGTACATCTCTCACTGACACGGCATTTGCAAATATGCCTTCAAGTGTTACAACGATAGGTGAGGAGGCCTTTCTCGGATGCAGCTTTGAAACAGTTGCAATTCCCGCAAATGTCACCGCAATCGGGAATATGGCATTCAACACATGCGAAAGCATCTCTTCGCTCACTTTTGCCTCGGGAATCACTTCAATCGGCAGCCAGGCTTTTGAGGGCTGTTTTGCTCTTGCAGGAAAGACAATAGATATACCCGCTTCCGTGACATCAATAGGCTACTCCGCTTTTGGCTATATTACCAATACGGATGAAGGTATCACGGATTCGTTTACTCTCATAATCAGAAACCGCGATGCCGCTGTTGATGACTTAATCGATCTCAGCGACTATGTCGATATATACAGCTATGCCGAAAAGAGCAATGGTGACCCCTCGGACATCTACACTCTTTATCAGCAGAAGGCATCTGAAAACATAACATTCACGGACCTTGATACAGACCCCATTCCTGATCCCGATCCCGATCCTGATCCTGATCCGGATCCCGTACCGGTTCCGTTGGGACATATTAAGCTGACATTAAACGGCAGTTTTGATGGTTCCAATATGGTATTGATATTTGACTCTGAAGGAAAACTTGTCGAGTCGGGATCTGCCCCTGACGGATATCAGACGGCAGGTCTTACCGCAGGCACATATACTGTTGTCGCGTTTAACAAGAATGACAGTTTTGCTTCTGTGGCAACGCTTTCACAGCTTGATTCAATGGGCCTGACTCAGGGCGAGGACTATGCGCGCGGCACGGTCACGGTTTCTGACGATACCGAGGCGACGCTGACCCTCAGCGTGCCGGTTCTCGACACTGATTCGCTCTCATCAATCCTGGCGGATGACGGAAACGCAGTTCTTGTCGAGACCCTGAAAGTGGGCCTCGGAAATACGGCGTCCGCGCGCGTACAGTATTCACTGAAAAACGCGCCTCTGTCCGCGGTAAACTTAAAGGTTGAAATCCCTGAAAACTCAGTCCTTTCAGGAGTGTATGACAGCACGCAGAAAGTTACCGCATCACTTTCGGGCAACACCGTTACAATCCCCGTTTCAGAGCAGGCGGGTACATTCTATATCTATTTCACCGCAAACAAAGGCGGGGAGCAGAGTATCTCAGCGTCAATAACCCAGGGTGGGGTAACCGCACCTGTCGGTACGGCTATGTTCACTGTTGAGACGATATTCATTGACGTCGGCAACCGCTGGGCTACTACCCGTGAAGGTACGGCAGTGATCAATGCCGGTCCGCAGACCCCGCTGACACTCACAATGCCTGACGGAAGCAAGCGTAATCTCATAACGAATAAAGCCGGCAGTCTGAGAGTAAATTATACGATTCCGGATACTGCCGCATCTGGCGACAGGTTTACGATAACCGCTGCCACGGATACTGCATCGGCAAGTGCGACAATAGTCTATATGCCGTCAGACAGACAGATTAAAGAATTCTACTTTGTCCATGCCGGAGCACAGACTTACCTTGTCAAAAACGGCAGCAACACTACAACTAAGTACTATACCTATGTCTCTGCCGGCAACGAGGCTGATAAGTACTGGACTTTCGGCGCGACTATCACAAGCCCGACTGAAATAGCTGAAGATTCACCTGTTACCGTCCTTATCGGAATGATGGACGGCAGCAGCATGTCTTTCGACCTGACCCGTGTCTCGGCGTCAGGTTCTGCCGGTGCTTATGAATACACCTATGCCGGTGAAATCTACCTCGACCAGCTTGGCTATCATGAGTTCAAGTCATCGCTGATTCCCTGTGAGTTTGACCTCCTGTTTGAGGATCAGATTCAGACATATGATGTGGATTCACAGTTTTCCAATGCGTGGAATGACGCAATGGATTGGCATGATCAGTTGCAGGATCTGTGTTCCGATCCGGATATTTACAACCCGCAGATGTTCGGAGAACTTCTCAGCGGCTTCTACAAGGTTTCTGATAAGGATTGGTTTGCTGAACTGCCGGACGATACAAAAGCCGCTGTTTTGGAAGCTGAAACTCTGCTTGAAGGCGCGGCAAAGGAACTTTGCCTGGCACTTAATATCCCTTATGACAGTGTTGATGATTATCTGATACCGAGCGGGGATCCGAACACTGCTCCTTCTCTTAACATAAATAAGGTTCTCGAAAAGAACGGCATATACATGTCGGAGAATAACGAATTCGATTCTGATGCGCTCGCTGCAGACGGATACACAATATATACCGTCCCGGCACAAAGGCGAGGACCTCAGCAGCATGTTGCGATTAAGGAAACGGAAAATGGTTTCGTCACAATAAGTGAAGAAAATGGGGTCAAACTTGAAGTTGACTATGCCGAAAATGCGGTAGATAATACCGTAACTGCTGCGAGAATTGATTCTCTCAGTAATCTGGGCGATATAACGGAAGCTGCTGCAAAAAAACTTGAAAATCCCGGTAACCTGGGCGCCCTCGGTAAGATAGCAGGCACTACAGCAGCGGGATTGCAGCTTTATGATGCAAATAACAATATTAAAGAACTGGGCGAAGATATCAATGAAATTGAGCAGCTGAGATTCTATGTTGAAAATCGTGAGATATGGCGCCGCTGGCACATAAACCATGGTTCAAGCGAAAAATGTATCCAATCAATTGCAGATGAAATAAAAGCAGGAAGGGATCTTTTA
>JAEEGJ010004402.1_pt1 | contig 47765 bp, 38 predicted proteins | sample 8958761 | NCBI WGS metagenome assembly JAEEGJ01 (sample SAMN16246546, study PRJNA631951) | gut metagenome | biome: gut microbiome; feature: rumen; material: RS-attached | host: Bos | place: Iran: Karaj | collected 2018-10
GGTGCAGGACATCCCCGAAGGCATCTTCGGCAAGAGACACTTCGGAAACGGTCCCGTCCCCGATCTCGGCAACGATGAGCGACCCGTCCTTCACGCTGTACGGGAAGGCATCGACAAACTCGCCCGGTCCTCTTCCGCTCCGGCACAGTCCGGCAAGGTATTCTCCGGAATCCAAGTCATAGGCATCCACACAGTAGCTCGCCAAAAAAGCCGCATTCGTGTACAGCTTGTCCCCGCAGGCATTCATTAAAAACACCGTCGGCGATATCGGTTCAACGGGAGCCTTCTCCGGAGAGAGGGCGACAGCCTGCGGGATGTCCGCCACCTGTTTGACCGGAAACAGCAGCAAGTCCTTTTCAGGAATCTCAGCGCAGGCGGCGGCCAGGACGACGGCCACGGCCAGGAAGCTTTTTCTCAACATATGGCAATCAGTTTATTCTAGTGTTACAAGTCGATACGTTCCGGTCTCGGGATCTTCCCTGAGGAGATAGAACACGCCGTCCCGTACGGACACCAGGCTGGCGTCGAAGTTGCGTTCGCCGACGGAGACGGAGACGATCCTTGCTTTCCTGTCAAAGCGGTACAGCCGGTAGACCCGTTCATCCTGGTCGATGTCGAGCTTCCTTCCCTGCATTCCCGCCAGGTGCGCGGTCCCTTCGGCCGTGAGGATCCCGTAGGACGTGCCGTCGAAGGAGAAAGCGATGACGGCGGAATTCTGGAAGATGAACGCGAAAAGGTCGTTCGCGGCAGAGAGCCTTTCCTCAAGCTCCTTGCAGCGGAAGGAATCCGAGGTGAACTGTTTCACCAGGGAGGCTTCCTCCGACGCGCCCGGCGTCATCCGATACAGGTCCATCTTGTCTTTCGACATAAAATACAGCGCCCCGTCCCGGAACGCAAGCGGCACCGCGGTAGCCAGCGACTGCATCGCTTTATGCGCAAAGGAGGAAGCGCCGCAGGAGCGGACAGGCGTCATTGTCTTCACGTCCAGCTCCGTCACGACGGACTCCCACTTCCTTCCGGCATTGTAAAAGAAAACGGAGGATCCGGCAGGCTGGAAGTCACAAATCGCGGACTCATAGTCATAGGACCAGAGGCCGTTCCCATCCCGGTCATAGGCGATCAGGCGCGCGGATCCCATATCCCACACATAGACCGTGTCGGCAAAAGCCCTGGCGGATCCACAGTCAAAATACTCATACGGCCCGCGGCCTTTCTTGTTCCAGGCGAAGGTCTGGTGTCCGGACGGGTCGTAGCCGACGACGTTGGTCCCGTCGGACACGAGAAACGAGCCGTCCGAAGCCACGTCCAGCGAGACGGGCCGACCGACCAGGGTCAGGTTCTCCTCCAACGGGCAGACCGTCTGCATCCGGATGCTCCCTTCAGTAACTTTTTCACCGCGTCCATTGCAGCCGGCCACGACCAGCAGGAGCGGAAGCCAAAATGCTTTTATCTTCATCATCGTATCTCTTTACAGGGGTAAATCTCCGAGATCCATCCGCCCGATATGCAATACATTTTCCGCATCACTGAGGACTGCGTACAGGACGCCTTCCTCCTCATCATAGGCCAGACTCTCTATATGGCGGGAATTCTTGATCCGCATCAGCGGATGTCCCTCCCAGTCGAAGACGGCAACCACGGTCATATGATGATCCCTTGGATCTTCGGAGGGAATCCTCCAGACACCCTTCTCATCCATCGCCGCAAAAATCCTTTCGTTCGAGGAAGCAAGCCCGGAAAAGCAAATCGGCAGCGGGCGTTCTGCGGAGTAGTCGGGCATCCCGCTTTTAATACCGAAATCCGGTTCCACGAACTTGTCCATGCCAAGCAACGTGATTCCGTCGGAAAGGTCGAAGCGCTCCACAATGCCGCCATACGCAGGAGTGATCGCCATCTTGGTGAAATCCGGCGAAAAAGTCAAATAGGGCGTCATATACATCGACCAGGTCCGCTCCCGGTCCGGAACAGGATACTCGTTATAATCATAGCGTTCCGTGCCCTTTTCATAGACAATCCGGGTAACGGCCCGGGAAGAATCCCGTTGTATGAAACTCTCATTGGAAAAGCAGACCGACCGGTCGTCCGGGCCATGATAAACACCCTCGGTGAAAGCGCCCACCCGCTCCAGCAACGTTCCAAGATAACCATTTTCACCCTGCAGGATCTGGTCCAGGTCATAGATCTGCGTAACCCTCTGCTGACGGTCATACAGATAGCATTCATTACCAATCAGGCTCACTACCGGATGGAACAGCAGTTCTCCCGGGCCGCGTCCTTCAAGCACTGCGCTTCGCACGATCTCTCCGGTATTCTTGTCCCAAATATGCAGGAACTGCGTCGTCCGCCCATCGTACGCCTCCAGGATCAGGTACTCCCCATAAGGATAGATGGAACAGAAACCACCGAAATCCAGTTCCGGTCCGACGATTTCGAACTCCTTCGCGAACTCCTTTTCAAACTCGGGCAGGGCATATTCCCCCTTGTGACCTTGCCTGCAAGAAACTGCAAATGAGCAACTAAAGAGTGACAGCGTCAAGAGAAAAAAGTTGATGTTCTTCATAATGTCCTTCAAAAGCTTAAACAAGATAGGTAAATAATTTCCAATTCGAAAAAACACAACAACCGCGCCACGGGATTTGGTGAAAAATCAAAACATATTGACACATAACGCAAAAGGGACCGGCGTTTGCCGGTCCCCTTGCAGGATCAAAAGAAAGGTGCGGGGCTAGATGGTGCCCTGTTCGAGCATCGCCTGGGCGACCTTCATGAAGCCGGCGATGTTGGCGCCCTTCACGTAGTCCACGGTGCCGTCCGGCTGGGTGCCGAACTTGACGCACTGCTCGTGGATGGACTTCATGATGAAGTGCAGCTTCTCGTCGACCTCCTTGCCGCTCCAGCTGATGTGCTCGGCGTTCTGGGTCATCTCCAGGCCGGAAGTGGCCACGCCGCCGGCGTTGACCGCCTTGCCCGGCGCGAACAGGATGCCGTTGTGCTGGAAGAAGTGGATGGCGCCCGGCTGGCAGCCCATGTTGGACACCTCGCAGCAGCACCAGCAGCCGTTGGCCTTCAGCTCCTTGGCATCATCCTCGGAGAGCTCGTTCTGGAAGGCGCACGGCAGCGCGATGTCGCACTTGACGCTCCACGCCTTCTTGCCGGCCGTGAAACGGGCCTTGTCCGGGAAGCGGGTCGCCATGTCCTCCACGCGGTCGCGGTTGGACGCGCGCATCACGAGCATGTAGTCGATCATCTCCTTCGTGATGCCCTCCGGCATCTCGCAGACGCCGTCCGGGCCGGAGATGGCCACGACCTTGGCGCCCAGCTCGAGGGCCTTGATGCAGGCGCCCCAGGCCACGTTGCCGAAGCCGGAGACCGCCACCTTGCAGCCCTGGATGTCCTTGCCCGCGTGGTGCAGCAGGTTCTGCGTGAAATAGAGCGCGCCGAAGCCGGTCGCCTCCGGACGGAGGATCGAGCCGCCCCAGGTGGCGCCCTTGCCCGTCAGCACGCCGGTATTGTACTCGCGCGCCAGCTTCTTGTACATGCCGTAGAGGTAGCCGATCTCGCGGCCGCCCACGCCCACGTCGCCCGCCGGGATGTCCTGGTCGGGGCCGATGCACTGCCAGAGCTCCAGCATGAAGGCCTGGCAGAAACGCATGATCTCCTCGTCGGTCTTGCCCTTGGGGTCGAAATCGCTGCCGCCCTTGGCGCCGCCCATCGGGAGGGTCGTCAGGGCGTTCTTGAACGTCTGTTCGAAGCCCAGGAACTTGAGCATGGAAGGCGTCACGGCGCGGTGGAAGCGCAGGCCGCCCTTGTAGGGGCCGATGGCGCTGTTGAACTGAATACGGTATCCGGTGTTGGTCTGCACTTCGCCCTTGTCGTCAACCCACGTGACGCGGAAGGTGAAGATGCGGTCCGGCTCGACCATCCGCTCGACGATCTTCGCCTTTTCGAACTCGGGATGCTGGTTATACACTTCCTCGATGGACTCGAGAACCTCCTGTACCGCCTGGAGATATTCACTCTCGCCGGGATACTTGGCCTGGAGACGGGCCATAATGTCTTTCGTCTTCATTATGACAGTTTTAGTGTATGTAGTGTATTGGTTATTTCACTTCCCAGGTGGAGCCGCTGTGCAGCAGCTCGTCCACGCTGTGGATCTTCGACTTCGCCATCACGTCCTTGACCTGGTCGCGGACGCCGTCGTCGTAGGTGATGTCCTTGACGTCGCGGATCACGCCGAGGGCCACCGGATAGTCCGGGCCCTTCATGTCGGCCAGGGCCATGTGGATGCCGATGTTGTCGGTGTGGGCGTCGTGGACGAGGATGTCCTCCTCCGTGAAGCCGCCCTCGCCGATGTGCACGGCGCGGATCTTCTTGCCGTCGTAGATCAGGCCGCGGTCGCGGTCCTTGCCGAAGATCATCTTCTCGCCGTGGCGCAGGACGATCGTGTGGTCGGCCTTGACGGCCGGGTCGGACAGATCCTTGTGCGCGCCGTCGTTGAAGATGACGCAGTTGGTGAGCATCTCCATCACCGAGCAGCCGTCGTGCAGGGCGGCGGCGGTCATGATCTCCTCGTTGAGCTTGAGCTCCACGTCCAGCGAACGGGCGAAGAAGGTGCCCTTGGCGCCCAGCACGAGCGAGCCCGGGTTGAACGGGTGCTCGACCGTGCCGTAAGGCGAGGTCTTGGTGATCGCGCCGAACTTGGACGTCGGAGAATACTGCCCCTTCGTCAGGCCGTAGATGCGGTTGTTGAAGAGGATGATGTTGATGTCGATATTGCGCCGGATGGCATGGATGAAATGGTTGCCGCCGATGGCGAGGGCGTCGCCGTCGCCGCAGGCCTGCCACACCGTCAGCCAGGGGTTCGCCACCTTGATGCCGGTGGAGACCGCCGTGGCGCGGCCGTGGATGCTGTGGAACCCGTAGGTGTCCATATAGTAAGGAAGCCGGGAGGAGCAGCCGATGCCGGACACCACCACGTAGCGTTCCTTGTCATAGTTGAGCGCCTGGCTTACCTTCGGGAGGGCCCGCTGCAGCGCCGCCAGCACGGCGTGGTCGCCGCAGCCCGGGCACCAGCGGACTTCCTGGTCGCTCTTGAAATCCTTGAATGTCAGTGTTGCCATAATCTACATCTCCTTCTGGATGGCCGCGACGAGCTCGCTCACGAGGAACGGCTGGCCCTGGACCTTGTTGAACTTCTCGATCCGACGGCCCGGGAACTGCGCCCGCAGGTAGTCGGCGAACTGCCCGCTGTTGAGCTCGCACACGAGGATCTCCTCGAAATGCGAGAAGACCTCCTCCGTGTTGGCCGGAAGCGGGTTGATGTAGTCGAAATGGACGTAGGACACGTCCCCGATCTCGCGCACGGCGGAGAGGATGTGGCCGTAGGTGCCGCCCCAGCCGACCACCAGCAATTTGCCGGAGGCGGGGCCGTTGAGCAGCTCCAGCGCCGGGATGTCGCGGGCGATGCGCGCCACTTTCTCGGCGCGCTCCGCGACCATCAGGGCGTGGTTGGCGGGATCGGTGGAGAGCACGCCGGCGTGGTTCTTCTCCAGGCCGCCGACGCGGTGCTCGAAGCCCTTCTGGCCCGGCAGGGCCCACTGGCGCACGAGCGTCTCGGGGTCGCGCTCGAAAGGCTTGAACTTCTCCCCTTCCGGCAGCACGCCGCGCACGAAGGGGGGCTTGATCTCGGGATAATCCGCCATCGCGGGAATGCGCCAGGGCTCCGAGCCGTTGCCCAGGAAGCCCTCGGAGAGCAGCAGGACCGGGGTCATGTGCTCCAGGGCAATCTTGGCGGCCTGGAAGGCGGCGTCGAAGCAGTGCGCGGGCGAATGGGCGGCCACGACGGCCATCGGGCATTCGCCGTTGCGCCCGTAGAGGGCCTGGTTGAGGTCGGACTGCTCCGTCTTGGTGGGCAGGCCGGTGGACGGGCCGCCGCGCTGGACGTCCACGACGACCAGCGGCAGCTCGGCCATCACGGCGAGGCCCATCGCCTCGGACTTCAGGGAGAGGCCCGGGCCGGAGGTCGTGGTCACCGCCAGGCTGCCGGCATAGGCGGCGCCGATGGCGGTGCAGATGCCCGCGATCTCGTCTTCGGCCTGGAGCGTCTTGGCGCCCAGGCTCTTGTGGAGCGCGAGCTCCTCCAGGATGGCCGTGGCCGGCGTGATCGGATAGGAGCCGCAGAAGAGCGACAGGCCCGACTTCTCGGCGGCGGCGAGCAGGCCCCAGGCCGTGGCCTGGTTGCCCGTGATGTTGCGGTAGGTGCCCTTCTCGAGCTGCTCCGCCGGAGCGACGGTATAGGTGTTGGGGATCGCCTGGATGTTGGCGGCGTAGTTGAAGCCGTCGTTGAGCACCTTCTTGTTGGGGGCGATCACCTCGGGGTGCTTCTTGGCGAATTTCTTCTCAAGATAGGCGTAGATGTACTCCAGCGGCCGGCTGTAGATGTAGCAGGCCATGCCGAGGGTGAACATGTTCTTGCACTTGAGGATGGACTTGGGATCCATCCCGCTGTCCTTGAGGCTTTCGCGGGTCAGCGTCGTGATCGGGGCCACGATGAGGGTCCTGTCCTCCACGCCGAGTTCGACAAACGGATTGTCCGTCGTGAAACCCGCCTTCTTCATGCCCGCCTCGTCGAACGCATCCTCGTCCACGAGGATCATCGCGTGGCGCTTGCACCATTTGGCGTTCGCCTTGAGGGCCGCAGGGTTCATCACGACCAGCAGGTCGCAGAAATCGCCCGGCGTAGATACTTTTTCGCTGCCGATGTGAACTTGGAAACCGGACACGCCCGAGACCGTCCCGTGCGGGGCCCGGATCTCAGCCGGATAGTCCGGAAAGGTAGAGAGGCCATTGCCATAGATGGCTGACATATCCGCAAAAAGAGACCCGGTGAGCTGCATGCCGTCACCCGAATCTCCAGCGAATCTGATTACAACATCTTTGGCGTCAATGACTTTGTGTTGCATCGCGTATGTTTAGTGTAGATAATTGTGTGGTTGTTGTGGTTCAGGTTGGAAGAAAAAATCCCATCCCCGCCTGGGGGATGGGATCGCATTTTCGCCTACTGCTGGGCTGCTGCCTGCTGGGCCTGAAGCTCCGCGGCGAGGGACTCGAGCGTCCGGTCGTCCGGGATCCCGAGGGCCTTGCGGGCCTCGCCGGTCAGGTCCGTGCTCTGGGTCGCGTCGACATACAGCAGGGACTGCACGTCGAACACGTACACGAAGCCGCCCTTCTTGGCAAGATCCTGGATGGTCTCGTTGACCTTCTGGTAGATCGGAGCGACAAGCTCTTCCTGCTTCTGCTGAAGCTCCTGCGGAGCGGTCTGGGAGAACTCCTGGATGCGCTGCTGCATCTGGGTCAGTTCTTTCTCCTTGCTCTCGCGGATGGCCTGCGACCAGGTGCTACCCTTGGACTGGTATTCCTGATACTTGTTATTGAAGTCGGCCTGCATGTCGTTGAACGTGTCCTGGGCGTCCTTGCTCAGTTCGTTGAGCGTCTCGCGGACCTTGTCCATGTCAGGGCACAGCTGAACAAGCTCAGTGGAATTCACGTGCGCGAACTTCGGCTGAGCGAACGCGGTCACTGCGGCAAAGGCAGTTGCGACAATCAAGATAATCTTTCTCATTTCTGCAATAAATTTAAGTGTTTTCAGTTTTCAAATCTAGAATTGCTGGCCGATCACGAAGTGGACCTGGCTCTTGGAGCCGGCGGGGCCGTCGAATCCGTAGCCCCAGTCCACACCGAGCAGACCAACCATCGGTAAGAAGATGCGAACACCGACGCCAGCGCTGCGTTTGACCTGGAAAGGATTGAAGTCCTTGATGTCAGCCCAGCAGTTACCAGCCTCCAGGAACGCCAGGGCGTAGATGGTGGACTGCGGCTGCAGGATCACCGGGTAGCGGAGTTCGACCGTGAATTTGTCATAGACGTTGCCCGAGTACACGGCGCTTCCGTCCGTACTGTATTTGGACGCCGTGCGCGGGGTCAGGGAGTAGTTTTCGTAGCCTCGCAGCGAGATGACCTCCGAGCCGTAGGACATATAACCCGACATGCCGTCGCCGCCCACGAGGAAGCCCTCGAACGGGGAATAGCCCCAGTTGCGGTTGTAGTAGCCCAGATAGCCGAACTGTGCGCGCGTCATCAACACGAGGTCGCCGACGATGCGGCTGTAGGTGGCGGCGGAGAACTTCCACTTGTGGTATTCGATCCACTTGTAGCGGTCCTTGGCGCTCCAGTTGTCGTAGTTGATGTCTTTATAGCTTGCCACCGGCACTCTGTTGCCGTCGGCATCGATGTCGCGTTTGCGCAGCAGCGAGAACGGCGGGGTCAGCTGCAGCGAGAAGGAGAACTCCGAACCCATACGCGGATAGATCTGCTGGTCGGTGGAGTTGCGCACCAGGTTGAGCGTATAGTTGAGGTTGTGCGTGATGCCGTCGTCGAAGAGGAAGTAGCTCGAATACCAGTTGTTGAGCCGGTAGGTCTGCCAGTTGAGGCCGTTGTAGAGCACGAAATAGTTGTCCGGCCACTTCAGGCGCGTACCGAGCGAGGCGGAGAAGCCGTAGACTTCCATCGAGCGGTCGCTCGTGAAGAAGTTGTAGGCGGCCATGTCCATCATGCTGGCGCTCGCGAAGGCGCTGGTCTGGCGGCTGTAGTAGACGCCCAGGTTGAGCGAGGTCGGCTTCTTGCCGAAGAGCCAGGGCTCCGTGAAGCTGGCGTTGAGCACGGTGTAGTAGGCGCCGTTGGTCTGGAAGCGGAACGAGAGGTTCTGCGCGTCGCCGAGCGGCACCGGACGCCACGCGCCCTTGTCGAACAGGCGGTGCGTGGAGAAGTTGTTGAACGCCACGCCCACGGTCGCGACGAAGGTGCGGCCGCCCCAGCCACCGGACAGCTCCAGCGTGGAGGAAGGCTTCTCGGTGACGTTGTAGACGATGTCCACCGTGTTGTCGAGGGCGTTCGGGAGGACCGACCAGCCTTCGCCCGGCGCCATGATGGCTTCCGGATCGAACTGGCCCAGCGAGGCGATCTCACGGATGGAGCGCTCGAAGTCGGTCTGGCTGAAGAGATAGCCCGGACGGGTGAAGATCTGGCGGCGGACGACCTTCTCGTTGGTCAGGTCGTTGCCGTTGATGACGATATTGTTGAGCGTGGCGGGCTTGCCTTCGACGATGCGGAGCTCCACGTCCACGGAGTCGTTCTGGATGTTGGTCTCGACGGGGCTGATGCCGAAGAAGAGGTAGCCGTTGTCGCGGTAGAGCTTGGTGATGTCGAGGTCGCCCTGCTTGCCGCCGCCGAAGAGGCGCTTCTCCATCGTGACGACGTCGTAGGTGTCGCCCTTCTTGATGCCCAGGACCTGGTTGAGGGCGTCGGAGGTGTAGACGGAGTTGCCGGTCCAGGTGATGTCGCGGAAGTAGTATTTCTCGCCTTCTTCGAACACGAGGTCGATGCCCAGGCGGCCCGGCTCCACGTAGTAGATGGAGTCGCGGACGATGCGGGCGTCACGGTAGCCGGCTTCGTTGAAGGCGCTCAGGGCCCCCTTCTTGTCGGCGAGGTATTCCTTTTCGTTGAACTTCTTGCTGTGGAAGAAGTTGTAGAATTTGTTGGACTTGGTCTTCTTCATCGAGCGAGCGAGCTTGTACTCCTTGACGTGGTCGTTGCCGATGAAGTGGATCTCCTTGATGCGGACCTTCTGGCCCTTGTCGATGGCGAAATTGACGCGGATGGCGTTCTTGACGACGGTGTCGCGCTGCACCTCGGCCTTGACTTCGCAGAGCAGGAAGCCCTTCTCGGCGAAGTAGCGCTTGATGATGTCGGAGGAGGTCTTCTCCACATATTCGGAGAACTCGCCGCCGCGGCGGAGGTTGAGGCGCTCCTCGATGTCCTTGCGCTCGGAGGTCTTGACGCCGCTGAAGCTCCAGCGCGACACGCGCGGACGCTCCTTGATGCGGATGACGAGCCAGGCGGAATCCCGCTGCGGGCTGAGGTGGTCGACCTCGATGGCGACGTCCTCGAAGTAGCGCTGCAGATACAGGCGGCGGACCACATTGGAGATGTCCTCACCGGGAACGGTCACTTCCATTCCCTTGTGCAAGCCTGTCTGATTGATGATCTGCTGCTCTCCGAAGACCGTGTTGCCCTCGACCGAAATCCCCGCGACGATATATTTCTGCGGATGGTTGTAGTCCACTTCGACCCCGCCATCCTGCGCCCGGACCAGCGCCGGCGCAAAAAGCAAAGCCAGAAGGGTCAGAATCCGTCCAATTCTCATTTCCATTCAATAAATATACAAATATACCCAATTATTTGATTTTTCCGAAACGCCGGTCCCGCGAGGCGTACTCTTCCAGGGCTTCCCGGAAGGCTTCCTTGCGGAAGTCGGGCCAGAGCGTGTCAGTAAATACAAATTCGGTGTATGCTGTCTGCCATAGTAAATAATTGCTGATTCTCTTTTCGCCCGAGGTACGGATCAGCAGGTCCGGATCCGGGATGTCCGCGGTGACCAGGTGGCGCTCCAGATCTTCAGGACGCACCGGTTGCCCCGGATGGTCAATCAAATCGTGTGCCATTTTCTCGGCGGCCTGCAGAATATCCCAGCGGCCGCTGTAGCTCAGGAAAAGGATCATCGTGAGCTTGGTATTGGCGGCCGTCGCCTCCATCACCTTGTCGATGTCGGCATTGAGCGCCGCCGACAGGCGGGCGCGGTTGCCCAGGACCATGAAACGCACGCCGTGCTCGTTGAAGTTGTCGAGCTCGGCGAGCATCGCGCGGCCCATCAGCTCCATCAGGGTATTTACTTCGTCGTCCGGGCGGCCCCAGTTCTCTTCGGAGAAGGCGAAGAAGGAGACATACGGAATCCCCCACTCGGTGGCGGCTTCCATCACGGCGCGGACGCTCTCCACGCCCTCGAAATGTCCATAGACACGTTCTTTGCCGCGGGCCTGCGCCCAGCGGCCGTTGCCGTCCATGATGAAGGACACGTGTCCCGGAAGTTTGCTAGGTATCTGCATAGATCGGAATCAGTCTTGGACGCCTCCGTTCCGGACGTCCTCGCCCCAGAGCAGGCGGGAACGGAGCGCATTGATGAAATTGGACCCGCCCAGGCGCAGGCGGCGCAGGCGCGTCGGCGCGGCGCTCACCTCGATCCGGGCGCCGGCCGGGACCGTGTAGTTGCGGTTGTCCATCGACAGGACCGCGCGGGAGTCGCGCGAGCGCAGCGTGATCGAGAGCCGGGACGTCTCCGGCACGATCAGCGGGCGGACGTTGAGGTTGTGCGGCGAGATCGGGGCCACGATGAAGACCTTGGTCTCGGGCAGGCAGATCGGGCCGCCCACGCTGAGGCTGTAGGCCGTGGAGCCGGAGCTCGTGGCGACGAGCAGGCCGTCCGCCCAGTAGGTCGGCAGGGCCTCGCCGTCCACGCTCACGTCCACGCCGAGCATCGAAGGGCTCACGCGCGAGACGCTGATCTCGTTGAGGGCGAAAGGCCACGACTCCTCCGCCGGCAGGTCCGGGCAGGAGAGCTGCAGCAATTCGCGCTCCTCGACGCGGAAATCGCCGGAGGAAAGCGCCTCGACGACCATGTCCGGGTCGTTTTCCGACAGGAAACCGAGCCGGCCGAAATTGACCCCGAGCACCGGGACGCCGGCGGGCACGGCGAGCCGGGCGGCCATCAGGAAGGTGCCGTCGCCGCCCAGGCTCAGCAGCGCGTCCGTGTCCGGAAGGATATCGGACGGCTGCGCCACGGCATACAGCGTATGCCCGGCGGTGCGCAAACGGACCAGGAGGGCCTCCACGCGGGCGTCCCCCCTGAGCCGGTCTTTTTTGATGTAATAGGCCAGTCTCATTTTGAACGCCAAATTTAACAAATTGTTTACAATAATTATATAGAAATGCTTACTTTTGTGTTATAAAAAAGGCAGCAAAATGACGCGATTGAGTGTTAATATCAACAAGGTCGCCCTGATCCGCAACGCGCGCGGCGGCAATATGCCCGACGTGCTGAAATGCGCACTGGACTGCGAGCGCTTCGGCGCCCAGGGCATCACCGTCCACCCCCGGCCGGACGAGCGGCACATCCGCTACAGCGACGTCCGCACGCTCCGCCCCGCCGTGGCCACGGAATTCAACATCGAAGGCAACCCGACCGGCAGCTTCTCCGCCCTGGTCTGCGAGGTCATCCCCGACCAGGTCACCCTGGTGCCGGACGCCCCGGACGCCCTGACGTCCAACGCCGGCTGAGACACCGTCCGGAACCATTCCTTCCGCAAGCGGATGTGCACTTCGTTCAAGGAGCGCGGCATCCGCACCTCCATCTTCATCGACCCCGATCCCAAGATGGCGGAAGGCGCCTTCAAGTGCGGCGCCGACCGCGTCGAGCTCTATACCGCCGCCTATGCCGCCGGCTACGCGCAGGACCGCGAAGCGGCCATCGCGCCCTACCTCGCCACCGCACAGGCGGCCCGCGACCTGGGCCTCGGCCTCAACGCCGGACACGACCTCTCGCTGGAGAATCTGGCCTACTTCATCCGCACGATTCCGTGGACGGACGAAGTCAGCATCGGGCACGCGCTGATCTGCGACGCCCTTTACCTGGGACTGGAGACAACTATCAAGGAATATTTGTCGCAGATTCAGAATTTTTAACTACTTTTGCAATTCATGCACGGAAATTAAACTATAACTGATAAAAATGAAGAAATTACCGCTTATTTTCAGCATCATCGCCCTTGCCGGCGTGATCGCCTTCGCCATCGCAGACCTTACCCGCGGCAGCAAGAAGCCCGCCGCCGTCGAGACCGCTGACGCATCCGTCCTGCAAGGGGAGATCGTCTACTTCAACATGGACCGCGTCCTGCAGGAGTATGACCTCGCCAACGACCTCCGCAGCGTCGTCGAGACCAAGGTCAACAGCATCAACCAGGAAGTCACCCGTCGTCAGAACAAGCTCCAGAAGGACGCCAACGCCTTCTCCGACAAGATGAACAAGGGTCTGATCACCCAGTCCTCCGCCCAGGTCCAGTACCAGAAGCTCCAGGAGCAGGAAGCCAGCTTCAACAACTACGCACAGCAGAAGCAGCAGGAGATCCTCGAGGAGCAGAACGTCATGCTGAACCAGATTTCCGACGCCATCAAGAACTTCGTCGACGGCTACACCGCCGAGATGGGCTACGCGATGGTCCTCGCCACCCAGGGCGCCATCCTGCCGATGCCGGTCGTCTCCGCCGTCGCCGAGCGCGACATCACCGATGCCTTGATCGAGGGCCTCAACGCCGCCTACGTCAAGGAGAAGGGCAAAAAGGAATAAGGATTGAAGATCGCCATACTGTCCTGCTTCTACCCTTTTCGCGGAGGGATCGCCCAGTTCAACGCCAACCTTTTTGAAGAGCTGGGCAAAGAACACGACGTACGTGCGTTCAACTTCAGCCGCCAGTATCCGGATCTGCTCTTCCCGGGCAAGACCCAATACGTGACGCCACAAGATACAGCCGTACCCGTCGAGGCGGAAGCCTTGCTGGATACGGCTGATCCTTTCTCCTGGGGCCGGACGGCCCGCGCCATCCGCCGCTGGGGCCCCGACGTGCTGATCGTCCGCTACTGGATGTCCTGGTTCGCCCTCTCGCTGGGGCACGTGGCCGCCCACTGCGGCCGCAACTGCAAAGTAATCGGCATCCTGGACAACGTCATCCCCCACGAGCGCCACTGGTTCGACAAGCCGCTCACGCGCCTTTTCCTGGGCACGCTCGACGGCGCGGTGACCCTCTGCGAAGAGGTCGGCCGCGACCTGAAAAGCCTGCGGGCGGACGTCCCCCACATGGTCCTGCCGCACCCCATCTACACCCATTTCGGGCCGAAGCTGCCCCGCACCGGCGCGGAGCGCCTTCTCGGCCTGCCGGCCGGCCGCCGGACCCTCCTCTTCTTCGGACTCATCCGGGAATACAAGGGGCTCGACATCCTGCTGCAGGCCTTCGACCTGCTGGACGACAGATACCAGCTGGTCATCGCCGGAGAGCCTTATGGCTCCTTTGACAAGTATCAGCGCCTGATCGACGCCAGCCGCGATCCGGGCAGCATCCACCTCTTCCCCGACTACATCCGGGACGACGAGGTGAAGAACTACTTCTCCGCCGCGGACCTGACCGTCCTCCCCTACCGGAGCGCGACGCAGAGCGGCATCAGCGCCGTGTCCAACCACTTCGAAGTGCCGATGGTGGTCACGGACGTGGGCGGCCTCAAGGAGACCGTCGGCGAGCGCGGCACGGGACTTGTCTGTGACGCGTGCACGCCGACGAGCGTCGCCGCCGCCATCACCCGCTATTTCGACGATCCTGCCCTGCAGGAGCGTCTCCACGCGGGAATCTTAGCCGAGAAGCAGCGCCTCAGCTGGAGCCGCTTCGCGCGCGACCTGACCGACTTTGCCGAAAGTTTACAATAAGAGAATTATGAAAAAAGCCAGCATCCTGCTCATCCTCGTCTGCTCCGTATCGCTCAATGCATGCGCGCAGTGGTATCTGTTCCCCGGCAAGAAGAAACAGACCGAGCCGCCCAAGACCACGGCGGACACGACCGCCAGGCATTCCCGGCCGGACACGGCCAAGGTGGCGCCGGTCGCGGACCCTGCAGCCGCCCCGCAGGACAGCAGCGCCGTGCTGCCGCCCGATGAATGGGACGACCGCTATGAGCTGGATATGCCCGACGTGATCCACATCGGGCTCGCGCTGCCGCTGCAGGCCTCGGCCCAGCGGCCCAGCGACAACTTCCTGGACTTCTACAGCGGCGCCCTGCTGGCGCTGCGCGACCTGGGCATGGCCGGCCTCAAGGCCGACCTGCAGGTCTACGACACCGCCGACAGCAAGACGTCGGTTCCCCAGTCGCTGATCGACGAGAGCGACGTCATCATCGGCCCCGTGAGCTATGACGAGCTGGAGAGCAGCGCTCCGCAGTGCCGCGGCAAGGTCCTCATTTCCCCGCTGGAGCCCAAGGCCGCCGCGCTGGCCGAACACGGCCGCGTGGTGCAGGCCCCGTCCGCGCCCAACGCGCAGACCGACGAGCTCGTCCGCTGGATCCGCGAGGAGCTGCCCTACGGCGATGTCCTCTACGTCGTCCGCGACACCGCCACGCAGGCCGTCAGCGAGCAGAGCGCCTATTTCCTGGACGAGCTGCGCGAGCGCGGCGTCCGCTTCCAGAGCGTCTTCTCCGTCGGAGAGATCCCCTTCCGCAAGGGCCAGAAGGTCCGCGTGGCCCTCGGGTCCGACCGCGAGGCCTTCGTCACCGGCGCCGTCCGCGCGCTGAGCATCGAAGGCGCGCGCAACAACGGCGTCATCCTCTACGGCACTTCCCGCACCCGCACCAACGGCGTCAACCAGACCGACCTCCACAACACGGAGGCCCACCTGACGGTGAGCTACTTCATCGACTACGACGACCCCGCAGTCAGGAAGTTCATCCTGGCCTACCGTTCCCTCTACAAGAACGAGCCTGGTTCCTTCGCCTTCCAGGGCTACGACACGATGCACTACTTCGTCACGATGTGCGCCAAGTACGGCCGCCGCTGGCACAAGAAACTCGCCAGCTACGGCGAGACGGGCCTCCAGGCCGACTTCCGCTACACCCGCGACCACGGCCGCATCAACCAGGCCGCCCGCCGCATCGTCTACCGCCCCGACCTCACCACCGTCAAACTCTAATCCCCGACATGGTCAAGCACATCATCCTCTGGACACTGAATCCGGAACTGTCTGAAAAAGAGAAAGAAACCGTCAAGGCCGAAATCAAGGAAGGCCTGGAAGGGCTGGTCGGCAAGGTACCCGGGCTGATTTCCGCCAAGGTCCATATCGACGGACGCCTTTCCTCCTCCAACGCCGACCTGATGCTCGACAGCACGCTCGAGAGCGAGGAGGCCCTGAAGGGGTATGCCGTGCATCCCGCACACGTCGCCGTGGCAAACGGGAAGGTACGGCCCTACACGGTCCAGCGCGTCTGCCTGGACTTCGAGGAATAAATTCTGCTGAAAATTAAGACTCGGCCAGAAGGGCACGGGCGTTGGCGACGGCGGCATCGGAGATGGTGGCGCCGGAGAGCAGGCGCGCGATCTCCATCGTGCGCTCTTCACCCTGGACTTCGCGGATGCTCGAAACCGTGCGGCCGTCGGCCGCGACAGATTTGGAGACCACGTAGTGGGCATCGCCCTTGGCGGCGACCTGCGGCAGGTGCGTGATGGAGAAGACCTGCATGTCGCGGCCCATGTCGCAGATCATCCGGCCCATCTTGTCGGCGACGCTGCCGCTCACGCCGGTGTCGATCTCGTCGAAGATCAGCGTGGGCATCCCGATGAAACGGGCCATCATCGCCTTGAGGGACAGCATGATACGCGAGAGCTCACCGCCGGAGGCGCACTTGGCCACGTCGGCCGGCTCGCGCCCGGTGGCGGAGAACAGGTAGGACACCCGGTCGGTGCCCGTCGCGCTCTCCGGGGCGGGGCTGACCGCCACGTCGAAGACGGCGCGGTCCAGCTCCAAGAAGCGGAGCGACTCCGTGATGGCGGCGGCGAAGCCGGGCGCAGCAGCGCCGCGCGACGCCGTCAGTTCCACGCTGATGGCGCGGTAGCGGGCCTCCGCCTCGCCCACGGCCTTCTCGAGGTCGTGGATGCGGTCGTCGGCCGCGGTCGCGTCGAAGAGCGCTTCGTTGTAGCGCTCCCGCACGGCGACCAGTTCGTCGATAGATGAACAATTATGCTTCTTCAGCAAGGTGTAGAGCAGCGACATCCGCTCCTCCACCTGCTCCAGCCGTCCCGGGGACAGGTCCACGCGGCCGTCCAGGGTCCCGATCTCGGACGTGATGTCGTCCAGCTCGATCCGGGCGGACTCCAGGCGGGCCTGCAGGTCCGACACGGACGGCAGGTACCCCGCGATGCGCTCGAGGCTGCGGGCCGACTCCTTGAGGGCGGCCACCACGCCGGGGGTCTCCCCTTCCGGCTCCAGCAGCGACAGGGCGCGTCCGAGCGCCTCCTTGATCTGCTCGGCGTGCGCCAGGCCGCGCTGCTCCTCCTCCAGGGATTCGAGCTCGCCCGGGACGAGCTTCGCCTCGTCCAGCTGGCGCCACTGCGCTTCGTTATAGTCGCGGTCGGCCTGCAGGCGCGCCAGGCGCTCCCGCTCCGCGGTGAGCTGCGCGCGCAGGTCCTGCAGCGAGCGCCACGCCTCCCGGCAGGAAGCGAGCCGCGCGCCGTTGCCGGCGAAATGGTCCAGCACGGAAAGCTGGAAATGCGGATCGGTGAGCAGCAGGCTCTTGTGCTGCGAATGGATGTCCACCAGGCGCTCGGCCACCTGCTGCAGCAGGCCGACCTGCACCGGGCAGTCGTTGATGAAGCTGCGCGAACGTCCCGAGCGGGACACCACGCGGCGGATCAGCAGCGTGCCGCCGTCCGCCTCGACATCCGCCTCGGCCAGCAAGGCGTCCAGGGCTTCGTCCTGGCCGGCGAACTCCGCCTCGACCACGCAGGAATCAGCTCCCTCCTGGATCATCGACGCGTCCGCCCTGGCCCCTGAAAGCAGGGAAAGGGCGCCCAGCAAGATCGACTTGCCGGCGCCCGTCTGGCCCGTAATGATGACTAGACCCTCTGGAAAAGCGATGTCCAGGGCGTCTATCAGTATGTAGTTCCTGATATGGAGACTATGCAGCACTGTCTTCCTGGGCTACCCGGTAGTAGAGTTCGCCGTCTTCGAACTCCGAGATGGCCACGAGATCCGGCTTGGGCTGACGCTCGTAGTACTTGGAGATTTCGATCTGCTCCTTGTTCTCGAAGACTTCGTCCATGGTGTCGCGCTCGCCGCGGAAATCTTCCAGCTTCTTGGCGAGTTCCTTCTTCTCGGCCAGGGCGATCTGGTTGGCGCGCTTGGCGAGGATGACGACAGTCTCATAAATGTTGCCCGTGGGGGCGGCGAGATCCTTGATGTCCCGCGTGATCGTATTGGTAGGTATTTTCTTTTCCATATTCCTAGTACGGCCGGGGCCGGCGCGAAAGTTTCAATTTTTTTCTTTCACCTTGTTGTAGAGCCCGTCCAGCTCCTTGCGGTAGGCGGATTCGGGGAATTCACCCACGAAATTGAGGTAGTCGTCCTGGAACACCAGGAAGCGCTCCCGGCGCTTGGACGCCACGCTCATGTCGGCGAACTTGTAGGACGACATGGCCGTGTAGTAGAGGATGTCCTCCCGGAAGACGTTGTCCGCGTCGTCCTTCAGGACGTTGCGCAGCGCCACGCGGGCGGCCTTGTAGTCCTCCATCACATAGTAGAGTTTGGCGTTCTCGAAGGCCTTGCGGTCCAGGCGCTCGCCGAGCTCCTGCAGCCGGTGGCGGCAGATGTCGGCGTTGGCCCCCTCAGGATGGGCGCGCAGGTAGTCGCTGATGGCCGTGATGGCCTGGTAGGTCGGATTCTGGTCCAGCTCATAGCGGAGCGTGCTCCGGTACATGCAGTCGATCCGGAGGAAGTCGGCGTTCTCCGCGAAGGCTCCCTGCGGGAAATAGGACAGATACTGCTGGAAGTTGGTCTCCGCCGTATAGTAATCCTTGTAGGAATAGTTGCTCAGGCCGAGATAGTACATCACGGTGTCGTGACGCTCCGTGCCGTTGGTCAGCAGGGTGATCGACTCGAAGAGCGCGGCGGCGCGGGAGTATTTGCCGCGGTTGAAGTAGTCGAACGCGGCGTTGTACTTGGCGTCGAGGTCGTTGCTCTCGAGAATCATGTCGTACTGCGACTTGCAGGACTGCAGGCCGGAAACCGCGACCACGAGCACGGCCAGGGCGGTAAGGATAGAGGATCTTTTCATCGCTTCAAATATTTTTCGGCATCCAGCGCGGCCCGGCAGCCCGACGCGGCGGCGTTGACCGCCTGCCGGTAGACCGGATCCTGCACATCCCCGGCGGCGAACACGCCCTCCACGTTGGTGCGGCTGCTGCCGCCCTCGGTGAGGATGTATCCGTTGGGATCGGTCTTCACCCACGGCGCGAAAAGCTCGGAAGCCGGGTGGTGGCCGATGGCCAGGAAGAAGCCGTCCACCTGTATATCAAAAACCTCGCCATCTTTGCGCACCAGGCGCGCGCCGGTCACGCCGGACGCGTCGCCGAGCACTTCCTGCGTGTTGCAGTTCCACAGGATCTCGATGTTGGGGGTATTCTTGACGCGCTCCTGCATGGCCACGGAGGCCCGCAGGACGTCGCGACGGACGATCATATAGACCTTGCGGCACAGGCCGGCCAGGTAGGTCGCCTCCTCGCAGGCGGTGTCGCCGCCGCCCACGACCGCCACGTCCTTCTTGCGGTAGAAGAAGCCGTCGCAGGTCGCGCAGGCGGACACGCCCAGGCCGAGGAATTTCTTCTCGGACGGCAGGCCGAGGTAGCAGGCCGTGGCGCCGGTGGCCACGATCACGGCGTCGGCCTCCAGCACCTTCTCGCCGTCGACGGTCAGGCGGAACGGACGGACGTCCAGGTCCACGGCCGTCACCACCCCGCGGCGGATGTCCGCGCCGAGGTTGACGGCCTGCGCCCGCATGTCGGACATCAGCTGGTTGGCGTCCACCCCGTTGGGATAGCCGGGGAAATTCTCCACGACCGTGGTCGTGGTGAGCTGGCCGCCGGGGGCGTTGCCCTCATAGAGGACGGGCGCCAGCGCGGCCCGGGAGGCGTATATCGCGGCGGTGTAGCCCGCAGGGCCGCCGCCGACAATGAGACATTTGATGTGTTCTATATCCATATTCTTGCAAATATACATAAAATTACGCTTTGCGGCCCGGACCCTTGCGGGTCGGGTGGCAGAGCAGCTGGACCTCGAAGCCGTCGATCTTGTAGCCCCGGAAACGGCGGCCCTTGAAGTGGGCTTCCATCCAGGTCAGCAGCGCTTCGTCTTCCAGGTCGCGCCAGGTCCCGCTCTCCGTGTCGTAGAGGTGCAGGTGGCGGCCGGTGCGCACGTCGAAGACCATCTTGCCGCCGCGGCCGGAACGGCGTCCGTAGACGCCCAGGTCCGCCAGCAGCGTGAGGATGTTGTAGACCGACGCGGCGGAAATCTTCGCCGTGCCCTGCGCCGCGATCCAGGCCGCCACGTCGTCCGCGGAGCCGTGCACGAGGGCGCACATCGCCTCGTGGACGGCCATCCGCTGCGGCGTGGCCTTGAGGTCCCGGTCGCGCAGCAGCCGCTTGAACTGGATGACGTCGGGGATGCCCGTGCTCCTGCCCTTCATACCTACAGCTCCTTGCGCCAGCGGGCCAGCGGGATGCCGAGCTGGCCGCGGTATTTGGCGATGGTGCGGCGCGCGACCTTGTAGCCGCGGCGCTCCATCTCTTCCACCAACTGTTCGTCGGTGAGCGGTTTCTTCTTGTTTTCGGCGTCCACGCACTCCTGCAGGGCCTTCTTCAGCTCGCGGGTGGACACCTCCTCGCCTTCTTTGTTCTCCATGCCTTCGGAGAAGAAATACTTCAGCGCGAAGATGCCGAAATGCGTCTCGATGTACTTGCTGTTGACCACGCGCGAGATGGTGGAGATGTCGAAGCCGGTCTTCTCCGCGATGTCCTTGAGGACCATCGGCTTGAGGTCGGCTTCGTCGCCGGTCACGAAATAGTCGTGCTGGTATTCCAGGATGGCGGACATCGTCTTGTTGAGGGTGTTCTGGCGCTGCTTGAGCGCCTCGACGAACCACTTGGCCGAGTCGAGCTTCTGGCGCACGAAGGTCGCGGCCTCCTTCTGGGCGCGCTCCGAAGAGCCCTTCGCCTCGATCAGCAGGTCCGCGTATTTCTTGTTGACGCGCAGCTCCGGCACGGAGAAACGCGGCATCGTGAAGGACAGCTCGCCGTTCTGCTCCTCCAGCACGAAGTCCGGCACGATCTGCTGGGCCTGGTCGGTGTAGGTGTAGTCCACCTCGCCGCCCGGCGCCGGATTGAGCTTGACGATGCGTCCCATCGCCCGCTTGAGTTCGTCCTCGGACAGGCCCAGGCGGGACATGATCTTCTGGAAATGCTTGTTGGAGAACTCCGTGAAATAGTCCTCCAGGATGCGCTCGGCGTTGATCACGTCGGGCGACTGCTTCTTGGACTGCAGCTGCAGCAGCAGGCACTCGCGCAGGTCGCGCGCGCCAACGCCGGCCGGGTCGAACTCCTGGATCACCGCGAGCATCTCCAGGACCTCCTCCGTGGTGGTGGTGATCCCGGCGCGGAAGGCCATGTCGTCCACCAGCGAGTCGACGTCGCGGCGCAGGTAGCCGTCCGCGTCGAGCGAGCCGATGATGAAGGCCGCCACGTTATATTGCTCAGGGGAAAGGTTGCGGTAGCCCAGCTGGTCCATCAGGGTCTGGGTGAAGCTCTGCCGCACGGAGAACGTGTTGTATTCGGGCCGGGGGTCCTTGCCCCAGTTGTTGACGCGGGTCTTGTAGGAAGGGATGTCCCCCTCGTCCGTGATCTCGTCCAGAGACACGTCCTTGGCGTCCTCGGGCTTCTCAGGGTCCGGCGTGTCGTCCAGCACGGGGTTCTCTTCCAGCTCCGCGCGGATCCGCTGCTCGAGCTCCTGGATCGGGAGTTCGATCAGCTTGATCGTCTGGATCTGCAGCGGGGAGAGTTTTTGCTGCTGTTTGAGTTCGAGGCCCTGCTTGATCATCGCTTACAGTTCGTCGGGATAGTCGGCGGGACGGGTGTCCGGTTGGCCGATGGACGGATATTTGAAGCGCTCGCGGACGATGAAGGCGTCCGGGAAATCGCCCTTGACCTTGCGCAGGAAGGCCTCCGCCTCGATGCGCGTGCGGAAATTGCCGACCGTCACCTTGAAATTGGGCGACGAGAAGGAGCGGTAAGCCTCGACGTGGGGATACAGCTCGTTGAAGCGGCGGATCACGGCGGAAGACTCCTCGCGCGCAGTGCGGTTGCTGGCGAAGAAGAGCCGGATGCGGAAACCGCTGTAGCTCTTGCCGGCGTTGGAGGACACCTGGCGGGTCAGCGCCGCGCGCACGGCAGGCGTCTGCCGCACGACCACCTGCTCGGGCAGGGAGGAGAAAATGTCACGGCCGAGCAGCGTGGAGTCCACCTGGACTTCGTCGCCGGCGTGTTCGATTTCGGATACTTCTTCCGTCTCGAGGTTCTGGGCGTGCGCCGCGGGGACGGCGAATGCCAGCAGGACCAGCAGCAGAAGGATTCTATTCAAGGGTTTGTTCATCATCATTCGTTTGTGCGCCGAACAGGGAGCTCAGCGGGATGTCCAACATTTCAATATTCCTGCCAAGACCGCTTCGCAGCGACGCGCGGCCGCGGACATCGAAAGTGATGTCGTCGAAATTGGCTTCGTCGCCCAGCAGGCGGAGCAGCTTGAGGGGGTTGAACTCCTCGGAGAGCCGCCCCCGGAGCGGGACCAGATAGACCGCGTCGCTGTGTGCGGGAATCTGGATCGTCTCGGACGTGGCCGTGAGCGCGATGTCGCCCTGGAAACGGGCCAGCGCTTCCAGGTTGGAGAGCTGGAAGGTCACGGTCGGGTTGTGGACGCCGATCTCCACCAGGGCGGTCACGTTGGAGAAGCCCTCGGGAACGATCGAGACGAGCTTCAGGGACGTGATCGCAATATCCTGAAAACCTTTGCCTTTGCAGCCCGTGAGCAGCAACGGCAGAAGGAGGGACACGACGAATATCCGGGCTATGCGCTTCATTTGGTCTTTTGCTTATTACTATCCTACAAAGATAAGAAAAATCTCTATCTTTGCGCATCGATTCAATATGAGAAAGGTTTACATAGAGACATACGGCTGCCAGATGAATGTAGCGGACACGGAAGTGGTCTTCTCCATCCTGGGCCGCGAAGGATATATCCGCACCGAAGAGATCGACCAGGCCGACGTGATCCTGGCCAACACCTGCTCGATCCGCGACAACGCCGAGCAGCGCATCCTGGGCCGCATCGGCCAGTTCAACATCTACCGCAAGGCCCGTCCCGACGTGATCGTGGGCATCCTCGGCTGCATGGCCGAGCGCATGAAGGAGACGCTGCTGGATTCCGGCAAGGTCGACGTCGTGGCCGGCCCGGACGCCTACCGCAGGCTGCCGGAACTGCTGGCCGCCGCTTCGCAGGGACACCCGCAGATCGACGTGATCCTCTCCCGCGAGGAGACCTACGCCGACATCGCGCCGGTGCGCGTGGACAAGAACGGCGTCTCCGCCTTCATCTCCATCATGCGCGGCTGCAACAACGTCTGCTCCTACTGCGTGGTGCCCTACACCCGCGGAGCCGAGCGCAGCCGCGACTTCCACACCATCGTGCGCGAAGCCTGCGAATGCGCGCAGCAGGGCTACAAGGAGATCACCCTGCTCGGGCAGAACGTCGATTCCTACCACTTCGGCGACTACGATTTCGCCCGCCTGCTGGCGCTGGTGGCCGAATCGGTGCCCGACCTGCGCATCCGTTTCTCCACCTCCAACCCGCAGGACATCTCCGACGCGGTGATCGAGACGATGGCCGCGCACGCCAACATCTGCCGCCACATCCACCTCCCCGTCCAGTCCGGTTCGGACCGCATCCTGGAGAAGATGCGCCGCCGCTACACGCGCGCCTGGTACCTGGACCGCGTGGCGAAGATCCGCGCGCTGATGCCGGACTGCGCCATCACCACCGACGTCATCGCGGGCTTCTGCTCCGAGACGGAGGAGGACCACCGCGACACGCTCGACATCTTCGGGCGGGTCGGCTTCGACGCCGCCTTCATGTTCCAGTATTCCGAGCGGCCGGGCACGCTCGCCGCGAAGAAATATCCCGACGACGTGGCGCCGGACGTCAAGACGCGCCGCCTCGAGGAGATCATCGCCCTGCAGAACCGCCTCTCGCTGGAGAGCAACCGCCGCGACGTCGGCAAGACCTTCCGGGTGCTCGTCGAGGGCCCGTCCAAGCGCAACGCCGCCGAGCTCTGCGGCCGCAACAGCCAGAACAAGATGTGCATCTGGCCCGACACGGCGCACCGTGCGGGCGATTTCGTGGACGTGAAAGTGGTCGACTGCACGCAGGCCACGCTGTTCTGCGAGCCCGTCTAGGCCCCGAAACCTGTAAAAATCGTATTTTTAAGTCAGGCGGATACGAATCTTTCCGTTTGATACGATTTTTGTGCTTATCCTTGCCGCGCTATGGGAATCAAAGACCTCCGCGCGGATGAAAGGCCGCGCGAAAAGATGCTCGCCCGCGGTGCGGGGAGCCTGAGCGACGGCGAACTGGTCGCCGTCCTGTTGCACAGCGGCAGCCGGGACCGCAGCGCCCTCGACCTCGCCCGCCAGCTGCTGGACCTTGCGGACGGACGCCTCTGCGTCCTGTTCAACCTCCCGCGGGACAAGATGCTCTCGCTGCCCGGCATCGGGCCGGGCAAGGCCGCGAGCGTGCTGGCGGCCCTCGAGCTGGGGCGCCGCTTCCTGCAGGAGCAGTCGTCCGTGGTCAAGCGCCCCATCCTCACGGCGCGCCAGGTCCACGAGATGATGCTCCCCCGCCTCAAAGGCCTTCCGCACGAGGAGTGCTGGGTCCTCTTCCTCAACGACCACCAATACCTGGTCGGGCAGGCGCGCGTGAGTTCGGGCGGCACCAGTTCGACCACCTTCGACATCCGGCAGATCATCCGGATGGCGCTCGACCGCAACGCCAGCGCGCTGATCCTCATCCACAACCACCCCAGCGGCAACCCGACGCCGGGTCCGGCGGACATCCGCCGGACGGAGGAGCTGCGCCAGGGGGTGTCGGCCGTCGGCCTGAAGCTGCTGGACCACGTCGTCGTGGCCGACGACTGCTGCTTCTCCTTCGCCGACGACCGCATGTACCGCGCATAAGTCGGAAATAATCACTATCTTTGCTTTATGCACGCACACGAAGAAGATCCGGAGAGACTGATGCAGGAGCACGGCATCAAGGCCACGGCCAACCGCATCCTGATCCTGCGCGCCCTGCTCCAGGCCGGGCGCCCGCTCTCCATGACCGAGATCGAGACCGCCCTGGAGTCGGTGGACAAGTCCATCATTTCCAGAAACCTGGCCGTCTTCCGGGAGCGCCGCCTGCTGCACGTGCTGTCCGACGAGGACGGCGTGCGCTACGAGGTCTGCCACTGCGCGGAAGAGGAGGAAGACAGCGACCGCCACGTCCACTTCCACTGCGAGGTGTGCGGCCGGACCTTCTGCCTCGAGGACGTGCCCATCCCCGCCGTGAACTGTCCGGACGGCTTCACCGTCGAGAGCGTCGACTACCTGGCGCACGGGGTCTGCCCCGAATGCGCCCGGAAGAGCTGATCCGTTGTCGGAGAATCCCTATTCCTCCCCCGCCTTCATCGCCTCGATCATCGACTTGGCGCGGCGGATGCGGGTGCGGATGGTGTTGAGTTCCATGCCGAGTTCTTCGGCGATTTCCTTATACTGCAGGCCGTCCACCAGGCGCATCCGCGCGATGGTGCGGTAGAGGTCGGGCAGGCCGGAGATGTAGCCTTCGAGCTTCTCGGCGTCTTCTTCCTCGACGATCTGCTCGAGCGGCGTGGCCGTCTCGTCGCCGATCACGTCGATGATGGCGCCGCTGTGGTCGTTCTCCTTGTCCAGCGAGACCAGGCGGCTCTGCGCGCGGGACTCGCTGTCGATGGTGTCGAGCGCGGTGTTGTGCGCGATCTTGCGGAGCCAGGTGGAGAACTGGCTCTTGGTGGGGTCGAAGGTGCGGATCTGCCGGAACGCCTTCTCGAAGCTGCGCGAGCAGATGTCGTCGATGTAGAAGTCGTCCAGGTGCTTCATCGCGCCCTTCAGGTAGGCGCGCAGCCCCCCGATGTGGGTGTCCCAGAGTTCGGTGAAGGCGGTGCCGTCGCCGATGATCGCCCGGCGGACAAGTTCGTCAATGGGCTTCGAGCCAGGTTTTTCCATCATTGCATTCTACGGTCAGGGGAACGGACAGGGTGATGACGTTTTCCATCTCGTGGACCAGCAGGTCGCGCACCGGTGCGATTTCGTCCTGCGGGACTTCGAGGAGGAGTTCGTCGTGGATCTGGAGGACCATCCGGGAGCGGAAGCCGCCTTCGCGCAGGCGCCGGTCCACGGCGATCATCGCCAGTTTGATGATGTCGGCCGCCGTGCCCTGGATGGGGGCGTTGACGGCGTTGCGCTCGGCGAGCGCGCGGAGGGCGGCGTTGCCGGCGCTGATGTCGGCGATGTAGCGGCGGCGCCCGAAGAGCGTCTCCACATAGCCCCGCTCGCGGGCCTGCGCCACGGTGGCGTCGATGAAGCCGCGGATGGAGGGGAAGGAGGCGAAATAGTCGTCGATGATCTGCTTGGCCTCGCTGCGCGGACAGCGCAGGCGCTCGGCCAGGCCGAAGGAGGAGATGCCGTACATGATGCCGAAGTTGGCCGTCTTGGCGATGCGGCGCTGGTCGGACGTCACTTCTTCGAGCGGGATGCGGAAGATCTTGGCGGCGGTGGCGGCGTGGACGTCCAGGCCGTGGCGGAAGGCGTCCACGAGGTGGGCGTCGCCGCTCAGGTGGGCCATCAGGCGCAGCTCGATCTGGGAGTAGTCGGCCGACATCATCACCCAGCCTTCTTCGCCCGCCACGAAGGCCTTGCGGATCTCGCGGCCTTCTTCGGTGCGGACCGGGATGTTCTGGAGGTTGGGGTTGGACGAGGACAGGCGGCCGGTGGAGGTGAGGGCCTGGTTGAAGGTGGTATGGACGCGGCCGTCTTTCGGGGAGATGTAGCCGGCGAAGGGTTCGATGTAAGTGGAGAGGAGCTTGCGCAGGCCGCGGTAGTCGAGGATGGCGTCGATGATGGGGCTGCGGTCGGCCAGGTGCGAGAGGGTCTGCTCGTCGGTAGGCCAGTTGCCGGACTTGGGCTTGCGGGCCTTGGGATCGAGCTTGAGTTTCTCGAAGAGGACGACGCCGATCTGCTTGGGCGACAAGATGTTGAGCGTCGGCTCGTCGGCCAGGCGGCGGACTTCCGCCTCGCGCTCGACCATCTTGCGGCGGAGGCCGTCGGCAAAGTCGCGGAGCGACCCGAGGTCGACCTTGACGCCGGTCTGCTCCATCCGGGCCAGGACGCCGATGAGGGGCTCTTCGATGTCGTCGTAGAGGTGCTGCATGCCTTCGGTGGCGGCCATCTCCTGCAGGAGGATCTCCGACAGGCGGAGGATGGCGGCGGTCTCCAGGACGCGGTCGGGGCCGCTGTCGTCGGGGAGTTCGTCGAACAGGGAGCCGGTGTCGGCGGCCCCGGCGGCTTCCAGCTCCACGCCCAGGTAGCTGCGGGCCAGGACGTCGGTCTTGTGGCTGCGTTCGGGGCCGAGCAGGTAATGCATCAGGGCGATGTCTTCGAGGCGGCCGGCCAGGCGGATGCCGCGGGCGGCCAGGGCATTGGCCTGCGCCTTGAGGTCGGCGCCGGCCTTCACGACGGCGGCGGCTTCCAGCAGCGCCCGGAAGTCTTCCGGCGCTCCTTCGGCCACCCCCGCCTCCGTCGCCACGAACATCCTATCTCCCTGCAGGTTAATCGCTACCTTGGCCGGGGCTGTGGCTGCCAGCTGGCTCGGCTCCAGACATCTTCGCGCTTCGCGCTCATCCCACCGCTGCGCTTCGCTTGCGGTCCCCCCGTTCACGAGGCCACGGGCGGCCACGGATGCTGGAGCCGACCAGCTGGCAGCCACCGAAGACCTGTCACCATTAACAACAGATTTATTACCGGAGGCAGCAGCCCTTCCGGCAGAATCCGGTTCAACATTGTTTGAAACAGAAACTTTCTTGAGGAGGCGCTTCAGGGAGGGCATCTCGTAGCGGTCGAGGAGGGCGTCGAGCTCGGGCGTCTCGACGGTATCGAAGACGAGCTGCTCCGCCGTCACGTCCAGCGGGATGTCGGTCTTGATGGTGACCAGCCGCTTGGACAGGGCGATGTGGTCCTGCGCCGCGCGGAACTGCTCCTGCTGGCGCGCCGTCAGCTCGCCGAGGTGCTCGTAGATCCCCTCGACGGTGCCGTATTTGCCCAGCAGCTTGGCCGCGCCGACCGGGCCCACGCCCTGCACGCCCGGGACGTTGTCCGAAGCGTCGCCGCAGAGCGCCAATATATCAATGACCTGCGCGGGCGCGGAAATCTTCCATTTGTCGCAGACCTCCGCCACGCCGAGCAGCTCGCTCTCGCCGCCGCTCTTGCCCGGCTTGAGCTGCCGGACCCGCGGCGAGACCAGCTGGCCGTAGTCCTTGTCGGGCGTGACCATGCACACCTCGAACCCTTCCGCCTCGAAGCGCCTGGCGGCCGAACCGATCACGTCGTCCGCCTCGTAGCCCGGGATCATCAGCACCGGGATGTCCAGCGCCTCCACGATCTGCGTCAGCGGCTCCAGCGCGGCGATCACCAGCGCCGGCGTCTCCCCGCGGTTGGCCTTGTAGGCGGGATACAGCTCGTTGCGGAACGTCCCGCCCGGCGGGTCGAAGCTCACGGCGATATGCGTCGGACGCTCCCGGTCGATCAGCTCGAGCAGGTATTTCGTGAAACCGAACAGGATGGAGGTGTCGACCCCCTGCGAGTTGACCATCGGGCGCCCAAGAAAGGCATAATACATCTTGAAAATGAGCGCGTGGCCGTCGATGAGGAAAAGTTTCATAAAGCAAAGATGAAACTTTTTTTCGAAAGTTTCAAGAGGCGGATTTTGAGGTCTATAATACGCAAAATGGTGTGATTACAAGACGATTTGATTCATTTTTTTCGTATACTTGCATCCAAGATAATGCTATACCCAACTATAACCACCAAAAAACCATTTAAAAAATGCTGAAAAAACTACTGAAAGTGACGGGTATCCTGGCGATACTCCTCACTTTGGCGGGGTCTGTCACGGCTTCCGCCCAGCCCAGGGCACTCTTCGGCAAGGTCATCGATGCGAACGGTCAGCCGCTCATCGGTGCCGGCGTTGCAGTTCCCGGAACGACTAATGGTACCGTCACCGACGTGGACGGCAATTTCAACCTCCGCGTCGCCCCCGGCACCACGCTCGAAATCTCCTGCCTCGGTTATGTGACCCGCCGCGTCTCCGCTGCGGACAACATGACCATCACCCTGCAGGACGACGCCGAGATGCTCGAAGAGACCGTAGTCATCGGTTACGGTGTCCAGCGCAAGAAACTCGTGACCGGTTCGACGGTCAGCGTTTCCGGTGAGAAACTCGCCGCCACGCACGCCGTCGACGCCTTCGGCGCCCTGCAGAGCCAGGCCGCCGGCGTGACCATCACCCAGAACTCCGGCCAGCCGGGCGAGAGCTTCAAGGTGACGATCCGCGGTATGGGTACCGTCGGTTCCAACACCCCGCTCTACGTCGTCGACGGCGTGCCGGGTGGTTCCATCACCGCCCTCTCCCCGGACGACATCGAGTCCATCGACGTCCTCAAGGACGCCGCCTCCAGCGCCATCTACGGTTCCCGTGCCGCCAACGGCGTCATCCTCGTGACCACCAAGAAGGGTAAGGCCGGCAACATCCAGGTCACCTTCGACGGCTACATGGGATGGCAGAATGCGAACACCAACGGCGTCACTCCGCTGAACGCCAAGCAGTATATGGAGATCAACGACCTGGCCTACGACATCCAGGGCGTCAACAAGTACGACTGGGCGGCCCTCATCCCCAAGCAGTACGCCCAGATCCAGAACGGCACCTGGAACGGCTCCAACTGGCTCGAGGAGACCATGGTCCACAACGCTCCGACCAGCAACGCATCCGTCAACATCCGCGGCGGCAGCGACATTTCCCGCTTCGCCATCGGTTTCAGCAAGTTCTCCCAGACGGGTACCATCGGTTATCCGGCCACGCCGCAGTTTGACCGCACCACCGTCCGCCTCAACTCCGACTACTCCCTGCTCCGCAAGAACAACCGGGACGTCATCAAGTTCGGCGAGAACGTCACCTTCACCTACACCAACAAGAAGGGCCTCTCCATCGGCGGCATCTATGACAACAACATCCGTACGATGCTTGCCATGTGCCCGCTGATGCCGATCCGCGACGAAGAAGGCAACTGGTATGAGTACGACGACATCGTGCGCGACAACTGGGACTTCAGCTCCGAGATGGCCAACCCCCTCGCCGAGGTCTACTACAAGCGCAACAACCGCTACAACAAGGGTTACCGCCTGCAGTCCAACTTCTTCCTGGAGATCTCGCCCATCAAGGGCCTGACCTTCCGCTCCAGCGCCGGCTGGCTCTACAACCACACCGAGAGCCGCAGCTACGTCCCCGTGTACCAGCTGAGCACCAAGACCTCCAATCCTGAGGACGACGTCCGCCAGGACCAGTCCTACAGCATGCGCTGGACCTGGGACAACACCGTCAACTGGGTGAAGTCCTTCGGCAACCACAACATCGATGTCCTCCTCGGCCAGTCCCTCGAGAAGTGGGGTTATGGCAGCAGCGTGGGCGTGGGCAACTCCAACTCCCTGTTCCCGGGCTCCTTCGAGCACGCCTACATCGTCAACGCGAACGTCGTGGACACCGCCTTCACCTCGATCAGCGGCAGCCCCAACAGCCAGGGAGCCATGTCTTCCTTCTTCGGCCGTGTCAACTACAACTACGACGAGACCTACCTCTTCACGGCCGTGCTCCGCGCCGATGGTTCTTCCAACTTCGCCCGCGGTCACCGCTGGGGTTTCTTCCCCTCCGTGTCCGCCGGCTGGGTGATGACCAACGAGCCGTTCATGGAGTTCAGCAAGGACTGGCTCAGCTTCTTCAAGCTGCGCGGCGGCTGGGGCCAGAACGGTAACTGCAACATCAGGGCCTTCTCCTATGTCGCCAACATCGCCTTCGGTTCCAACTACTACTTCGACAACAAGGACAACCCCGGTCTGGGCGCCTATCCCGCCAACATCCCCAACCCGAACGTGACCTGGGAGACTTCCGAGCAGGTCAACATCGGTTTTGACGCCCGCTTCTTCCGCAGCCGCCTCGGCGTGACCTTCGACTGGTACAACAAGACCACCAAGGACTGGCTCCTCGAGGTCCCCGGCCTCGTGTCGGCAGGTGCTGACTGGCCCTTCGTGAACGCAGGCGCCGTCCGCAACCGCGGTGTCGAACTCCTCCTCTCCTGGAACGACAGCGTCAACCGCGACTTCTCCTACGGCATCAACACCACCTTCTCCTACAACCAGAACAAGGTGACGTACATCGGCAACTCCGAGGGTATCATCCACGGCGGCTCCAACGCCATCGCGCAGAACACCGCCGAGCTCTACCGCGTCCAGGTCGGCTATCCGATCGGTTACTTCTGGGGCTACGAGATGGACGGCATCATCCAGAATGAGGCCGAAAAGCAGGCTTACCTCGACAAGTACTTCGGCGGCGACGCCTCCAAGAGCTTCCAGGGCAGCTCCATCCAGCCCGGTGACGTGATGTTCGTCGACCGCAACGGCGACGGCAAGATCGACGAGTCCGACAAGACCATGATCGGCGACCCGAACCCGGATATCACCGTGGGTCTGTCCTTCAACCTTGCCTACAAGGGCTTCGACTTCTCGCTCAACGGCCACGGCGCATTCGGCCAGCAGGTCGCCAAGAGCTACCGCCAGTTCTCCGACCACCCGGACGACAACTATTGCACCGACGTGTACACCAAGTACTGGAACGGCGAAGGCAGCACCAACCACTATCCTCGCTTCACCCACGGCAAGCACGTCAACATGTCCGAGCTTTCCCGCGTCTGGCTGGAGGATGCCGACTTCTTCAAGATTACCGACATCACGGTGGGTTATGACTTCAAGCGTCTCTTCAAGAACCTCCCGGTGGCCCGCTGCCGCCTGTTCGTGAACGCCGCCAACATGTTCACCTTCACCGGCTACTCCGGTATGGATCCTGAGGTCGGTTTCGGCAACGGCACCAGCTGGGCATCCGGTATCGACAACGGTTACTATCCTTCCGCCCGCTCCTGGCGGATCGGTGTGAATGTCACCTTTTAATCCCTGAAAGCCATGAAAAAAACAATCATATATACTGTAGCGAGCGCTTTGTGCCTGCTTATGCTCGGGGGTTGCGACGGATTCCTTGACACGGTCAACCTGACCCAGAAAGACTCCTCCAACTTCCCGGTCAACGAGACGGACGCCGTCCAGATGGTGAACGGCATCTACGTCGTCATGAACAGCAATCTCTCCGACCCGGAGGAGGACCCGTTCTTCATCTTCGACATCGCTTCCGACGACCGCCTGGGCGGCGGCAGCCAGAGCAACATCGGCGCCCAGGGTGTGGACCGTCTGATGAACTCCTACACCAACTGGATGCTGCCGTGCTGGAAGCAGCGCTACCGCGGCATCTTCCGCGCCAACTACGCGCTGGAGCACATGGACGACATCGAGACCTGGAGCTCCCCCGACAAGAAGAAGCAGCTGCTGTGCGAGGTCTATTTCCTCCGCGCCTGGTACTACTTCAACCTGGCCCAGGTGTTCAACGGCGTGCCTCTCTTCACCGACACCGCTTCGCAGAATGAGAACGCCCCGCGCGCTACGCCCGAGCAGGTCTACGCCCAGATCGCTTCCGACCTGAAGGCCGCCATCGAGGTCGCTCCCAACGCGAAATATCCCGAGTGCGGTATCGGCCGCGCCTCCAAGTGGGCTGCCGAGGGCATGATGGCCCGCGTGTGGCTGTTCTACACCGGCTTCTACAAGAAGGCCGACCTCCCGCTCGCCGAGGGTGGAAGCATCTCCAAGTCCCAGGTTGCCGCCTGGCTCGAGGACTGCATCAAGAACAGCGGCCACGCCCTGGTCAGCGACCAGCGCAACCTCTGGCCCTACACCAACCCCTACACCGCCAAGGACTACAAGTACGACCAGGACAACAACCTGGAGTGGGAGACCGACGAGAACATCGAGAGCATGTTCGCCGTCAAGATGGGCAACAAGGCCAGCTATGACGAGAAGACGATCCGCCACAACCGTATCGTCGAGTTCTACGGCCTCCGCAAGACCACCGAGGCAGCCTTCCCGTTCTCCGTGCAGGGCTACTCCAACGGTCCCGTCTGCGAGAAGCTCTGGACCGACTGGGCCGCGGATCCCGACTACGCCGGCGACTACCGCCGCACGGGCTCCATCTGCGACCGCCTCGTCGAGATCCCGGACTATCCGGGCGACAAGGCCAAGGAAGTCGAGAACACCAACCTCCTCGCCAAGAAGTACATCGGCTGCGAGGCCTGGAACGAGGACCACTCCGCCCGCTACCTCAGCTACGCCAAGTACTACGGCAGTGAGAACAACCGCCAGACCGGTCTGACCCAGTCCCTGGTGTGGCTCCGCTTCGCCGACGTGCTGCTGATGCACTCCGAGCTGACCGACGGCGCCGCCGTGATCGACGGCAAGAGCGGCATGAACGCCGTCCGCGCCCGCGCCGGCCTCAAGGACGTGGCCTACAGCCTCGAAGCCCTCAAGAAGGAGCGCCGCTACGAGCTCTGCTTCGAAGCGATCCGCTGGAACGACCTGCGCCGCTGGGGCGATGTCGCCGAGATCGTCAAGAACCAGGCTGGCAACAAGGTCCTCAACGAGAAGTACGAGGGTGAGTATGCGTTCACCAACGACTACATGCAGCGCTACAACGAGACGGACGGTGGCTTCTTCAAGATCCCTGAGGACCAGGTCACGCTGTCCGAGGGTGTCCTGGAGCAGAACCCGGGCTGGGGCGCCGGCACCAACTGGGCCAAGGGCGACCTCCCTTACTTTAAGAAATAAGCCGTTTTGCGGTCTAAATGTGAAAGCGCCTCCCATCGCGGGAGGCGCTTTCTTTCGTTTTCGGCCAATTGCTTTCACAAAATATGCGTGGCCCATTATCGAAATCCTTTAATGTTTTTCTGCAAGTCTTTTCCTTATAAAAGGACTAATCTTGCATTGCTCTTCCCACGGAGGAGCACCACATTTTTAAAACGGACGCGCATTTTATCAACCTTTTTAACTAAAAACCAACAACACAATGTTCAAAAAACTGATGAAACTGTCAGGCATCCTGATGATCTTCCTCACCCTGTGCGGAGGATACCAGGCATCCGCCCAGAACCGGACCATCAGCGGCAAGATCGTTGACACCGGCGGACTGCCGGTCATCGGCGCCGCCGTCATGGTCGTGGGCAACACGCAGATCGGTACGGCAACCGACCTCGACGGCCTCTTCTCGCTGAGCGTTCCCGCCGGAGCATCCATCTCCATCGAGAGCATCGGCTACAAGGGCCAGACGATCGCGGTGGGCAACCAGACCACCTTCAACATCGTCCTCGAAGAGGATGCCGAGATGCTTGAAGAGACCGTCGTCATCGGATACGGCGTGCAGAAGAAGAGTGACCTCTCCGGCTCCGTCGCCTCCGTCAAGTCGGCCGAACTCATGGACCGCTCGACCACCGACGCCGCCGCCGCCCTCCAGGGCAAGGCCGCCGGTGTCCAGATCTTCAACGCCTCCGGCGCGCCGGGCGAGGGTTCCTCGATCCGTGTCCGCGGTATCTCCTCCAACAGCGGCTCCGGCCTCGGCCCGCTCCTCATCGTGGACGGCCTGAAAGTGGACAACATCAACTACCTCGATCCTTCGATGATCGAGTCCATGGAAGTCCTGAAGGACGCCGCCTCCGCCGCCATCTACGGTGCGCAGGCCGGTAACGGCGTCGTGCTCATCACCACCAAGAGCGGCACCAAGAGCAAGGACGGCACCATCTTCTACAACTACAAGCTCTCCGTCGACCGCCTCGGCCACCACGCCCAAGTCATGAACGCGCAGCAGTACATCGACTGGCAGCACACCGCCGGCCTGCTCGGCACCGCCGAGGAGCTCATCGCCAACGGCACCTGGGACGGCGTGACCGACACCAACTGGGCCGACGTCCTCTACGGCACCGGCTACACGCACAACCACACCTTCGGCGCCCAGGGCGGCAACGACCGCGGCTCCTATTTCCTGTCCTTCAACTATGTCGACCAGGACGGTATGGCCCGCGGCGACAAGGATGTGTACAAGCGTTTCACCGCGCAGGTCAACGCCGACTACAAGATCAAGCCCTGGTTCACCGTGTCCTCCAACACCTCCATCGAGCGCTACCAGCGCCAGGCCCTCGGCGAGCACTCCGAGTATGCCGGCAGCGGCGCCGGCCTGCTGGGCACCCTCATCATCGACCCGCTCACCCCGGTGTACTTCAAGTCCTATGAAGAGCTGAGCTCCGGCATGCAGCGCGCCGTCGACGCCGGTGTGCAGAAAGTCTATCGCCCGGCCGACCATCCGGACTGGTGGTACTCCACCTCCAAGATCCTCGAAGGTGACGGTATCAACCCGCTCATCTACCGCGACCGCAACCAGAACAAGTCCGAAGGATGGAACATCCGCGGCACCGTCTCCGCCAACCTGACTCCGTTCAAGGGTCTCGTGTTCACCTCCCGCCTCGGCTACCGCATCGCCCAGAGCTACTCCAGCAACTACGAGGAGCCGTTCTATGTCAATGCGAAGGCCTACTCCACCACCTACCGGATCAGCGCATCTTCTTCCCAGAACTACTACTATCAGTGGGAGAACTTCGCCAACTTCAACAAGGACTTCGGCAAGCACAGCGTCAGCGCCATGGCCGGTATGTCCTATACCCATTCCGACAACCGCAGCGTCGGCGCCAGCCTCGAAGGCGAGGACCCGCTGAAGGGCTATGCGGAGAATTTCCGCTACCTCACGCAGGACAACGGCTCCGGCACCAAAGGCATCAGCGGCGGCGCCCCCAGCCAGTCCGCACAGATCTCCTACTTCGGCCGTCTGGGCTACACCTACGACAACCGTTATAACGTCCAGACCAACTTCCGCGCGGATGCTTACGACTCCTCCAGACTCTCCCCGAAGAACCGCTGGGGCTACTTCCCTTCCGTCTCCGGCTTCTGGAACATCAGCAACGAGCGCTTCTTCAAGGACAACGTGAACAGGAACCTGATCAGCTTCCTGAAGGTCCGCGCCTCCTGGGGTATCAACGGTAATATCTCCGTCCTCTCCGGTTATCCTTACTCCACCGCCATCTCCTACAACAGCCAGAGCTACCAGTTCGGCGACACCAGCGACCTGACCCTGGGTTCCATCCCCGACGGTCTCGCCAATCCGGACCTGACCTGGGAGACCTCCGTGCAGACTGACCTCGGTCTCGACCTGCGCATGTTCAACAACCGCCTGACCTTCGGCTTCGACTGGTACAACAAGAACACCGAAGGCCTGCTCGTGAACATTTCCCCGAAGGCGGAAGTGGGTATCGGCAGCACCACCGTCAACGCCGGCGCCGTCAACAACCGCGGCTTCGAGTTCGAACTCGGCTGGCAGGACACCGTCGGCGACCTGCACTACAGCATCAACGCCAACCTCTCCACGCTTGAGAACAAGGTCACCTACCTGGAGCCTTCCGTGGGCCACCAGAGCGGTACCGGCTTCGCCAACTACAAGCTCAAGACCTACTTCGAGACCGGCTATCCCGTGTGGTATCTCCGCGGCTTCAAGTATGCGGGCATCGGCGAGAACGGCAAGGCCAACTTCTACGACATCGAAGGCAACATCACCCAGAGCCCGACCGACAACGACCTGCAGTTCATCGGCAACACCCTGCCGACGCTCACCTACGGTCTGACCGTGCGCCTGGAATGGAAGGGTCTCGACTTCACCCTGTTCGGAACCGGCGCGGGCGGCAACAACCTCGTCCCCTGCGTGTACCGTACCCAGCACATGAACGTCAACTCCCTGACCTACTTCTACAACGAAGCCGGCAAGTCCATCCCGACCATCGACAAGATCTGGGACCAGACCGACTTCTGGAGCTCCGACGCCACGATGTTCAAGGGCGACTACTTCAAGATCAAGCAGATCCAGCTCGGCTACTCCCTGCCGAAGAAATGGCTCAACAAGATCTTCATCAGCAGCATGCGCATCTATGCTTCTATGGACGACTGGTTCGTCATCACGAACTATCCCGGCTTCGATCCGGAGACCGCTTCGACCGGCGGCACGTCCGGCCGCGGCCTTGACAAGGGTTCCTACCCGAACGCCAAGCGTCTTCTCTTCGGTGTCAACATTTCCTTCTAATCTGACATGATCATGAAAAAATACATCATCTTTGGTTTGTCCGCTGCACTGGTGTTCTCCACCACTTCATGCGACCAGAACCTGCTGAACATCCAGCAGAAGGGTGTCATCGCCTACGAAGATTTCTATCAGACGGACGACGACGCCAAGTCTGCCCTGACGGCCGTCTATGCCGAATTCATCAACACGTTCAGCAACTCCGGCGGCGTCAACAACCCTTCCTGGAACGTCGTGTCCAACGCCTGCGGCGATGAGCTCTACTGGGGCGGCGGCAAGAAGAACGGCAGTAGCGAAGGCGCCCAGGACATGAACGAGTTCCGCGGCACCTACAACAGCACCATCAAGCACATCAAGACCATCTACAAGCAGCTGTATACCCTTATATACAAGTGCAACCTGGTCATTGACAACTTCTATGGCGAGAGCGGCGAGCTGATGGATACGCCCGCCAAGAAGCAGTGCGTGGCGGAAGCGCGCGTCGTGCGCGCCTGGGCCCACTTCATCCTGGCCAGCTACTGGGGCACCCCGCCTCTCGTGGACCACGTCCTCCCCGGCGACGCCTGCCCGACCAACAGTGACCATCAGGAGCTGATGAACTGGGTCATCGCGGAATACAAGGCCGCCATCGCCGACCTGGCCCCTGTTTCCGGCAAGAAGCAGACGACCGACTCCTACCGGATCAACCCGATGAACGCCTACGCCCTGCTCGGCAAGGCCCAGGTCTTCAACAAGGACTGGGCCGGTGCCAAGGAGAGCCTCAAGAAGGTCATCGACTCCAACTTCTACGCGCTCACCCCGGGCGAGCAGATCGCGGACCTCTTCCACGTGGCCGGCGACGGCAACGAGGAGAAGGTGCTCGAGATGAACTATGTCTACAACGACAGCTTCGGCAAGTACGGCGCCGGCAAGTTCCACTACCAGCGCAACCAGGCCCTGTTCCTCCGTATGCTCAAGGCCTATCCGGACATCCTCATCAAGGAAGAGGGCTGGGGCAACAACTGCGCTCCGACCAAGCCGTTCGTCGACGCCATGCTGGCCCACGAGCCGAATTCCTTCCGCCGCAAGGCCTGGTTCGCTTCCTACGAAGAGATCCTGACCGACTACAGCTACACCGACTTCAAGGGCAAGAACATCGACGCCAACAGCGACGGCACGATGAAGACCCGCGAGGAGAAGCTGATGGACCCGAACCGCGGTCTCGACTTCAACAAGTATGACGAGCTCTACGCGAACTACGGCTACTTCTTCATGAAGTTCATGCCGCGCGCCTGCGACCTGATCCCGAACAACTCCACCGTGACCGAGGAGAACCGCACCGTGATGCGCTACGCCGAGGTCCTACTCCTCTATGCAGAGGCCTGCGCCCAGAGCGGCTCCGACCTTGACGAAGGCCTGAAGGCCCTCAACCTGGTGGCCGAGCGCGCCGGCGCCCCGACCTACAGCGCCTGCACGATGGACAACGTCAAGCAGGAGAAGTGGTTCGAGCTGGCCTGGGAAGGCACCCGCTTCCTCGACCTCGTCCGCTGGGGCGACGCCGCCGAGAAGCTCGCCTTCCGGAGCCACGACGAGACGCCGTACCTCTTCGACGAGTTCTACGTGCACGGCACGAAGGGCAAGGAGATGAGCGGCAAGCCGCACAAGGCAAAGATCATCTTCAAGGACGACGGCTGGGCTGCCTCCGGCGGCGGCTACCAGGTCGGCAAGCACGAACTCTATCCTTTCCCGTTCGACGTAATCGAACTCAATCCCTGGGATGAGGAGAAGAAAGTCGGCCTGAAGCAGAATCCGGGTTGGTAATAGCCCATATCTTTCATTTCCTTTAGAGAACGAGCCCCCTAGTCGGGGCTCTTTCTCTTTTTATTCAATTTTCTTCAAAAATGATTCACTTATTTGTTTTGAAAGCGCTTTAATCTGTTTTTGAAACTCTTTTATTGATTTTTGAATGCCGCAAGCATCCGAATCTTCTATTTTTGCCACAACACAGATGCGACGCGAAAAACTATTTACACCAATCCTATAATTAATCCTTAATTAAAACGCACATGCTAAAACATCTGATGAAGGTGGCGAGTATCATGATGATACTTCTCACTTCGCTCGGAAGCTTCTCCGCTTCTGCACAGAATCGGACCATCAGCGGTAAAGTCGTGGACGCCGGCGGACAGCCGGTCATCGGCGCCGCGGTCATGGTGGTCGGAAATTCCCGCATCGGTACGGCTACGGACCTCAACGGCGCATTCTCCCTGAGCGTGCCCGCTGGTGCCAACATCTCCGTGGAGAGCATCGGCTACAAGGCCCAGAGCTTCCCGATCGGCAACCAAACCACATTCAACATTGTCCTCGAAGAGGACACCGAGATGCTCGAAGAGACCGTCGTGATCGGTTACGGCGTCCAGAAGAAGAGCGACCTCTCCGGCGCTGTTTCTTCCGTCCGCAGGGAGGATCTCGAGAACCGTTCCACCACCGATGCAGCGGCCGCCCTGCAGGGTAAGGCCGCCGGTGTCCAGATCATCAACTCCTCCGGCGCCCCTGGTGACGGTGCTTCGATCCGCGTCCGCGGTTACTCCTCCAACTCCGGCAGCATCGGACCGCTCCTCATCGTCGACGGTCTGAAGGTGGACAACATCCAGTACCTCGATCCTTCCATGATCGAGTCCATGGAAGTCCTGAAGGACGCCGCCTCCGCAGCCATCTACGGTGCCCAGGCCGGTAACGGTGTCGTGCTCATCACCACCAAGACCGGCGCCTCCAACAACGGCGCCTCCCGCATTACCTACAACGGCCGCTTCACGCTCCAGTCCCTGGGCAAGAAGGCCGACATCTTCAACGCCAAGGATTACATCGATTATCAGAGCTATATCGGCAACATCACCCAGGAGCAGCTCAATGCAAACGGCTACAACGGCACCGACACCAACTGGTATGACGCGGTGTTCGCTCCCAGCTGGAGCCAGCAGCACGGCATCACCTTCCAGGGCGGCAACAACAAGGGCCACTTCTTCACGGCTCTCAACTATGTCGACCAGGACGGTATCGTCGTGGGCAAGAAGGACGTCTACAACCGTCTGACCGCCCAGATCAACGCCGACTATCAGCTCTACAAGTGGTTCTCCGTCTCCACCAACAACTCCATCGAGAAGTGGAGCCGCAAGTCCGTCTCTTCCGGTTACGGTTCCGTGCTGAACTCCGTGGTCTCCCTCGACCCGCTGACTCCTCCTTACATCAGCGACATCAAGGACACCCCGGGCGGCATGCAGGAGCACTTCCTCGCCGGCGACCCCATCCCGAGGGACCCGACCCACAACAACGACTTCTACGGCACCTCCAAGTACCTCCAGGAGTCCACGGGTAACCCGCTCTTCCAGAGAGACAAGAGCGACAGCAGCAGCGACGGCATCAACATCCGCGGCAACTTCACCGCCAACCTGACCCCGCTCAGCGGCCTGGTGTTCACTTCCCGCTTCGGTTACCGTGTCGCCCAGAGCAGCAGCCACAGCTACAGCCAGCCGTATTGGCTGACCTCCATGGCCCAGAGCTCCAACTACTCCATCTCCGCGAATGTCAACACGAGCTACTACTATCAGTGGGAGAACTTCGTGAACTACAACAAGAACTTCGGCAAGCACGCCGTCAGCGCGATGGCCGGTATGTCCTACACCGAGAGCCACAACGACAATGCGAGCATCTCCTCCGACGGTAACGACATCCTCCGCGGCTACGCCCCGAACTTCCGCTACATCAGCTACCTGCTCTCCGACGCCACCAAGAACGTCAGCAACGCTCCGGGTATGAGCGCCAACATGTCCTACTTCGGCCGTATGGTCTACACCTACGACAACCGCTACAGCGTGCAGGCCAACTTCCGCGCCGACGCGTTCGACTCCTCCAAGCTCTCCAAGCAGGCCCGCTGGGGTTTCTTCCCCTCCGTTTCCGGCTACTGGACCATCAGCAACGAGCCGTTCTTCAAGAACAACGTGTCCCGCGACGCCATCTCCTTCCTGAAGCTGCGCGCTTCCTGGGGTATCAACGGTAACATCTCCGTCCTCGGCAACTACAGCTACTCGACTTCCATCTCCCTCAACGGCGAGTTCTACCAGTACAATCCTTCCGCCGGCGACGGCCGTCCGACCTACGGCTCCCGTCCTTCCGGCCTCGCGAACCCGAACCTGAAGTGGGAGACCCTCCGCCAGACGAACGTGGCCCTCGACGCCCGCTTCCTCAACAACCGCCTGTCCGCGACGGTCGAGTGGTACAAGAAGACCACCAACGACCTGCTCATCAACGTTTCCCCGCTTCCGGAGATCGGTGTGTCCAGCTCCACGGTCAACGCCGGCCAGGTGCTCAACACCGGTATCGAGACCGAGCTCTCCTGGAAAGACCACATCGGTGACTTCTCCTACAGCATTTCCGGAAACTTCTCCTACAACAAGAACCAGGTTCTCGACGTGCACGCCCTCGTGGACCGTATCACCAACGACCCTGTCAGCGGCCTGAACGAGAAGGTCACCACGACCTTCGAGAAGGGTTACCCGATCTGGTTCTTCCGCGGCTACAAGTATGCCGGCGTGGACGCTGCGACCGGAGCTCCGCTCTATTACAACAAGGCCGGCGAGAAAGTCTCGACCGTCAGCGACAACGACATGCAGTACCTCGGCGAAGGCATCCCGACCATCAACTACGGTGTGACCATCAACCTCGCCTGGAAGGGTCTCGACCTCATGATCTTCGGCACCGGCGCCGCCGGCAACGAGATCTACAACCTCATGGTCTCCGCCGACCGTCCCAAGACGAACTGCCTGACCACCTTCTGGAAGAACTCCTGGGGCAACCCGGCCGTCGACAAGGCTACCGCCAAGTATCCTGACATGAAGCAGGTCGCCCAGAGCTGGGACTTCTGGAGCTCCAGCGCCGCCGTCTTCGACGGTTCCTTCTTCAAGATCAAGCAGATCCAGCTCGGTTACACGCTGCCCAAGTCCCTCACCTCGAAGGCCCTGATCAGCGACCTCAGATTCTTCGTCTCCCTGGACGACTACTTCACCTTCACGAAGTACCCGGGCGCCGATCCTGAGACGGCTTCCTTCAACAACTCCACTTCCCGTGGTGTCGATTCCGGTTCGTATCCTACCTCCAAGAAGGTTGTGTTTGGTGTGAATCTGTCGTTCTAATGCTTAAAAGATCCTGAATATGAAAAAGATACTTTATCCGGTTCTCGCTATCGCCTGCCTTTTCACGGTCGCTTCCTGTGAGAAGAACCTTGACATCCAGCAGAAGGGTGTGACGGCATACGAGGATTTCTACAAGACCGACGATGATGCCGAAGCTGCCATGGCCGCCGCCTACGCACGCTTCTCCACCTATGTCACCGGCCGTGGCAACGCGTTCATCTACACGCCGCTCAAGGCCGCCCTCAACAACTGCGGTGACGACATGTTCGCTGCAGGTTCCAACTTCGGCGACAACGACTACATGGCCGCTCTCAACGAGTTCCGCTATGACTCCGGCAACGAAGTGCTCAACAACCTGTATACCGGCTGCTTCCTCGCGAACTACGCCTGCAACCTGGTCATCGACAACTTCAAGGACGGTCTGCCCGACGGCAACAAGACCGAGACGACCAAGCGCGTGGTCGCCGAAGCCCGTGTGCTCCGCGGCTACATCTACTTCCTCCTCACCTCCCTGTGGAATACGCCGCCGTTCATCGACCACGTGATCGCCGACGGCCTGCCGTACAACAGCGACAAGGATCCGGAGAACCCGATCAGCCACGAAGAGCTCTACAAGTGGATCGCCAGCGAGTGCGAGGCCGCCGCTGCCGACCTCAAGCCGAGGAGCGATGCCGACGGTGCCGTCCGCGTGACCCAGGGCTTCGCACAGGCCCTCCAGGGCAAGGCCCTCCTCTTCGCCAAGGATTACACCGGCGCGAAGGCCGCCCTCGAGAAAGTCGTCAAATCCGGCGCCTACAAGCTCGTCGACGGCAAGGACTACTGGCAGAACTTCCACTCCGAAGGCGACGCCAACGCAGAGAAGGTCTTCGAGAGCAATATCGAATTCAACAGCGGCATCGGCGCCTGGGGCGGTATCAACCAGCGCTCCACGTGGATGGAAGCCCAGATCTGGAACTGGCGTACCGACCACTTCGTGGACGGCTCCTCCCCGCAGGGCATCTACACCGGTGGTTGCGACGGTTGGGGCGGACTCGGTGTCCCGCAGTGGTTCGGTGACGAATTCTTCGCGAATGACGGTCACTCCTTCCGCTTCGACGCCACGCTCAAGCACATCGACGATGTCATCTACGGCATGCAGTATGGCGACGCCGTCGTGGACAACGGCAAGAAGGTCAACGACATGACGGTCGATGAGAAGAAGGCCAGCAAGGCCATCGGTATCGCCGACGTCAAGGACGGTCTCTACGGCCAGTCTTTCTGGCTGCCGTTCAAGCAGCTCGTCCGCGCCAACGACTGCGTGGGTGACTATGGCAACAACGTCCGTATCAACAACAACGTCGTGATGCGTTACGCCGAGGTTCTCCTCCTCTACGCTGAGGCTTGCCTCCAGACCGGTGACAACGCCGGCGCCCTCGACGCCATCAACCAGATCCAGAAGCGTGCCGGTTCCAAGACCATCAGCACCTCCGTCGACATGAACGTGCTCAAGAAGGAGAAATCCTATGAGCTCTGGCTCGAAGGCAGCCGCTGGCTCGACCTCGTCCGCTGGGGCGACACCGATCGCGTGAAGCAGGCCGGCCAGGCCGTTCCGAAGCTCTTCGACAAGCTCTTCCGCGCTCCCGCCGCGGGCGAGAAGGTCAAATGGGAGAACGGCGACGAGGCCAGCAGCCGCTTCTACACCGTCGACACCCACGAAGCGATCGACGCCAGCTGGAAAGTCGGCTTCAAGGATGGCCAGCACGAATTCTTCCCGTATCCTACTTCTGTGATGATGAAGAACCCGAACCTCGTCCAGAACCAGGGCTGGGAATAAAAATTAATATTCGCCTACATACGAATATTTGATTAGTGGGTGGGAGGCTTCCTGAGAAGGAAGCCTCCCTTTTTTTGTTGCGCCAAAAGTCTTATCTTCGCAATATGATCAAAGAAATGACCCTGCCCGCGTCGGCCGACGGCCTGTCGCTCGCGATGCTCGCCAGCGTCCCGGAAGGAGCGCCCCGGGGCGTCGTCCAGCTCGTGCACGGGATGTGCGAGCACAAGGAGCGCTATATCCCCTTCATGGAATGGCTGACCGCCCGCGGCTATGCCTGCGTCATCCACGACCACCGCGGCCACGGCGCGTCCGTCAGGAGCGCCGACGACCTCGGCTACCTCTATGACGGCGGCTGGCAGGCGCTGGTGGAGGACGTCCGCGTGGTCTCGGACTGGATCCGGGAGCAGTGGCCGGGGCTGGACTACACGCTCTTCGGCCACAGCATGGGCTCGATGGTCGTCCGTTCGTTCGCCAAGCGCTACGACGACCGGCTGGACCGCCTCTTCGTGTGCGGCTGCCCGTCCGACAACCCCGCCAAGGGCGCCGGCAAGGCGCTGGCGGGCCTGTTCGGCCTGCTGCGCGGCTGGCACTACCGCCCGCGGCTGCTGCAGAAGATGTCTTTCGGCACGTTCAACAAACCGTTCGCGCACGAAGGCTGGCCCGCCGCCTGGGTCTGCTCGGACCCCGCCACGCTGGAGGCCTACCACAACGACCCGCTCTGCGCGTACCAGTTCACCGCCAACGGTTTCTACGGCCTGATGGGCCTGATGCAGGACTGCTATTCCGCCAAAGGCTGGAAAGTGTCCCGCCCGCAGCTCCCGGTGCACTTCATCTCCGGCGCCGAGGATCCTTGCCGGACTTCGGACAAGGCCCTTGAGAAGGCCGTGGCGCTGATGCGCCGGGTGGGCTATGCCCGTACCGACCTCAAGCTCTATCCCGGCATGCGGCACGAGATCCTCAACGAGACCGGCCGCCTGCAGGTCTGGGAAGATATCCTGGCTCAAATCGGACAGCGATGATGGATCCGGACGAGCGCTTTATGCGGGAGGCCCTGCGCGAGGCGCAGGCCGCCGGAGCCGAGGACGAAGTGCCCATCGGCGCCGTGGTCGTGTGCCGCGGGCGCGTGATCGCGCGCGGGCACAACATGACCGAGCGCCTGCACGACCCCACGGCCCACGCCGAGATGATCGCGCTGACCGCCGCCACGGAAGCCCTGGGCGGCAAATACCTCGACGACTGCACGTTATACGTGACCGTGGAGCCCTGCCCGATGTGCGCGGCGGCGCTCTGCTGGGCGCAGCTCGGCCGCCTCGTCTGGGGCGCCGGCGACGAGCGCCGCGGCTACACCCGCTTCACCCCGTCCCTGCTGCATCCACGCACGGAAGTCACCTCCGGCCTGCTCGCCGACGAATGCAGCGGGCTGGTTAAAGATTATTTCAAAAGCAAACGATAATTTGCTATCTTTGCACCCGGAATTGAGGTATGGTGTAATGGTAGCACTACAGATTTTGGTTCTGTCTGTTCTGGTTCGAATCCGGATACCTCAACCAAAAATAGCTGGCATTCCTGCCAGCTATTTTCGTTTCGGTATCCCACTTCGTTCTGACGGGGGAAGGATCCCCCGACACCCCCTCGGTCGCTTCGCTCCGAAGCATCTCTGATACCTGCGCTCCCGCCGCTCGCCCTAGACCATTCTCAATGCCTCCGTGAGATGTATCGTATTGATTTGCTGATAGATATGAAACTATTATACCCTCCGGCGGAGGGTATAATAATATGCAAAATCGCAATCAGTCAGAGGCTTACCGCTCACAGTTTCCGCTTGAGGCGGATGCCGATACCAGCCTGGACCGACCACGACGAATGGTTGCCGTCATAACTGAAGAAGCGGCCAACGCCCAGCGAGAGAAACGCGTGCTCGCCCTTATCTATGAAGAGCTGCGCACGCAAAGCGAGATCCGCGCCGGCATAGTCTCCTTTCTTCAGCGTAGAGCAAGCCTGAACCTTGAGCGCAATCGGAGGGACGTCCGAACCGCCCCATAGATAGCCGACGGCAATGCCGGCATATCCCTGCCGGGCGAGCACATGATCACCATTCTGCTCGAAACTAACTCCTAAGCCAAACGGAATCTCCAACTGGATGGAATTGTTGAAACGGACACCCGGGACCAGCTCATAACAGAACGATGCCGCCTTCGGGTCGCCGGACAGCGCGCGTTTCGCGTACATCTCCGTCGAAGCAAGCAACTGAAATCCCTGATTCTGTTGGGCATTCAATTGCGGACAGACAAGGGCGAGGCAAAGAACCAGCCCGATTGTCCATAGTTTACTGCATTTCATAATTCGAAAAGGTTATTGAGTTGATTATCTTCTAGCCGTTAATCGCGATGCATTCCATCTCGATGAGCCAGGTGGGGCGGCAGACGGGGCCGCGGACGACGACGTAGGGCGTCGTGCCGAGCAGCTCCGCGATGCGGTCCCGGACCAGCGGATAGTCCTCCGGCCGCCGCAGGTAGACGATCGCCATCTTGAGGTCGGAGAAGGCGGCGCCGGACTCCTCCAGCAGCTTGCCCACGTTCTCGATCATCCGCTCCGCCTGCTTGACGACGTCGCCGACATGCAGCACCTCCCCGCGGTTGTCGATGGAGGCCGTGCCGGAGATGATCGCATGCGCGGCGCCGCTGTATTCCACGCGGACGCCCCGCTCGAAAGTGACGCCGTAGATGCTCGTCGGGCTCAGGTGCGTGGGCGCATAGAGATAGCGCTGCGCGCCCGCCGGGAGGCCTTCGACCGCATACGCGTCCAGCTGCACCAGGGCGGCCGGATCGACCGGCGAACCGTTGATGCCCGTGCTGGCGATGTAGTGCGTCTGCGGGGTGAGCCCCTGCGTCTCGAAGATCTCGCGGCGGGACTTCACCAGGCCGGCGTAGTTGTCGTCGATGTCGCGGACGAAGAACCACGTGCGGATGCACTGTTCCGGCAGGTTCAGGCCTTTGGAGGCCAGGAAATCGATATAATCGTGCAGGATGCGCTCCGTCTGGGCATAAGAATCCGGCCCTGCGGCGATGCCGTCGCCGGTCCAGAAATGCCGCAGGCCGTCCGCCTCGACGACGGTCAGGCCCGGCGTGCGCCGCACCTGCGCGCCGCGCACCAGATAGAGCCACACGGCCGCCCCGTTGCCGTCGAGCGGCGCCTGCCCGATATGAGAGACCGCGCCGGGCTCCGGCCGGATCGCTTCCGGCCGGAGGGCGCAGTCATTCAGGAAGTAGCGCTTGAAAACAGGTTCCCAGCCGCTGTGGGCGGCCAGGAATTCTGCTTCGGCGGAATAAAGTTCCGCCAGCGTGCGCGCTTTGAGGATCTCGTGAAGCTCCTCCACTACAGCGTGCGTTTGATCTCGACAATCTGGAAGCCTTCGATCATGTCGCCTTCCTTGATGTCGTTGTAGCCCGCGATGGACATACCGCACTCCTTGCCGGAGACGACCTCCTTGACGGTGTCCTTGCCGATCTGCAGGGAACCGAGCTCGCCGGTATAGATCACGATGCCGTCGCGGATGAGGCGGACCTTGGCCTTCTGGACCATCTTGCCGTCGCGCATGATACAGCCGGCGATGGTGCCGACCTTGCTGATGCGGAAGGTCTGCTTGACCTCGGCGGTGGCGATGACCTCCTCCTTCTTCTCCGGCTCGAGCATACCCTCGATACCGTCCTTGACTTCGTTGATACAGTCGTAGATGACGGAGTAGAGGCGGATTTCGATGCCCTC
>JAEEGJ010004407.1_pt1 | contig 47696 bp, 32 predicted proteins | sample 8958761 | NCBI WGS metagenome assembly JAEEGJ01 (sample SAMN16246546, study PRJNA631951) | gut metagenome | biome: gut microbiome; feature: rumen; material: RS-attached | host: Bos | place: Iran: Karaj | collected 2018-10
ACAAGAAATTACCTCGTTCACACCAATGTTACCCACGGTAATCGGTGAGTTATTGATAGTGATGTAGTTGCTGGATGAACTCATTGTGGCCACGGCATTGGTGGCTTGGTAATGGCCCGTGTTCTTGAATCTGGCGGTCAGGGTGAGGGTCTGGCCGGGCGTGAAGCCGCCGTCCCAATTCAGGTTCTGGTATTCCAACACGGCTTCGCCAGCGGTAATATTGATGTTACCTTCCCAAGTGTTGTTGCCGTTGACGGCGGTGTAGTGCAATGTGACATTGGTTCCGTCGGCTACGCCAGAATTAATACGGAATTGGAAACCGCTCACAGTGGTGGTGGCATCGGGAGTCAATGCACCAAAGCTACCTGTTCCGCTGACAATAGTGGAATTGGAATCACCAGCGGTCAAGGTCACGTTGGTGGTGCCAACGGTGGCATCTGCACCCAGGTTTTTGAAGGTAATGCTCAGGTTGGTGTTGTCGCCCACATGGGCTGTGGTGGGAGTATAACTATCGGCGGTGATGTATGCACCGTCAAGAGAGACCGCTTGAATAGTTTGCATGTATGGCTGACGCTGTTGGCGCGTGACAACGACCAGCACATCACCAGAAGAGGTGACAGGGGTAATCGGCACATCGACCGAACCTGTCGTTCCGACTTGAGCCACGCCAAGTATTTCGTTGTTCTTGGTGATGGACACATACGAACCTGGGGCGGCATGGACAGTAAAGGTGGTCATACCGATTCCTATTGTTGAGGAGTGGCTAACGTTGTTGGCCGAAGGATTCACATGATAAGGCATCACGGAACCGTCACCCAAGCAGTGGTAGGCTTCCCAATAATAGGTGTCGGAAACGCTTCCCGTATAACTATTGGCATGAGCGTAGGTCACGGCCACATTGCCCAAGAATGGCACAGAGTTCAAGGTGTTGTACATGTCGTCCATGAACATGGCATCGTAGGTGCCTGTTTGGGTTTGTGACATAGTCGGCGTCTGATTATAGACTGTAGTAGCGCCTACACCAAAGTAGTAGTCCTCCCACCAATAGGTCTCAGGGCAGGAGCCAATATAACCAAATGCGCCTTTGTTGGCAGAACGGAGCAATGCCTCGGCCAAGCATGTACCACTATAGCCCCAGTCAGCAGCCAAGCAGCAGTTGCCCATCGCCCAGAAATATTTGTCGTTATTGGTCAAATTATTGGCATCGGTGACAGAGAACGAAGGACCTGACCAACCCGTTTGGCCGCCATGGGCGGTGTAATTGGCAAAGCCGATACCCGTGTTCATGTTGTTGTAGCAGCCAGTATAAGAATCGAGGTATTTATAAACATTGGTAAAACCATGCGCCGTATTGAAATAGTTGTTTGCAGCGTAATTGATGGTCGGCTGACCCACTCTCGGATTCCAAGTGCCATCGGAACCAGCGATAAGCAACACTTTGCTCAAATAGGAAGGATCGGCCATGGTGTATTGCTCGTAAGTCAAAATCTTGTTGAGAAGGTTGGTAAGCTCCGTAGTGGAGGAAACGGGCATACGACTAGTGAAGATTTCAGGGAAAATGTCGCCATCGGTCGATGAATAATACAAGTCGGTGACTTTGCTCGTCGTACTGCTACTCAAGCTATAGGTAATATCACCCGTATCGCCCACGATGACCAAGAAAGTCGGATGGTTTTGGTTGTATTGTGACTGAATGAACGACTTGATACTGGCAGCAGTAGTTCCAGTTTCAGCCGTGGTGTAAACATCCACATAGATACCCTTCTGCTTCTTCCAGGTCAGCCAGTTCTGGAAGGCCGCACAGTTGGCGTAAGTCGAAGTGGTAATGACTAACATCTTTACTGGAGTGGTGTAGAGGTCAGGATGATCGCTGTAAGCGTCCAACACAGCTCTGCCGTTGAACATTTGCTTGTAAACAACGTCAAAATAGGGGCTGTAGGTGTTAATCAGCATATTCTCAGTAGCCACGGCATCGGCACCGGCAAAGCTCACTTCCACCTCAATGTCGTTGAATACGCGGAGAGTGTTGTTGACAGGATCGTAGCTCACAGGCTCAATAGTCATCTTGCCCAATTGGATACCACGCATGGTGCCTTCAACACTGACCACAGCTTGAGGTTCTGAGCGCAGGCCACGAGTTGACTGATAAGCGGCTTCATTGTAAAGGAAAGGAACTTCCTCGGGCCTCTGGTCTTTACGCAACGAAGGCTGGCGAGGTATCAAAGTCCTGATGCCCAAGTCTTCAAGACGGTAGTCCGTGGTGCTAAAGCTTGTCACCGTAATGGTTGGCTGAGCACCAAACGGTACGGCGATGAGTTGGTTCACGACGGGAATCTGAGGATCGCCCTCATTGCCGCCGAAAACGGTATTAGGCATAGAGATCCAGGAGAACTGGCCTCTCTGAGTCTCAACATTCTCCGCATTGATGGTGGAGAAAGAGAAAGATGCCCTAAGGCTGGTCATGTCGCTGGAAAGGCATTGCGCCATGTCAGCCGAACGCAGTTGGATTTTTTGTTGTGCCATAACACTCATACTGAGCATTATGGAGAGAAAAATGATAATTGCTTTTTTCATATTACAAAAAAATGTGATTAATAATTGTTCAAAAAATTGGGGCAAAGATACATTTATTTGTTGAATATTTTTCGATTTTTTGAAAATTGGGACATTTTTTGAAAGTATTGGACAATGATATGGAAAAAGCCGCATAAAGTGACCGATTTGGCAATTTTTTGTATTTTTGCGGACGAATGTCCAAAGCATGGGCATCCTGAATCTATTTTTGGAATACGATTAACAATGGCAGAACAAAAACTCATCTTCCCGCAGAATTTCGACATCAAGTTGATTGTCACCGCCGAGATTCCACATGAGGAAACCAAACGGAACATCAGCCAGGCCCTGTCGGAGAGCAAGACGGTACATAGTTTTGTCAATATAAGAAGTAGCGGTAAAGGCAATTACCTCAGTTATTGCTACAACATCGACATTGAAAGCAAAGAGCATCTTATAAAAACCTATGCGCTACTCAGAAAAATTCCAGGATTAAAATTCGCCCTATGATAAAAGCCTACGACATAAGGATTTACGGAAGAGTCTTCAATGTAGGTTTCCGGCGCTATGTGCACCGCTATGGCCTGCAATGCAACGTGTGTGGCTTTGTGGAAAATGACTACGATGACAATTGCGTACACATTCAGGCTGAAGGTGAGGAAAAGAATTTGGACCGTTTCACCCTGCTTTGCGGCGAAGGCACACCTTATTCATTAATTACAGACATGAAGATTGAGGCCATTCCCACGACAGGTAAATATGCTGATTTTCAAGAGATACGATGATGGATTATTATACGGGCAGACACGTGGTTCTGCCTCTACTAAACAACTGACAACTACAAACTGACAACCAACATGATAGATTTCTCAAAAATCCTCTTCCTAGACATCGAGACCGTTTCGCACGAGAAAGATTTCAGCCAATTGAGCGAACGGATGCAAAAGTTGTGGTCACACAAGGCTGAACAAATCGGCAAGGGCGACGAAAGTGCCACACCCGAATCGCTTTACGACCGTGCCGCTATTTATGCTGAGTTTGGAAAAATCGTCTGTATATCAGTGGGTTTCTTTAACGATAGCCGATTCCGACTCAAGTCGTTCTATGGACACGATGAGAAGACTCTCCTTACCGATTTCGCCAACATGCTCAATCGCTATTATGACGCACCCGATGCCCAGCTTTGCGCCCACAACGGCAAGGAGTTCGATTTCCCCTACATCGCCCGCCGCATGATGATCAATGGCATCAAAATCCCTCGCATTCTGCAAGTTGCAGGCAAAAAGCCTTGGGAGACCCAATTCATCGACACCATGGAACTGTGGAAGTTCGGCGATTATAAGAGCTACACCTCTTTGGACCTGCTTTGCGCCATTTTGGACATTCCCACGCCGAAGGACGACATCAACGGGAGCGAAGTCGGTCGCGTGTATTGGCAGGAAAACGATCTTGAACGTATCAAAATCTATTGCCAAAAAGACGTGTTAGCCATAGCACAACTTATGCGTCGCTACAACTACCTGCCGCTCATCACCGAAGACTGCGTGGACTACACCAACTAAACCATGATCACCCATATCATTTCGAGACTTTTTCAGCATAGATACGCTCACCTTGCTGGTGCGGTATGACATGCTGACAAAAGCCGAGAATCTATGGGGACAACAGATTAATTCTAATGCATATTCTCTCCAAATCGACTTATATCAAGGGTTTACAGTGCGAAAAAGCACTCTACATGCAAAAAAAGCACCCCTATCTGCGCGATAAACTCAGCATCGAACAAAGGGCTAAATTTCAGCGCGGTACGAATGCTGGGGTGTTGGCACACGAGTATTTTCCTGGTGGAATTGACATGTCACCATCCTCGCCCGCACAATTTCCGAGAAAAGTGCAGGAGACCATGGAAAACCTCAACAATCCTACTGTAAATGTGATGTACGAGGCTGTTTTTCAGCACAATGACACGCTTATCATGCTCGATATGCTCGTCCGTGACTGCGACAAATGGGTAGCTGTAGAGGTGAAAAGCTCGTTGCGTCTCAGCGACACCTATTATAATGACGCCGCGCTGCAATACTATGTGCTGCACGGGTGCGGGGTACCGCTCAGCGATTTCAAACTGATGTACTTAAACGCCGATTATGTGAAAGATGGCCCCATTGATGTGAAACAATTGTTCAAGCTCGAATCAGTTTTGGAGTATGTCGTTGAAAAAGAGGAATTTGTGAAAAAGAACGTGGAACGCCTGAAAACTGTGGTCGCGTTGCCCCATTCACCCGTAGTGAACATCGGGACGCAATGCCACAACCCCTACCCTTGTGATTTTCAAGGCCATTGCTGGAAACATGTACCGAAAAACAGCTACTTGTTCACCACCGCTTTGGACGACGAAACGCTATTCCAACACTACTTCAACGGTGTGAACAATAACACCAAAATGCTCCAGCAACTCGACCCCAATTCAATGGAAGCGCAACAGATTGAGGCTTTGGAAACCAACTCGTATTACGTTGATTACAAGACACTTTACTCGCTTTCACCACAACCCAAGCCGAAGTCAGTGGCCTATTTGAATCTGCTTTTGCACCGTCCCGCCGTGCCCGAAATTGACGGCACAAAACCCTATGAAGAGATGATTCTGGCTTTTGCCTTGCAAGGTGAGCATGAAAATGCCGCAGCCAAGTCATCCCTGCAAGGGCTTGAAGGGGGCATGGGATCTATGGCTGCTGGCAATAATTGTTTCGTCTGGAACTGCTTTGAAGACCACAACCGTTGGCATGAGGCCATCCCTATTCTTATTGAGAAACTCTCTCGTTACGAGCTGATCGTATGCTTCACGCCGCAAAATCTGACCACCACCCTGCTCCGTCATGAAATCATCCAAAACAGGGAGGTCGGCTACAAGGTATTCAACCTCTTTGACGTGCTCCAGCAGGCCCATTTTTACCATCCAGCCATCAAGCGCGGGCTCACTTTACAACGCCTCTCTGAAGCCGTTTTCTCCGAGGTTAAACTGTTCGAACACAGCCGAATTATCCTCGAAGCAACCAGTCAAGACCTGCTGGGTTATCAACAGGCAATGGAAGACTTGATCACTGAAAATGAGGTTGTTGCAAAAACTTATCAACTCTTTTTCAAGTAGTTGATAACTTATTTGAGGAGGCTCGGTGCGGGCGGATTATAATTCGTAATTTTGCCCTCTCAAAACGGAAAAACATGCCCAACGATACCACTACCGTTCGTCGTCCATTTGGCGACTTAGCGAAACGCAATATGATGACTCCAGATCAGATTTTTTCAAGTCAGGGCCGCATTCCCCCTCAAGCCACTGACCTGGAAGAAGTTGTGCTTGGCGCTTTGATGCTAGAAAAAGAAGCCGTCAATGCCGTCATCGACATCCTGACACCCGAAGCCTTCTATTTGGACAAACACCAAAAGATTTTCGCAGCTATCAAATCCCTATTTGGAAAGTCGGAACCCATTGACATTCTGACTGTTACAAACGAATTGAAATTCCGAGGCGAATTGGAATTGGTCGGAGGTGCTTACTACATCTCAAAGCTCACCAACCGCGTCGTTTCTGCAGCCAACATAGAATATCACGCCCGCATCATTATGCAGAAACACATTCAACGTCAGTTGATTACGATTTCTTCCGACATGATTCACGAGGCCTTTGAGGATACCACTGACGTTTTCGACTTACTTGATAAAGCCGAAAATAACTTGTTCCAAATCAGCGAGAACAACCTCCGTCGAAGCTACAACTCGATGCAAGACTTGGTCGGTAAGGCCATCCAAGAAATCCAAAATGCCAAGAACACCGACGACAAGCTGCGCGGCGTGCCTTCAGGCTACACCGAACTCGACCGCATTACGCAAGGCTGGCAAAAATCCGACCTCATCATCTTGGCAGCGCGTCCCAGCATGGGTAAGACTGCCTTCGCGCTCAATTTGGCCCGCAACGCCGCCGTCAACTTCAATCGGCCTGTGGCGTTCTTTTCTTTGGAAATGTCTTCAGTTCAGCTGGTTACACGCTTGATCTCCACCGAGACATCGCTTACTGCAGACAAACTCCGCAGCGGTGACTTAGCTGAATACGAATGGCAGCAACTGAACACCAAAGTCACGCCGCTGACCGATGCACCCATCTTCATTGACGACACGCCTCAGCTTTCCATCTTCGAGCTTCGTGCCAAGTGTCGCCGACTGAAACAGCAACATGACATTCAGATGGTTTTCATTGATTACCTGCAACTTATGACCGCAAAGGGCGACAAGGGTCTCAACCGCGAGCAGGAAATCAGTACCATTTCGCGCTCCCTAAAGAGCTTAGCTAAGGAACTGGAAATCCCAGTGCTGGCGCTCTCACAATTGAGCCGTAGCGTCGAGCAACGTCCCGGCTCGAAGAAACCCATCCTTTCTGACTTGCGCGAATCGGGTGCCATCGAGCAGGACGCCGACATGGTCATGTTCATCTATCGTCCTGAGTATTACAAAGATGGCGTGGATGCCGAAGACAAGCCCAAGGGATACAGCATCATCGACATCGCCAAGCACCGTAACGGCAAATTGGGCGAGGTAGAACTACGTTTCGTCGGGCAATACGCTCGTTTTGAGGAGTTTGAACAAGGCTTCGACAACAGCGAGTTCACCACAATTGGGCCAAACAACAAGTTTGAAAGCCCCTCGATGGTCATCGGTTCGCGCATGAACAATGACGAAGAAATGACGCACTATCCCACTATTGAAGCCGACCCGTTCTAAACACATGAAATTCAGAATGTTGTATGAAAGATAAAGCGAACAGAAAACCCCATTCAAAAAGCAATCCGCTGAAATTCAAAGTTTCAGAGGAATCTAAACTGATGGAATTCTTAATGAAGAAATTGGACGGCATCAGTCGGAACAAGGTAAAAAACATGCTAGCCAACAAAGTCGTCAGTGTGGATGGGCAATGCACCTCACAATTCGATTTCGTCTTACAACCAGGCATGGTCGTGGAAATCGGTAAACCCACAGCCAAAGAACGTTTCCACAGTCCATGGTTAGACATTGTTTATGAGGACAAATACCTGCTCGTCATCAACAAGAAAGAAGGCTTGCTCACCAACAGCACCACCAAGGATAAAGACACCGCACAAAGCATTTTAAACCAATATTTTATATATACCAACCAACGCTGTCGCGCCCACACCATCCACCGTCTCGACCGCGACACTAGTGGATTGATGCTGTTTGCCAAAAGCAAGGATGTGGCACTGATGTTCGAGGAAGACTGGAAAAGCACCGTCTACGATCGGCGTTATGTGGCCGTGGTGTGTGGTGAGGTCAAGGAAAAAGAAGGCAAAGTAGCCTCTTGGCTAAAAGACAACAAAGCCTTCATCACCTACTCCAGCCCCATCGACAACGGCGGAAAGTACGCCGAGACCTTTTATGAGACCTTGATGACCTACAAGGGCTATTCTTTGGTGGAGCTACGTCTGGAGACGGGCCGCAAAAACCAGATCCGCGTCCACATGGCCGACATCGGACATCCCGTTGTAGGCGACCCGAAATACGGTAACGGCGACAATTCGCTAGGCCGCTTGTGCCTTCATGCCTACAAACTCTGTTTTCACCATCCCTTGAAAGACAAAGACTTGGAGTTTGAAACACCTTTTCCTGCTGTGTTTGGAAAACCGTTCCCGAGATAATAGTCCTTAAAGCGACTAAAACCGGCTATTTCCAAAACCGCAATACCGACACCTCTGCCAGTAAAGCCAACAGTGCTAATAATGCAAACAACTTCCATAGGGAAGACTGATGGGCTAAGGCTTCCACCAGATCCGAAGTGGCAAAGTCTGACACATTGAAAACAGCAGTCACATTAAAGCCTGCTTTCTCCATGGTTTCCCCAATTTCCTTATAGTCAGCGAAGTCCATCGTTGACTCCACACGGCTCTCGTTCCAGGCTAAAACGCGATTGATTGTGTCGTTGACAAGCAAGTCATAAAAGCCTGCTGTCGGCAAGTCGTCATTGAGATAAAGATATACTTTATTGTTGCGCACTTCAGAAGCAGGCATCAGGTTAAAACTATGGTCGGCATCAGTGAAAAGGAATCGCTGGTCGCCTTCAAGATTCAAATCATTCAAGACCAGCATTTTATCTATTCCTATAGTGTAATCGGTTCTTCCCATTCGGCCACCCAGCAGTGCCGTTTTGACCATCGTTGGGACAAACAATGCGTTGTCAGCCAAATCACTCCAAGTAGAACTCAAAGCCGTTGTCCAAACAAACGCCTGCCCTTTCCCCACCGTCTCCGACAGCAGTAAAGGATCACCATTTTGCAATCTCAGTAGGACAGTAGGTATTCCGTTGGTTTTCAAGCGAGCATGACGTTTAATCGAAGGCAAATCGGGATGCTGTGGCAATTCCAAAATCATGTCGCTAAAAAAGGCGTGCTGTATGGCCAAATCTTCTGATGCGGTAGCATTAGTGTCAATCTCAACAAAGGCAAGTCCCAGTTTATCATACAAATAACGATTATTTTTTGCATCATCAATGGAAGAAAACACTACCAAACTTGAGCCTTCCGAAACTGCGTCCAGCAAGGTTTGCTGCAAGGTTTCGTTCAACACGGCGGTTTCATTCACAATCAACAGATGAGCCTGCGCGATGAGGCTCAAATCGAAACGTGATGGCTCCATTAATGTGTAGCGGAACTGCTCATCGTCATCGAAAATCAAGGAACAATAACGGCTTTCAGTCCCCAACTCGACCACAGAAAGGTCTGGTTTCACGCTCAAGACAAAGTTATAAGCATCATCGAAAGTGATGGGATGATCCATCAAGCTGACAGTACACTTTTGCTCACCAACGCTTTCTACCACAAATTGCATCATGCATTCAGTCTCGCCATTTTTACCCAAATCCACTGTTGTGGAAGCCACCATCGCGCCATTCATCGTGAAGTTGACGGGCAAGCCTTTCACTTCTTTATCGCCCTGATTGACAATGCGGACCATCAAATCATTGGTCAAACCGACCTGCACTATCGGGGAAGCCAGCCACACCGAATCGATATAAAGATTGGTCTTGAACTCAGGCACCATCGGCACTGCCACAATCCGCAGCGTTGAATCAACTTTGGCCGATGAAAGGTCGAATGTATTTCGTTGAAAATCAGAGTAAACAAATAAGGTTGATGAGACATATCCATGCCGCTTGGCCAACATTTCGAAGCGGTCTATCACCTCACCCATCGCCACGGGAGCGCCATCTGGATTCATGCGGTCGAGCTGGTCAAGCATCTCCTCCTGGTTCATCGGGTACTCGTTTTGCATCTCAAAACTGTTGGTCATCAAAAGGTAACGGCTCGAGGGGTTGAGTTTATGAACCAAGTCGCGAGCCGATTGCCGTGCGTCTTCCAACATAGTGGTCCGCTGCGACTGGCCTTTCATGCTCATCGAGTTGTCAATATAAATTCCAACAAGGTCATCCGTCGTATCCGCACTCAATTGTTTTTCAGGATAATATGGAAAAGCAAAAGCTAAAACCAAAGCCGCGATGAAAAGGCAACGCAATAACAGTGTCACCAAATACTTCAGTTTACGCGTTTTGGCGTTTTCTTGCTGGATGCTACGCAACACAGCCGTATTGCTGAAATACACCAGCTTGTGCCTCCGAAAATTAAAAAGGTGGATGATTATCGGAATCGCCAAGGCCAACAAGCCCCAAAGCATATTTGGATACAAGAATCGCATGTCTTCAAAATTGAAGCCGCAAAGTTAGGAAATTTATTTATCTTTGCCGCATCATGTCCAAACAAAGCCATAGCAAATATTCCATCGAGCGGCGGACGAGCTGGAAAGTGATTATCGCCTATCTTTTCGTCATTGCTCTTTGCGCGGCTTTGTTCTACTACATTTCGAACCTTCGCGATTCTGTTGAAAACCAAAAAGTTAACATCACAAGTCAGCACGAATCGCTGGAATGGGTCAGTCAATTCACTCGACACATCCATGAGGCGCAAACGGCAGCCAATCTGTTCGCGTTCACAAAAAGGACGAAATACCTCAAACAATTCAACACCTTGCGAGACCAAATCAAGGCCGAATCCGACTCCATCCTGATGACCGACATGAGCGAGGCCAACAAGGACATGATTCGCGAGATTGTCAGTCTTGTCAAAAACAAAGGCAGAATCAGCTACGAGCTTTCCAAACAATTCAACGACTTTAATCCATTGGCCGACTTCGACCGCACCATCGACGACTACAAGCCACCGCAAATGGAAGAGGAAATCGTGGTCACGACCCTGTCAAAAGACACCGTCATACGCGTGCCGAAAACCAGCAAACCCACTTTTTGGCAACGCATGGGACAAGTGTTCAAGCCTGCCGTGGAAGAAGACAGTCTCGTCCATATTTCGATACAAGAGTCTGATACACTGCGTATTCAGCATCAGCAAACTGACACAGTGAACATTCTTGCCGACCTTCGCGTTCTCTCCGAGAAAGCCAAAAAAGAGTATTTGGCCAAAATCAAGGAATACGAGCGCACGACCAACAAGCTGATTCAGGACGACAACAAGTTATCCGAACAGATCTCAAGCCTGCTACTGCTATTGAACCAACAAATCCTCGATTCTGCCATCAATGAAATCGCAAAAAGCGAGAACCTCATCGAAGAAAACACGCGAACATCCACCATTATCGGATTTGCAACCTTACTTCTAATAATCATATTCATCATTCTGATTCTCAGCGATGTAAACAAAGGATATCGGGCGCGTAAAGCCGCAGAGGAAGCTAAGAAGAAAACCGAAGAAATCATGGAAAGCCGACACAAACTGTTGCTTTCTGTTTCACACGACATCAAAGCGCCCCTCGGTTCCATCATGGGACACGTGGAACTCATGGACAAAAGCGACAATGAGAAAGAAATCAATTCAATACAGCAATCTGCCGAACATATTCTAAACCTCTTAAACAACTTACTCGAATACTCTACCCTCGAACAAGGCAAGCTGCAAGTCAGCGATGAAACCTTCGACTTATACCAACTTTGCAGCGAAATCGCAGAGATGTTTGCGCCCCTTGCCCAACAGAAAAATCTGCAATTCAGCTTCAACACGAGCTTGGAGAGTCCTACCTACATAAAATCCGACAAACTGAAAATCAAACAGATACTGACCAATCTGATTTCCAACGGCATCAAATACACCTTGGAAGGCAGTGTCAGTTTCAAGGCAAGATCGGGTCGTGGCCTTGTGATTTTCGACATCACCGACACAGGAGTGGGCATTCCAGAAGACCAACGCGAAGAAGTGTTCAAGCCATTTGTACGCATTGAAAGCTATAACCAATTTGCCGAAGGCACCGGCTACGGCATGACTGTCGTGAAAGGTCTTGTAGACCTTCTCGGAGGCGAAATCAACATTGAATCAGAAGTGGGAAAAGGCACACACTTCGAGGTAAGACTACCCGTTGAAAATGTAAAAAACGTTGAAGAGTCTATTGAGAATAACAACAAAAAGAGCATCAACATTCTAATAATCGACGATGACAAAACGTTGCTTTCAGTCATTGACAACATGTTACATCGTCTTGGCCACCAAGCCATTCCCTGTACTTCCAAAAGCGAAATCGAAGATGCTTTGAGCCACATCGCTGATTACGATTATATCCTCACCGACCGCGAAATGGGAGCCATGACCGGAAATGACATCCTTCACCACTTCAAGAAAGCCGATGCCTCAAAACCTATCATACTAATGACAGGCCGCATCGAATACACTACGGAGAAAGCCATGGAAGAGGGATTTGATGGTTTTTTGCAGAAACCTTTCAACATGAAGCAATTAGAATCGATGTTTGGAAATGTTGCCTCAAGTGAGTTGACCCCTCAAAACCGCTGTGCGCTAGCCGAAGATTTCCCCTCTTTCTGTGCGGTTATGGATGAAGACGAGGAAGCTATCCGGCAGATTCTAAGCGTGTTTGTCCAATCCACAGCCGATGATTTGGTTGCAATGAATGCTTTGATTGAGGAATCAGCGTTTATTGGAGCGCAAGAGCTTTGTCATAAGATGCTACCCATGTTTTCGCAATTGGAGCGCGACACCTCTTTCCTCGCACGGATGAACGCCTTGCGCGGCAAAAAAGAGGAATCAGAATATCCTGAGTGGAAGGAAGATGCCATGCGTTTCATGGCACAAGCCGATGAATTGCTTGATTTGTTGGCGGAAAAGTACGGAATTGGATAGTGTTTACAACTCTATTCCGTAAAGGTGCATCTTATTGTACAAGGTTTTCCGATCGATTTGCAGAAGCTTGGCCGCCACGGTTTTATTGCCCCTTGCCTTGCGCAAGGCAGCTTCGATTTGAACTTTTTCGTTTTCAGGACGCAAAGCCCAATCATCGGCATCATCTGTCGTAGCTTTTTTCAGCATGGGAGTAAATACCGGCAGGTCATCCAACTCGATATTCTCGCCCTCAGCGAAAAGGACGCAGCGACGCACCACGTTGCGTAACTCACGCAAATTGCCACTCCAACGTTGGGCCTTCAGCCGTTCCCCAGCTTCGCTGCTGATGCCTTTCACATTCTTGCCCAATTCCTCGTTAGCCTGATGGATAAAGAACGCCGTCAGCTCGTCAAAGTCCTCAAGACGGTCGCGCAAGGATGGAACCTCCAAAGCGAACTCATTGATTCTGTGGTACAAATCCTGACGAAAACGACCTTCCTCAATGGCTCGTTCCAGATTTTCATTGGTTGCAGCAAGAATGCGCACATCCACATGAATATCGGTAGCTGAGCCAACAGGACGCACTTTCTGCTCTTGCAAGGCACGAAGCAGTTGCATCTGCACCTCGTATGGCAAATTGCCCACCTCGTCAAGGAACACCGTACCACCCTTAGCCTGTTCAAAAACACCTTTTTTGTCGGAAATCGCAGAGGTGAACGAGCCTTTCAGATGTCCAAACAACTCACTGGGAGCCAATTCTTTGGACAAACTGCCACAATCTACGGGGATGAATGGCCCTTCCCTATTTTGGCTCAAGTCGTGAATCATACGTGCGATATATTCCTTGCCCGTACCGCTCTCGCCGAGAATCAAAACCGAAAACTTGGTGGGCGCAACCAATTCCACATGTTTATACAACTTCAACATGGCCGGACTGCTGCCCTTCACCCAATGCTTTTTTTCAGGAATGAAAGTCTCCTCTGTCTCCTCATCGGAAGAAGCCAAAGCCGCGGCAATTTTTTCCTCCAATACGCTCGGATTGATGGGTTTCTTGAGGTAATCGAAAGCGCCCAGTTTCATGGCCGAAACCGCAGTCTGCACTTCGGCATAACCTGTCATCACAATAATCGGGACTTTATTCCTCAATTTCTCGCGTACCCAGGTCATCAGCAAGATACCATCGCCATCAGGCAATCGTAAATCAGTGAGAATCAAACTAATAGATTGGGATGAGATTTCGATTTTGGCCTGTTCGTAACGCGAAGCAAGCACCACGTCATAGCCGTTTTTTTTCAGCCACGTTTGAATCATGATGCCGAAAGCGGCATCGTCTTCCACAACCAAAATCTTCGCTTTCATGGCTGCAAATTTAGACTATTTTTCATCAAATACAACAAATAGGCACAAAAAAAGCCTCGCAACGGGGTGAAGCGAGGCATTTGAAAAATTGAAAACGAGCAGATTCCGCTAAGCGGATTTATTTAATGGAAACGACCAGATAATTTGATACGCTCCAGAAAACATCTTTGTCAAGGATATTCAACACAAGTGCACCTTCTTCATTCTCAACGAGTTCATAACTGCTTTCAGGGTGATTTGACATGATGTTGGCCTTCTTGGTGTTCAGTGGGATGGTACTCAGCTCACGCTTGTCGCTTTGCATGAACTGACCTTTGTCAAAGCCTTGTTTTGAGAGTTGGCTAGGTTGAAAAAGCCCTCCTTTGGTAATGATGCCTTTGTCTTTCAATACCTGCTGAGGGGCGACGCACACCCAAACAGTGTTCAATGCGGCATCTTGACTGCTGATTGTGGCCTGTTGCGCAGCATTTTGCACATTCAGATTCTCGATGTTATCGTTCAAGGCAAGGATATCGTCGTTCAAGTCGGCGACTTGATTGCTGAGGTCAGCAATTTGGTCTTTGCTGGTTTGCAACTCCTGCTTCAAGGAGGCGATAAAATTGTCCTTCTCCTCAATTTGGCTCTTCAGACGGTTGACCGTTTGTGCCAAAGCCTTCGACTTGGAGCCTTGCTCAGCAAGATTTTTCTCCAAATCATTGATTTTTTTGCGATTCTCCTGTAAAGTCTGCTGGATAGCGTTGATTTCGGAAACGGCTTTGTTGGTGTTGCCTTCCTGATTCTCGACCATAATGATGTTTTCGGCGGCACGCACTGATTCAAGAGCTTCCTCAATCTCGTTGATAGTATTCAACGCTTGGTCGAAACCGCCTTTGGCAGCGACGGTCTCGGTATAGAGCGAATCGCGTTCCCGTAAAAGCGTCTGATACTTTTCGGAACGTTCTACGTCGCATGAGCCAAGGAACAAGGCTAATGCAAACAAAGCCGAAACACTCAAGTTGATTTTCATGTCGTTACTCATGATTATACCTTAATTCTCCATTGATGACACCTTAATTATTAGCATATTTCGTGCCGAATCAAAAGAAATTTCATAATTACCTAGGAAACAATAATTTATAAATCAAGATAAGAGAAAGTCGGAATTGTGGAAATGTGTGGAATTATGAAGAAAACAACAGATTGTGTGGAATATTGTGGAATCTACAGATACACAAAGCCTGTACATTTATGCCTCGGCAAAGGAAAAACTGACGTATTTGCGTCTAGATTGACATGCTTCAGGCGAAACTGCTTATAGAGACATTGCATGGCACGTTCGGGCGTGTTGTTGTTCTCGCTGAGGTGGCATAGCATGACGTTCTTAATCTCAGGACGATAGATCTCCGCCACAAAGCGTGCCGACTCCTCGTTACTCAGGTGTCCAAAAGGCCCCGCAATACGTTGTTTGAGGACAAACGGATAATGGCCTTTCTCCAACATTTCCCTATCATAGTTCGATTCGATGACAATGTTGTCGGCCCGCTGGATTTGTGCCTTCACCACCTTGTCCAACATGCCTATATCCGTCGCAATGGTCAACGTATGCCCTTCATAATTAAAATGATAGCCCATCGCTCCTCTACCATCATGCATCACGGGGAAAGCCTCAATAGTGATACCCATCAATTCAAAAGGTTGCATCGGCTCAATTTCATGGAAAAGTGAAACGTTTGTGTTTTTGGTCGCATTGCCTTCAGTGAGCCCCAGCAAACAATCGGCATGAGCGTAAATCGGTATGGGACAAGTCTTTGTCAGGGCTTCCAAGCCCAACACATGGTCGATATGGTCGTGCGTGATGAGAATGGCCTTGACGCTATCCAAAGGGATGTTGTTCTCTATCAGCCTTTTGAGCAACTGCTTTGCACTAATGCCCACATCAACGAGCAAACCTTCATCCTGCCGACCCACGTAATAGCAATTGCCGCTGCTCCCCGAGGCGAAGCTGCAAAACACGAAAGGCGAAAGGCAGGAAAAAAGGTCCATCCGAAACGATTTTGGGCGCAAAAGTAGAAATAAAATCGCTTTTTTCCCTACTTTTGTCCCCAAATTTTTAAGTCATGGAAAGCACCTTCGATCCCAACGCCGCAGCCGTCGCCGAATCAGGCATTTACGGGCTGCCTTGCTCCGCAGAAGAAGCACAAATCATCATCATTCCCGTGGAATGGGAACTCACCACGAGCTACAACCGTGGCACCGTCGATGGTCCAGCAGCCATCATGGAGGCCTCGCTGCAAGTCGACCTCTGTCACCACGACTACCCCGACCTTTGGCAAAAAGGCATCTGGATGGATGAATTTCCAAAAGAACTACGAGAACTTCACGATGAATTGGCTCCTTTGAGCGAGGACATTATCAATGCGCTGTATGAAGGCACAATCGAAGAAGAACCAGAGAAATACGCCGCCATTTATGCCCGCATCGAGGCTGCCACGGAACAGAAAAACGCCTGGTTGCGCGAACGCATCGCCTTTTGGAAAAAGCAAGGAAAAGTTGTCGGACTCTTGGGTGGCGACCATAGCTGTCCCCTCGCCTACCACCAATACCTCAATTCCATTGGCGAGGAATATGGCATTCTCCATGCCGATGCTCATTGCGACCTTCGCGAGGCTTTTGAGGGCTTCAAGTATTCCCATGCTTCCATTTTCTTTAACACATTGAAGTTCAGCAATGTAAAGAAACTCGTACAAGTCGGCATCCGCGACTACTGTCATCAGGAAAAGGCTTTGGCCGAAAGCCAACCTAAGCGCATCAAAGTCTTCTTCGACCGCGACTGTCGCCGCCGCATTTACGAAGGTGGAAAATGGAAGGACATGGTCGATGAGATGGTAGCCGAACTACCTGAAAAAGTGTACCTTTCCATAGACATCGATGCCTTGGATCCGAAGCTTTGCCCCAATACAGGCACCCCCGTCCCTGGAGGCTTGGAATACGAAGAGCTGATGTATCTGCTCAACCGCATCCGCGAGGCTGGAAAGAATATCATCGGTTTCGACCTCTGCGAAGTTTCGCCTTCAGCCGACGGCGGCGACTGGGACGGCAACGTGGGTGCAAGGGTGCTGTTCCACCTTTGCGGCGTTGCCGCCAAATAAATCACTCTGCCACGCGAACGACACGCACTGCCAATCCATAATAACGAATCTGGTTGTAACTCGGCGAAAGGCTGGCGTTGCTAATGTTGACAAAATACGCGCCGTCAACATCTTTGTGCGTGGATGACCAATAAATAGCCTGGGCATTCGGATCATTCGGCTCACTATAGCTAAAGACATTCGAGCCAAGACGTCCACCCGAAGCCGGCAAAAACACGACTCCAACGGTTTGCATGATATTCCAATCGGAAGCAGAAATCACATTGTCGGAATAATGCGAATTGAAGACATTGGTGTTATTCAGTGGATGGATGGAAGCATTCCAATTGTCAGGTAGCAAGAGCAAACCTTTCACATTGTTCACTATGGCCTTGGCATAACGGATTCCCGATGTGGTAGAACGTGTATTGATGACATAAACCCATTCCTCCTTAGTCAGTGTACGCCATTGGTTCTCCTGGCCACCACCATTGCTGATGGCGTTGTAGCCCCAATCGGCCTTACCTGTCTGCGATTCCAAATCGAAATTCGGATTGCCGTATGCAAAATAGAGAGATTCTACTTCACTCGTCGACCAAGGCTGATAGCACACTGCGCCATGATTGTAACCACTTGTCCCCCATCCAAACAGGTCAATCCAACCATTATTAGTGGAAGAAATGTACATGTTGTCTTGGCCGACAATATCATATTGGTTGTTGGCAAAGCGCCATGTGTTGGTCGAGGCCTGATACTGAAGATTGCCCTGCGAGAAGTACACTTGCTCACTTGCGCTCACTGAGAAAAGGCCATTAATGGCACCCACGGGGCCATTGCCGCCACTAGAAAGCGTGATAAAGGCCACTTCCTCACCGTAACTTGTTCCTGCACTATTGATGGCGTAGGCACGAACATAATAGATTGTAAATTCTGTCAAACCGCTCATGCTTACCGTGAAGCTACCCGTGCCTGTGCCACTATTGGCGTGCGTATCGTTTACCGTCGGGTTATGGCTCGTACTCCAGCAGATGCCACGTTCGGTCACGGTTGCACCACCATCAGATGTCACATTGCCGCCACCTGTAGCTGTAGTTTGCGTGATGTTTGTCACATTGGACGTAGTCACAGTGGGAACAATAACGCTCGACATCGTGGTGAAACTCACCTCGTCGCCATAGCTCGTTCCAGCACTGTTGATGGCGTAGGCACGCACATAATAAGTCGTGTTGGGCGACAAGCCGCTCATGCTCACTGCGAAGCTGCCTGTACCTGTTCCACTGTTGGCGTGCGTACCGCTTACCGTCGGGTTGTGGCTCGTGCTCCAGCAGATGCCGCGTTCGGTCACTGTTGCACCACCATCAGCTGTCACATTGCCGCCACCTGTAGCTGTAGTTTGGGTGACGTTTGTCACATCAGACGTAGTTACAGTTGGCGCGGAAATACTCTGCATCGTGGTGAAACTCACCTCATCGCCGTAGCTCGTTCCAGCACTGTTGATGGCGTAAGCACGCACATAATAAGTCGTGTTGGGCGACAAGCCGCTCATGCTCAACGTGAAGCTACCCATACCCGTGCCACTAGTGGCATGTGTACCGCTTACCGTCGGGTTGTGGCTTGCGCTCCAGCAGATGCCACGTTCGGTCACGGTGGCACCTCCGTCAGAGATTACGTTGCCGCCACCAGTAGCTGTAGTTTGGGTGACGTTTGTCACATTGGACGTAGTTACAGTTGGCGCGGAAATGCTCTGCACCGTGGTGAAACTCACCTCGTCGCCATAACTTGTTCCAACGCTATTGGTGGCGTAGGCACGCACATAATATGTCGTGTTGGGCGTCAAGTTGCTCATGTTCACCGTGAAGCTACCCGTACCTGTACCACTATTAGCATGACTATTGCTCACCGTTGGGTTATGGTTCGTGCTCCAACAAATGCCGCGTTCAGTCACGGTGGCACCGCCGTCAGCTGTTACGTTGCCCCCGCCTGTCGCAGTAGTTTGTGTAACATTTGTCACATTGGACGTGGTCACTGTGGGGGCAGAAATGTTCTGCATTGTGGTGAAACTCACCTCGTCACCATAACTTGTCCCGGCACTATTGATGGCATATGCACGCACGTAATACGTCGTATTGGTTGACAAGCCGCTCATGCTCACCGTGAAGCTGCCCGTGCCTGTGCCACTACTGGCATGGTTGCTGTTCACGGTCGGATTATGGCTTGTGCTCCAGCAAATGCCACGTTCCGTAACAGGAGTACCTCCATCAGATGTCACATTGCCACCGCCTGTGGCTGTAGTTTGGGTAACATTGGTCACTTCAGAAGTCGTCACAGTGGGCGGATTGGAGGCAGTAGTGAAGCTGACCTCACTGCCATAACTCGTCCCAGCACTATTCACCGCATAAGCGCGAACGTAGTAAGTGGTATTCGACATCAGGTCCGTCATGCTTACAGAATAGCTACCTGTACCCGTACCATTGTTGGCATGGTTATCACTCACTGTGGGGTTATGGTTCAAGCTCCAGCAAATGCCACGTTCAGTTACCGTTGCGCCACCATCAGCTGTTACGTTGCCACCACCTGTGGCAGAAGTCTGAGTAATGTTGGTCACATTGGCCGTAGTCACTGTGGGCGCAGAGATGCTCTGTGCCGACGTAAAACTAACCTCATCGCCATAGCTTGTGCCTTGACTGTTGGTAGCGTATGCACGGACATAATACGTAGTGTTAGAGGTCAAGCCAGTCATGTTCACAGTGAAACCACCAGTGCCCGTACCACTGTTGGCATGGGTACCATTTATGGTCGGATTGTGACTTGTGCTCCAGCAAAGGCCACGCTCAGTCACCGCCGCACCACCATCATTGGTAACGTTACCACCACCCAAAGCCGTAGTTTGTGTGATGTTGGTCACATCAGAAGTAGTTACCGTTGGAGGGAACAAGTACTCTAAGGTAGTGAAGCTCTGTTCATTTCCATAACTTGTCCCTGCACTATTGATAGCATAAGCACGCACGTAGTAGACCGTCCCTGGAACCAAATCGGTCATGTCTACGGTAAAGCTACCCGTACCCGTGCCACTATTGGCATGATTATCGGAAGTAGTCGGATTGTGCTCTCTGCTCCAGCAAATACCACGCTCCGTGACCGTACCACCACCGTCAGACGTGACATTGCCACCACTTGTAGCCGAAACCTGTGTGATGTTTGTCACCGCAGACGTCGTCACCGTCGGTGTGGAAATGTCGTGCGTCGTGGTGAAGCTCACTTCATTGCCATAGGCCGTTCCCGCACTATTGGTAGCGTATGCACGAACATAATAAGTCGTACTGGAGTTCAGGCCTGTCATCTCAACCGTGAAAGCGCCCATGCCAGATCCATTAGCGGCATGTGAACCACTCACGGTAGGATTGTGGCTGGTGCTCCAGCAAATGCCGCGTTCGAGCACATTTGCGCCACCGCTATTCGTCACATTACCGCCACCCAAGGCTGAATGCTGGGAAACATTGGACACTTGAGCTGTAGTCACCGAAGGAATACTGGCCGAGGTTGTAAAAGTCACTTCATTGCCATAACTCGTTCCAGCACTATTGATGGCATAAGCGCGTACATGATAGACTGTATTGGGCGTAAGACCAATCATTTGGACGGTGTAAGCACCCGTTCCCGAACCGCTGCTAGCATGGCTACCGTAAATGGTAGGTGATGGTGATGTGCTCCAGCAAATGCCTCGTTCGGTCACGGTGGCGCCGCCGTCGTTCGTCACATTGCCTCCGCCCAAAGCTGTGGTTTGCGTGATGTTGTAGATTTGGGATGTAGTTACCGTCGGAGCTGAAATGTTCTGCGTCGTGGTGAAACTCACTTCGGCACCGTATGAAATACCAGCACTGTTGATGGCGTAAGCGCGAACATAATAAGTTGTGTTGGGCGACAAACCTGTCATCTCAACAGTGAAAGCGCCCATTCCTGTCCCGTTAAAAGCGTGCGTGCCGTTCACGGTTGGATTGTGACTTGTGCTCCAGCAAATGCCGCGTTCGGTCACCATTGAGCCACCATCATTCGTCACATTGCCGCCACCTAAAGCTGTGGTTTGCGTAATGTTTGACACCTGCGCCGTCGTCACCGTCGGAGAATTGGCTGTAGTGGTGAAACTCAACTCATTACCGTATGCAGTACCTTGCGAATTGATAGCATAGGCGCGAACATAGTACACCGTTCCTGTCTCAAGGCCTGCCATTTGAACCGTGAAATTGCCCATGCCAGAACCTCCCGAGGCGTGATTGTCATTCAAAGTCGGACTGTGAGATGTGCTCCAACAGAAGCCGCGTTCGGTCACCGTGGCACCACCGTTCGAGGTCACAGTACCGACGCCCACAGCCGAGGTCTGGGTGATGTTGATCACCTGATCCGTCGTCACTTCAGGCAAAAGAACCGACGTGGTGAAGCTCTCTTCCTCGCCATAGACCGTGCCCTGTTCGTTGACGGCATAAGCACGCACATAATATGTTGTTCCTGGGGTCAAGCCCAGCATATCGCAAATAAAGCCACCGAGACCCGAGCCACTGTTGACATGGCTGTTTTCCATGGTTGGATTATGCCCTGTGCTCCAGCAAATGCCACGTACCGTGACCTCGCTGCCACCTTGGTCGGTAACGATGCCACCACATTTGGCACTGTTCGCTGTGATGTCAGTAACAGGAACGGTGCTTACCGCAGGCAAGCCTTCCTTCGCCACAAAACCGACCTCGCTGCCATAAGCAACACCTTGAGCGTTAATAGCATAGGCTCTAACAAAATATACTTGGTTTGGAGTCAAGCCTGTCATTTGAACAGCAAAAACGCCCAAGCCAGTGCCGCTACTGGCATGATTACCTTCAATGGTCGGACCATATTCCGTGCTCCAACATACACCACGTTCTGTGACTGCACTAGCTCCCTGGTTAGTCACCTCGCCCCCACCCATTGCGGTGGTTGCCGTAATGTCGCTCACCGAAGCTGTAGTCACCACTGGCAATCCATTTGCCGTTACAAAAGAAAATACCTCACCATAAGCCGTGCCTTGGCTATTGGTAGCATAGGCCCGGACATAATACACGGTATTGGACAGAAGTCCCGTCAAACTAACGCTATAGCTTCCTGTACCTGTACCCGCCGAAGCGTGGCTGTCAGAAAGACTTGGATTGGGTTCCAAGCCCCAGCAAGCACCTCTATCGGTGATTTCGGCACCCCCATTGTTGCTCACATTACAGACACATGTCGCCGAAACCGCCGTTACATCGCTGACTTCCACCGTATTGACCGTAGGTATTACAATTGGATTCCCCGTTGTAAACTGTAGCGTTTCACCGAAGCCAAGACCCACATCATTACGGGCAAAGGCTCGCACATAATATGTAGTGTTCGGTTGCAAATCTGTAATATGACAGGTGAAAATCCCTAATCCTGAACCGTTTGTCATCATGTTATCGTCAAGGGAAGGCTCTCCGGTGGTTGACCAGCACACGCCTCGTTCTGTGACTGCATTGCCACCATCGGCAATGACCTCTGCCTGCACAAAGACAGCTGCATCGCCATCACTTACAATCTCCAATGTTCTCACCGTCGGCGATTGCGCCATGGTGACAAATTGTTTCACATCACCATAGGCTGTACCTTTCTCGTTGGTAGCATAAGCCCGAAAATAATACTGCGTACCTATCTCCAAACCAACCAGTTGACTCTCAAACACTCCTAAGCCACAACTGTCAACAGTATACAAGCCGTCCAATGCTGGCTCGGGATTTGTGCCATAGCAGACACCACGTGCCGTCACCGCAAAACCGCCATCGTCTGTAACGATACCGCCGCAAGTGGCTTCATGAGGACCTACATAACTTGCATCGATCGTGCGCACGATGGGCAAACTGAAATCCGCTGTGGTAAACGTGTCAGGCTCTGTGTAGTAATCCGTTTCGCCGCCATAATCCACTATAAATCGATAATAATACAATGTGTTGCTCTCCAGCCCTGTGACGGTAAGGCTAAACTCCTGCCCCTCAAGTGTCACCGGAAACTCATTGGCATCGCTAAAATCACTCTGTCGGCCGATGGAAGCCATGATGCTGCTAATGGAAGCCGAACCAGGATAAACATAGGAACCAACTATCGTTACCGAGCTTGTCCCCGCCTCAATATTCTCAATTTCAATTTCAAACCCATCAATGCTCGGATGCCGATGGCATGAAAACAAAAGACCTGCCAATACCACAATTGACAAAGTCAAACCCAAATACCTTTTCATTTGTTCAGAAATTTTGTGTGTCATTCTAAAATTAGATGTGATTTCAGCTTGCAAAAGTAGTCTAAATTTTCCTATTTTTGCACTCTCTTTGAATAAAATGGGTGCACAACACAAAAGGGACAAAAGCAATTAACTGATGTTCAAAAAGATACTCGGAACGGGCGCGGCAAGGGCCATCAACGTGCTGACACAGTTGGCCACCCTCATCATGGGTACCAAATGCCTCGGAGCCGTTGAATGGGGCAAGGCCTTCATCGCCCAGACCGACATCACCTTTTTATTAATAGGCATCGAACTCGTCGCTGGTAGCGGGCTGGTGTATTTTACGCCGCGCAAGAAACTTTCTACTTTGATGACGCTTTCCTACGGATGGATTGCCTTCGTGATGTTGATTTATCTACTGATATTCAATATTTTACACTTCTTCCCCAACTTTTTCCACACCATCGTTCCTGAAGGCTATGCCTGGCTTGTCCTCGTGATGACTTGCGTTTATAGTTTCCACGGCTTCAACCTCAACCATTTCCTCGGAAAAGAGAAAGTGGCAACATACAACTGGCTGTTTCTCACACAGATACTAACACAAGTCACGATGATGGCCGTACTGATTTTCGCCTTGAATCTGAGGACGGCGAAAGCGTTGCTTTACTCACAGCTTTGTGGTTACAGTTTAGCCACGCTCATCGGTTGGATTTTGCTGTTCCCCAACCTGAAACGAGAAAACCGCGAACCGTTGAAAGACAGCCTAAAAGAGATGCTGCACTATGGTGCATTTCTCCAGCTTTCCACTTTGGTCACCACACTCAACAAACGCCTGAGTCTCTACCTGTTGAAAACGCATTGCGACGAAAAATCCCTTGGTGTCTACGCCTTGGGAACGCAAGTCACCGAGGGCGTGAACATCATCGGGCTAAGTATCGGCTTAGTGGAGTTTTCCGCCCTGAGCAACACCGAAAAGGCCGAACGCACCTCGCAACTCACCTTGCGTTTCTTGAAGCTCTCCGTCCTGCTGACCTTCACTGCCTTGTTGGTGATTTGCCTGCTTCCATCAAGATTCTTCGAATGGTTGTTCTCAGGCGAGTTCAGTGACATTCACACTGTCATCCTGTTGATTGCGCCTGGTATTGTTTTCTTCTCGGCACACACCATCTTGGCCAACTATTTCTCCGGCACGGGCAAACCAAAATACAACCTCTACGCCTCGCTCATCGGGCTTTCGGTCACCTTGGTTTCAGCCTTTATCTTGATTCCCTGGTTGGGCATCCGTGGTGCGGCCATCACCACCACGTTGACTTATGCATCCTTGTTTATCTATCAATGGCTTGTTTTCCACCGCATTACGGGAAGCCGATTGAGACAGCTCGTGCCAGTCAAAGACGATTGGATTTGGGTGACCACTGAAATCAAGCAACTGTTTTAATCATATTTTTCGTAATTTTGCACCAAATCGAAGATTGGCTTAAGCCGAATTAAAATTTCAACGAAGTTAAACCAAGTTTTATGAGCGAAATCATCGAAGACGACATCTTCACCCAGAGCGAAGACCCCACTCCTACTGTAGAAAACTATAATGACGACAGCATTGTCCACCTTGAGGACATGGAGCACATCCGTCGTCGCCCGGGCATGTATATCGGCAAACTGGGCGACGGTGCCTCGCAGGATGATGGCATCTATGTGCTTATCAAAGAGGTGATTGATAACTCCATTGACGAGTTCACTTCGGGCTTCGGAAAGAAAATCGAGGTGACCGTCAATAAGGCGGAGAAGAAAGTCAGCATCCGCGACTATGGCCGTGGTATCCCGTTAGGCAAGCTGAAAGAAGCCGTCTCGCAGCTCAACACAGGCGCGAAATACGACAGTAAGGTGTTCCAGAAATCGGTCGGACTGAACGGTGTCGGTACCAAGGCCGTCAACGCGCTCTCGTCTTATTTCAAGGTGCAGTCCATCCGTGAGGGGAAGACCCGAATTGTGGAGTTTGCGCAGGGTAAAATAATCAACGATTCGGGCATCATCCCATCCGATGGCGACACAGGTACGTTAACCGAATTCATACCCGACAGCGCTTTGTTCGGCAACTACCATTATGTGGATGAATACATCGAGAAACGCGTCTGGAACTATGCCTACCTCAATCGAGGCCTGAGCCTGATATACAACGACAAACGCTATTACTCCAAGAACGGCCTTCTCGACCTATTGCAGAACAACATGGAAGGCGAAGGCCTCTACCCCATCATCCATATCAAGGACGGCGACTTTGAGGCTGCTTTCACCCATGTCAACGGGCAGTCGAGCGACTACTTCTATTCCTTCGTCAACGGGCAACATACCACCGAAGGCGGCACGCACCAGTCGGCTTTCCGCGAAGGCTACGCCCGCGTGGTGCGCGAGTTTTACCAAAAGGAATACGAGCCTGCCGACATCCGCCAAGGCCTGGTTTGCGCTTTGTGCGTCCGCATACAAGAACCTGTGTTTGAGGCACAGACCAAGACCAAACTCGGCTCCACCCACCTCGCGCCCAACAACCCCGATGGCACCAACGACAGCCCCTTCCTGAAGACCTACGTCTTCGACATTCTGAAGCGCCACTTGGACAACTACCTGCACAAGAACCCCGAAACGGTCAGCGTGTTGCAGGCGAAGATTCAAGCCAACGAGAAGGAGCGCAAAGAGATTGCCGGTATCAAGAAAGCCGCCCGCGAGAGCGCCAAGAAGGTCAGCCTCAACAATCGTAAGCTCCGGGACTGCCGCATCCACCTCAATACCAACCACGAGAAACGCCTAGAAAGCACCATCTTCATCACCGAGGGCGACTCCGCATCGGGAAGCATCACCAAGAGCCGCGACGTGCAGACTCAGGCCGTGTTCAGTCTGCGCGGTAAGCCGCTCAACTGCTTGGGAATGACCAAGAAAGTGTGCTACGAGAACGAGGAGTTCAACCTCTTGCAAGCTGCTTTGAACATCGACGAGGACATTGAGAATCTGCGCTACAACAACATCGTCATAGCCACCGATGCCGATGTGGATGGTATGCACATCCGCCTGCTGATGCTCACCTTCTTCCTCCAATTCTACCCCGACCTCGTGCGCAACGGTCATGTGTATATTCTGCAAACACCTCTTTTCCGCGTGCGCAACAAGAAAGAAACCTATTACTGCTACAGCGACGAGGAGCGCATCACCGCGAAGGAAAAATGCGGCAAGCAAGCCGAGATCACCCGATTCAAAGGCTTGGGTGAAATCTCCCCCGACGAGTTCCGTGGTTTCATCGGTCCAAACATGAGGCTTGAGCCGGTCATCCTGCGCTACGACTTCGGCATCAAGGAACTGCTGGAATACTACATGGGCAAGAACACCATGGAACGCCAAAAGTTCATCATCGACAATTTGAGGATTGAGGATGACTCGGAGATGGATAAGATGTAAATTTTCTGAATAAACTATCATATAATGCAATAATTTCCTATTTTTGCAGTCTCAAATGATAGTTTATTATGACAAAATCGACAAAAGGCACCCTGCTTCCAAGGAAACTCGCCAAGAACCTCTCCATCGTTGGAGAGCAAATTAAGTTGGCCCGATTAAGGCGTGACCTGAGCATCGCACAGGTGGCTGAGCGCGCCACATGTTCCCAACTTTCAGTGATGCGCGTCGAGAAAGGGGCGCCCACCGTAGCTATAGGGATTTATTTGCGCGTTTTGTATGCCTTGCAGTTGGACGAAGACATTCTCTTGTTGGCACAAAAAGATGAAATCGGGCGAAACCTGCAAGACTTAGACTTGAAGCAGCGCCAAAGGGCATCAAAAAAGACGGAATGATGGAAAGGCTTCAAGTATATGCGGATTTCGACTGGCTTGATGCCCCTGTTTTGGTTGGCACATTAAGTCATGAAATGCTTAGAGGAACGCCTTCATACGGTTTTTCTTTCGACGCAGAATGGCTACGCTTGAATCGTTCTATCCTTTTAAGTGGAGACTTGATGGACTTCTCGGGCGAACAATACAAATCAGGCGAGATTTTCGGCTGTTTTGGAGATGCCATGCCCGACCGTTGGGGCAAAAGGCTGATTGACAAGCGTGAGAGAATCAAAGCCGAACAAGAAAAACGCATCCCAAAGACTTTTACCGACTATGATTACTTGACCCAATTGGATGACTTTTCACGGATGGGTGCTTTTCGTTTCATGCAAAATGGCGTATTCATTGGCACATCGGAACAAGAACTGCGTGTGCCGCCATTGACCAGTCTACGTGAATTTGTTTTCATGGCGCATGAGTATGAAAGGAACGAGCAATCCGGGCAAACTATAAGAGAAGAATGGCTAGAAAACCTTTTTCATCAAGGTTCATCTTTGGGTGGAGCACGACCCAAAGCCAATGTCATGGACGAGAAAGGTCGACTTTGCATCGCCAAAATCCCTTCGATTTCCGACGATTACGATGTTGCCCTTTGGGAGCATTTTGCGCATGTGGCAGCCAAAAAAGTTGGCATTAATGCCGCCGAAACCCGGTTGTTGAAACTCGACGGTGTAAAACATCATACGCTCCTGTCGCGTCGTTTCGACCGCACTGACGATGGTCACCGCAGGCATTTTGCATCCGCTCTGACTTTGGCCAACCTCAAAGACGGAGATAACGCTTCTACAGGACACGGTTATCTGGATATTGTGGATGTCATCATCGGTCCCACGGGAGTTTCTGACACAAATGCTATGCTGAAAGAACTGTATCGCCGAGTGGCATTCAACATCTGTATCGGTAACCACGACGACCATTTCAGAAACCACGGATTTCTTTTAGGCAAAAATGGTTGGAGACTATCGCCCGCCTACGACCTGAATCCAACCAATATGACGACCCAGAGTTTGTTGATTTCTTCCAATACAAACGGGTCCTCTTTAGACAGTCTCCTTAATGCTTGCGAAGATTACATGATTGACCAAGAAGAAGCTGAAACCATCATCGGAGAAGTAAAGCAAGGAATAACAAATTGGAGAATCACGGCAAATCAATGCCAAATCCCGAAATCTGAACAAGAGAGGTTTGCCAAGAGAATTGAAATGGCGATTGGATAGATATTCCATCAACGGCAGTTACTGAGTTTTTCTCGGCAACTGACAATTCCATTAGAGTGGTTGTTTCCATTTTGGAAAATACCACTCTTCCGCATCAAGGACAGTTATTGCATAATTTGTAAAAACTGAAGAAAATCGGAAATTCCGATTTTTCTATGAAATAATTGAATGAACTTGTCGGAATCTCCGACAGGTTGCTTTTTCCCAACTCATTAGATGACAGTTGCGATTTTTGCAACAGTCATTTTTTCAGTTATTTCCATTTTGGAAACAACTGATATAAAAAATCGGGAATCCCGATTTTTCTATACAACAATTCTTTCTTATACAGAATAATTCTTATTTTTGCATGGACAAACCCTTAAAACGAAATAAAAGGCAAATAGAATCTAAAAGCAACTAACATATTATAAACCATAGCGTTTGCGATTTATTCGAGACATTCCGAAATTTGGCGATTAGAAGAATCAAGTCTTTGAGAATAAGTTCAAACGTTCGTGCGCAAGCGTGGACGGAACTTATTGAGACTTGTAGGTGAGCCAAATACCTCGGAATGCGATAAGCGAAATTCACGCTTCATCGTTTTCCAGTATTTGTCGTCCTACTACCCTCGAAAAAGTTTCTAACGCTATACAAAGCATGGCATTGTATGGTAAATAACGAATTACTTACACTAGTTGTAATTATGCCTTATCTGATGCCCACGCAGATTGGAGGCGGGCATGAACTTCAATAAGGAAAACTGGAGGGATAACGACCTCAATGTTGATAGCCTTTGGATTATTGGTCCAAGGGCAAAAGGCGGCAAACATACCAATGTTTATCACGGCAATTTTGCTCCACAAATTCCGAACAATATGATTCGTCGCTTCACAGACGAGAACGATGTTGTCTTGGATTTATTTATGGGAAGTGGCACTACACTTTATGAATGTGAAAACCTGAATCGTGATTTCATTGGTTTCGACATCAATACAGAAATCATAGATTTTGTTGGCAATAGCATGATAGATTGCGACAGTATTCATTTCACAATTCATAATCACGACATTTGCGACACTCAGGGCGCACAAGACTTAATTAAGAAAGATCTGAAAAGGTATGAAAAGAAAAAAGTAGACCTTGTTATTGCGCATCCTCCTTATTTGGATATTATCAAATTCACAGACAAAGCGGAAGACTTATCGAATATTACTGATATTGATGAATTTACAAAGAAATTCATCGCTTCAATGCATAGTGGAGTTGATTTACTAAAAGCAAAAAAACATTTTGTCTTAGTCATGGGCGATATTTATCGAAATGGTGAAGTCGTCCCATTAGGGTTTCACTTGATGGATGCTATAAAAAAAGAGTTCGATTGCAAACTAAAGGGAATTGTTGTCAAGGATATGGTTGGCAACAGAGCAAAAATCGGGAGCGAAGCATTATGGCGTTATCGCGCTCTACGCAATGGTAATTTCCTGTTCAAACACGAGTATGTTTTTGTTTTCAGAAAGGAGAAATAATTATGGGAATGATTGATTTATTTTTAGAATTGGCTCAACCGAACGAAAAAGGAGAAAGCCGATGGGTATATGTAACCGAATTTGTAGGCAAGTACAAATCATTGGAACTTGGAAATGGTTGGAGTTGGGGAAGAGCATCCTCTCCTTTACAAAGAAAATACAAAGTAGAAGTTAATAGAAAGATAACACCTGGAAACCGAATAGACGCAATTCGTCTTGTCGGTTTTAATGAACAACAGCATTTTAGCCAAGCGATACGAAAGGATATATGCGACGCTATAAGAAAACGTAAATGTGTCATGTTGGGCGTGAACGGAACGTCAGAAAACACCACGATAGAGGTTGACCACAAAGATGGGCGTAAGAACGACATGCGAGTTTCAGACCTCTCAACGCAGCAACTGGAAGACTTTCAGCCTCTTTGCAAAGCAGCCAACGACATCAAACGTCAAATATGCAAGAATTGTAAAATATCCGATTTGCGATGGGATGCGAAGAACATAGAAGGCAATCCATACTCTTTTTACGAAGGTGATGAAAAATATACCGAAGAGCTAGGATGTGTTGGTTGCTATCAATATGACCCTGTAGAATATCGGATCCAGTCCGCCTTGAAAATCAGCCAAGAAACCACTGATTTCATCCTTGAAAAATTTTACCCTAACCACAAAAAGAAAGTCAAATGAGCAACGAAACATATTCAATCAATGAAGTCGCCGAAATGCTGAATCTTTCGGTCAAAGCCGTCAGGAAATTAGTGGCTTCCGGAAAAATAGTCACAACAAAAGTCAACAATACCTATCGAATCGAAAAAGAATACATTGAGCAAAACAAAGATATTGTTCTGAAAGAATCGGAAAAGATTGAGTATGATTTGTTTGGTGAAATTGTAGAGCATAAAGTAAAGCCATCTGTGACAAAAAAAGTGGATATTGTGAATTGGGCAGACATTTCAAAAGTCTGGGAACATCCGACTGAATCAAAAATGACTTTTGTGGATTTGTTTTGTGGTGCAGGTGGACTGAGTAAAGGATTGGAGATGGCAGGGTTGCAAGGCATCTGTGGATTAGACTGGTTCAAGGAAGCAGGTATGACCTATCAACGAAATTTTGACCATCCCTTTATTGATGCAGACATCAAACAACGAGAAAGCAAGGATTTGTTCTATAAAACTGTAAATGAGCAACTCGGTGGAAGACAATTGAGCGTAGTTGCAGGTGGATTTCCTTGCCAAGGTTTTAGCATGGCTGGAAATCGCATCGTTGATGATCCTAGAAATTCGTTATATCTTGAAATGCTAGACATTGTAAACAAACTGCGTCCTGAATTCGTCATTTGCGAGAACGTTAAAGGTCTTCGTAGTATGCTAAATGGAGGTGTGGAAAGAAAAATCATACAAGATTACAAAGCCATTGGCTATGAAATGAATGTTACGACTTTATGTGCTGCCGATTATTATACACCGCAAAAGAGAGAACGTGTCATTTTCATTGGTAATAGAATCGGAGTGAAAAACTACCATCCAAAACCGATGTTAACCCCTGATGAATATGTCACAACAGGCCAAGCCATTGCTGATTTGATGAACCATCCTGAAGATGAAGCATTTAATCATGTCCCAACAAAGCACAAACCAGAAATGGCAAAACGAATGATGGAGTTGGCAGAAGGACAAAGTCTTTACAAAGGATATTCTGATGCTTGGAAGAAATGTCCTTGGGATGAGGCTTCTTGTACCATCAAGGAAAACCATGGTGGAGTTAACATCCATCCAAAATTGCCGAGAGTTCTTACTGCCCGAGAAATGGCTCGTTTACAATCCTTCCCAGATGATTTTATCTTTGAGGGAAAGAAAAATAAGCAGTTGGTTCAAATAGGTAATGCTGTTCCACCTTTACTTGGCAAAGCGATTGGATTAGCTGTTCGGTTTTCAAATAACGACCTGAAATAAACTTGTTTTCTCATCATGTTTCCTCTATTTTTGCATGACTGAATTGAGGATAATATGAAGAACGGAAACGAACTTGATTTTATTGATTTTGAAGAAGAAAAGGCTAAACTATGGATGTTAGCTTATTCCGAAATCAAGCGTATTTTGCTATTGAAAGGCTTGGTAAACCAACGAGTTGAATTGCCATGCAATGGACTAATTCGGAGTGTCAAGCTTGATTTGCCAGATGTCATTGTTTTAGAAGACATTTATGGAAGAAATGATTATGCAGAGTGTTTTGAGGATGATTACTTGTTTGAAGTTTACAATAGTTTGTTTTTTGAATTCTAAAAGAATAATTCACCCATTCCACCAAATTATCGTACTTTTGTCCGTCAAATAACGCACTGGACTGCTTCGTGCCTCGCAGTGACGCGAAGCGACAAAATGTTGAGTCCAAATCTTTGAATTTTGAATTTTAAATTTTGAATCTTAAATCTTTAAATCAAACCATAAATGAAAAAACTCACCTTATTAGTTATGGGCACAATCACCCTCTTCGGCTGCAACCAACAACCAAAGCAGCCTGAACGCTATTCCGTCAAGACCTATCCCGAGACGAGAAAAGACACCACCGTCGTTGACGACTACTTCGGAACGAAGGTCGCCGACCCGTACCGCTGGCTTGAAAACGACACCTCCGCCGAGACCGCGCAATGGGTCAAGGCGCAGAACGAAGTCACGCAAGACTACCTGAGCCACATCCCCTTCCGCAACGCCATCAAGAACCGCTTGACGCAAATCGTTAATTACGAGCGTTATAGTATGCCATCGAAGAAGCATGGCCGCTTTATCTACTCGAAGAACGACGGTCTCCAGAACCAAAGCGTCATCTACATGCAAGAGACGCTTGACGGCGAGCCTACCGTGCTCCTCGACCCCAACGCCCTCTCCGACGACGGCACTGTCTCATTAGGCGGCATCAGTTTCTCGAAGGACGGCAAGTACATGGCCTACACCATCCAACGCAGCGGCTCCGACTGGGTTGAAATCTATGTGAAAGACATGGAGACCCTCGACCTCCTTACTGACCACATCGAATGGGCCAAGTTCACAGGCGCCTCGTGGTACAAGGACGGCTTTTTCTATGCCGCCTACGACCGCCCTGAAGCCGGCAAGGAGTTCAGCAACGTGAACGAGAACCACAAGATCTACTACCACAAACTCGGCACGCCGCAGGAACAAGACGAACTTTTCTATAGCAACCCCGCCCAGCCACGCTATTTCCACCAGGTGGACCTCACCGAGGACGAGCATTACATGTTCCTCTTTGAGAGCGGTCAAGGCGCGGGCAGCACGCTGTGGATCAGGGACATGGAAGACCCCAAGGGCAAGTTTGTGCAGATTGCCGACGACATGGACTACCAATACAGCCCCATTGATGTCATTGACGGCACTTTGTACATTTTCACCAACTACAACGCGCCCAAGGGTCGTATTTGTAAGGTGTCGGCCAAGGCCCCGCAGATGGAGAACTGGGTGGACGTGATTCCTGAGAGCGAGAATGTTATCGCGGGCATCAGCCTCGCCAAAGGCAAGATGATTGTTACCTACGACCAAGACGCCTCCAACCACGCATACGTTTACACCATGGACGGCGAAAAACTTAATGAAATCGCCCTGCCCACCTATGGCGCCGTCGGATTCAGCAGCAAATACGAAGAGCCTGAGGTGTTTTACGCCTTTACCTCCTTCGCTTTCCCGACCACGATTTACCAATACAACATCGACGACAACACCTCGACGGTGTTCCGCGCGCCCGCCATCGACTTCAAGTCGGACGACTACGTCACCGACCAGGTCTTCGTCACCTCGAAGGACGGCACCAAGGTCCCGATGTTCCTGACCTACAAGAAAGGTATGCAGAAAGACGGCACCAACCCGACCTTCTTGTATGGCTACGGCGGCTTCAACATCACCCTCAACCCTGGCTTCAGCACCTCGCGTCTGCCCTTCCTCGAGAACGGCGGCATCTATGCCCAGATGAACCTGCGCGGCGGCAATGAATACGGAGAGGACTGGCATGTCGCCGGCACCAAGTTGCAGAAACAGAATGTGTTCGACGACTGCATCGCCTGTGCCGAATACCTTATTAATAACAACTACACTTCGCCGAAGTACTTGGCATTGAACGGAGGTTCTAACGGTGGTCTGCTTGTCGGTGCTGTCGTTAACCAGCGTCCCGACCTCTTTGCTGTGGCCGTGCCGCAAGTCGGCGTGATGGACATGCTGCGCTACCACCTCTTCACCATCGGCTGGAACTGGGCCAGCGACTACGGCACCAGCGAAGACGACGAGGCCATGTTCAAGGCGTTGTATGCTTATTCTCCGCTGCACACCATCAAGAGTGGTGCTGATGTACACTATCCCGCCATCATGGTCACCACTGCCGACCACGACGACCGTGTGGTGCCCGCCCACTCGTTCAAATATGCCGCTGCCTTGCAGGCTGCCCAGACTGGCGACCAGCCCAAGATCATCCGCATCGACACCAAGGCCGGACACGGCGGTGGCAAGCCCATCTCCAAGGTTCTGGAAGAACAAGCCGATATTTATTCGTTTATCCTCTATAATATGGGAGCGAATTATCCTAAGGAGGCGAAATAATTGTAGACATTAGTATACTGAAAACGCCCGTCAAGAATGTCTTGGCGGGCGTTTGTTGTTTATTCAAAATACTTCATTCCATCTCCAACTCCTCGTACTCATACCCGACCTTCTCCCCAACCGTCAGCACCAAATAACTCGGGGTGATTTTGCCCTCATTAAGATTGTCGGTCATCAGGTATTGCACCCCGCCGAACTGACGCTGCTCGCGCATGTGGAAGTGGCCCATTACGACCGCTTCGACGTTATGGTTGCTCATCAAGTCCATGAAGGCGTATTGCTCATCCTGAGGCAAATTAGCCGCCGGCGTGGTGGTGTAGTTGTACGAGGTGCGGAACATCCAGTTGTGACTAATCACAATGCAATGACGGTATTCGTTACGATGCTCAAGTTGCCCCTTCAACCACTCTGTCTGACGCTGGCCAAAAGTGCCGTTGCCCGAATCGAGGAAGATATAGAGGTCTTGGAAGCCGCCGACAGTCTTCACGGTTACGGTATAAGTCGAAGTATGGAAATACTGCTTGAAATACGCTGCACAATCGAAATACACATCATGGTTGCCAAGGACGAGGAAACACGGGTCAGGCTTGTCTTGTGTCAAGGAATCAAAGCGAAGAGCGTCATTGGTCATCCTAAAGCCCGTCTCGCCGCTTTGGTTGACCATATCGCCCGCATGGATGGCAAACAAGGCGTTCGAGTCATTGCGCTCGGCAGTGATGTACTGATACAGGCGATCATCGGAGCCTCTCGAAACGAAAGTATCGTATTCAGAATAATGCGAATCGGAACAGGAATAGACACGGTATACATCCGGAGCATTCTCAATGACGGGCATCCCGTTTTGCGCGTTGTAGTCGAGCCAGTCGGCCACACGCTGCTCGGTGTCGCTACGGTTGACGACCATTCCCGCAATGTCAAGTCTGTTGCAGCCCGTGGACAAAATCATGGCGGCTGCGGCCATTAATATAAGGTGATGTTTTTTCATGGTCTTCAGTTTTTAGGTTTCCAAATCAGTCCGACATTGCCAAACCAGCCGTTGTATTGCGACGAAAGGTTGAGCACCCCACAAGGATGCAGTCCCGCTTCGGCGGTGATTCTCAAGCCGTTGCCGAAGTCGTAGTAACCATTCAAGCTATAGAAAAACAAGGTAAAACGCTCGATGACGAAGTCTCTGTAATTTGAGATTCTCGCGCCCACGTTCCAAGAATGTTGTTGGTCGAAAATGTTCCCTTCAATACAAAAAGTGACGTTCATCGGCTCGAAAACCACATCCATGCCACCGTTTTTGCGCAGCGGAATGGGAGCTGTAAAGCGGTTGGTCAGACCGAGCTGGAAGTTAAAATGCCGACTACGCCAGCCCAGATCCAGCAAAGCGTTGAACTCCTGCAAGTTATATTTGGGAAACAGACGGTAAAGGTAACGGTTCTCCAAATAGAGCGTGCCTTTCTTGGCTTGCAATAGCTTGGTCTGCCACTGCAGGTTGATGGCATGACGATTGAGGGTGGTGCCTTGATAGCCAAAGCCGATGTCGAAGTTTTCAGCAAGCTGATAATCAGCTTTTAATGCAAGCGACGCGCTACTTCCTGAAGTGCGGGTATAATCGTACTCGCCGTAGGTCTGAAGCGTCCATTGCGCCTTCGCGGCAAAAACAAGGAGCAACAGAAAAAGGGTAAATAATGGTTTTTTCATAAAAAAAGAATTTGTGGCGCAAAAATAAGGAAAACACTTGAATCCTCAACCAAAAACCTTACAACGGTAAAACTTCCGTTCAACCAAGGTTCCGCACCTGCGTATTGTCAAAAATGAACGGTTTTCCTTATACAATGCAACTTTTTTGATATTTTTGCGCCTAATTAATCTATATGACAAAATCAAAAGACCAATCTTCAACAAAATTCAAAGCAATGAAAAAGAAACAACTAATCCCCGTGCTGCTCGTCCTCTTCGGACTGACCAGCCTTTCGTTCATGGCCAATGATGGCGTTACACTCAGGCTGAAACCGCAGCAAGGCAAGACCTACACCATCACCTCCAAAGCCAATATAATGACGGTGATGGAAGTGCAAGGACAAATGATGAACCAGCAGCAGCACATGGAAACGCGCCAGTCGTTCACCGCAAAAAGCGTCACCGACACAGAGTCGTTGATTGAGACCCAAATCGAGGCCATCAAGATGTCCATCTCGCAAATGGGCATGAAACTGGAGTACGACTCAGAGAACCCCGAAAAGACCAGCCCCTTGTTGGCTGGACAGACCGCCGAAATGGACAAGGTCATTAAGAAGATGGGAACCGTCAAGTACGATGCCTTGGGCAACATCATCGACTCACTCGACCTCGAAATGAGCCAATTAGGCGCCGCCATCACCCAACTTCCCGACAAGGAATTAAGCGTTGGCAGCTCCTGGAGCTTCAAGAAGAACCAAAGCATCAGCGGCACCGAAATTACTGCCAACATGACCTACACCGTCACCGCCATCTCCAAGAAAAGCATCAATGTGAGCATCAACGGCACCGTTGAAGGCACAGATGAAATCAGCGGTACATACGAAGGAACAGCCAGTATCCATCCGCAGACCGGCATTGTCATTCAAAGCAGCACCAAGTCCAACATCTCCATGACCGTCAACGAACAAGGCCTAAGCATTCCCGTGACAATGGTGGGAACTACGACGGTTGAGGTAAAATAACATAACGCATCAACACCATGAAACACTATTGTTTACTCCTCTCGGCTTTGTTGTGGGCTTTCGTCGCCACAGCACAAACTCCCAAGCCACAGCCGCTCACTCAAGAGGAATTTGAGGCGCTCTGCCCCACCCCACCCATGGGTTGGAATAGTTGGAACAAGTTCGGCTGCGACGTCAGCGAGCAACTGCTGATGGAGGCTGCCGATGCTTTGGTGTCGTCGGGCATGAAAGACGCTGGTTATGAGTACATTGTTGTGGACGATTGTTGGCAGATAGACCGCGACGCCAACGGCAACATCATCTGCGACCCAGAACGTTTCCCACACGGCATGAAGTACGTCGCCGACTACATCCACTCCAAAGGGCTGAAGTTCGGGCTTTACTCCTGCGTCGGCACCCACACCTGCGCAGGCCGACCTGGCAGCATGGGCCACGAATACCAAGATGCGCTTTTCTATGCCCGCACTGGCGTGGACTACCTGAAATACGACTTTTGCAACAACCGTGGTACCAACTCCAAGACCGCCTACACCATCATGCGCGAGGCCTTGAAGGAAGCCGGTCGTCCCATCGTGTTCAGCATTTGCGAGTGGGGCAGCACCAAGCCTTGGGAATGGGCGCAAAGCATCGGACACCTCTGGAGAGCTACTGGCGATATCATCAACACATGGGACGGTAAAGAGGAATGGGGCGGCCACGGCATGGTCAACATCATCGACCTCGTTCAAGACCTCTATCCCTACAACGGCCCCGGCCACTGGAACGACCCCGACATGCTTGAGGTCGGCAATGGAGGAATGAATGCTATCGAAGACCAAAGCCACTTCTCAATGTGGTGCATGTTGGCCGCACCGCTTATGGCTGGCAACGATCTAAGCAATATGAGCGAAGACACCAAGCGCATCCTCACCAACAAAGACGTTATCGCCATCGACCAAGACCCGCTTGGCATCCAAGCGCATCTTTCCGTGGCTATGGGCGACCGTCAAATCTGGGTGAAGCAATTGGTCAACGACGAATGGGCCGTTTGCTTCTTCAACCGTGGCGACGACGCTTGGAGCCTCAACTTCAACTGGAACGACATCCCCGAACTGCGCACGACGGGCGGTGACTTCAGCGTTTATGACCTTTGGCAACACAAGACCATCGCCAAGTCAACGGTGAAAAATGTGGTTTCAAGCATTCCTTCGCACGGCGTTCTCATGGTGCGCCTCACCCCTGGCAAATAAGCACTGCATATTTCAACAAATGAAAACAGCGGACCGAAGCCCGCTGTTTTTTTGTCTTGATTCCAAAAGGATTAGGAATTCAGCATCACTGGCATAAGCAGCATGAGCAAATCCTCAGCCTCGTTCTCGTTTTCAACGGGTGTAAGGATGCCTGCGCGGTTCGGAGCTGACATTTCAAGCTTCACCTCGTTGGAGTCGAAGTTGTTCAGCATCTCCTGGAAGAAGCGCGAGTTGAACCCAATTTCCATGTCGTCGCCCGAATAGCTGCACGACAAGCGTTCCTTAGCTTCATTGTAGAAGTCGATGTCCTCGGCAGTGAGCATGATTTCCTGCCCCGTGATGCGGAAGCGCACCTGATGTGTAGCCTTGCTGGAGAAGACGGCCACACGACGGATGGCGGCGAGGAAGGTCTGACGATCTATCGTCAATTGGTTGGGGTTGTTCTTTGGGATAACCGCCTCGTAGTTGGGATAACGACCCTCGATAAGGCGGCAAATCAATTGATAATCACCGAAAACAAACGAAGCGTTGGTCTTGTTGAACTCGATGCGGACAGGTTCGTCAGCCATAGTCGCAAGGATGTTCTTCAATTGGTTGATGGGTTTCTTCGGCATGATGAATGAGGCCACCACGTCTGACTTGACATCCAACCTTCTGTAACGCACCAACTTATGCGCATCAGTGGCGACAAAAGTGAGATAGTTCTCGGTCATTTCCATCAGCACGCCCGACATGATGGGACGAATTTCGTCCATGCCCGTGGCGAAAACGGTCTTCTCGAAGCCCGTGGCCAGCACGTTGGCGGGAATCTCCCACACTGAGGTTTCCGTCATGACGGGCAGTTGAGGAAACTCGTCACTCTTGTGACCTGCCAGCTTGTAACGGCCCTCGCCAGCAATCAACTCGACGGCCAAAGTGTTGTTGTCGACCGAAACCGTGATCGGCACATCGGGGAAGTTTTTCATGATTTCGAGCAGCAGACGTGCGGGAATCGTCACTTCGCCAGTACCTTCCACCATGTCAGGCACCAAGGCGACCGTCATGGTCACGTCAAGGTCCGACGAGGTGATTTTCAGTTGGTTTTCATCCAAGTGGAACAGGAAATCGTCAAGGATGGGTAAAGTGTTCTTCGAGCCGATAACACCGCTCAGGGCTTGCAGACTCTTCAGCAATTTAAGGCTTGATACTATGAATTTCATTGTGTTATAGGTTTTTATATTCTTTTGTTTGAATCGGTAAAAATACAAATAATTACAATATCATCACGAATAATCTAAAATTTTTCCTATTTTTTTCCTTCTCATTCTATTCCTGCGTATCTTAGTCTGTTGAGGAAATCCAGCATCGACTCGTAAGGCACTGCAACATACTGGAACGATTTGCCGTTCTTGGTCACCGTGCGGCTCTTCTCCTTCGTGTCATACATGCGCTGATTAATGTCGCCGTAGGTGGCGTGCACCAAAAGCTGGCCATCACCGCAGTTGTAGTTAATATAAGTCATAAACATGTCGTTTTGGAAGAAATAAGTGATGTTGCCCAAGCGACGGTCAAACATCACATAGCCATCCACATACTTGTTGACAACATGATTCCCGAAGTTGCCCAAGCCAATTTTACCGACTGAAATGAATGCGCGTAGTTGATCGTTCCAAACCATTTTCAAATCGGGAATAACAATGGTATTACTATAAAAATCAGACATTTCCATTTGTGGATAGCCTTCCAGTTCGATGCTTTTCCGACGTTCCTCTGTCTTCTGCTCATCGTTCTCAGAGCGGAAATAATCCAAGTACTCCGTTTGTGTCAAATCGATGGACAAGCCTTCCATATTGGCATATACATCAGCCATGGCTTCCAACACTTTATCGTCAAAAACTGGCGCATTCAGCACATTCAATCCATTGAAAATAAGGCTGTCATTAGGATATTGCGTATAGCTGCCATGCATAACGAAATCCAACAGATTCACATCGAAACCCAAATCAAAACTGCCATGCCCGCTGATGACACCACGCGAGTCTAGGTAGTGATAGGTGTCATATTGCGTCGTGTCGGTGACTACAAAACGCAGATTGTCAGCATCATACCAAAGCCAGCCGTTTGAGGGAGCGGTCTCATCGGTATCCATTCTCCCCTTCTTGGGTGTAAGGAATGACGCGAAATAACCACCATCGATAGCCAACTCGTAATACAAACCGTTATACATCTCAGGATTTTGCTTGCGGATGGCATTTATATTAATAGGTATACGGATGTTTCGCGGATTGATGGAAGCAGACGACACAAACCAGTTGTTCAGCGACTTCAACGTGTCGGCAGTTGCGGCAAGCTCAACCGACCCCACGTTTTTCGCTTCATCCACGGAATTCGTTGAATCCTTTTCTATTTCCACAGGCACCAAGGAATCAAGCACCATTTTGGCAGGCTCAACAGCCAGCGGCTCTTCAAAAGCCAGCAGCGCATACTGACCATCAAAATAACCGTAAGGTTCTGTCGCCTTCAAAGTCATACGACCTTGGAAGCCAAATTGCGTGCTCAACTTAAAATCTGCATTATCAGCAATATGAGCGAAACCATGCGTCACGCCACCAATGGGAGTGATAGTATCCAGATGTATCGGAGTGCTTTGGCCTTCAGCGTTGGTGTAATCCCAAATGCCTTGAGCCGTATAATGGTTGCGACCGTGGATATTGACTACGGCATCCTTATATAGGTGATAACCGTTAAGCGTGTCAGCCAGCAGTTCGCCGTTGATGGGTTCAAGCTTCGACTCGGCGTTGATGTCCACATCGTGCATGTAGGGGAATACAGCGGCATCCGCAACACGGATAATCTTCACATCATGGGCATGGATGACGTAATTGGTCATGTCATATTCAGCACTCATACTGTAGAACTGCAACGAATCCTGCTCAGGCACAAGCGAAATGAACTTTGAGGCATTGCTGTGGATGGCCAAAAGTTCCTCACGCGTGGTAGCGGTGGCATAACTGCCAAAGGTCTCCACAGGATTGAAGACATGCAGACTATTGGTGGCCATATCCCACTCGGCTTCCTTGAGCGAACAAATGTATTGGTTCATCGGGAAATCGAGGTTACTGTTGTCGTCCAGATAGTCATACTTCACCTTCTGACTATCGAAATCGACATTAGCACGATAGTTGGTCGCGGAGAAGGCAACTGTCGTACTATCAGCAGAATACAACAAGAAATCGGCTGAATCAGCCACGAAAGTCCTTGAGTCCAAGGCAAAGTGGTCGGAGCTGAACTCCGTCAAGCCAAAACGCATCTTTCCGTCAGCGGTATAGCCGTCCGATGAGAGCCGTGTCTTGCCAGTGAAATAGGTGTCTCCGTACATACAAATCGGATTGTCAACGGTTTGTGTCGTCAGCTCAGGGATGTGGATATCCCATTTCAACTTAAGCGCATCGGCAGTGGCAATCGGAAACTGTGTACCATCGGCCTGTGGAACCATCTTGAACTGGTTAGTGATGCCTGTGACGGAGTCAAGGTAAAACATGAACTGCTCCGATTTGAATGTAGCAGTCTGATAATCAAGCTGTCCATCGCCCCAAAAACCACTTTCGGAGAGATGAATGGTTTGATGGAAACGGCCCAAATCGCTAAACATCGGGTAGCTGTCGGAGTCGCTCTCCCCAATTCTGTGCGCAAAACCTAAGGAATAGTCGTCCATAACGACCAATGGTTCCTCGAAAGTCGGGAAAATGCCACCCGAAACCAGCTCGCCGTCAAACTTCACCTTGCGCATCGTAAGGTCGTTAAGGCTATCCACAACAAACGGATGCAAGTGATAGAAAAACTTGCCTTCTAGGTCTTCGGCGGTCATCACTGAGTCGACCGTGCCTGGATGAAACACGCCGCTGTTGATGTGTCTATAAAACTTAAATGCACGCGCATCGCTATGAAAAACAGGATATTCCGGCGTCTCATAACGGCTCGACTTGTTGTCGCCTCGGTCAATCATCAACCTTCCTTGCAGCCTTTCCAAAGTTCCCTTCACAGGAACAATCTGATTGCCCGCCTTGGCGTAAAAACGCAACGAATCGACTTTTTTCATATCGATTTGGAAATCCTCGTAGGAAAACTGACAATCCTTGGTGAAAAACTCAAACATGCCTGCGAGAATGCCACCCGAAAAACTGAAATCGCGGTTCTTCTTGAACACGAGACGACCATTATCGGGCACGATGACCACGCGCTTGCGGTCGCTCAATGAGATGGCTGACCCATCGACGCCTTCTATCTGCGTGGTAATACCAAAAACAAGCAACTCATTGTTAGTCAAGTCTAAACGCAGATTTGGCTGACGGCTTGTTGTTACCGTATGAAGCTTAATCACGTCATAATCAATGTTTTCGCGATATGACTCAATCATATCATAGAAACGAGGCAATACAAGTGCGGATTTAGTGTCTGAGAAATACTCAACATAACCTTCTGACTGCAAGCGCAATATGAATGAAATCACCTGCTCAATCGGGTATTTCAAATAGGAAGCCAAATCACCACAGAGGAACAAATCGGGATGCTCTGGATCGGCGTAGTTTTTCAAAAAACTCTCAATACGGAGCATAGGATGTTTTCCATCCAACCCCTGCAACTTCTCGAAATCATCCAAACGAAAATAATTGATGGAAACCACATCACCCTCACTCACAGGATTAATACTTTCCATCCGCCTGAAATCCACAATGTTATCATCCACATTCCAATACATCGTCTCCAAAAAAAGATCCAGGCCGTGGTAATGGTCGTGGAAAGGCGCATCGCCATAACCCTGCTGCGAACGGTAAATCATCATCGATCGAGATTTGTTGTCGTACTTGAAGCCCAGATTATTATGGTAAATCGAGTCTCTCTCCATCGTATTCGAAGCAGTGTCGGCGAGCCACAGTCTCATGGAAATATGATCAGAAACCAAAATCTCTTCTGGAGACATCGTAAAACGCTTTGCCTCGACGCGAAGCTTTTCCCTTCCATGCTGCCGGAACTTGAAAACCGCTTTGTTGTCCACCCCACCAAAAACATCCACTTGGTTGCCCATCATACCAATACCACCTTCAAAGTCAATGTTTCTCAAAATGTTAGGGATCATATAATCCGAGCGATAGGATCTTACTCGGGGAAACATTGTCTTTTCGTCGGGTGTGTTCACCATCACCTTGTCCTCAAAGCGGCTCAAAATGTCCTGCTGGAAATACTGCTTTTCCTTGAAAATCACCGAGTCGATGACATACTCCGACCGGCTCAGATCCAATGTATAATGCTCTGGCAAAACAACATACACTCTATCCGGATCAACACCGAACCGCGACCAATCAGCTCGACCGCCACTGCCTTCCCAGCGGTTGCCGTCCAAATGGTAAACGCCCTGCGTCTGCCTAATGACCGACTCGTCTTTTGCGGAAACCAACGCCAAGTTGCCGTTCACAGTCAGGTTGAAAGCCTCCTTTGATGGAAAACCCAAACGCGCCTCACGCATAACCCATTTGGAGTTGCCCTTTGCAGAAAGTGTGTTCTCAACAAAAAGCGCACGACAGGAAGCCAAATACTTATCCATGCCATTCATCGAGTTTTTGGCTTTCAAATCGGTGTATGTCAACCAGTTGTTCACATCATGTTGTGTCAATCCTGTATTGGGAATCCGCTGCACAACCTCCACAAAATTGAATATGTTGGCGTAAACCTTGCCGCCACTTCTGGCATGAAGCAACTCACAAAACTGCATAATGGCAGTTTGCTCATTGTCAGAATAATAGCCATTCCAGACCTCAGAAAATCCATTCATGATCATAGCAGCCTCGTCGCGTTCTTGTTTGGATGTTGAGGAATTGAGATAAGCCGAAAGCTGTTCAAAAAAGGCTGATTTCTCAGTCGGGAAAAAAGGTTGCTGCGCCATCACGGAACCAAGGCCGAGCACGAATAGTACAACCAAGGGAAAAAGGCGTTTTCTCATCAATTCATATTTATGATTTTCAATTACTTACAAAAATCTGCAGCCACCCAATTGTTTCTGCTCAGGTGACGTTGGTAATGAAGCCCCAAACGCTCTGCCTCAGCTTTGATGCTGTCCAAATCCTCAACGTAGAAACCACTGAAAAAGATGTGCGCATCAGGTCGCATTGCTTTGGAATAGAGGCACATATCGCGTAAAAGGATGTTGCGGTTGATGTTGGCCAACACCATATCGAAACTGCCCTCGATGGCTTGTGCATCGCCAAGAACGATTTCAATGTCGGAAATCCCATTCAACTCACAGTTGGTGAAGGCGTTACGGTATGCCCACTCGTCATTGTCGATGGCCACGGTGCGTGCCGCACCGAGTTTCTTGGCCAAAATCGCCAACACCGCCGTCCCGCTACCCATATCGAGGACTTCTTTCCCCTGAAAATCAGCCCCTAACATCAGTTGGATGATTTGTGCGGTCGTTTCGTGGTTGGCCGTACCGAACGACATCTTCGGCTCAATGACCAGATCGAACTCAAAGCTTGGGTCCGGCTCATGGAAAGGCGCCCTGACCCTGCATCGCTCATTGACCACCACCGGCTGATAGGAGGCTTCCCAAAGCTCGTTCCAGTCCTTGTCGGGCATCTCCTCCACTTTCAGGAGTTGAAGGTCGGAAAAAGATGGTTCCAACAAAAGGTTTTCCACGGCCATATCGTCACGGTTATCCGCTGAGCAATAGGCCTTTAGGGAATATTCGTCGTCCATGAACGAGTCGAAGCCGATTCCTGCCAACATCGTAATCAGCATATCGTGCTGAATGTCAGAGGACGGTAACGTAAATGAATACTCGAATGTCTTCATTCTCTTTTTTTCACAAAACCTACAAAACTAACAAAACTTCATTGAGGATGCTGTGGCTCCCCAACTGGGGTTGCCGCTGGAAAGCCGCCAGTTGGCAGCTTTCCCAACCCATTTAGTTTTGCAGGTTTTGAATGTTTTGTGATTATTCCATTCCAATCTGTGAGGCCTGCACACAAATCGAGACAAAGTCATCGGCTTTCAGCGAGGCACCACCAATCAGGCCGCCATCCACATCGGGCTGCAAGAACAGCTCCGTGGCGTTCTTGGCGTTGCAACTGCCGCCATAAAGGATGCGGATGTCTTCGGCAACAGCTTGGTCATAATGCTCCTTCACCAACGAGCGGATGTAAGCGTGCATCTCCTGTGCCTGCTCGGGTGTGGCAGTCTTGCCCGTACCGATGGCCCAAACGGGTTCGTATGCGATGATGGCGTCATAGATGGCGTCGCCGTCCAAATGGAACAGGCCTTTCTCCAACTGCTCCTTGACAACCTCGAAATGACGGCCCGCCTCGCGTTCTTCAAGCACTTCACCAACACAATAAATCGGCGATATGTTGTTCTCAATCAAGCGGTTGATCTTCTCAGCCAAAACTTGATTCGTCTCACCAAAGTATTTCCTGCGCTCGCTGTGCCCGATGATGCAATAGTCCACGTCAATGGATTTCAGCATCTTGGCCGACACCTCGCCCGTGTAGGCACCCTTGTCATAAGCACTGCAATTCTGGGCACCCACATTGAAACGCTGCTCGTCAAACTCATAGTCCGTCAGCATCTCCAAATAAGGATACGGCGGACAAATGATGATTTCGCAATGCATTTCTTCCTGTTCGTCAAGGCGGTCAAGGATGTCATCAACCAAAGTTTCGGCCTCATCGAAAGTGAGGTTCATTTTCCAGTTTCCTGCTACGATTTTACTTCTCATATATTCAAAATTTAAAGATTTAATATTCAATGATTTAAAGATTAGTTTGCGTGCGATAATAATCGCAAATCCCTGTAATTCCGCACCCCGAGCACTTCGGCTTGCGGGCTAGACAGACGTAGCGCCCATGCAGAATGAGCCAATGGTGCGCCTTTGAAATCACCGCTTTTGGCAAATGGGCCACCAAAGTCTTTTCGGTTTCAAGCACATTTTTAGAGTTTTGAGTCAGGCCGATGCGGTTCGATACCCTGAAAACGTGCGTATCGACAGGCATGGCGGGCTGGCCGAAAGCCACGGCCATCATTACGTTAGCGGTCTTGCGACCCACGCCAGGGAGTTTCTGTAGGTCCTCCAAGTTATTGGGAACCACACCGTTGAAGTCACGCACCAAGGTCTGAGCCATGCCCAACAGGTTCTTGGCTTTGTTGTTGGGATAGGAGATGCTTTTAATATAGGTGTAAATCTCATCCACCATCGAAGCAGCCATGTCCTGCGGCGTTGGGAAACGCTGTAACAAGGCAGGCGTAGTCATGTTCACTCGCTTGTCGGTACATTGCGCTGAAAGAATCACCGCCACCAAGAGCTGATACGGATTTTCGTAATGTAGTTCTGACTCGGCAATGGGCATGTGCTCCGAGAAATAGGCTACGAAAGCGTCGTATTTTTGCTGTAACTTATTGGTTTTCATCAAATAATCTCCCCTTGCTCATCCACAAGCACGCCCCAACTGACCGCCGTCATCTCGTCACCCTCGAAGAAGAAGTCCATGAGCGCGTCCTCAAAGGAAACCCGCAACTCGCCGTCCTCATCCTCTTCCTCCAACTCCTTGAAACCCTGAGCCTTCATCAATTGGATGGCCTCCTCTTTCGTAAGGTCAAAAACCTTTTTCCCGTACAGCGTAGCCGCTTTGTTTTCCGTCTCAAAGCAGGCCACCACAGATTTCGTAATGCCCTCGAAGTAGATGTTCGTGGCGATGCTGTCGTACTCGTAAAAGATGGAACGGTTGCCCGTTTCCTCCATGTCGCTCAACTCCTCGTAAAAGTCGGGCATGTTCAGCAGCTTGACCGCCTCGTCAAGCGTCATTCCGAAAGGGATTTCTCCGTAACCCTTCAACGGTTTGATGGTAAAGTCTTTCATCATAATTATGTTGATTCGGCGGCTAAAATAGGGATTTTATTGGAATGACAGTCAAAAATTGTGTTTTTTTCAACTATTCAAACCGTATCGACTTGGTAGGGCTAATGCGATTAATGACCGAAGTCGGAATGAGCAGCATCAACACCCAAAGCAAGAAGGTGCCCAAATTGATGAGAACCACGGTACTGA
>JAEEGJ010004410.1_pt1 | contig 47691 bp, 50 predicted proteins | sample 8958761 | NCBI WGS metagenome assembly JAEEGJ01 (sample SAMN16246546, study PRJNA631951) | gut metagenome | biome: gut microbiome; feature: rumen; material: RS-attached | host: Bos | place: Iran: Karaj | collected 2018-10
AATATCATTATCTTTGTTTACTGAAGGAAAGAATCTTTATGAAAAAATATATCTGGAGCATATTATTGATTTTATGTTTTGCCGTAACTGCCAAGGCACAGGTTTTCGTTGTCAACGACAATATGTTCGCCGGCAGGATGAGCAGCATAAAGGTGAAAATCGTTGATTCTCTGACTAACGAACCTATCTCATTTGCATCAGTTTATGTTGTGCCGGCCAAGGACACCACCATCACAAACTTCATAGTGTCTGACACTGCCGGAGTTGCCACGCTGAAAGACGTGCCGTACGGGAATTATGTGTTCCATATAGAGATGATGGGCTACAAGCATTACTCCAAGGAGAAGTATTTCAGGGAACAGAGGGTGGATATGGGCACTGTCAAGATGAAGCTGGACGAGAACTATCTCTCGGCCATTACCGTTTCCGATGTGGGCAACCCTATCGTGATGAAACAGGATACGATAGAATTCAACGCATCGTCTTTCAGGGTCGGAGCCAACGCTATGCTTAAAGACCTGATAAAGAGGATGCCCGGAATGGAGATTACCTCAGAAGGAAAGGTGAAGTTCAACGGAGAGGCCATTGACAAGCTCACCGTGGGAGGACGCACTTTCTTCTTCGACGACCAGAGCACGGCCCTTAACAACCTGCCGGCTGCAATCGTTGACAAAATCCGCGTGATAGACAGGGAATCCGAGCAGACCAGGAACACCCGCATACAGGACGGAAACCGTGAGAAGATCCTGGACGTGGGGCTGAAAAAAGAGTATGAACAGGGATGGTTCGGCAATGTGGACCTGAAAGGCGGAACTACCATTGAGGGCAAGAAAAGCAAAGAGCCGCTCAGAGACAATCGCGGGGCATTGTACAGCGCATACGCCCTGGCGGCCGCCTACAACAAGAAAGACCAGGTTACCTTCATTGCCAACACAATGAATGTGAACGACGGGGGTGTTGTGGCCTTTGCTGTTTCCAGTGAAGAAGAATTGTTCTCAGACCCAGGCCTTTCGGCTGCCGCCCAACTTGGTGTGAACATAAATACCACCAGGGTAAAGGATTTTGAAACAACCCTGGCGGGAAACTATAAATACACAGACTCCAAGAGCGGAAGGCAAAGCTTCAGGACAACCTACCAGGACAGCGGCAATCTGTTCAGCTCTTCAGAAAACTCAGGAAGGTCGTTTGGACATGGAGTGAGCGCAAATCTGGAGATGAAGAAACAAAAAGGCAAGACCTGGTTCAACTTTCTTCCGCGATTCAGTTTCAGCAAATCAGATTCCTACAGCAACTCCGCTTCTGAAACTTCAAGAGAAGAAGTCCTGGTCAACCAGTCTGAAAGCCACTCAAGAAACCACTCCGTAAACAGGACCGGAATGCTCAATGCAGGCGTAACCTTCAGAGACGTTGGAGGAAAGAAAAACAGAAATCTCAATTTCAATGTCAATACTTCAATCAGCGATGGAGGCGGCCACAGCAACGAGCAAACCATACTGAAAACCTCCGCCGGCGAAGAGGACCGCACAATGCGCTATGAGTCTAATTCTTCTTCATACAACGTGCTTGGATTTTTGACTTTTTCCGAACCAGTAACCGACAGGCTTACCCTTGCCGCAAACGCCAGGCTTAATTTCACAAAATCGGAGAGCACCAGAGACGCTTTTGACGCAGGCGGACTGAACAGCTACTATTCTTCTGAGAGCAAGACTCACTCCATAAGTCAGCAGTACGATCTTACAGCCCAGTACAAGTTTGGAAAGCAAAACTACATCACATTCGGAGCCACCACAAATGGAACTCTCAATGAATTGATATCCAAAAGCTTCAATGTACAAGACACCACAGGCAAGGGAGAATGGAGCTGGTTTGTATCGCCAAATATGAGACTCCAGCTTTCAAACGGAGCGGACAATTTCAACTTTTCGATTTCAGGTTTCAGCTCCAGGCCAAGCAACGGCAGGATGCTTCCAGTCCTGAACATAAGCAATCCATCCAGCCTGGGCCTGGGAAATATCTACCTCAGGACTTATTCATCAACTACGGTAAATGCTTCCTGGAGAAGGAACAACAGGCAGAAATTCACCAGTCTGAATGTGTACTTATTCGCAACTCTGTACAACAAGCCCATAAACAATGCGCTTTGGTACGATCCTGACGGAGTTCTATACTCTATTCCTGTAAATTCCAAAGAGCCAAGATTATCCGCAATGTTGGGATCGCAATATACAACACCTCTGGATTCCAAAAAGATATGGTCTCTGAGCCTGAGCCTCGGGGCTTCATACAATTTCTCATCTACCTATCAGGCTACCGGAACCCTTCCGGCTTTGGACAAGGAAACCTTCGATTATACTGCGTTTATGGCAGATTTCTGGGGAGACAGCAAGGGCAACAGATTCTACGGCGGCCTGAGCGGCTTCAAGAAGAGCCAGACCAAAACTTTCTCTCCAAGCGGCGGCCTCACGGTAAAATACAACCAGAAGGTATTCACGTTTTCAGCGGGGACTCGCTTGTCGGGAAGCATATCACGCTACTCCCTGGACAAGAGGGCGAACAAAAACACCTTTAGGTCCCAATTCTTTGCTGAAGGCAGATACACCACAAAACACGAGTTCGAGTTCATTTCTGACATTTCCTACGTCTGCTACAAAGGATACGCTAAAGGCTACGGCAAACCTGAATGGCAGTGGAACGCAGAGATATCCAAGAACATAGGAGCCTTCAACCTGAGTGTAAGAGTCCAAGATATCCTCAACCAGAAGCGTAACCTGAACCACTATGAATCAGGAAACTATATAGAAGACACATATAATCTTGTAATGGGCCGGTATATCCTCTTCGGCATAAAGTGGAACTTCGGCAAGATGAACTCCGTAAACAGCCAGAAAGCCCAGAAAGCCGCCTGGACCATGTTTTAATTGTTATCTTTACACCAATAAAGATAACAGCCCACTATGAAATCTTACAATTTTTCCTTGCTCCTGATTGTACTGTTGTCTTTAAGCACAATCGGGAATGCCCAGCAATTGACCTGGCCTGTTGCCGGAAAATCTGCCGGTGACGACATTATCTGCAAACCACAGAGTTATGTCGGGAATGAACTTAGCTATGGAGAACTCTTCATTGGCGGCAAAGAGGGTGACATTATAATCAGCCCTGCTGACGGAATCATACAGAACCTCGGCATTGATTATATGGAGTCTTTAAGCTATTCCTGGGGCAAAAGTCTGAGCCCTGGAGAAACTTTTGACCAAAAAACAAAAAGTTTTGACTTTGGCAAAGGAACAAACAGGAAGTATTATTCAGGTACTATTACCATCCTGATGGCAGATGGAAGAAAGGTCCATATCTCGGGGATACTGGGCAACCGGGTTTTCAATACCGGACAAAAGATTTCCGCTGGAGACACTTTAGGGGTTATTGGCTATTCCTATAAGGCTATCCCGGAGCGCTCCATAATGCTCTCGATTTCAAACCGGGACAACAAATCTGTCGATCCGATGACTCCATTCGGACTTAAGACCACATTCGTAGAGGCCAAAGCCCTGTCGAGAGACAAAATGATGTCAGCGGAGAAAATTCGGGAAGATTTGGATGTACTAAAAGAGGCTTTTTGCGAATTATACCCTTCCCTTGAGGAAAAAATTCCTGAAAAAGAGTTCAGGGCGTTCGTAGACTCTGTAAAAATGTCCTTAACAGGCGAGATTGATCCTGCTTATGATTTCAGGATTGTTTTGCGCAAGATCCTCAACAAGGTTCCCGACAGTCATATCTATATGTATCCCGATCCTGTAAAGACTTCGCCAAGGGAGTCTTGGCTACCGGAAGCATATCTTGTTTACTGCGATGATACAGCCCGGGTATTGATGACACCCAAGGAGTTCATGCAATTGAACGGCAAGGTTGTAACCAGCATAGACGGCGTTCCTGTCAGTGAGTATGCTAAAAAAGCCGATATGTTTATCAGCGGTTACGACGGAAAGGTGGAAAGCGCCCTGCAGGAGCAGAAAGTGATGCTGGGAGGATACGGAGCTCTTGTCAATCCCGGCGCAAAGAAAGGATCTGCTCAGGAACTGACATTTTCAGACGGAACAAAGGCAACCGTTCCTTACTGCAATAATCCCAATATCATAGTCTTCAACGATAACGTAAACCGTATCAGACAATGGATGATGGCCAATATCTACAAAGGCGACAATAATGTCTTTGAAACCCGGAAACTAAATGACTCCACCTATTATCTAGGGCTGAAAACCTTTGAGATGCTTACTCAGCAGGTTGAAGCAGTACGTGATTTTCTTGACACGTGCAAAGCCGCCAATCTGATAGTGGATGTAAGGAATAACGGAGGCGGTCACAACGAAGTCCTTATGCAGTTGCTGTCTTATTTTGCCGAAAGCCCAATGAACAGGCAGAAAGGCGGCTATAACCGCGTAAACAAGAAAGGCCTGTTCGCCACCTTAAAATACAGTCTGAACTATTCTCCCGATGCCGATGTTTTCCCTGAATATGAAGAGGGAGAAAACGGATATTACCTTAGAGATTCTCTCCAGACCTGCGCCGTCGTAATGCCTGATCCTAAAGTGCATTACAGCGGGAAAGTGTATGTCCTGACTAATTCATACTCCAAGTCTGCCGCAATGCTTTTCCCTGCCATTCTGGTTAGAAACAGGCGAGGGGTATGCGTCGGAAGGGAAACTGGCAGCACCTATCATAGCATGACAGCCCTCAAGTTCGCAGACATCCGCCTGCCTAACTCGCTCCAGACAATTCGTATTCCGCTAGTGCAGCTGGTATTCGACACCACAGTGTGCGACCGGCTGCCTAAGGGACGCGGACTGCTTCCCGATTATCCTGTTCCGTTGACATACAACGAAATATATGGAGGACAAGACGGAAATACAGACATAATTCTGCAATACACCCTGAGTCTGATTGCAGACAACAAGTATCTGACCCCTGAAGATCCGTTTGAGGAACTGGACAAGGAACAGTCAAAGAACAGTCTGGCCAAACCCTTCCTTATAGCATCTGCGGGCGTATTGGCTGTTATTCTTGCCGCTTTAGCGCTAAGGAAAAAGAAAGCCGTCAAAAGCTAGATCTGCGGATGATCCGCCATCATCTTGTCCGCCCAGGCGCGGAAATCGCTCCAGCGGTAGAAGTTGCCCTGGACTGGTGTCAGATATCCCAAGGTAGCATCGTTCTCGTTGAACACAACCTTGAAGAGAATGTCGTTTTTCTTGTTCTTGTAGAACACAAACAAGATTGTGGCCGCCATTGGAATGTTATAGTTCTGGAACCAGTACTTGGCTTCTTCAGACTTAGATGGAACTGTGCCCATATTGTTTATGTTCAGGAGAGTAGCCAGGGCTTCAACGATGTAGTCGTGGCCAAATCTCAGGTGCGCGGCCTGGTTCGGATCACTGAAAGAAGTCTCAGCCTTGGCAATTATGTCTTCCAGCAGAGGAATCACGCCATAGCGGGCTTTAATATCGGTGAAGAAAGAAAAATAGTTGTCAGCTTCCCAGAACTTCAAGACCTGTTCCTCAGAGAGAAGGTCATCAAAAAGCGGCTCGCTCTCATAGTTGTGGTATCCGCAGATCAGCTGCCACAGTTCGCTCACAAAACCAGTAGGGCCATCCTCAAAACCATCGAGGAACTTGCTGTCTGTGAACAGCTTGTCCAGAACATCCTGATAGCCGGAAACCCTCTTGAAGAAATCTGTATAGCCCTCCAGTTCCGCTTTCCTGTCATCTGTCTTGAAACGCCTGATCAGGGTTTTAGGAGCACTTGGAGGAGCTATGATGCACATTCCAGTATGGTCTGACCTTAGGCGCATTGTAAGCTTTGGATTGCAGGTCTTAAGCCCCAGGGTGAAGGCTCCCATACTCACGATGCATCTCTGGCTGGTAGAGGAGATGGCATCTACCTTCTTTCTTCCCTTGAACACCTTCGGAAACTGCTCGTAAACGAACGTTCCTATAGCCTGGTGCTGGTCAAATCCCAGCGGAACCAGGTCTCCGGTGTTAATGTACGGATTCATATAGAAAGCCTCGTACTTCCTGACAAACTCCTTTCCGTATGGTGTAAGCACATTTTCCTCTTTAGCCTTGGAGAATACATCGCGGAGAAGAGTGTAAGTCTTCGGGTTCCAGGCATAGCGAGATCCGTGGCGGCCGTAATGACTAATGTAGAAAGGCTTGTAGCCAGCAGGAGTCTTGCTCAAAGTTCCGAATTCATCCAGACGGTGCGGGCCTTCCATTCCACGGGCCTTGCGGGCATCAGCCTTTACTTCTTCTAACACGTTGTACTGCTGAGCGTTCAGCAAAAAAGACGAGGAAAGGAATATTCCCCAAAAAAGTATCAGTATCTTCTTCATAACAATCAAAGATACTATATTCGCCGCAAATGGCATTATAATCCACAAATAGCCGTATCTTTACAAAAGCATAGAAGAACTTTTGGATTATGTATTTTTCAAACCATAACGAGGCTGTAACGTTCAGCTACACTTACGGCGGTCCGCTTGAAGTTGAAATAGATAAAGAAGGGCCTGTCTGCAAAGAAGACACGGATGTTTATCCGCTGGCAGACAAAGACTGGACAAAGGAACACAGCTACATAAGCCTTACCAAAGGCATTACAGAGGTAAAAGCAGGATTTCTGGAATCATTCAAGAATCTAAATGCTCTAATCATAAGCCGTTCGGTCACAAAGATAGAAATGACACCTCAGCTGAAAAAGCTTCTTTCAAAGAACAATGTTCTGATCCGCGGAGAATATAACACCTACGCCGAGTCTTTTGCCAAGGAGAACGGCTTGAAATTCCTTCAGGCAGACATTCTCCTAGCCATAGACTGCAATGAAGAACATTGCGAAAACACTTTCATAACGCTCCAATTCTTCCCGGACGGAAAGGCCAATATCAAATATGATGTATTCAGCGTGGGAATTTCAGCCGGCAACAATGGCGGCGGAACATATGAAAGAGAGCTTCCAAATGATTTCTGGAAAGGCTGCACTGTAGAAAAATTTGCAGACAATTTTCCAGAGAGGCTCAGGGAAGCCTTGCTGAAAAACAAGGAACTGGAGCATTTCCTTACCGCTGTCAACAAAAAAGTGTAGTTTTCCGTTAGGTTCTGCGTCTAATGGGCAAACAAACAAGACAGACAATGACAGAAAAAGAATTCGAAAAGATGGTCAGAGAACATAAGGGGACGATTTACACCGTCTGCTATATGTTCTCGCAGGACACTCAGGAGGTCGCAGACCTCTTCCAGGAGATCCTGATAAACCTTTGGAAAGGATCCGGAACTTTCCGGGGCGAAAGCAGCCTGAACTCCTGGATTTGGAAAGTGAGCCTGAACACCTGCATTTCTTCAGACCGAAAGAAAAAGCGCCTGCCGAAAAAGGAGCAGCTGAGTATGAACATCAACCTCTTTGAAGACAACGACGAAGGCAGCCGCCAGTCCAACCTTCTGAGGGAGAGGATCTCCAAGCTCGGGCCTTTTGACAGGGCAATCGTTCTGCTGTGGCTGGAAAACCTCAGCTATGAAGAAATCGGCCAAATAGTCGGAATCAGCACCAAGAATGTCTCTGTCCGCCTTGTCAGAATCAAAGAACAACTCAAAAAGATGCATTAAAATGGAAAACACAGATAACATACTCAACGAAATGCAGCAACAGCTGCGCCAGCTCAAGGATAAACTGGAAGGAGAAAAAATCGTAAACGAAAAGCTTCTGAAAAATGCCTACAGGTCAAAGCTCGGCAGCCTGAAGAGAAAAGGCCTGGTCCAGACCATTATCGGCATAATTGCCATGCTCTTATGCTTAAATCTGCTGAATATGGGCTTCTCGGTGCCATTTGTAATTGCAACAGAAGTGATGCTGGCTTTCTGCCTGGTGGCTACAGTTATAATTAACAACAGGCTTCCGAGCATGGACGCCAACCTTGTAACCGCCGCCAAAGGAGTTACCCGTTTCAAGAAAGGCTACGCCAACTGGCTGTGGGTAGGAATTCCTCTTCTGGTAGTATTCCTGGCAGGAATGGGCTATGAAATTCTGAAGAACGAAAACTTCCCGGCTGAAGCCAAAACACCTATGCTCATAGGACTGGGAGTGGGACTGGTAATCGGCGGAGCAATTGGCCTTGTACTTCGTCACAACATCCTGGCAAAGTCCGACGAAACCCTCGCCCAGATCGAGGACCTGATGAAGGGGGAATAACCGCTAACTTTTAGACAAATAGATTCTGCGCACCGGTTCAGGGAACTTTTCAATGGCGTACCTGAGCATGGTGCGCGGCATTTTCGAGGCATGAGAGTCAAGGAATTTTCTCAGCGATGCCTCGTCTTTTTTTCCGGCTTCCCTCAGCAGCCACCCTACCGCCTTCTGAAGAAGATCGTGAGGATGATTCAGAAGAATGTCTGCGATGGCGTATGTATCGCTGAGCTGATTCTTGCGGATGAAAGCCATCGTTGAAACTATGCCGATTCTCTGTTCCCAGATGTTCTTTCCGCCGCGGGCAAGGTCATAAAGCAGGATCCTGTCCTTATCCATAAGCCACTCTCCAATAAGCTTGTAGCAAGAAAGGTCCACCAAATCCCAGTTGTTGATCCGGTCTGTATGACTCAGATAAAACTCCACACACTTCTTCTGCAAATCTTCCTGCTTCTTCTTCCGGGCGTTGCTGAATATTTCCACCAGGCAAAGCAGAGAAGCCAGTCGCACCTCGTGATAAGGGCTCAGAATGCACTCCTTAAGATTCTCAAAGGAGACTTCTTTCCAGCATTCCTTTACAACGTCTCTTGTAACAGGCACCTTGATTCCCAGGAACTTGTCGCCTTCGCCATACTGGCCAGGCCCTGTCTTGAAGAAACGCATAAGCCCCGCAACCTGACTATCGTCGCGGAGGGAGAGCATCTTTTGCAGAAGAATATTACTCTTGGACATCGTTGACCAGATCTTTGATTTTAACCGCCGGCACTCCACCAACAAGGCAGTTGTCCGGAACGTCTTCGTGAACCACGGCTCCGGCCGCTATGACCACATTGTTGCCGATCGTGACTCCGGGGAGAATGGTTACGTTTCCGCCTATCCACACATCGTTGCCGATCCTGACGGGCTTTGCCTCAGCCATATACTCCCTCCTTCCCTTTGGTGAAAGCGGATGGCCCACGGTGGTTATCAGAGTGTTCGGCCCTATCATCACGTGATTGCCTATGTAAACCTCTCGGATGTCCAAGATGGTCATGTTGAAGTTGCCCGTAAAATCATCGCCGATGAAAATGTTCTTGCCGCAGTCGCAGCCAAAGGTCTTTGAGATCCAGACTCTATCGCCCACTGCCCCCAGCATCTTCTGAAGACATTTGTACTGAGCCTCATAGTCTGTTCCGTCAATGGCGTTGTACTCCTCGCACCACTTTATTGCCCGGCTCTTTCTGGCAATCATTTCTGCATCTGCATAGCAGTAAGGCAGTCCTGCATTGAGTTTTTCTAGTTCTGTCATAGCGTTGTAAAATTACAAATTCTTCCTCAATGAGACGTGGAATGAGTATATTTGTAAAAATAAATTCAAATGAGACGCAATCTTCTTTATATGCCTTTGCTGGCAGCCGTTCTGCTATTTGCTTCAGGTTCCTCCTGTTCAAATAAACACTTCACGCCAGAGACCCCAGATACTCCTGATGCCCCAGTCACTCCAGGCAAATACAAGCCTGTAATGGGCGCTGTCACAGAAATTAATACAACTTGCAAGGAACCTTCCGGCATCTGCCTTGCCCCTAAAGGAGACGGCTTCCTGGTAGCCTCAGACGATGACGGCATTCATCACGTAACCTGGACTGGAACAACCACAAACTTCTATAACGGCAAGTTCGACTGCGAAGGCGTAACAATAGACCCTAAAACCAAAGATGTCTATTATGTAGTTGAAAACAAACAGGAAGTGCACCGCCTCGTTGCGCCTGACTACAAGAAAGATGAACTAATCTGTGTCATCAGCGATGTAGGTCTGGGCACCAACGACGGGCTTGAGGGTATCACCTGGTACAAAGACGGAAGCCTTCTGATCGGCAACCAGAAGAAGCCCGTTGTATTGATCACCTATTCTCTGACCAAAGGAGAAACCAGCCGCTATGACCTCTCTTCTGGCAGCCTGAAGGAAATCGCAGACCTTTGCTATGATTCTGTACGGGATGTTCTCTGGATAGCAGACAGCAAGAACCGCACAATCAATCTCTGCGACACTAAAGGCAATGTGGTTGAAACTTACAGCGTTTCATTCATAGACAACGCCGAAGGCCTTTGTGTGGACCACTCTAGCAACTGCATCTGGGTGTGTGACGACACCACCGGAAAGATCTATAAAATATCCTTCACCAACCTGTAATAAAAATGCTCCCGCCAACAACAGCAGGAGCACTTTAACACTTAAAAATCAACCTTGGCGAAATCTCAGACCTTTGGTATCTGAAGATATTGCTTAAGAGTTTCCACATACTCGGCGAAGGCTGTTCTGCCTTTGTCGGTGATACGGCAGATGGTGCAGGTCTTCTTTCCCTTGAAGGTCTTTTCCACCTCGATATATCCGGCCGCGGAGAGCTTGTCCAGCTGCACGCTCAGGTTTCCGGCAGTAGCTCCGGTCTGAGCCTTGATGTATACGAAGTCTGCCTCCTCCACGCCAATCAGTATGCTCATCACCGCAAGCCTTAACTCCGAATGGAGCAGCGGATCCAGCGGCTTGAACGTTGTCTGTTTCTCTTCCATAACACTTTGTTTTATAGCGTTATTTTAGTTCTGCTTAGTTTTGTTCTGAAGGATAAATCCAGGAATCAGAAGTCCCAGTATGCCGAGCACAACGAATACTAGAAGCTGAGCCGGACCGTTGCAGATCAATGCCACAACTACAGAGATTGCAGTAGCAACCACAAGGCAGGCAACTACGGACTTCATCTTCATAACCACTCCGGTTATCACGCCGCAAAGTCCCATCAGCAAGGCAATTACGAGAGTCATATTGGCAACCACGATGTTGCCCAGCTCGAAATACCTCATTATAAGAGCCGCTACCCAGATCAGGAAGTAGAAGCCTGTTGCAAAGATCCCGAACCACATCCAGGTCTTGCCGATGATTCTGCTAACCTCGGTTTTAGGAGCTTTCTCCTTGTTCTTGTCCATAATAATGTTGCATACAACACCTATGGCACTCATAGCAAACCACAGAAGGTTCCATACAGGGCTGCCGGTCTTTGACCAGAGGAAGTAAATAACCAATGCAGTAACTGCCACCAGGCATCCCCAAAGGATCAGGGGCTTTCCAAGATTCTTGGCAATTGTTTTTCTGCTGCGCTCCATTGTCTCTGCAATAATCTTCAGAGAATTTTCGGTTGAAAGGTTTTCTTTGTTAACGATAGTTTCCATTGTAAATACTTTTTAAAAATTAAAACTTAAAATTTAAAATGGCCATTGTCGGATCCGTTACCTCCCAATTGCGCACTCGGTCAGTCTCAAATCCAATGCAAAGATAAACCAGTTTATATTATAAACCAAATTATTTTATAAAATATTTGCAAATTTATGGTAGAAACTATTGTTTTTAGGGAATAAATTGTATTTTTGTAGGGTAGAAATTTTTTAGACTTAGGGGATAAAAATTATGGATAAGATCAAAAAAGTGCTGCTATTTACAGAAAACAACGTGTCTGTGGAGCTGGATTACCAGGAATTCAGGGAAAAGCTTGCATCCGATATTCTGAACTCTATCGATTCTGCTATAAACCAGACAATTGCGCCTGTCAAAAATGAGCCGCAACAAGATGAGTGTGTTCCAAAGAAGAACCTCAAGACAAGAGACAAGATACTGTTGCTTATCGCTGAGAACAAGCACATTACGGCAAAGGCTCTAGCAGAGAAAGTCTGCGTTACGGAAAAGGCCATTGAAAAACAGCTGGCCAACCTCAAGGCAGAAGGCATCATCAAACGCCAGGGCTGCAACAAGGGCGGCCACTGGCTTATAATAAAAGGAGAATAATACTTATTAATATGACTATAGCTATAACAGGAGCGGCAGGCAATCTTGGAAGCCTATTAGCCGAATCTTTTTTAAATGAAGATGTGAAACTTCATCTTTTGTATCATCAGAAGCCTTTGAATGACAGGCTTTTGAAAAGCGATAAAGTTAAAGCTTTCAAAGTGGATCTTTCTAAACCGGAAACTTTGACTCCAGCATTGGAGGGCGTGGATACGGTAATTCACTTTGCCGGTGTCTTGTTCAAGGGCAATCCACAGAAGTTTCTGCCTATAACCAATACTCAATACTTCAAAAACCTTCTGGCTGCAGAATCTGAAAACAATGTAAAAAGGATGGTGCTGGTAAGTTTCCCTCACACGGAAGGAGAAACTACGCCAGATAATCCTGCTACTGGACGTCTGGACGGAAATCCTATATCCGTACATGCGCAAACCCGCAGGGAAGAAGAAATTCTGCTGATGCAGAACCAAGACAGATTCCGCTGTATAATAGCTCGTTGCGGAATGATTTACGGCAAAGACATCATTATGATGGACGCCTGCAAATGGTTCTCTAAACACTGGATAATGGGAATCTGGAAAAAGCCTACCTGGATTCATCTGATTTCAAAAGCAGATTTCTGCTCAGCGATGAAACAAACCGCCCTCAACCCAGATGCAAGCGGAATATATCATATTGGGGATGACGGCAAGCAGACTCTTCAGGAATTTGTTGACGACGCCTGCAAATACTGGGGCACCAGAAAACCATGGCGTATGCCAGACTGGATGGTCTATACTGCCGCCTGGTTTATGGAACAATGGTCTCTGCTGACAGGATCTAAATCCCCTCTCACAAGAGATTTCGTGAAAATCGGACACGTAAGCTATTACGGCGACACTTCCAGAATGAAATCCGATTTGCTCCCAGAACTCAAGTATCCAACCTATAAAGAAGGTATGGAAACTATGTAATCAAAACAATTATGGCACACAAGAAGGAACATATACACGAGCATCATCACGATGAATGCTGCGAGCACCATCATCATCATGAGCATGAGCATCACCATCATCATGAGGAAGGAGGGCTGAAAGGAAAACTGGTTATTATCATCGCGACAGTCATTCTGCTGGTTGCGGCTGTAATAATTGAAAAAAAGTACAATCTCAAGACCTGGCAACTGCTTCTGGTTTATCTTGTTCCATATCTTCTAACAGGGTGGGAAACGCTGAAAGAGGCCGTTGAAGGGCTGGTTCACGGAGATGCTTTCAACGAGCATTTTCTGATGTCTATCGCGACCATTGGTGCGCTTTGCATAGGATTTCTGCCGGGAGCTGAAACCCAGTTTCCCGAGGCGGTCTTCGTGATGCTGTTCTTCCAGGTTGGAGAGTTGTTCGAAGGATATGCAGAGGGCAAGAGCAAGGAAAGCATTTATCATCTGATGGATATCCGCCCGGACAAAGCCAATGTGGAAAGAGAGGGTAACCTTTTGGAAGTAAGCCCGGAAGAAGTTAAAGTCGGGGAAGTGATAGTTATCCGTCCGGGAGAGAAAGTTCCTCTGGACGGGCAGATTATAGAAGGTGCTACATCGCTGAATACAGTGGCTTTGACGGGAGAGAGTGTGCCCAGAGAAGCAGGTGTTAATGACGAGGTCATTTCAGGATGCGTGAACTTGTCGGGAGCTATAAAAGTTCGCACCACGAAGAGCTTCAAGGAAAGCACAGCTTCCAAGATCATAGACCTGGTGGAGAATGCCGCTGAAAAGAAGTCCAAGAGCGAAACTTTCATCACTCGCTTTGCCAGAATCTACACCCCTATCGTGGTTAGCGCCGCTGTCTTGCTGGCTTTCCTGCCGCCACTTCTATCCGGCAGTTTCTCAGAGAGTTTCCCTACCTGGCTGTACAGGGCTCTGATGTTTCTGGTGGTTAGCTGCCCTTGCGCACTTGTCATCAGCGTTCCGCTGACTTTCTTCGGCGGAATCGGCGGAGCATCAAGAAAGGGAATCCTCATCAAGGGAGCCAGTTATATGGATATCCTCTCCAAGGTCAAGACCGTGGTCTTTGACAAGACCGGAACCCTTACTCAAGGAAAGTTTGCGGTAGAAGCCGTGCATCCGGATACCTGCAAAGACGGCTCTCATTCGCAGGAATGCCACCAGGGTCACGGTTCTGACTCGAAGCGCCTGCTGCACCTGGCCGCCCACGTGGAGCATTTCTCCACCCACCCTATAGCAGGAGCGCTTAGAGACGCCTTCCCTCAGGAAGCAACGGATGGATGCCAAGTATCGGAGATTGAGGAGATTGCAGGACAGGGAGCCAAAGCCAGAATCGGAAACGACATTGTTTATGCCGGAAACGAAAAGCTGATGGAATCTATCGGAGTGAAATGGCATCCTTGCCACCACGCCGGCACAATAATCCATATAGCAATCAACGGAGAATACTCCGGCCACATAGTCATCAACGACCAGATGAAGGAAGACAGCGCCCAGGCAATCTCCGAGCTGAGGTCTATGGGTATATTAGATACCGTAATGCTTACCGGAGACCGGGAAGAAGTTGCAAAGCAAATCGCCGAGAAGCTGAATCTTTCTGAATATCACGCAGAACTGATGCCGGCAGGCAAGGTGAGAATCGTTGAACAGCTTCTGGAAAAAGGAACTCTTGCCTTTGTGGGAGACGGCATCAACGACGCCCCGGTACTTGCCAGGGCAGATGTGGGCATCGCGATGGGAGCCCTTGGAAGCGACGCCGCCATAGAAGCCGCAGACGTAGTGCTGATGGACGACAAGCCATCCAAGATTGCAACTGCCATAAAGATTGCAAGACGCACACTTTCAATAGCAAGGCAGAATATCTGGTTTGCCATAGGAGTAAAGGTTGCCGTTCTGGTTCTGGCCACGCTAGGTATCGCTACGATGTGGATGGCCGTGTTCGCCGATGTTGGAGTGACCGTCCTGGCCGTTCTCAACGCAATGCGCGCCCTGAAAGGATAAATTCATTATATTTGTTAGGTTATGAAAAAGATACTTCTCACACTCGCGACTATGGCAATGGTAATTGCTTCCTGCGGACAGAACAAGAAAACAGAACAGACACAGAACAATCAGGAGGAAAAACAAATGAAGACACTCGTAGCATTTTTCTCAGCGACAGGTACTACCAAGGCCCTGGCAGAGAAGGTTGCCGCTGTAACTGGCGGAGACCTTTATGAAATCAAGCCTGAAGTACCTTATACATCAGCCGACCTCGACTGGACAGTCAAGACTTCCCGCAGCAGCGTGGAGATGGCAGACAAGAATTCAAGGCCTGCAATCGTGAAAGACCTTGAGAATGCAGGCGACTACGGAACCATTTATATCGGATTCCCTGTATGGTGGTACACTGCACCTACCATAATCAACACGTTCCTTGAGACTTACGATTTCTCCGGAAAGAACGTAGTGTTCTTCGCCACTTCAGGCGGAAGCACCGTAGACAAGGCCAATGCCCAGTTCAAGGAGCAGTATCCTGCTATCAAGTGGACTGCCGGAAAAGTCCTGAATAGAGCGTCTGAAGCAGATGTTAAGGCCTGGGTTGAATCGCTGAAATTCTAAAAAACAATTATGATAAACGATTTCATTTACGATATACCCTGCAGGGTATATTTCGGAAAGGACCAGCTCCAAAATCTAGGTCCTGAACTAAAGAAGTGGGGCAAAAGAGTGCTGCTTACTTACGGAGGCGGATCTATTAAGCGTATAGGTCTGTATGACAGGGTGATGAAAGAGTTGAAAGAGGCAGGACTGGAAGTCTTTGAGCTCTCAGGTATAGAGCCGAATCCGAGAATTTCATCGGTGAGGAAAGGCGCCCAGATGTGCAAAGACCTCAAGATAGACGTGCTGCTTGCAGTAGGTGGCGGTTCAACCATAGACGCCACAAAATTTATGGCGGCAGGGGCCTTAGTGGACTTTGATCCGTGGGACTTCTTTGACATGAAGAAAAGGGTTCCGGTGGAGAATGCGCTTCCGATAGTAAGCATTCTGACTCTGAGCGCAACTGGAAGCGAGATGGACTGCGGCGGAGTGATCAGTAATCCTGAAACTAATGACAAGATTGGAGCGATGTATCCTCCAATGCTGCCTAAGGCCTCTTTCCTGGACCCTACAAACACCTTTACGGTAAGCCCTTACCAGACTGCCTGTGGAGCGGCGGATATGCTCAGCCATATATTTGAGGTATACTTCAACGTGAACACAGACCTCTATATGCTAGACTGCTTTATGGAGGGCCTGATGAAGACAATCATCAAGTTTGCCCCTGTAGCTATGAAAGATCCAGAAAACTACGAGGCAAGGGCCAACCTTATGTGGACATCGTCCTGGGCCATAAACGGCTTCATAGACGGTGGAAAACGCCAGGCTTGGAGCTGCCATCCTATGGAGCATCAGCTGTCTGCCTATTATGACATTACCCACGGCCTGGGATTGGCTATTCTTACTCCTCGATGGATGGAATACTGCCTGAACGATGAAACCGTTGACAAGTTCGTACAGTTTGGCGTAAACGTCTTTGGCATAGACTCTTCTCTTCCTCCTATGGACATTGCCCGCAAGGCTATCAAGTGCCTCAGCGATTTCCTTTTTGGAACTCTTGGCCTGAAGAGCACGCTCACCAGTTTGGGAATAGACCAAACCCACTTTGCAGAAATGGCGGAAAAAGCCGTAAACGGCGGAACCCTCCCTGGTTTTATCCCGCTCCAGAAACAGGATGTGGAGAACATCTACAAGATGTGCCTATAGCTAAAGGACATTTTTCGTAATTTTGCAGGGTATGATTACTCTCATTCTGCTTATCGGCGCACTGGTATTGTTCATAAGCATCGGGCTTAACAATATTTCCACTCGCCTGGGGATTCCGGCTCTCCTGGCATTTCTTCTGCTTGGCGCTATCTTCGGTGTCACCGATGTGATTCCGTTCAAGATGGAAGACTTCCAGTTTACCCATAACGTCTGTACCTGCGCTCTGATATTCATTATGTTCTACGGCGGTTTCGGAACCCGCTGGAGCGCTGTTAGGCACATAGTTACGGAGGCCGGCCTTCTGGCTTCTGTAGGAGTAATCATAACAGCCGGCGTAACAAGCCTTCTGTGCTACTTTGTGCTTGGCTGGGGACTTATCGAGAGTCTGGTTCTCGGAGCGATAGTCAGCTCCACAGACGCCGCTTCTGTCTTCTCCATCCTCAGGACCAAGAAGCTCGGCCTTAAAAACAACACCTCCCCTATGCTTCAGGTTGAAAGCGGAAGCAACGACCCTATGGCATATATGCTCACAATTGCCATGCTTTCAGTGGCAAGCGGCACGGCATCTGGAGGAAAACTGGCCATGATGCTTCTGATGCAGATAGGAATAGGAACTTTATGCGGTTTGGCAATAGCCCAAATTGCCTGCTTAACCCTTCACAAGGTCAACATCAAAGGCAGCGGCTACATATCCCTCTTCATGCTGGCTCTTGCGGTTACAAGCTACTCCCTGCCATCCATCCTGGGAGGAAACGGATACTTGAGCGTTTACCTGGTGGGAATGATCGTTGGTAACCAGGACTTTAAAGACAAGAAGACCATCGTGAACTTCTTTGACGGAATAAACGAGCTGATGCAGGTAATGACCTTCTTCCTGATTGGCTTGCTGGTAGAACCGTCAAGGATGCCTAATGATATTATTCCGGCGATTCTCATATTCCTGTTCTTGCTGCTTGTTGCAAGGCCGGCAGCCGTTTTTGCTGTGCTGACGCCATTCCGGAAATACGACTTCAAGCAGATGGCATTCATATCGTTCGTAGGACTCCGAGGAGCTTCGGCAATCGTGTTTGCCATTATGTGCTTAAACGGCGACGAGACTGTGCAGCAAGATCTTTTCAATATCGTATTCTGCCTGGTTGTTATCTCGATTGCATTCCAGGGCTCTCTGATACCGTGGGCTGCCAAGAAGCTGGATATGATAGACAAGCACAGCAACGTGCTCAAGAGCTTCAACGACTATACAGAAGACAACACTCTCCATTTCAGCTGGATTGAGATCAATCCCGAAAGCCACATTTGCGGAAAACGAGTTCATGAGATAGACTTCCCTAAGAACGTTCTCATTGCCCTGATTATAAGAGGAAAGGATCAGATAATCGCCAGAGGGGACACTATGCTGATGCCAGGCGACAAGGCCATTCTAGTAACCAAGGCCTTTGAAGGCTCAGACGCTATATTCCTGGAAAAAACCATCAAGCCAACCAGCCGAAGAATAGGCAAGAAGATCAAAGAAGTTCCCGGAACCGGCATTATCATTCTGATTCGCAGAGGAGACGAAACTATCATACCTAACGGCAACACCATACTCCACGAGGGAGACCACCTGGTGTTGCTCAGATAACAGTTTCCCCGCAAACTATCTACCACATTTTAGAACACTAATCACTTTTATATCAAACTTATACAATGAAAGCCTCTTTCTTCTTCATAATCACCGCTCTCTTCTTCTCTTCATTTGCCCTAGCCCAGACAAATCAGTCCGGCACAGAAGGAATAGACGTGGCTTCAATTAAGGAAACCATCGCTGAGACCAATCCTACGGAAGAAGACCTTCTGAAGATGTACGGAGCAGACACCAACGTCCAGTTCCAGAAGATGCAGGCGGAAATAGAAAAGATGGAAAAGCAGACGGAAGAGGCAGAGGCCAGCAGAAAGCTGAAAAGGAACATAGCACTGTTCTTCTCTCTTTTGATTGCGTTCTTCCCAGCAATTTCCGTATATCGTCTTGTAAGGAAAAAGAAGATAACCGTCTCAGACAAAAGCAATATCCTTCCGGCCGTGCTCATCCTTCTGCTCGGCGGAGCTATTCTCTTTGTCTTCAACTACTTTATGATATGGATGAGCCTGACGCACGGCACCAAGTTCTATGCTGTAGCCGCAGTCTTGCTTATGATAGTCATTGCTGCCTGGGCCATCTGGGAGTATTTCAAGAAACCTAAGACCCCATTAGACAAAAAAGAAGATCAGAACAAGCAGGAATAATAAAGCCACACCGCGCTTTTGCCCTGCCACTTAAAAGTCTCACATTCAGAAATATAGCAAAAGTCCTTCCCGTATTTTCGATGGAAGGACTTTTAACATCTCGCTGTTATTCAGCGATTTAAGCGGCAGAGCAAAAATCCAATGATTATTGCATCTGGCGCAACAGAACCTTGATATCCGGAAGCATTCCCGGCAGGCCGCTCATTTCCGTCTTGCTGAAGTGATATGGTATCAGCACCTTTGGCTTGAACATATTGGCGGCATTCACGCATTGCTCTACGGTCATAGTATAAGGCTGGTTCACAGGCAGGAACGCTACATCTATATCTTTCAGTTTAGCCATCTCAGGCACATCTTCCGTGTCTCCAGCAATATATATTCTCAGCCCGTCTATCGTAAGCACATATCCGTTGCCATTGCCTTTCGGATGAAACATCTCTCTTCCTGGAGTTGTGTTGTATGCCGGAACAGCCTCCAGCAGAATCCCCTTCGGAAGCTCACGGCTCTGTCCGTTGGCAATTACCTCTCCCTTGCCAATCTTGTCTGCACTTGTCTTGTTGAGTATCAGAAGCGTGCTGTCTGACTGCAAAGCCGTTATGGCGGCATCGTCCAGATGGTCTGGATGCTCGTGAGTTACAAGAATCACGTCTGCCTTAGGGAACTCGATTGCATAGTCAGTATGCTTTCCGTACTCGCCCACAGGATCCACGTGGATAGTCAGGCCGTCATACTCGATCTCCAGCGTTCCGTGCTTTATCAGGCATATTGCTACCGGAGAGCCGTTCTTTGTCTCAAACACCTCTACCTCGTACTTAGTAACCCTAAGCCCGGCCTCTGTCCAGGCCATATAGCCGCCTTTCAGGTTATAAACAATGTAACCCGCTTCAGCTAACAGTTTTGCGGCACTTGCACTGCGCTTTCCGCTGCGGCAATAAACTGCCAGAGGCTTGTCTTTAGGATAAGCATCCTCCACCAGACGGAGGAAAGACTTGTTGTAAAAATCCACGTTCACAGCCCCTGCAATGTGGCCTTCATCGTACTCAGACTGAGTCCTGACGTCAATCAGAGCCGCTTCGTTCTCTTTCAGAAGCAGGCTGAACTCCGTTACATCCATATCAATATACTTGGCTTCAGAGCAAGAAAAAAGACTCAGCAGCATCGGGATAATGGAAAAACTTAAAATCGTCTTCATAAAATGCATATTAATACCAAAGCAAATTTAATCATATTTTCTCCCGTCCACGCATAGAACTGCAAACAATTAATCGTAACTTTGGGAAAGAAACCAAGAATAAAAAAACAATCAATATGCTCAAAATCGGAGACAAAATGCCGTCATTCGAGGTTCTGGACCAGGACGGCAACACTGTAAACAGCAAAGACTTCATCGGAAAAGGCAAGAAAACCATCATCTATTTCTACCCAAAGGACAACACTTCCGGCTGCACTGCCGAGGCCTGCAGTTTCAGAGACAACTACGCCGCCCTAACCAAGGCTGGCTACAACGTTGTTGGCGTTAGCAAAGACAGTCCTAAGTCCCACACCGGTTTCAGGTCCAAGTACGACCTTCCATTCACTCTTCTTGCCGACACCACTACCCAGATGCTCCAAGATTTTGGCGCCTGGGGAGAGAAGAAGATGTATGGCAAAACCACTATAGGCACCCTACGCAGAACCTTCATCTTCAGCGATAAAGGCATCCTTGAGCGCATCATTGAAAAGGTTGACACCAAGAACGCTGCCACCCAGATCCTCAACTCATAGCCATCGCTGAAGAAAAAGGCAAAAAACAAAAAAGAACGCTTTACAGCATGAAAAGGCTCTTCAAGATATTCCTCCTTCTCTGCGTCATCGGCATCGTGATAGTTGTCTGGTGCGACCACATTGTTGTGAAAAGCTCCAGGGGCAAGATCTTTGACAACGTAAACGACATCCCTAAAAACAACGTTGGCCTGCTTCTTGGCACCAGCCCTCTTGGCCGTACCGGAAAGCCTAACGTCTACTACGTCAACCGCATCAGAGCCACGGTAGACCTCTACAAAGCTGGGAAGATCAAGGTTGTCCTTATCAGCGGCGACAATCACCACAAGTCCTACAACGAGCCTCAATACATGAAAAACGACCTCGTCTCCAAGGGCATTCCTGATAGCTGCATTGTGCTTGACTATGCCGGTTTCCGCACCTTCGACTCTATGATCCGCGCCCAGAAGGTCTTTGGGCAGGACTCCATCACCATTATATCTCAGAAGTTCCACAACCAGAGAGCCCTCTACATCTGCAACCATCTTGGCATCAACGCCGTTGCCTTCAACTCCAGAAACACCATCTCCAGATTCTGGCGCATCCGGATGTACTTCCGTGAAAAGCTTGCCCGCACCAAAGCTGTCCTTGACATCCTCTTTGGCAAGAAGCCCCACTTCCTCGGCGACCCTATCCCAATCACCTTCCCGCAGGACACTATCATCCTGAAAGACACAACAATAAAAAACTCAGCCCAAGACAGCACAAAGACCATAGCCAGAGACTCCACAAAGAAAGCAATAGATTCAACCTCCGCGTTAAAACCAGACTCCACCACAAAGCAACCCCTTGACTCTGCCTAACTTTTGCAGAGATAGATTAGAACTTTGTTTTTAAAGAACAATCAACCGCCAAAAACATCAAGATCATGAGCAAAGTATTCAAAATCAGACCTAAAAGAATCAAAAGAGTAAACGGCACTGTCCTTACTCCCGATATGGAAGTTATAGTAACCACCAAAATCCACACCCAGAACCCATTCTACAATGGAGCGGCTGAAATCAGAGAACAATATATGAGAATCTACGGTTTTGACTACAAGAAAGCCTGCTGCTATCCAACAGACTTCACATTCGAGATAATTGACTAATGAAATCATTTAAAGAGATATTGAGACTTGAAGTTATTTATGATATGGAAGAAATAAAACAATTATTGGATTTTGCTGATAAGTTAAACGATTATATCATTACAGAGCAAGAGAAACTACCTTATAGTTTTAATATTATTGATGAACTTCATATTAATGAGAACGCTCACAGTCGAATATTATGCAAGCTTCTTCAATACAATAAAGATAATGACTATCCTTTTGTAAAACAATTTCTTAAATATGTGGCAGAGAAAGAGAAAGCAAAAAAAGAAGAACAACAAACAACATTTTCCAAAATTGTTTTTAATACTATTAAGGTTGAACCTGCAGAAACGGACCGAATAGATTTATGGATAAGAGATCCTAACATAAACGGTTATTCGATAATAATTGAGAATAAAATATATGATGCAAATGATCAACCTGGTCAACTATATAGATACATAACAAAAAATATCAATAAAGGTTATGACAAGAAAAAAATATACGTCATTTACTTGCCATCTACTATTAATAGAGACCCTGATGATCAAACTTGGAAAAATCCAGAGCAAACGGATAATAATAAAGAAGACTTAAAAAAAGAGTTTGAATCCAGATTTATAAAACTTTCTTTCAAAGAAGATATCATTTCTTGGTTACAAGATATTTATCCTAGTATTAATCCAAAACAAGAAGCTCTTATTGATTCTGCGATCTTTCAATATATTGACTATTTAAAGGGCCTTTATTTTGAACGCGACAATCAAAAACTATTGATTATGAATATAAAAGAACAAATTTTGAATCATTTTGACAAGGATTTGGAAAATAAAACGCCCGAAGAGAAAATCACTTTCTTTGAGGAAAAACGGAATTCTATAAACAAATTGGCTAATCAATTTGATGAACTCATTTTAGATTCTCAAATAGAACGGCAAAAAAGTGAGCTTGAAGCGAAAAAGAATGATTTTATCCAGAAGAACTCCTACATAGATTCGCAGGAAAAAGCTACAACCAACGGAAAATGGTGCTTAATAACTATTCGTCCTAATCTAAAAATTGATGAAAAACAAATTGAAGTCACCATTAGCCAAGATTCAGACGCTATAAAAGTCGCCGATAGAAAGATTTATTGTCAGGTAGCATTTGAAAATCGAAACCCAGGATTTCCAGAGTCATTCAAGAAAAAATTAGAAACATATTTACCAAGCGGGGGAAGTAACAAAGATTGGGCTATTTGGAAATACTTTGAACCCAAAGATTCTCCAAGTGAGATATTAGAGTTGTTTTCCAATGTAATGCTCATAATTAATGATTGTATTAAATCTCAGGACAATCAAACATATTAAATTAAAAAATAATTAACCCCCTCTACTAAATTCACCATCGTGGACATTTCATCCGGATGGCTGACGGCTAGCATGAGAGTAAGGGCAACAAGAGTGGCGTCTGCTATGCGTTTGGTGCCATCGGGGCAGTAAAGAAAGCCGTCTTTATTTTCGGGTTCCTTATTCCACAATGGAACTGGTTCGTAAGACTCTCGATTTCATTGTCCAAAGGGATTAATTATATAAGTCAACAAAGGTTTAGTACTAAAATAATTCTTACTTTTGTTGCTAGAAACTAGGAGCGTATGGAAGAGAGAAAAGACATTGTGATTTATCAGTCTGATGATGGATTGGTAAAGATGGAGGCAATGGTTGATCCTTCGGGAGAGACCATTTGGGCAACACAGAAGGCTATTGCTTCTTTATTTAGTGTTGACGTATCTGGTATATCCAGGCATATCAACAAAATATTGGATATAGGAGAATTATCAGAAAAAAGCACTTTGCAAAAAATGCAAATTGCAAATTCAGACCGTCCTGTTGTATTCTATAATCTGGATATGATAATTTCGGTCGGTTACCGTGTAAACTCAATCCGAGCAACCAAATTTAGGATTTGGGCTACTAGAATAATCAAGCAGTATATGCTTAAAGGGTATGCTGTAAACCGCAGTGTAGTGTCAGAGCAGAAATATGAAGAACTCAAAAAGGCTGTTGGACTGCTAGAGAATGTATTCAGTAAGGAATTGATGCTAACATCCGATCAGGCTGTAGGGCTGTTTGATGTTATTCGAGATTACACTTATGCTCTTGACACTCTTGATTCTTACGACTATCAGAATCTGAAGATTACAGACACAACAGCTCCGGAGAGGTTTCACGCCACTTACGAGAATGCAATGGAAGCCATAAAGAGCCTTAGGGAGAAATTTGGAGGAAGCAGTCTATTCGGGGTAGAGAAAGATGCGTCTTTCCACAGCAGCATCGGGCAGATATACCAGACCTGGGACGGAAAAGATCTGTATCCTAGTATTGAGGAAAAGGCCGCTATGCTGCTTTATCTGGTGGTAAAGAACCATTCTTTCGTGGATGGCAATAAACGAATAGCCGCTACCCTATTCCTCTGGTTTATGCAGAAAAACGGCATTCTCTATCGCCTAGACGGGTCTAAGCGCATCGCTGATGCATCTCTTGTGGCTCTTACTCTGATGATTGCAGAGAGCCGGACCGATGAGATGGACACTATGATAAAGGTTGTAGTGAACCTGATTAACCGGAGAAACTGAATTCATCTCTGAAGCTAGTCAAGATTATTCCACTTATCATTCTAGGCTTATGTTTATTTCTGCCCTGAAATTGCGGCAGTAGGCAAAGTCTGTAATGGCGAAGCAGGTATTCTTGATTAAGGCTTCAACGGGGCGGATTACCTCCAGTTCGTTCAAATTAGGAGAGGTCTGTCCTTTGCAGTTCCAGTGGGCTAATGGGCGGGAGAGTTTCATTTCCTCCTCAAAAGACTTATCGTCAACATCCTGGTAACCAATAGAAGTCATATCGAAGAGCTTGTTCTGAATCAGCGGTGTAGCGTAAAAGTCTTCATCGATGAATAATTTATTGTTGAAGATATCCCATAGACTGCAACCGTATTCATTCCGTTGCTTCATGCTTTCCGGACAGTCCGCCATATAGACACTTAACTGGAATAAGTGCTGGTTGACATACTTCGTTTCTTCAATAATGTTGCGGAAAGTATCGTAGATGCCTTCAAGGAAAAGTCTCAGGCTATTGTTGAACTGAAATAATTCATCTGCAAGACCCAAATCCATTATGCTGGAAGATTCTCTTATACCTGTGTCTATCAGATATTTTCTCTTTTCAAGAAGAGACTTGAGTCCAGTGGCCATAAAAACCTGGTGGTTATTGAAAGGGTTGCCATCTCCATAAATGCTGAGAATGTCCTGTTCAAGTTTGAGGAGTTCTTTGTTGTCAATCATTGTTATCGCGAATATTATGTTTTGGTTGGGGTTTGCGTGGAGGTTACTTTGTTTCTTGTTTATTCCATAATGGTGGCTGGAGATAACTCCATCGGCGAGATTTCCCGAAGTAGGCTGATACGGTTTCATCAGGGTTAGCCAGCCAATGCCTCCTTTCAATGTTGTAGAGATGCATATCTTCAGGCCTGCTCAAGTTTTCATAATCGATTTCATAATTGCCGCTGGGGTCAAGAGTTACACAACGGTCCAATTCTAATTCAAGCAGTTCAATGAGTTCTTCCTTGTCAAGACATCTTATTCGTTGTGCCAGAGTCCCGCCCTCATAAGTTGCTAGTGGTATTCCGGCGTTCATCGTATAAGTCAGATAGCGGAAAAACATCCACTGAATAGCTCTCAGCTGATCATAATTGTCTCTGCCTATAAGGTAAATATCCAGCACATCAGAGATTTTGCCTCCTTCTTTGACAAAAACTCCAAGACGGAGTATTTTCTGTTGCAAGGTCATAGATTCTTGTTCATATCCGAAATTGTCCCAGTATTCCCGGAATGCCAGCTCGGATGGGTTGGGTGCTATTCGTTTCATAATCTTTATGTTTTTGGTATATGGGTTAATATATGTGAATCTAGCTATTTCAGTCGCCCCAAGTCATAAGCCTTTCAGACAGAATCTTCCAGAGCAGCATCCAGGCCTTGTCAAAGCGGAGCTTTTGGGCATCTGACCAAAATGAGATTCCACCGTCGTCGGGGCGTGGAATACGTTTTCTATTACGCATATTTACATAATGGCGGAATTTTCCAGGGTCAGGAATGATTGAACTATCCGTGTTTCTGGAATAATCATTCTTCCCACCTTCTTCTAAGATGATGTCTATCATTCTGATGGCATATTTAATCTGACAGCCATAGTTTGAACCGTTTACAACATATGCCAGATGAGAATTGTATCTTTCCATAGTAATAAGCTTTGCTCTTACGAACTCCAGAAAATATTCATAATCCCAGTCATCGTTGAAAGCTTTTTTCCACTGGCGTTCTGCCCATTCTTTGTGAAACAACATTTGCCGATGCCTTCTTGCGTTATTTTCCTTTTTATTAATTGTCATAACTACTGCCTGATTATGTATGAATTACGCTCACCATCTATGTTTACTGAATGCTGATGGGCAATATTTATATCTATCCGGAAATTATTCATTTTGAGCAGGTCTGGAATGGAATATGACTTATGACAGCACAAGTCGTGGATTGCATGGCATATACAAATATCTTTGAATTCCGGCCTGTCCAGAGGAGCTTCAAACCAGGATTTCCCGTCATCCAGAAAATCATCCAGCCCTAATTCTTCTGGAGTCATATCCAAGTTGTGGCGCAACACATAGGACGTATTGCAAAAAGCACATTCAGATGTATAAGACTCTTCGTACAAAATATTTAAAATAGCCATAATAGTCCAGTACCTTGAACCATACTCATCCGGCTTGTTTTCATCGTAAAGAAAATCACAATCAGCATCCAAGTCATACTTAAGTGTGGCCTCTAAGGTTATATCATCGTCAAAATCAGGATCATACCCGCTCTTCAAAAGGTTTCTATAGAGGTTTAACGCCTTTGAGTGCATTTTCTTTGTGAGATTACAGAGCAGGTCATTAACTTTCCTGAAACGCTCAACCTCTTCCTGGCTGCCTTCAAACATCTCGTTAAGGAGTTCACATCTCTTTTTCAGCAAATATTTAAGCTTGTGTTTTGTTTCATCCGTCCAAGAGTCTTGCTCGTCCCAAAAATCTTTCATTTTTGCCGTCTCAAATATTTGTTTCTCAATGCTTTTCAATTCTAATCTACGTTCTTTTTTCATAATGCTTAGTTCTTCTCAGCGACAAAGATGCCCCCTCTCTCTGCCATAAACAGGCAGTGTAAAAAAAAGAGTAAAAGACTGGTGCTAGTTTTTCTTGGCTATAATTGCTCTGCCTGAATTTAGCAGAGAAATGCATTTCCTTTGCCGCAAATTGATGAACTATGATGGATATTAATAATTATGACATTCAGGCTATCGAGAGAGAAATCATATTGAATTATGAAGACTCTACAGGAGACTATACTAATCTCAAGTATTTGCTTTCTTTACGAAAAGAGCTGATAAACAGAAGGGTGCTAGCTCATCAGGAAGAGATACTTCCGGATATCATTGCTTTCAACGATGCCCTTACTGAAGCCCTGCGCCAAATGTACGACAAGGCTCAGCGAATCTGGAACAGCATAAAGGACAATAAAGACTTTAGTGAGGAAACAAGGCTTATTGCCAAATGCTTTCTTGGGTATGATTATCCGGAACTGCATCCAGTTCAAGGAGAAGACAGGCAGGATTTATGGTATGCCCTATGCGACAGCGGCTGGAATCCGTTGTATGAGAACGGTGTAACGCTGCCGGTATTGACTCTGCCAAACGAAAGAGAATCGTTTGAGAGCCTGATAGGTATGGACTGCCCGCCTCCGAACTGGAATGAAGGACTGGACCGTGAATTGACAAAAGACCTGAATCTTACCAGTGCTTTTCATAATCTTTTTGACCATATGGAATTTGCCATCACAGATTTCATATATGTACGAAAATTTGAGACAGAAATTATCATAGAAGACAATGCTTTTCTACTAAAATAAAACGAGTATATTTGGAATTGATATGAGAGATTTTGCGGCAATAGACTTTGAAACGGCTAATTTCGAGAGTACAAGCGTTTGCAGTGTGGGCGTTGTAATTGTCAGAAACGGAGAGATTTCGGATTCGTTTTATTCGCTTATTCAGCCCGAGCCAAATTACTACAACTGGTTCTGCACGCAAGTTCACGGGCTATGCCGTGAGGATACGGAAGATGCGCCTGTTTTTCCAAAAGTCTGGAAAAAGGTTGAGAAGAGGATCATCCTCAGCGATGAAGATGCAAAGAAACTCGGAAGCCCATTTCTGCCGCTTGTGGCCCACAACAAGTCGTTTGACGAAGGTTGCCTGAAGGCTGTATTTCAATGCTACCAAATGGACTATCCTGACTATGATTTCTATGATACTCTCTGGGCTTCAAGGATAGCTTTCCCAGATCTTGAAAACCATCAGCTGCAGACCGTTGCCGAGGCTTGCGGCTATTGCCTGAAGCATCACCATCACGCCCTGGCAGATGCAGAAGCCTGCGCAGCAATTGCAATGAAAATACTGTAAATCTATCGCTGAAGAATAATGTCTATTGCTGGATAGATTTCCTCCTCAGCTTTATATGGATGAATTTTGAAGTACTTGTCGCCTGTGAGCATGGCGGAAAGAGTGGTCCTTGTGCTGTTGTAGAAGATGTGCACCGGCTTCCCGAGCTTCTCGGCAAAGGCCAGCTCATACCCAACTCCCAGAGACGGAGTTGTGCACTCTGCAATCACCAGATCTGAATCGCTGAGCCAGCCGGTATCCTGAAGATAGATGGCAACATCCTTTTCTCCCTTTGAAAAACCTTTGGGAGTTGAGCCTTCCTTCTTGCTCAAACTCAGATCCCCCACGTGCTCCGTAAGAACAGTGTCCGTTTTCTGGATATACTCTATAATCCGCTTGTAGAGAGCAGCATCCGCCCTGCCACCACGGATTGAGCCTGCAAAATAAACCTTCAGTCCTGCCATAAGAAATATTTTTTGCAAAAATAATGAGTTTTTAGCGCAATAATTTGCTCTGCTACTTTTTGGCAGAGTGATTTCTTATATTTGCATCAGGAAAAACAAAGAAGATATGGCACAACATTACTTCAACCGTTACATTTGGCTTATAAGCACCATCAAGACTCTTGGCCCGATAACGCTCAAGGATCTTAACAGAAAGTGGAAAGATAGTCCGTTGAACGAAACTCGCGAGGATCTTTCTGAACGTACTTTTCACAACCACAGGATTGCCGTTGAAGATACTTTTGGCATAAAGATAAGCTACACCAGGCCAGACGGTTACTACATAGACACTAACGGTCTGGAAGACGGCAGTTTCAGGGAGTGGATGCTGGACTGTCTGCAGGTGAACAATCTTCTGGAAGAGAGTTCCGGCATTCACGACAAGATTCTTCTGGAGAGCATCCCTTCCGGCGGCAAGTGGCTGAATGTAATCATAGATGCCATCAAAGGCAAAAAGGCCCTTGAGATAACATACAAAAGTTTCTTCAAAGATTATTCGTCTTCGTTTACAGCACATCCGTATTGCCTGAAGCTATTTAAGCAGCGGTGGTATCTTCTGGCCAGAAGCCAAGACTGGGACTCTCCGAGAATCTATTCTCTGGACCGTATTCTAGAGTTAAGTATCAGTAAAATCAAGCTCCAGGTTTCGGATAGGTTCAAGGCAGAGGAGTATTTCTCCCAATACTTCGGAATCATTTCCGATAAAGACATAAAGCCTTGCTTCATAGAGATCTGGGCAGATTCAACTCAGGCCAAATACTTCAAGAGCCTGCCGCTGCACCATTCCCAGAAAGTCAAGGGAGAAGACGAGGATGGCACCACATTCCAGTACTTCCTTGCCCCTACCTATGACTTCAAGCAGGAGATCCTCCGCTACGGCTCCGGCGTGAAAGTCATCTCCCCCGCAAAATTAGTGGAAGAAATCAAGGCGGAGATAGACAATATGGCTCAGCTTTACAAGTAAATTGCTGATTTCTCGGCAACTTTTCGTAACTTTGGGAAAATGGCATAAAAGGCCATGCCTGAAGTTATGGTCAAAGTAAAGATCTACGAATACGATTCCCCGTGCGGCAAGCTCTATCTGGCCGCCAAGAAGGGAAACATCTGCCTCTGCGACTGGGCACTCAGCAAGAATCTTGCAGACACTTTGTCAAGGCTTTCCAAAGCGCTTGACGTTGAATTCATACTGCCGGAGGATTCTGCATTGAATCAAGCAGCGGACACATCACAGATTAACGCAATATCCCTTGAGCCGGCAAAAGCAAAAAAGCCTCGCCCGGAAAAGCCGTCAAAGGTAATTGTCTCTGCAAAGAAGCAGCTGGGGCAGTATTTCAGCGGAAGACGCAAGACCTTCAACATTCCTTATCAGATGGCCGGCACTCCATTCCAGCAAGCTGTATGGAAAAGTCTTATGGACATACCTTACGGAAAAAGCGTGTCGTACGCAGAGATAGCCGCAATGGCCGGTTACCCTAAAGCCGTAAGGGCAGCCGCTAACGCCTGCGGAGACAATGCCATCACTGTCATAATCCCTTGCCACAGAGTCATAGGATCCGACGACGGCCTGACCGGCTACGGCGGAGGACTGGGGGCAAAACGCTATCTGCTTGACCTTGAAAGCCCTCAGCAGCGTCTGCCCTTCAAGACCGTCACCAAGAAACCTGCTGTAAAAAAGACCGTAAAGAAAACCGCAAAGAAAACGGTAAAGAAAACCCCAGCCAAGAAACCTGCTGCAAAAAAGCAATAACATATATATCACCATCGCCGATGAAAAAACTCGCAATCATAGCAGCGCTATTGATTCTGGCAACGTCAGTATCATACGCTCAAGATGATAATACAGACAAGATTATGGATAACGTTGTACTTAAGGCATTAAAGTCAAGGAGAAGCGTCCGCAGCTACAAGAAGGAGCAGATTAAGGACGAGGAACTGAAAGCCGTGCTTGAAGCCGGAACATTCGCCCCTAACGGAATGGGCATCCAGGATTCCTGGATAGTGGCGGTGCAGAATCCGGAAATCAGAGAAGAACTCATGAAGATGAACGCCAAGATTCTCGGTACCTCATCAGACCCTTACTACGGAGCCCCTACCATTGTGCTGGTGTTCGGATCAGACCCCGAAAAATGGCGGAACTCTATCCAGGACGGAAGCCTGGTGCTGGGCAATATGATGAACGCCGCCTACGCCATAGGACTTGGCAGCTGCTGGATCAATCGCGAGATGGAGATGTTCGCAACGGAAGAAGGCAAGGCCCTTATGCGCAAGATGGGCATTCCGGAAGAACTTATCCAGAAAGGACTTACAGGCATAGGAGCCCTAGCTCTCGGCTATCCTGAAGGCGAACCGAGGCCAGCCAAACCTCGCAAGGAAAACTACTATAGAATTATCAAATAAGTTACCGCAATATGAAAAGATTACATCTGATGGAAGAGGCAGAGAGATGTCTGCTCTGCGAAAATGCTCCATGCAGCACCGCCTGCAAGAATGCCGATCCGGCAAGGGCCGTAAGAGCCGTGAGGTTTGACAATGCGACAAATGCCTGGAAGTGGATCAAAAACGCTTCCGAGGAGGAGTTGGCTGCCGCCGAGAATGCCTGCATTCACTACGACAGACCTATCAGAATCAGAGAGATAGCAAAGATCATCGCTGAGCAGTATCCTGAAACCATCGCAGAGAAAGACAAAAAAACTCCTGAGCCTTCTCTTGAGATTGAGTTCTGCGGGCTGAAGTGCGAAAATCCGTTCTTTTTGGCTTCTTCTGCAATCTGCACCAACTATGAGATGGTGGCAGCGGCCTTTGAAGCAGGATGGGCCGGAGTATTTTACAAGACCATCTGCCTTGAAGAAATAAAAGAAGTTTCTCCGCGATTTGATGTAGTCAAGAATCCAGATGGAAGCTTTGCAGGATTCCGCAATATGGAACAGCTGTCAGAAAATCCTGCAGACGTTGATTTCCAGATACTGAGTAGCCTAAAGCGCAACTATCCAAGCAAGATTGTGGTGGCTTCCATTATGGGCAATACCGAGCAGCAGTGGATAGACTTGGCAATTATGGCTGAAGAGGCGGGAGTGGATGCCATTGAGCTCAACTTCTCCTGCCCGCAGATGAAACTGTCCGGAATGGGAAGCGACGTTGGGCAGAATCCTGAACTTGTAGCCATCTACACTTCATATGTCAAGAAAGCTGTTAAGATTCCTGTTATTCCTAAAATGACTCCTAACGTGGATTCTATGGGCAGATTTGCCCTGGCATCTCACTTTGGCGGAGCAGATGGTATTTCCGCCATCAATACCATAAAGTCTGTAACAATGTCTACCGGCTCACAAATAGACGGAAAGAGAATCGTATCCGGCTATTCCGGAAAAGCTGTCAAGCCTATCGCTCTGAGGTTCATACTTGAAATGGCACAAAATCATCTGATCAAGAACCCTCAGCTTTCCGGAATCGGCGGAATAGCCACCTGGCGAGACGCTCTGGAATTCATCCAGTTAGGATGCCGCAACACCCAGGTCTGCACGGCGGTTATGGAGTACGGCTACAGGATAATCGATGACCTGAAGGAAGGCCTTCTCACCTATATGAAGCAAAGAGGCATATCCCGTCTTGACGAGATTGTAGGAGAAGAGATTGGAACATTTGCAACCACCGCACAAGTGGATAGAGACACCAAGGTGTTCCCGACTGTTGACCGCACAGTCTGCATCGGCTGCGGAAGATGTTACGTCTCTTGCCGCGACGGAGGACACCAGGCAATCTCATTCGGAGAAGATCGCCAGCCCAAGATAATCGGCCAGAAATGCGTAGGCTGCCACCTCTGCCGTATGGTCTGCCCTACCGGCGCCATCGGCATGGCAAAGCGTATTCCAAAGAGGTAATGTTTCGGCGCTGCCCTATTCGTAGTACCAGATGCCGCGGATTGTCTTGAGGTTCTTCCAGTAGTTCTTGACAACATTGTCTTTGCAGTCTTCCAAGCCCTTGACATAGAGCTTTTGGGCTGCACCTGTACCGCAATAGCCCGACAGGTATTTGAGCCCTGGAACCAGAGCCGTTATCAGCACACTCTCCTTCTTGTTGGCTGTAGTCCAGGCCATAAACTCCTGCTGACGGCTGATGTAAAGCTTGAGGATGTCTCTGTCTATCCTTTCGCGGAAAAGATCTTTGCCCTTGGTCTTCTTTACAAAGGCATTCCACTTTTTGATGGCATTCTTGTCGCTGAGAGGAAGAGTTTCAAGATCATAAAGTTCCTCGGCGATCTTGTTTACTTCTGGCTTTCCTTTTTGAACTCGTGAAGCCTGGGTAAAGAAGCCTTCATCTGAGATGTTGATTACGGTTGTGTCAAACCACTGGTCGCTTTTATCGTCTGGAGTCTTGAAGTAGTAATAGTCTGTCTTTGTGAGGGTTTTGTTGTCTTCAGAGAACTGCATGCTTCCTCCTCCAAAGTTTTCTCTTGGGCTATAGTTGCCGTGCGGCTCAGCCTTGAGAATCTCGTTCATCCACTCTCCGTGGCCGGCATAGAAAGCGTCTATCAGATTGCCTTTATGGTCGAATGTTGCATAATAATGGTTTACTTGCTCATAGCCGTCTGTTCCCCATCCCCATACTCGGTAAGCCACAATACATCCGAAATCTGTTGGGATAACTCCGTATTTGAGAATCTGCCCGGCAGTGGATATATGCATATTATCCTCGTTGCTCATATATTCTCCCGTAATTCTTGGAAAGACAGCTTCTTCCTCCTGGCATAGACTGAGTTTCGGCTCATAATGCCAATCTCTTCCGAAATTATAGTAACGGCGGTTGTAGGCAAGGCCGTCGTTCATGCAGATGCCTGCTCCCATAACCCTTTCCTCGTCTCTTTCGTTATTAGGACGCGTAAAGACAGGATTGTCGTTCATAGGATCTATATTGTAACGCTTGAGCCAGGTACGGCCCTCATCCTGAGCCTTCAACATCCCGAAGAAGGCCAACGATAACAAAATGCTCATAAGAATCCTTTTCATAACAAAACGTTTTTTCAATGCTTAAAGTTAAGAAAAAATAATTTCTTCCAAGTACGATTAGTTTTGTGCTAGCCACTGGCCAAAGAAACGGTCATAGACTATATAGCCATCGTCTTCCTGATAAATAATCTCATCGTCCAGCAAACGCTCCAATGCGCTCTTGACACTGCTGGCTGCAGTCAAATCATATTTTGCTATGAATGCTCCCGAAGTAATCTCCTTGACCTTCTTCTCCTGAGCTATAGCCTTTAATAGCTTGCCTCGCCCGTTGCTGTACATTTTAAGAAGCATCTGATAGTAATACTCGTTTTCCTTAAGTATTTCAGCTATTGCATCATAAACAAGATTGGAATTGACTTCCCGTCCTGCCTTGCCGTACATTTGGTTAAGCACCTTCTGCACATACCAGGTATAACCCTCGTATGTTTCATAAATCAAGTGAAACACATCTTCGGGAAGCTCCCTACCCTGCTCTTTGAAGAAAGAAGCCGCAAAATTCCAGTATTCTTTCTCAGCGATAACCCCTATAGACATTGAAGAAGCGCTCTGGTAAAAAGGGCGCTTTGGCGACAGGAACATTTCGCTGAGCATATGCTTCCTGCTGCCGGAAAATATGAAATGCACATTGTGAATATTCTGGATATAAGTCCTCAGCAGAGCCTCCACATTCTTTTCCGGATACTGCGCCACCTGCTGAAACTCGTCAAAAGCTATATAACATTCCTTGCCGGATTCTTTCAGATACTTGAAAACCTCCTCTATGGTACGGTCTTCCGTTCCCTGTACAATATCCAGCCCCAGCTTAGGCTGCCCTGTAATCTCATCCACAGTCATATTCGGGCGTATCCATTTGAATGCGGAGACCACTTTTTTGAACAACTTAACAGGATTTGAGTCCAGTTGCCCCAGAACTGAGTCTGCAAACAACTTTGCAAAATCTGAGAGGCTACTGGTAGGAAACAGGTCTATGTATATTGTCATTGTGCCCTTCTTCTGCTTTTTCAGAAGATGGAACAAATGCAGAATCAGCCCCGTTTTTCCTATTCTTCTCGGCGATGTAAGGGTGACATTCCTGCCGTTGCGCAATGCTTCCAGGATGCCTTCAGTCTCCTTTTTCCTGTCACAAAAATACTCTGGAGCCTCATAGCCCGCAATGATAAATGGGTTGCTGATATATCCTGCCATAACACAAACTATTAAATAACCATCTGATTATCCATCAAATATACATTACGAAAAATGCGTTACGAAAAGTTCGTAACGAAATTCTCGTAACGCAAATATCGTAAAATTTTTCTCAACCAGCACTCTACACCATCATTTTTTCTCACTGATTTGCTCCCAAAGCGCCTTACAGCCAACTATCAGATCCTGATAAGTCTTCTCAAAGTCCCCCGTGTACCACGGATCAGCCACATCCCTGTTAACTCCCGCAAACGACATCATCAGCCTTATCTTCCCAAAAGGATCTGAAGATATGATTCTCTTCAGCAGCCTTACATTCCACTCATCCATACACACGATCAGGTCAAACCTGTCATAATCCGCAGCCACCACCTGCCTTGCTGTCTTTCCAGAATCAAATGGCACCCCGTGCCCCGAAAGGCATCTCTTTGCCGGCGGATATATCGGATTCCCAATCTCCTCTCTGGACACAGCCGCACTCTCCACATACAACGATACAGGAGAATCAGGCCCTTTGACACTCACTCCTTCATCCTTACCACTTTTCTCAGCCTCAGCGACTGCCTTCCTGACCATATCCTTCAGAATGAATTCCGCCATTGGGCTCCTGCATATATTCCCATGGCATACAAACAGCACATTGAATCTATTATCTTTTCCTTGACTATTCATCTTTACACATCTTTCACACATCAATTATAAACATTTTCCGTCAAACCGCCCTCAATTAATCAACCCTGTTTCAAGACAACGGCATAGCATTTTCCTAGACAACCTCAGCCCGTCCTCAATTTGAGCTGATTTTGAGTTCGCGAAAACCAAACTATTTGCCGAATTTTGTGTAAATGCAATAAAAAGCAAGCCCTCTGAAAATATTGTTAACTAAAACTCAGCGATTTATGGCACTATTCATCATAACGACCAAACGCAGGAAAATCTGCAACGGAGTTGTCATTGAACCCGGAATGACAGTTCAGGTAGCCTCCATCTACAACAACCCCGTCATAGCAAACCGAGGCCAGGAAGTGGAAGATGCCTTCATGCGATTGTTCGGAATCTCCCTCCGCAAAGCCAATGCCCTGAATATGTCTGACTTGGATGTAAAAAAGAAATAGACAAATGGTGACTTCAAAAACTTATTATAATGAATACGATTCTTACTTTCACAGAATTTTGGTGTACAACACTGAAACCTATTTGTGCCTGGGCTCTTGTAGTTTGGGCTGCCATTAAAATCTTTGACATTATTTTGGAAATGATTATTGAACGAGTAGATCCTTCAGATATTTCCTGGTGGATATGCAGACCTATAAGTTTTAGGAGTTTTGAAGGAATTCGATTCCCTATGCCAGTAGGTGCTATCGTTTGGATAGGTCTTATTGTCGGAGCGGTATGGAGCGTCAGGTTTCTTTTCATGTCGTAATTTTAATGCATTAAATGCTGTAAGTTAATAGCTCAACAACACCCTGTTAAAACAAATCACAATTATGTCTAATAGCATCAAGTACAATAGTTTAGATATAGATTCCTTAAGAGAGCAAATAGGGCAATTCTTTGAGGAAGAAAAGTGTTCGGAAGGTATCAACTTCATAGAAGAATTGTTGTCTGACAACCAGACTGAAATGAGTCTAGATCATAAATTGTTATGCTACATAGGATTGATTGGTTTAAAAATGCATATTTATGAGTCAGATGGAGAAAAAGGAGATTTCGATTCATTGGCAGCTCACTATTGCGATTACCTTGATAGTTTGCTTGAAACGATAGATCTTTACAATTATATGAACGATAATACTGATGAAGACTTATCAGATTTCGCAGATGATATAGACATACATAAAACTGAATTAAAAAAGTGGACAATTAATTTAATTGAGGCATTTAATAATTATAAAAAGTGGCCAATTAGGCCAATTAGTTTAATTGAGGCATTTAATAATTATCAAGAAGAACTTGACGAAGAAGGAGTTCTTAAAATTTTAAAAATATGTAGAAAAGTATCAAGAGCACTTATTAATCTGAAAGAATATGAAGATGCTATGAGTTTCTTAGATTATGGTAGAGGTATTATCGTTGAATTTGAAAATGAGAAAGAAAGTATATCTGATTATCTAAGTGATTTCTTGGACGAATCCTTTGCCCGTATAACAAAGATGCAAGGTGAGATATTTTTGTATTGGAAAGACTATGGTGAGGCTTTGGCTTCTATTGCCAATTCAATTCGATGGGAAAAGAACAAGGAAGCACTTAAAGAATGCAGGGAATTATATGATACTTGTTTGAATGAAAATAGTTACGTAATTCTAAACAAACCTTATCAAGATAGAAAAGCAATCCTCATTACTGACGAATATGAGGTTTGTGATTCAAAATCAATCACAGTTCTCAATCCAAGATTCTTGCCTGAAAATATGACATTTCCAGTAGGACATCCTATCGTCAATCATATGTACATAGGACATCCTTTGGAGCCTAGTATTTACTATCCCCTTGATTCTTATCAATTGGAATTAGTTAGAGATCGTCTATTTGAGTTTTGCCACTTAGTTCAATCGTTAGGCGCTACAGATATTAACATTGAGTTCTTAGACACAAACAGTTCTGATAATTCTAACAAGAGAGCTAGTAATGTAATAGGAAATGTCGACACTATAATAGCAGATGTTAATGCATCTTACTCTGAACATAAAAGCGATCATCTTATTAATTCCTTAAAGCAGTCAATACGTTTGTCACAGCATTTTACACCAACTGTAGAGCCATCTATTCCAGATGATTTAAAGTGGTATTATCATGAACCGTCATGGAAAAGACTATGTGAACAAAGACTTAAAGGGAATCTTCTGTCTCATGAAGAGTATCTCGAAACCAGCAAATCTCAAATGCTGGACAATCAAGAACTCACAAAACTAGAAGCTGGGGTTAAGGCTTTTTTTGGAAAAGCTGGTATTGCCTTTGATGAAAACTCAGAAAAAAAATTCCAAGAGCAAAAAAATGCTATAGCTTCTATAAAAGTCAAGTTTGCTCCAATTGGAACAATAAAGCAGATGATTAATAGTTCACCTACAAAACAAGCAAATACTGAAGACGAACTTGAATACATTGAAGTTTTCAAAGAGTGTTCTTCTGAAGGAATAATTTCTGAGAAAGATCGTAAAATGCTAGACAGATTCCGCATAAAATGTGGAATTTCAGTTGAAAGAGCAACCGAATTGGAAGCAGACTGCTGTATTTCAAGCCTCTGCGACAAAGAAAAAGAGTATCTAGAAATCTTCAAAGAAATCGCGGCAGATGGTGAGATTACCCCTAGAAAAAGGAAGATTCTTATGAGGGAAGCCGAAAGTCTGGACATCACGGAAGAAAGAGCAAAAGAGCTGGAAAACTTATAACAACTTAATAATCCTATGAAAAGTATTTACAAGTATTTATTAGCAATCTCCATTATGGTTATTTGCCTAACAGGATGCACTTCAAAAGAAAAAAAAGACAAAGTTTTAGAAGTCGCTAGCAATGGTAGTGTATTAACAAAACTCAGTGCTCTTTATTATGGTGGAGATGATCCTGAATCTCTAGCAAGAATGCTCCATTTAAAAGAGATTAAAGAATCCGATTTAAACAGTATAGCTAACAGCAATCAAAAACAAATCAATACGCTTTTTAATTATTACGCTATTAATTACTATTTAAGTGACAAGGCTTCTTATATAAGAGTGAGATCTGAATTTGATCCAGAGTGGGGCTTTTTCAAATCAATCCGCTATTGGAGATTTATAAGCCCAACATCTTTTTGGATTCTTACTGTTATTGGTTGGATTATTTCAATCTTCATAGTAATTCTATTATGGTCTAAAGACTAATAAAACTGAAGGAGAATCTATTCTATTATTGGCTTATCTATGTCAACAATTGCAATTATTACTATTAGCGGACTATTTCTATTCTTTGTTTTCTGGTTAATAGACGGCTTTGATTTTGAGGAAACTACCGAAAAATGGTATGCCGACATATTTGGAGGTTTAGGCTTGCTGGGGTTGCTTTATTATCTAATCAAATACCTTATCAAGGGGATTGTTTGGCTAGCAAAAGCAATTTGGGCAATAATCTCTTCAAAAGTATTTTTGATTGTCATAGGTTCCATTGTTTTCATTGCAGCCGTAACGTTCTTAATTATTTATCTTAGAAAAAGATATCTATACAAGAAATTCAGGTCTGCTGAAAACAGAATAAGAGAGGTTGCACATATTCCTATCTCTCTAGGAGCTGTAAATTCAAAAAATGTAAAGTATGCAAATCAAGCAACTTCGGAATTATCGCTTTTGATGGATAGATTGGATCAAGCAACGGACAAAAAAGATAAGAGCATGCTCAAAAATAAAATATTCAACAAAAGGTTGCTCTTATTTTACAATGTTTCACTTCCATTTGAAGCCCATAACGATAAGGTATATTCAACGTTTGCTAAAAAAGCTTTTTCTGCAGAAAATAATGGTGATTATTATGCTCTTAGAAAAGACGAGAATGAAACTAAGATCCTGGCAAATGATGAATTAATGTATTCAAAAGAATTACAGACATTTAAAGAGCAACTTGACACAAACAAGATAGAAGAAATCATTAAAGGATTCGATGATGTGAAAGACTATGATCCCTCCTACCTGTTCGGTCTTATTACATCCGCTAGCGGCATGAAAAGAAAAACAAAAATTATGAAGGAACTATATGATGCCTCTATCTTTGAATTCAATGAATTAGAAGACATAAGGAAAAAGGTGAACTATATTCTTTCCTATACTAGAGTTTGTGCATATAGAAACATCTATCTTGGTGCTGAATTATTAAACTTTATAAGAGATAATGCTGGAGGCAAGAACCTTGTTTCACAAGGTGATCTTATTACGTTAGATCTCAATTTTAACAACGTAGAGTATTCTAAGGGTGATTTATCTGTTAACTTATCTGACATAGTTTTTTCTAATGCGGCATCTTATATAGATGAAGTTTTCTCTAGCGAATCAAATATTAAATATGTCGTCGATAATCCTAAGGCAGCCTTAGCAGAAGTTGCTCTTAACATTATTGGCGACTACTTGCAAAAAAGAGCAGAAGTTATTGAGAAAAATAGAGAAATACAGAAATCAATCCTAGAAAATTTTGAGAAACTAATCGATGCTTATAATGTAGGACAAGCTGTTATGTACAGGGGACTTGAGATTATCAAGGCACTCGTCAAGGCAAATAAAGGATTCTTAACCATTTATGCCCCTCTTAGAGATAAGGTCTTCAAAACCAGTGAATTCTCAACGATTTGTTTAAAAGACATACAACTTTTGGCTCAAGCTGTAAAAGAATACAACAATATATCAAAAGCAAACCTTAAGAACTAATTATGAGTAAAGAATTAGAAATAATAGATCCTAATTTACCAAGTAACGACTCTGAGAACATTGTACAAGGAAATGACAATGACAGAACCATTCAGTTATTTAATGAAACCGCTGGCTCCGCTCAAGCATTATTATCTTTATATGCTCAATGTAAAGAAGTTGAAGCTAAAACAGAACAGCTGAAAATTTGGAGCAATGTTAAAATCGCAGAGATAACAGCTAAGTATAAAAGTTGCCAAGATTTTCTAGAAAAAACATTTGGAGAAAGAGATAAGGCTCTTAGCAAACATTATGAATTACTTGACAATGCGATTGCATCTGGAGACAGGGAATTAATTATTCATTCTCTTCATGGAATTAGCAATATAGTAACATCTTCACCATTAGATGATTTCGAAGAATTTGTCAAATTATACGAAGATACGTCCAGACCGCTATTAGATTTCTGATATGACAAAAGAAGATTGCATTTATATCAAAGCTAGGACCAGATGGTCGGATGCGGTGGTGGGGTGCTTGAGGAGCAAGGAAGAGGCGGAGATTTATATTAAAGCAGGACTTAAGGAAGCGGTGGTTGGGGGAAAGGTGGCGTTGATAAGAACGGATATAGACTGGGCAGACTACAGCATCCGGAGGAATACCTGGCTAAGGGATTCTTCGCAGCAGAGCCTGAAAGACTATGACTCCTGGGCCCAATACAACAATGCAGACCTGATTGGAGAAGGATTTCCGCCAAGAGACAGGAATGGAGATCCGTATGAGCTGCATCATATAGGGCAGATGCAGGACTCTCCGTTTGCTGAACTTACTTGGGCGGAGCATATGGGAGGCGGGAACAACACCATACTCCATCAGGCTGGAAAGGAGTCTGAAATAGACAGGGCGGAATTTACCAAGGAGAAGGCAGAATACTGGATGGCTAGGTTCAAGGCGTTCACAAAGGCTGAATTGGAGAGAATATATTTATGAAAATCGGACATGCATTTCCGATTTTCATAGGAAAATCAGGAATCTGTTCCCTATTTTATTAGAAACTGAGGCCGATGCCGAGGGTAAGGCCGATGGTTTTGAAGTTGATAGTGCTTAGACCTGCGGAGAGAGTCAAGCCAGGTTTGTGCCAAAAATGTTTGGGAGGAGAATAGAGTATGCCGGCCTCAAGGACTAAGCCTTTGGAAGTGCGGTCTGCAACCTCAGCCCACTGATTTGAGGTGGTTTGCCAATAAATGTTTCTGTTGCCATAACCAGCACCAACATTTAGTTTTATGTGTGGAGCTTCTGTTAACTGAAACAACAAGCCTGCAGTTATAGACTGGATAAAAACTTTGTGGCTCCCAGTCAGATGTGAAGGATCTTCAGAAGAGTCAATTGACAAGTCCGAAGAAACAGAGGTGAAATTGCTCCTGTAAGAAGCGTATACACCCATATTGCTGCTCTTGAACTTGGTTCCGAGCATAGCGCCAGCATTCCATTCTGGAGAAAAACCAATTTGTGGAATTATGAAAATATGTGCATCTTCTGATGGCACAAAATCTTCAAGTTTTCCCTGTAGAGCTTTTGTGACTTCATCTGAGGCCCAAGATGTTGTAACCAGGGAATCGTTATGCGCAGGAGATTCTGGAAGTGAAATTGCCAAGGCTGGAGCCTTCCTGACGGGCTTCTGGACTTCAACTTTAGATGAGGAGAAGGGCTGATTTGAAGGAGCATTTGAGCTGGAATTTGACTTGGCGTTTGCGGCCAGAAGCGGAGTGCTCCGAATGCCCAAGATGGATTCTATCTGGCTGGCCTGGCGATTGATATGGGCCATCTGGGATTTGATTGGGGATGATGATGCATTGATGGCTGATGATTTGCCGGCTGATTTCTGCAGGGAGTTTATTTGCTGCTGCAGTGATTTGATTTCCTTGGAGTTGCCTCCTGGAAGGCTGCTTAGGTATGCAATAGCCCATCGGTAGAGAGTGGCAGCGTCTTCAGCGTCAGAAGGAGAGCCAGTTTGAGTAAACCTCTGCTTGTACTTGTCTGCGGAAGATTTTAGTTCACCGATTTTCTGCCTCCGGGCCTGGAAGAGTTTTGGAAGGTCGGAGGTGGAGATATAGCGCAGGAACTTGCCGCTGTAGGTAATCTGATGGGTAACTTTGCGTATGTCCTGGGCATAAGTTTGCATCAGTGGAAGGAACTTGGACTTTTGGCAGGTGAAGCCAACGGCGTAGGCAAGCTTGGAAGTGATGCCGTCCAGAGCCTCTTTTTGAGATGAGCCTTCCGCCCAGATCATCTTGGAATCGCTCTTTATCTGCTCAGGATTCTGGGCTTTCACAGAAAAAGAAAGCGCCAGAAAGGCAGCCAGAAGAATAATCTGTTTTATCGCGATTCGTTTTATCATTGTGTTGCGGTGATGATTCGGTTATTGTCTGGCGGAAATCTGTTTGAAGCGGATCTGCTGGTCTTCAGTCATATGCCCTCGCTTCATTTTCAGAAGGTCTGCAATTTTCTGCTTCATCGGGAGGAGAATGCTTTCTGCATTACGGCTGGTTTTGAGTTCTATGCATTTGGACGTGAACTCGCTATAGGCGTCAATCACGGAATCCCAATAGAGGCGGTCATCTTCAAGAACTTTGTCATAAAGATCCTGGCAGCTGTCTTCAAGTTCCTCTCTGGAAGAGCCTTCGGCAAAGATTCTCCCCCATTTGTCGCTGAGCATAAAACTCCCGAAGCGTGAAAGAAGGGCAATGTCATCCGTTATGAAAGAGATACCGTCATAGACAACTGGAAGGATTTCTTTTTTCTGCTTGTCCACAAGACCGAATTTGCCGCCCTCGGACACTATATACCTTTGGTTGAAGCAATAGACTTCCTGCCTGTCTTGGCACTGGAGACAGGCTGTGGATAAAGTCAGAAGCAATATGGCGAGCAGTATTCTAGGCATCACTTTCAAGATGTAAAAATACAAAGAATCTGCCTTAAAAAGAATACTGTATAAACGGAATATGGACTATATTTGCATTAGGTATTTATGGAATCGCAATCTGGCTTTTTCTCTAGTCCGTCTGAAGACTTTTCATCCTTGTCTTCTTCTCTGGAACCCGTTCACACATCGGGATCCGGATTTACCGTTTTGTACAGGAGCCGCACCGGCGGAAGAAACAGACTTTACAAATGCCTGAAAGAAGAACTTGCAGGAGATCCTCTGTACGAAAGCCTTCTCAGGAAAGAGTTTGAGATTGGCTATATGCTGAATCACCCCGGAATATGCGAGTACTATGCTTTTACGGAGATTCTTGGCCTCGGCCGCTGCATAGAAATGGAATGGATAGACGGCAAGACTCTGGACCAAAGAATCAGAGAAGGAAGCCTAGGAGAAAAGACGTCCAGAAAGATTTTGGCTGAGCTCTGCGATGCCCTTTCCTATATGCACCGCAAGCAGATTATCCATAGAGACCTCAAGCCGGAAAACATAATGGTTACCCTTAACGGAGACAATGCCAAAATCATAGACTTCGGATTCTCAGACTCAGACTCTCATCTTCTGGGAAAGACTCCTGCCGGAACAAGGGCTTTTGCTTCCCCTGAACTTATATCTGGCGGCGAAATAGACAGCAGGACAGATATTTACTCCTTAGGCAAGATTATGGAGATGATGGGCGGGATGTTTGGTTCCATCGCCGAGAAATGTACAAGGCAAAGAAAAGAAGACCGGTATTCTTCAGCATCTGAAATCAAGGAGGCTCTCCAGAAAACCGGCAGAAAAACCTGGCTGTTTGCCATTGCAGCCGCTCTGGTTTTGATTGTTGCCGGAGCAATAGTCTGGAGACAGCTTTCTCTCAGAAAAGCGGAAAAGGCTGTGGAAAAGATATTTGAAGAAACTCGCGATATGATTATCGAGGCCGGCTTCCCTGAACCTTCTGAACAACAGTAAGGCCGTCTTTCACTCCTGCCGCGTACATGCTGGTTTTCTCCCCTTCCCTTTCTATGTGGGAGATATACATAGGATAGCCCTGAATGAAAGCGGAAACGGCAAACTCGTCTTTTTCACGCAGTTTAGAATTCTTGTTAGACACAACCCTGTAGCGGTCTTTCCCCAGATATTCCAGTTCTACCAGACGATTGGGATTCCATCCAAGGATAATATGTTCTCCCTTTTTCAGTTCGCAAGATTCTATGTAACTGGTTGTCAGAAAACTGGAAGAAAAAGCGGAGTCCTTCTTAAGTGAATTCTGGAAAGAACGGAAACTCGAAAAGCCAACATAACCGGCAAGAATGTCCAGCATACGGAGACTTGTGGCAGACTTGCTCTTGTCATATCCCCAAACTCTTTTGAGTGTGCTGGTTGATATGGCTCCCTTGGACTTTGAAGAAATTTCTTCTGCCAATAGCTCGAAATCTTTGGGCGTTTCCAGCCTGCCGCCCCATTTGGCCTCTATTCTGGCCTTGAGGAATTGTATTTCCGGAAATTTTATGTTTTCCATATTGTTTTACTTGTAACGTATTTCGGTCCAGCTGTCTTTTGACATATTTGGAATGGTCTGCCCCTGCTTGAGGTAAAGGACCTTGAGATTAGGATTCTGATGGCAATGCAACTCCGTCAGAGACAAGTTGTTTGAGAGGTCAAGTTCTGACAGGTCATTTGCCGATATGTAAAAACTTGAAAGGCCTGTGAGCTTGGAAACATCTATAGATTTGATGCTGTTCACCTGCAGATGCAGCTCTTTTAGCGCAGTATTCTTGGAAACGTCCAGGCTTGTCAGTCCGCATCCGCCGGCTGAAACGTGCATCAGCTTGGCATTCTTTGAAATGTCCAGGCTTTTCAGCGGATTTTCGTTGAGTTCTATCCAAGTAAGATTCTGGTTCTTGGACAAATCTATCTCAGATATGGAATTTACGCCAAAATTTATTGATTTCAGATTCTGAAAAAACTCCATACCGTAAACCGACGTAAAACCCTCTGCCGAAGCCAATATCTCAGTTACCGCAGCGGCTTCTTTGCGGCTAAGTTTCCCGTCTTTGTCCGTATCGTAATTGCTAATGGCAAAACTCCAGAACATCTCGTCAAACGGATGCTTGGCCGTTTTGAACGCCACTGAAGAAGAGACCATTTCTTTGCCACCCTTTTTGGCTACGGCTTTTGCGGTATATGTTGTCTCGTAATCAAGATTATCAATGGTTGCGGACAATGCAAGGCCGTCTTTGACAGCCTGATACTCTCCCACTCCTTCTATGACTATCTTGCAGTCTGTCAAAACGGTATCCTTGCTTAGCGTAGCTGTTACGGTTGCGGAAAAGCTAGATGGAGTTGCCTCTATCTTTATGAATGAAACAAAAGGGCCTGCCGGTTCGGTCTTATGGCCTTCAGGATCCAGGTTCGGCTTTGCCTCAGGACCGCATGCGCATAAAGCCGAGGTTATGGCCAATCCAGCCAAGACCGCAAACATAACAGCAATTGTTCTTGAAGCATTCATTCAACTAAACCTGAGACTATTCGTTTCTATACACAAAAATAGCAATTATTGGCTTGATATGCCAATCGCATTACACAAGATTGTGTAACACAAAGTTGTGTATTTGCAATTGGTTGCTGATTATGGCGTTGTAAGATTTGTTAGTATCTTTGCCGTATGAAAATTCAGAAGACAAACGCGGCAAGGCTGCTGGACAGGGAGAAGATAGATTACACGCTGGTTCCGTATCAGGTGGATGAGGAGCATCTGGATGCCATTCACGTGGCAGATCAGCTGGGAGAAGATATATCCAAGGTATTCAAGACGCTGGTGCTCAAAGGAGACAAGACGGGGCACTTTGTGTGCGTGATACCAGGAGACAAGGAAGTAGACCTGAAAATGGCCGCAAAGGCATCGGGGAACAAGAGCTGCAACCTGATTCCTATGAAGGAGCTGCTGCCAACAACCGGCTATATCAGAGGAGGTTGCTCACCGATAGGAATGAAGAAACTGTTTCCGACATTTATTCACGAATCCTGCCTTGCTTTGGATAAGATTTATGTGAGCGCAGGGCTTAGGGGGCAACAGTTCTGCATAGCACCTGCAGACCTGATCCGGATGGTCAAGGCCGCAACTTGCAAGCTTTTTGAAGAATAACGGGCGTTTTTTTGTATATTTGTATCCATATTGATTGTACGAGGTTTTACTAATTATTAATTCAATATGGATCCTAAGACTAAACCTGAGGTTATCCGGAACAGGACAACCTTTTCTGATTTATGGAAGAAAGAAGACTGGCTGGCTGTGTGGATTGGAGTGATTCTGATTGTAGTAGCAGCTATAGCCGTCATTTCCAAAGCATTTGATTTCACGGCACTTAACTTTTCAAAATGGCATCTGTGGGAGGATGTTCCAGAGAAGACGTCTCTGCTTGGGCAGATGACAGGGGCGTTCTGGGGCAAGCTTCTGAGGACGTTCCTTGTGCTGGCAATTCTGTTCGGCATTGGCATTAAGCTGCAGGGAGAGAAAATTTCCAAGTTCATACCGGCATTCATAGGGCTGTTTGTCCTGGCGATTATCGTGAGGATAGTCAGTGCAGAGTTCACTTTCAACCGCTATCTGGAATGGGCATTCTGGGCTCTGATCATAGGACTGCTGATTTCCAACACCGTAGGCGTGCCTAAATGGTTGAAGCCTGCAATCCGGACGGAGTTCTACATCAAGACTGGTCTGGTTGTGATGGGATTCTCCGTGCTGTTCTCCAACATTGCAAAATTTGGTTTGTACGGCCTGGGAATCGCCTGGATCGTAACCCCTATTGTCATCATCTTTATGTGGTGGCTGGGAACCAAAATCTTCAAGATGGACAACAAGCCTCTGGTTATTACACTTGCCTCAGCCACAAGCGTCTGCGGAACATCAGCCGCAATTGCTACAGGTGCAGCGGCTAGATGCAAAAAGGATGATCTTTCCATCGCGATATCAATATCCATCATCTTCACCATTTTGATGATGGTCTTTGAACCTATGATTATCCGCTGGGCCGGAATGAGCCAGATTATGGGCGGTTCTCTTATTGGAGGAACGGTTGACTCAACCGGAGCTGTAGTGCTGGCAGGAAACGCTCTTGGAGCAGAAGCCGAGCAGGCAGCGGTCCTGGTAAAGAGCATCCAGAATATACTTATCGGATTCATCGCATTCTTCGTGGCTCTGTTCTTTGCAACAAGGGTTGACCGCCAGAATGGCCAGAGAGT
>JAEEGJ010004411.1_pt1 | contig 47682 bp, 27 predicted proteins | sample 8958761 | NCBI WGS metagenome assembly JAEEGJ01 (sample SAMN16246546, study PRJNA631951) | gut metagenome | biome: gut microbiome; feature: rumen; material: RS-attached | host: Bos | place: Iran: Karaj | collected 2018-10
ATACCTGTGCAACCGATGGTCTCTACGAGAGCCTCCTGGATGATACCGTCCTTCACGTTCAGGCTCAGCTTGCAGGCACCCTGCTGAGGTGCGCACCAGCCGATACCGTGAGTGTAACCGGAGATCTCCTTGATTTCTTTCACTGCCACCCATTTGCCCTCCTCGGGGATTGGTGCAGGTCCATGATAAGCGCCTTTGCAAACGCTACACATGTTTTCAACTTCTTTTGAATAAATCATTGATAATAAAACATTTAAATGTTAAACAACGTAATAATTCCTTTTTGTAGCCTACAAAGATACTTAAAATATGGTATACATGTATATAAAGTGGCAAAGTTTTTTCTTCTTTTAACATAATTCTTGGTATTACCACACCTCCGTGTGAGAGAAAAAACGTAATTTTGCAGCCGTAATCAAACTATTGGCAGATGATGAGTGATCAGCAATTGGAAGAAAGAGTAAAGCGGGCCGTGGATAATTTCATGGCTGGTTATGGCTGTTGCCAGAGTGTGGTGGCAGCCTTTGCCGACCTCTATGGCCTCGATGACACGCTGGCCAAGAAGGTGGCAGCAGGTTTCGGAGGTGGTGTCGGAAGGATGCGCATGATGTGTGGCGCCGTTTCAGGCATCGTCATGCTGGTAGGCCTTGACTGCGGACAGACGGAAGGCAGTGACCGTGAGGGGAAATCAGCATGTTATAAGGTAGTGCAGGAGCTGTTGGCGAAATCGAAGGAAGACAACGGCAGCCTGATCTGTGCAGAGATCTTAGGACTGAAAGGCTATGAGAAGGCCATCTGCCACTATGAGGCCTCACCACGTACGGCAGAATATTACAAGACTCGTCCCTGTGCTGCAAAGGTGGAGAGTGCCGCACGCATCTTTGCGGAATACCTTCAAAAGGTAAAAAGGTAAAAAAGTTAGAGGATAAAAGACGAAAAGGTAAAAAAAGTCATGAAAAGCGTGGTGGTTTAGAATATTTTCATTAAATTTGCAGACAAAAACCAATCAACGATGAAAAATATCATGATTTGTCTCGTGTTGGCCCTGTGCCTGACGACACAGAGCGCAAACGCCCAGATGCTATCAAAAGGCGTGTCGAAAGAACTCGCCGACCATAGAAAGGCCAACATCAGCAAAATTGTCTATGACCTTTCGTTCGACATTCCCGCTGATCCCCATGAGAAAGTAACGGGTAAGGCCATCATCTCCTTCGACCTGAAGACACCACAGGATGTCATACTCGACTTCCAAGGCGGGTTCGACGGCACTTGTTACGTCCATGTGGAGAAGAAAAAGGGTAAGTGGAAGCAGATACCGATGGAGGTGACGTATCAGGACGAGCATATCATCCTACCCATGCAGGCCATGCAAGAAGGCACCAACAAGGTGGAACTGGAGTTCGAAGCCCTGGACAAGGCCCTGAACCGCAATGCCGACTATATGTACACCCTCTTTGTGCCAGACATGGCGCGTTCTGTCTTCCCCTGTTTCGACCAGCCTGACCTCAGAGCCGTCTTCATCACCTCACTCAAGGTTCCCAACGGCTGGAAGATCATGGCCAGCGGCAATGTCGGCCAACTGCCAACCTATCTCTATTCCTTTGTCGCAGGCAACTTCCAGGAGAAGACCGCTCTTCGTGAGGGTCGCCCCATGCGTGTCCTCTATCGGGAAACCGATCCTTACAAGGTAGCGCAACTCGACCAAGTGTTCGACGAGGCCGCCCAGTCACTGAAATGGATGGAGGGCTACACGGGCATTGCCTGTCCCTTTAAGGAATACGGCATGGTGGTGCTGCCCGGCTATCAGTTCGGAGGCATGGAACATCCGGGCGCCATACAGTTTAACGACCGTCGTATCTTCCTTGAGAAGAACGCCACTCAGGAGGAGAAGGCTGCACGCATGGAACTGATTGCCCACGAGACAGCCCATCTATGGTTTGGCGACCTGGTGTCGTTGAAATGGTTCGAGGATGTCTGGGCGAAGGAAGTACTTGCCAACTTCATGGCAGCAAAGATCACCCGTAGGACGTTCTCCCGCATCGACCATGAACTGAATTTCCTGAAGACCTACCAGAGCCGCGCCATCGCCATCGACCGTACTGACGGCACCCACCCCATCGCCCAGGAGTTAGGGAACCTGAATCATGCTGGCTTGCTCTACGATAACATCATCTACGACAAGGCCCCAGTCATGATGCGCATGCTTGAAGAGGTGATGGGAGCCCCGGAGATGCAGACAGGTCTGCAGAATTATCTTCGCGACAACCTCTTTGGCAATGCCTCGTGGGACGATCTCGTGGCAGCCCTCGCCAAGGCGGCCCCCGAGGCCAATGTCCGCCAGTTCAGCGAGGTGTGGGTGAAGCAGAAAGGCATGCCTACCATCCATACGGCCTACAAAGACGGAAACATTGTCATCACCCAGAGCGACCCCTACCATAAGGGCAACGTCTGGCCACAGAAATTCCAGCTGCGCCTCATCTACGAGCTTGGCACCAGTCGCACCGTTACCGTCGACATGAAGGAGGCCGTCCATACCATCAAGGTGGGAGGCAAACCTAATTATATCATCCCCAACTTCGACGGCAAGGGCTATGGACACTTCACCCTCGACGACGAGTATTCAGTCATCCTGCCCAAGCGACTTATCACCACACGCAACGACCTGAACCGTTACGCCCTGTTGCTCACCATCCACGACAATTACCTTCTGGGGCGCATCCCACCCTCACACTTCGGAGAGCTTTACCGCTGCATGATGAAGGAACACAATCCACTCATCATGTCGTCGGCTGTCGACCATATGTTCAAGATTGCCTTCGACCTCGCACCAGAACAGCGCAAGACGCTCGAACTCTGCATGATGGACCTCTTGGGCGAGAATCGCACGAAGGAATGTCGCCAGTTTATCATCCGCAAATTGGGATCGAATGCCACTTCGCCAGAGCTGCTCGATAAGATCTACACCATCTGGCAGCAGCATAACGACCCGTTGCTCAACGAACAGGACTACATGAACATTGCTTATCGTCTGGCCATCGTGCGAGGCGACACCTACCACCCTGTGCTGGCTGCCCAGCGCAAACGCCTGAAGACTACAGACGAGCAACGGGAGTTCGACTATATCAGCCGTGCCTGTACCCCAGATCCGGCTTCACGAACCAAACTGTTCAACGAGATGCTCCACCCCCAGAACCGCGAACAGGAACCTTGGGCCCTGAAGGCGCTCCAACTGCTCAACTCGGATGTCTTCGAGCCTGTCAGCAATACCTTCATCGAACCCGCCCTGAAATCGTTGCAGTTCATCCAGCAGACCAGCGACATCTTCTTCCCCACCAGTTGGCTGCAGGCAATATTGGGTTCGCATAAGAGCACGGAGGCCCGTCTGATCGTAGAGAAATTCATCAGTTCCAATCCTGACTATCCAGAGCATCTGCGCAACAAGATCTTCGAGGCCGCCTGGGTCATGATGAAACAGCAGCCCTATGTCACGAAGGCCCAGCCCGTCGTTGTGCAGAAGAAGAATCTTCCCACCGCTAAGCCTGCCAAGAAGGCTGCAGCCAAGAAAGCCCCAGCGAAGAAAAAGTGATAAACACCTATTTAATATATATACTGCAATATGAAGAAATTTATATTGATGGCTGGTCTCATGTTGATGACCAGCTCTCTCAAGGCGAATGCTGAAGTCGATCCCAATTTCTACGTCTACCTCTGTTTCGGGCAATCGAACATGGAGGGCAATGCCATACCAGAGGCGATGGACAAGAAAGATGTAGACGAACGCTTCAAGATGTTAGCTTGTGTCGATTTCACTAATCCAGCCCGCAAAAAGGGAGAATGGTATACCGCCTACCCCCCTATCGTAAGACCAGGAACAGGGTTAGGCATGGCCGACTATTTTGGTCGTACAATGGTAGCCAATCTGCCTGAGGACGTGAAGGTTGGCGTGGTCGATGTGGCTATCGGCGGAACAAAAATCGAAGGATTCATGCAGGAAGAAGTCGGGAAATATATCGCCTCGATGAAGGCCGATGAGCAATGGCTGAAGATTTATTTTGCAGCCTACGACAACGACCCCTACCAGTGTCTGGTGGATATGGCTAAGATTGCCCAACAGTCTGGCGTTATCAAAGGAATCCTTCTCCACCAAGGCGAAAGCAACAACACCCAAAAAGACTGGCCAAACAAAGTCAAGCTCATTTACGACCGTCTGATTGCCGACTTGGGACTCAATGCCGAAGACACGCCTCTCTTTGTAGGAGAGATGGTCAGTCAGGCGGCTGGTGGAGCCTGCTGGGGACACAATGCCGTCATTGCCAAAGTGCCCAGCGTCATTCCGAACTCCTTTGTGATATCCTCAGCCAACTGTGCACAGAAAGGTGACGGACTGCATTTCACCGCTCAGGGTTATCGCATCATGGGACAGCGTTACGCCCAGGCAGCGCTAAAGGTGTTAGGTATCGAAGCAGAGATCCAAGAACCCGAACAGCCTAAGTCCGACCTTGAGGCAGACCAGCGCTTTACCAGTCTGGAAGAAATCGGGACCACGCCCTTCGCCATCATCAACGAAAAGGAAGCGATGGCCATATTCGGCTCAGACAACCAGAACCTGAAATATGACATCCTCGCCAACGCATTTGTCAGTTCAAACTCGGGCTACCTCTTCAGGTTGGAAGACAGCACCGTTGAGGGATGTTATCTGCTTCGCCTCATCAAGCCTGATGGCGACGAATACAGTATCTGGGGTTCTCCAGGATATCTGAATGCACAGCCGTTGGAGACTGGGTGGTGCTGTTTTATCCTCGGGTTGTCAGAAAACAATGGTCAGGACATGAAGAACGGTGCTGTTTGGGCCATCGAGTATGTTGATGGTCAAGGTTTCTCGCTGAAGAACATTGGCACAGGCAAATATCTGAAGGACGCTGGGAATGCGAACCACGACGAACCTACCTATTTCTCTTTCTGCACGCTGAAGGAGACAACAGCTATCAAGGCCATCCAGCAGTCAGACCACAGAAAGAACCATGCGGTCTACGACCTGAATGGCCGCCGTGTCAACGAAAAAGCCCTCCGTCCTGGCATCTATATCAAGGACAACAAGAAGGTGATCGTTCGCTAAGACCCAAAAAGAAATCAGAAAAAGGCAAGGTGACTTGCCTTTTTTTGTGGGATCGCCCAACTGTTAATGACCGTTATATCTGCCAGCGCCTCCTTAAAGAATCTTAAATACACCCTATTCCCATGCAAGTTTTTGCCCTTTTTGAGATTCTAAAGATAGAAAGGTTTCATTTTAAACAAACGATTATGAAAAAGAGCATTTACTTTTGCCTGAGCACCTTGGTCCTGACGATAGCAAGCCTCAGCAGTTGCAGTAGCGATGACGTAAACATCTCGTCGCCAACAGCACTTTATGCCATCATTAAACCAGAGGGGGCTCAACTGATAGACATCATCCCCAGCGACTACGTGATGACGCTCGACAACATCATTGCCGTCAACCCAGAAACGGGAGAGTTCAAGATGAAGAATACAGAACGCATCGACTCAAAGGCCTATCCTATTCCTACGCAATACGTTATCCAGTTCTATTCTGAACATGAGTTCCTTTTTGAGGCCAAACTCAACAGTACCATCTCCAGTTACCTTCCCACTGGTCTGACGTTCTGCCATTTCTTAACAGACAAGAACGGTCTGGCAAGATACGACCTTAGTGTAACGAACTTCATTGGTCAAGACGGCAAGATTGAAGGAGAGCTCACCACTCAACAGGAGCAAGGCATGCAGCGCATGTATCAGATACTGCAAAAGGCTGGCAAGACCAGCAATCACATCAGCTACGACTTTAAGTATTAGTTGCCCCGCATTTGATCACTCAGGGAATTCATATACCAGATACTGCGTGTTGGGCTCAGTGGGATAATTGGTGAGTCGTCCTGAGCGTGAGATAAACGACAGGATGCCGTTATAGACGCCATTGCCAAATGTGTATTGGCCACTATAGATATTGATATAGTGGATACGACGGGCATCATAGTTCAGCAGTCGTTCGATGTCGATGACAGGCATGCCGTCAATCAGTACCATGGCTGGCCATGAACTGATGTAGGAGCCTTGCTCTTTACGAACCACCAGTTGTGGTACACCATTGATCTTCCTATTGCTGACACAGTTCACATATTCAAGTAGCACCTCCCTGATCGTGAAGAACTGACGGTACTCGTCAAGATTATACGTCAGATCAGGACGGGTGCCAAACACCGTTTCATCGTAATCCATTGGTACACCGTCTACTGCCGTGTCGTCTGACAAATCACCCAGTATCAGTTCACGCTTGGCAGGTGCGATAGCCATCTGATGTCTCTGCATGTCGAGAGAGCGGGCCTCCACCTCGCTACGATTATAATGAAACACGAGATGCGGGAGTTCCTTTGGGAGCAAAGTAGCAAACGGACTGATCATCTCGATGGGCAGACTGGTGCCTGTTGGCGACATGGCAGAGAGCACCAACGGTTGTTTGCCATGAATGCCGAAGGTGTAGAAGACTGCCGTAGAGTCGTTGGTCATCTTCCCCTCAAAATAATGTATCTGCTTACCAACGATCGCTAAGGACGGGCGGATCTCGCTGCCTCTAAAGGTCTGGTTCCCATAGACGTTCTTAACACGGGCTTTGATGATATGGCCCTCCGTCTCACGAACATCGATTGATTTGGTGGAGGGAGGAAGTTGGAAGGTGGAGGGAGAATAGCTGAGCGAGTCTATATGGGTGATCGCTACCCATTCGATATCGTCGTCCTCACTCTTGTGAAGGGGATTGACGACAGCGACAAGACGCTGAAACGCTGTGGTGTCGTGACGCGTGTAGGCAGACAAGACATAATACCCGCTTTGGAGGGTAGAGGGCAGTTCGATAGTGCCTATGCCAACTCCACCTTTAATACTTACCACCGTGCCTGCCGCCAAGCCATACCTATCACACAGTTCGGCGTAGGCAATGATGGCATCGTCGGCAGTCAATCTGACTGTCATCGGCTCACCAGCCAGATACCACGTACGGTCTGTCTCGATATTCACGGCTGTGGCGCTCAGCGAAAGCACCAACGCAACTATTAGTGACAAAATTCTGTTGTTCATCTTCAATCCTTCCATTCCTTAATAACTAACATTCTCCTCGAGTGACCAGAATTCAGGTTCCTCGATATAGGCTCCTTTATACCTGACATCGAGTTGCTTTTCGGTAGCCCATGCCGTTTTCAGCGTGCCATACGATATCCTGTTATCATCCCATTCGCACAGGTAGTAGCCTCTGTCAACCATTCTCGCACAAATCTCCTCGTCGCAGTTGTTGATCCATTTACGGGCATCTTCTGGTTGATATTGGTCGATAGAGTAATCCTTGGCATCGAGGAAGAATCGGTATTCACTCACGTTCAACGAACATCCGACATATCCGATTACATGCTTGTTTGACGTACGACAATGGATATTGGTAGGTAGGGCCGAGGGCTGCGGTGTGAACAGACCGCCCATCTCAGAACTTGCCTGACGACGGGCCAGCTCATACTCGTACTCTGCTTTCGAGACGGCACGCTGGTGTATCAATCCGCTATATCTGTAATATACACGTTCGTTGCTACGGCTAAGGTCGTATATCTTGAGTCTTTGGATGTGCTGACCTCCGTAACTGGTGCTGGAGCCAACCATGATCGTTGAGCCTTGGGCGTCCTTCCATCCAACCTCAGGAAACAGGTTGTTCTGGAACATTCGTGTCATGGTCTCCTTGTCAAAATACATATGGGTAGAATAGTCGGCATGCACTTCCCACGTCTCGTCGTATGTCCACGAATAATAGTTCGGCTTATCGGGATTGAAAGGAGCTTCAGGGGTGACGAGCACGTCGATATCACTCTCTGGCGTGTTCTGAACGCCTACGACTTCTTCTATCTTCTCAGTACGAAGCGGTTTCTGGGGGTCAGACTCATATACCTCGCCATCAATCTCGATATGCAGGTAATATTCCACGTCAGGATTGAGGGCTTCGATCCAACAGGTATAGCAGTCTGTGGAGGGCTGCGCCATATATTCAGAGCCGTCACTACCACATACTTTAACTGTGGCTCCCCAAACCATTTGAGGTGTATATGAGGAATTCAGCGCCTGTGCCCGGGACAAGATGAAATTATTCCATCTGCCAGAACATATCGAGCCCTCGACAACGAGCAGGTCGGAATCCTCTTCAGGGATGTCTGCTTCATATTCTTCGATACAGCCAGACAATGATAAAAGTAAAAAGGTAAAAAGGTAAAAAGGTAAAACTCTCATCAGTTGAATCGTATGTTAAGTGAAACGTATGGAATGGCCGTGCCAAACACAGATAACTTGTAGCCTTTAATCCTCTCCCCCTCAGTGACATAATAGATGGAATAGGCATTCTTGCGGGCCAGGGCATTATACACACCTATCGAGAACGAGGTGTGGAGAAAGGAGGTCAGTTTATGGGTCGGCTCTATATTAAACGCCAGATCCAGACGCATATAGTCAGGGATCCGGTAGGTGTTGCGGTCAGTATAGTAAGGCATGTATTTCTGATTATGCGAGTCGTAGTATTTGCCGGCAGGCACTGTCGTCGGACGGCCTGAGGCATAGTTAAAGTTGCTCGAGAAACTATAGCGCTCAGTAAACTTGTAGTTGAGCACAGCCTTCACCTCGTGCGGTCTGTCGTATTCTGCAGGATACCACTCGCCGTTATTCAGGGGCACTGCTACCCGTTTGTCGTCCTGACGGAGTCTGGAGCGCGAGAAGGTGTAATTGATCCATCCATTCAGTTTCCCCAAGGGTTTCTTCACCTGAAGTTCGATGCCATAGGCCTGTCCTTTGGTCGAGATCACATCCGTCTCAAGGTGGTGGTTCATCAGCAGGACTGCCGAACTGCGATAATTGAGATAATCGCTGATATGCTTGTAGTAGACCTCTGCCGAGAATTCGTATTTCTTGCCGGCTGTCTCATGGTAGATACCTGCTGCCGCCTGCCAACCTTTCTGGGGTTTGATATTCGGATCGGAAAGCTTCCAGATATCAGTAGGCGACATGATCGATGTGTTCGACACCTTATGGATATACTGGTGCATCGTGTTGAAACCTGCTTTCAGAGAAAGGTTTTCCTGTAGGGCATAACGGGCAGACAAGCGCAACTCTGGTGCCTGATAGGTCTTGATGATGCCTGTCTCGTGACGAGTCTCCAACAGTGTTTCCTCTGATGGAAGATCGTCTTCATAATACAGATTCACATCTCGCGGACCAAGGGCATTGAACATGGAATAACGCAGGCCGGCAGAGACAGACAACTTTTCCGTAAGTGAGCGTTCGTAGTCGATATATACAGCACTCTCCAGTGCCTTTTCTCTTTGCAGTTGATCCGTCGCGATGCACGATTTCTCACCCACAGGTTCATACTTGCCAGCCTGCACATTGTAGTGCTGTACGGAGAGACCATAAGAGAGCACCTGCTTTTCCGTCAGGCGCTGGCGGACATGTAGTTTCCCCCACAACTGGTCGATGCCGAAACTTAGTCGGGCTGCCATCGAGGGCGTGTTCCTGTCCTCATTGAAGTAGTCGTAGTGGTCATATCCGGCTGAGAACGTAGCCGTCACTTTTTCATTCAGGATAGAGCGCCACTCGGCAGAGATGTTACGGTTCTGGTAGCCATACTGATCCTTTGAACTGAACGAGAACTTGTCATTACTCCAATATCCATACAACTTGAGGCGATGCATACTGTTGAGCCTCCACGTCAGTACGCCACCAAAATCATAGAAGTTGGCAGTACCGTTCTTATAGCCGCTGTCCTCGGGTAACTGCTTGAGAATCCAGTCGCTATACGTAGTACGGCCATTCAGCAGCAATGACACATGGTCCTTGACAATCGGTATCTCTATATTCGCCTTACTTGTCAATGCACCTATACTTGCCGAGCCTGTCAGCTTCCGCATGTTAGCCTCCTTCGAGGTCACTTTCAGCACACTGCTGATTCTGCCGCCATATTCTACGGGAATACTCGACTTGAACAGTTCCACATCCTCCACCGCATCAGAATTGAACGACGTGAACAGGCCGAACAGGTGTGACGGATTATACACCGTACCGCCATTGAAGAGTATCAGGTTCTGATCTGTTGAACCTCCTCGTACATTATAGCCGCTTGAGGCCTCTCCGACAGTGGTGACACCAGGCAACGTGAGTACGATCTTCATGATATCCGCCTCGCCAAAAGCTGACGGGATGTTCTTCAGTATCTGGGGCTTGAATTTCTCGGAACCCATCACCAGGTTATTCACCGCCGACTGGCGACCTCCGACAACGACAATCTCGGCCAGTTCCTGATCATCGGCGACACTGGCCCTTGCCTTCTTCACGCCTGGCACGATATAGACCTTTGTCTTAGATGGGGCAACAGCCGTTGAAACAGAATCATTATCGAGGACAGGGATGCCGGCAATGAGGAGCCCGTCGAACCCACCCCCAGCCCCTCCCGAGGGGAGGGGGAATTGATTACCTTGCTGGCTGGTATCTGATGCAGAAGTATCTAAACTCCCCTCCCCTCGGGAGGGGTTGGGGGTGGGTTTGCCAGCGAGACTTCCCACAACCGCCACAAGGCTCCTGTCACGCTCACTCTTTGAGAAAGAAAGACGATTGCTCCTAGCAAACTGCTTGATCTGCTTCTTCTGTTCAGGAAAGAGTTTTGCCACATCCGATGCACGCTTCACATGATGCATCGCCCCGTCAGGAGTCATGAGCGTATAATGCTCATTGGTACTGAGGATCTTGAGAGACTTCCTCCCTCCAAAATTGTTTTCACCACTGGTCTCCTTCCACACACTATGATACAAACGGATGCCATTGGCGCTGCCATCACACAGCAGCGCAGCATATCTCGTGCTGTCCTCTGGATCGTGCACATATCTGTGGGCGTCCATCTCAAACCAGTCGATGTGCTCTTGCTCAGGCAAACAAAAGACACTCCCCACAGGAGAGAGGACGACAACCCTCTGCTCTAATTGGTCAAAACGGAGTTGCACATGGTCATATACCACGCCATCATAGCTGACACGACCTTCATACATGTTTGTATGGCCTTTATAGTATGGGATGTCATACCACAACGACAACTGGTACTGCGGCTCAACGGCTCCCACATACAGACGAGCAAAATCAGAAGCTGAGGAGAAATACTCCTGAGCCCCAACGTCCTGCACGACTGCCATCATACAGGCTAATACCAACAAAACCTTTTTCACGTCTTAATAACTCTTGTTTTCTTAAAACCTTTTTCGCATTCTTTGGTTTGGTTGCAAAGTTACTCCTTTTTAATCTATAAATACCAAAAGTGAGAAAAACTTGTATGAGAAATGAATTATTTAACAAACTTTCACCGAATTGGATTGCTAAGCCGCCCTTCATCTTCTCTCTTTTCAAAGGCCGCTGCCTGAATCACTCAGACAGCGGCCGTATCCCATCGGCCTGCTTTTAAATCACTAACCCATCAAGACAATCTTTTTACCTATTGGCCGACAGGCTGGTTCCTGAACGAAAATGGGGATTTCAAGAGTGTTAGGAACCAGTGAGAGAGAATCTATAGAAATCGGATTAGGCTATTGTTACTCTACGACCTCGATTTCCTTGACCACCACGTCGTAGTACTCATAGCCTCCCAACATGGTGCATATGCCATCACCGTTCTTGTCGATTTCCATGCACTGATAGACATCGCCAGTGAACTTCACCTTCAGTCCCTCCTGCCTGAATGCCTCAGGAAGATTGTACATAAAGTAGCGGATGCCGCCATCAATCAAAACCACGCCTTCAGGGACGGGCAATGACGCATCTAAAACCCAGAAGCCTTCATCACCATAGAAACGGACATGACCCGTCTCTGTGACTTCCCTGATAAAGTTGGCAGCATCTGGCAATCGTGTCTCACCCTCATTTGCAGGATCAGCCAGTGCTTCGTTTTGCTGTTTTTGGACAACAACATCGTCGTCACTACTACAAGCCGTCATACCAGTCATCAGCAGCATGGCAACCACCATAAATAGCAATTCCTTTTTCATAACCTTCAATTTCTTATTGATTAAACATGAATATTTGTAAGATCTCTACACTGATATAACACACAAAGCCTCCAAAGGTTGCACGATTTTTCAGACTTTAACATAACTTTAACATTTCAAGGACTGAGGAAGTCTAAAAGTCACGTATCAGCCAACATGCCTACACAAAATCAGCCAAAATGCCGACAAACAAAGGGTTTTGTGCGTATTCGAGCCTACATAAAGCCTACACTAAGCCTACACTGAGCCTACACAAAAACGGGCAAAATCGGGCAAAGGTGTGGCGGCCACGTCGTAGAAATGTCGTAGATACTTTAAGGATGATGGCGATTTTGCAGTAAGTAAAGTCCCATGAAGAAGCCCTGGGAGAATCTGAAACCTTAGGGGTGCATGAAAAATTCTCTCGAGAATTTTGGGGTTTACTGCCTGTAAACTCCGACTTTACCCCAACCTTTCTCTAAAATTCTCGAGAGAATTTCACACTCTCCCCCATCCTTTCCATCTGACACAATACAGTTTTCTAGGACTTTACTTAGCCCAAACCGTGACGCAGAAGTCACACTAAAACTCAATTTGGCCTATTTCTGTGTAGGCTCAGTGTAGGCTTAGTGTAGGCTTTATGTAGGCTGTAAAAATTGCAATCAATTGTAACTCAGGCAATAAACTCGATTTTGTGTAGGCATTTAGGCCGAATTAAATCTTTGAAGCATTTCAATCTGACAATAAGCAAATGTCGCTTTTGTAAAGGAAACAGAAAACTTTTGCCATCATAACATTATTTAACCCTTTTCCATGCAAGATTTCTTCCTTTTCGGAATTATATATAGAGAAAAGGTGTAACTTTGCAAAAAATTAAAAGAGTATGAAAAAGAACATGATCCTATGGATGAGTGCCTTAGTCCTGACGATAGCAGGACTTAGCAGTTGTAGTAGTGATGATGATTTCAGTTCCAATGACCTGATAGGAGCATGGGAAATAGTAAGAGCCACTTATGGAATGGGGGGAGCACAGGAGTTTCTACCTGGCGAGGTGGTCATCATATTCGACGGTAAACAGTTGATCGTTCAGAATAACAATGGGGCTCATTTTCTGAAAAGCGGCAAATATCCATATACGACCATTACAGAACAGAGTCGTATCATGACTTATGAGTGGGTTGACGTCGTGAATCAGGTGATCGTCATCCATTTATCTGACGAGGAAGGTGGTAATTGGGAGAATAAATACACCTATAGGTTTTATGATGGGATGTTAGTTCTTGACGGAGGTATTGCCACTGATGGCCCAGGCTATTTCTTCAGGAAATATAGTCCCACGTCTGTCCCTTATGCTGAGGCGGGAAAAACAAATAACTATTTCAGTTTCCTGAAGAAGTAGCCTAGGCCATCATAGGCGATGCCATAATCAAGCACTAGCATACTTTCATTGAAATAATAGGTACACGACTGTTGCCCCAGAATGTTGATCTTAGTCTCTGGACCACTTGGATAATCTTTCGTTTCGACCACCTCGTATGAATAGGTGCCTGAGGGCAGGAAATAGAGATGATGATTTTCCACCTTCATCGTATGGTCAGCGTAGAAGTGTACTACAATATTCCCAGCGTCGACATAATGTATGCCTTCCCAACCACTACTAAACTGCACCATGTTCCAGGTTCCCTCGAGAGTGGTGGGGCAATCCTCGTACAGAAGGGATGACACATCGGGGTCGACATCGTTCAGATTGGAAATACGGCGATAATAGTAAGTCGATTGATAGAAACATCCATAATAACGGGTTACCAGTATATCTCCATCTATAGACAAGCTGTAACTATCTGTTGAGATATCATCAAAGCTAGGTGACTCACCACAACGATAATCGAAAACGCCATTACTCCCTTCCTCTGCTCTCAGCAAATATCGCATTTGGCTCGTTTGTTGTCCATTTGTATATAATATCATGGTTCCGTCTGCCCTGTACTCTACTACTTCTATATCAGTCAGTGGCTCTTGCTCATCAAAATGGAAAGCACCCACCAACTGCCAGTAGCCCACTACCGATTCCTCCGTAGGAGAAGGGCTCTCGTTATTAATGCCCCCAGTCTCTGTTTGGGGAAGGTTGTCATCGTCGCTATTGCAACTGCTCAGCCCTGCCATCGTCAGCACCAAGGCGGGAAGCCATAAGTAAACGTTCTTTTTCATATTCTATGTTTATAAGTTGTTCAATATCTATAATATTTGTAAGATCTCTACACTGATATAATAGACAAAGACCCCAAAGGTTGCACGTTTTTTTGGACTTTAACACAACTTTAACATTTCAAGGGCTTCTGTTCTTCTTACTTATTCGTACCTTTGCAGGCAAATTCGGAAACAAATAATAAATAAGGTATGATACGCTTCTTTCAGACCCCACAGAAATCGGTGATTGCCACGGAGGTAGATCACGCACTGAGTGAACAGGAAATCAAGGAATTAAACTGGTTGTACGGCGAGGCTGAACTGCTAGACGCAGAGCAGCTGGAGGGCTGGTTTGTCGGTCCGCGCCGTGAGATGATCACCCCATGGTCGACCAATGCCGTAGAGATTACGCAGAACATGGGCCTCAAGGGCATCAGCCGTATCGAGGAATACTGGGCTGTAGCCAACAAGGACGCTGAACACGACGAGATGTTGCAGCGCATGTACAACGGTCTGAATCAAGACATCTTCACGATCAACATCAAGCCCGAACCCATCAAGTATGTGGACAACCTGGAGGAATACAACGAACAGGAGGGTCTGGCCCTGAGCCCTGAGGAGATTGAATACCTCCACGGCCTGGAGAAGCAGAACGGTCGTCCGCTGACAGACTCTGAGATCTTCGGCTTCGCACAGATCAACTCAGAGCACTGCCGTCATAAGATCTTCGGTGGTACGTTCATCATCGACGGTCAGGAGATGGAGAGCTCGCTCTTCGCCATGATCAAGAAGACCACACAGGAGAACCCCAACAAGATACTCTCAGCCTATAAGGATAATGTGGCCTTTGCACAGGGTCCTGTGGTTGAGCAGTTTGCTCCTAAAGACCAGAGCACAAGCGACTGGTTCCAGGTGAAGGACATCGAGAGTGTGATCTCGCTGAAGGCTGAGACGCACAATTTCCCCACCACGGTGGAGCCCTTCAACGGTGCTTCTACAGGTACGGGTGGAGAGATCCGCGACCGTATGGGTGGTGGTGTAGGAAGCTGGCCCATCGCAGGTACGGCTGTCTATATGACGGCCTATCCGAGACTGAAGGAAGACCCCACCCCTAACCCCTCCCCTTCAGGGGCGGGGAAATCCCTAAGGGACTGGGAGGATATATTGCCTGTTCGAGATTGGCTATATCAGACTCCAGAGCAGATCCTGATCAAGGCATCAAATGGTGCATCAGATTTCGGTAACAAGTTCGGCCAGCCGCTGATCTGCGGATCGTTGCTGACCTTTGAGCATCAGGAGCCTAACGATACCAAGTATGCTTACGACAAGGTGATCATGCTGGCCGGTGGCGTAGGTTACGGCACCAAGCGCGACTGCCTGAAGAAGGAGCCCCAGAAGGGCAACAAGGTGGTGGTCGTCGGTGGTGATAACTATCGCATCGGACTGGGTGGTGGCAGTGTGTCATCCGTTGATACAGGCCGCTATTCGAACGGCATCGAGCTGAATGCCGTGCAGCGTGCCAACCCAGAGATGCAGAAGCGCGCCTACAACCTGGTGCGTGCCCTCTGCGAGGAGGATGTGAACCCTGTGGTGTCTATACACGACCACGGATCGGCTGGTCACCTGAACTGCCTGTCGGAGCTCGTCGAGGAGTGTGGCGGTGAGATCGACATGACCAAGCTGCCCATCGGCGACAAGACGCTTTCGAGCAAGGAGATCATCGCTAACGAGAGTCAGGAGCGCATGGGTCTGCTCATCGACGAGAAGCATATCGAGCATGTCCGCAAGATTGCAGAGCGTGAGCGTGCGCCGCTGTATGTGGTTGGTGAGACGACGGGCGATGCCCACTTCTCATTCAAGCAGGGCGACGGCGTGAAACCCTTTGACCTCGACGTGGCCCAGATGTTCGGACACTCGCCGAAGACCATCATGAAGGACAACACCGTGGAGCGTCATTATGAGGATGTGACCTACAGTCAGGATAAGATTGAGGAATACCTTGAGCGCGTGCTCCAGCTGGAGGCTGTGGCTTGTAAGGACTGGCTGACGAACAAGGTGGACCGCTCTGTGACTGGCAAGATCGCCCGTCAGCAGTGTCAGGGTGAGATTCAGTTGCCGTTGAGCGACTGTGGTGTCGTAGCCCTCGACTATCGTGGTGAGAAGGGTATCGCCACCGCTTTGGGTCACGCACCTCAGGCAGGTCTGGCCAATCCCGCAGCAGGCTCTGTGCTCTCTGTGGCCGAGGCACTTACGAACCTTGTCTGGGCGCCGATGGCCGACGGCATGGACTCCATCTCACTCTCAGCAAACTGGATGTGGCCCTGCCGCTCGCAGGAGGGTGAGGATGCCCGTCTCTACGAAGGCGTGAAGGCGCTGAGCGACTTCTGCTGCGACCTGCATATTAACGTGCCGACGGGTAAAGACTCGCTGTCGTTGAGCCAACAGTATCCCAACGGCGAGAAGATCATCTCTCCAGGAACGGTCATCGTATCGGCTGGCGGTGAGGTATCAGATATTAAAAAGGTGGTGAGCCCCGTCGTCGTCAACGACAAGAACGCCTCTCTCTATCATATCGACTTCTCGTTCGACGAGCAGCATCTGGGTGGTTCTGCCTTCGCCCAAAGTTTAGGCAAGGTGGGCGACGATGTGCCGACGGTGAAGAATCCGGAGTACTTCTGCGATGCCTTCAACGCCATTCAGGAGTTGATCAAGAAGGGTTGGATTATGGCTGGTCATGATATCTCAGCCGGTGGTCTGATTACGACGCTGTTGGAGATGTGCTTCGCCAACACCAAGGGCGGACTGCATATCAACCTTCATGACATCTGCCAGGATGGCGACATCGTGAAAGCCCTCTTCGCTGAGAATCCCGGTGTGGTGATCGAGGTCAGCGACGAGCACAAGCAGGACTTCAAGGACTTCATGGAGGAGATGGGCGTAGGCTTCGCCAAGATCGGCTATCCTGTGGAGGACAGCCGCACCATCGTAGTGAAGGCTGGCGATACAGAGAATACTTTTGATATCGACGCCCTGCGTGATGTCTGGTATAAGACCTCTTATCTGCTCGACCGCAAGCAGAGTTTCAATGGCAAGGCCAAGGAGCGCTATGAGAACTATAAGAATCAGCCGTTGGAAATGAAGTTCCCCAAGGGCTTCACGGGCAAACTGGCACAATATGGCCTCAACCCAGACCGTCGTGAGGCTTCTGGCGTGAAGGCTGCCATCATCCGTGAGAAGGGTACGAACGGCGAGCGTGAGATGGCTTATATGCTCTATCTCGCCGGCTTCGACGTGAAGGATGTGATGATGACCGACCTCATCAGCGGTCGTGAGACACTGGAAGAGGTGAACCTCATCGTCTTCTGCGGTGGCTTCTCTAACTCCGACGTGCTCGGCTCTGCCAAGGGATGGGCTGGTGCCTTCCTCTTCAACCCGAAGGCTAAGGAGGCTCTGGATAAGTTCTATGCCCGTGAGGACACCCTCTCGCTGGGTATCTGTAACGGTTGCCAGCTGATGGTGGAATTAGGACTGACGGGTGCCAAGGGAGCTAAGATGCTGCACAACGACAGCCACAAGTTCGAGAGTGCGTTCATCTCTCTGAATATCCCACAGAACAACAGTGTGATGTTCGGTTCGCTGAGTGGCTCGAAGCTCGGTCTTTGGGTGGCCCATGGCGAGGGCAAGTTCCATCTGCCTGAGACTGAGAACAGCTATAACGTGATTGCCAAGTATAATTACGAAGGCTATCCCGCCAACCCCAATGGCTCGGATTATAACGTGGCAGGTATCTGCTCCGCCGATGGTCGCCATCTCTGCATGATGCCACACTTAGAGCGTGCCTTCTTCCCCTGGCAGAACGCCTGGTATCCTGCCGACCGTCGTAACGACGAGATAACGCCTTGGATCGAGGCATTCGTCAATGCCCGCCGTTGGGTTGAGGAAAAGAAGTAACTTAGGAGGGGAAGTTATTGCCCTATATGCAGAATATTTATTTAGAATCATTTAGAACCTTTTTCCGTATCGGTCTTTTCACCCTCGGCGGTGGATATGCCATGATTCCTTTGATAGAGGAAGAGGTGGTGAACAAGAAGCAGTGGGTGTCGAAGGATGAGATGCTCGACCTCATTGCCATCGCCCAGAGTTGTCCGGGGGTGTTTGCCATCAATATCGCCACCTTCATCGGCTATAAATTAAATAAGGTACGCGGAGCCATCGCCACCACCCTCGGCACGGCCCTACCCTCGTTCCTTATCATCCTCGCCATCGCCATCTTCTTCAAGCAGTTCGAGGACAACCGTGTGGTGGCCGCCATCTTCCGAGGCATCCGTCCTGCGGTGGTGGCGCTGATCGCAGTACCGACCTTCCGTCTGGGACAACGGGCCAAGCTGAATTGGTACACCATCTGGATCCCCATCGTCTGCGCCCTCGCTATCTGGGCCCTCGGCGTATCACCCATCTGGATCATCATTGCTGCAGGCATAGGCGGTTATATCTGGGGGATGTTTGTTCAGGGAGACAAGGAGACAAGTAAACAAGGAGTTCAAGACAAATGATTTTCATATATCTATTTATCACGTTCTTCGAGATCGGCCTATTCGGCTTTGGTGGGGGCTATGGCATGCTTTCACTCATCCAGCACGAGACGGTGGAGCACTACCACTGGCTGTCGACGGCTGAGTTTACTGATATCGTTGCCATCTCACAGATGACGCCCGGTCCTATCGGCATCAACAGCGCCACCTATTGTGGCTATACCGCTATCCATAATGCGGGTTACGGTCATCTGATGGCCACCCTCGGCTCTGCCACTGCGACCTTCGCCTTGGTGCTGCCCTCGCTAATCCTGATGATACTCATCAGCAAGATGTTCATGAGGTATATGAACACCCCGCTAGTACAGTCGGTCTTCACAGGTCTGCGCCCCGCCGTCGTCGGACTCCTGGCTGCTGCCACCCTGCTGCTGTGTAACAAGGAGAACTTCTCCACGCCGATGGAGAACCCCTGGCAGTTCTGGATCAGCTGTGCCCTCTTTGCAGCCACCGCCTTCGGTACTGGCTATCTGAAGATCAACCCCATCCGCATGATCTGCTATGCGGGCTTCGCCGGACTGTTGCTGCTCTACTGATACCGGCAGAACTGCTGTCGGGCTTAGACGTTTCCCAAATAGACGTATTTCATCCCCTCCTCTTCCGCGATACGCTTGGCCGACTGTAGCGTCTGGAGAGGTGTGACAGGTGTGTCGGGCATCTTATACTGAGGGAAGAACCGGCTGAAATGCAAGGGGGCTTCCGTGAGGTTGTTGTCTGCGAGCCATCGGCACATCTGTCGGATCATCTGAACATCGTCGTTGACACCTGGGATCACAAGGTTGGTGATCTCTATCCACACGCCGGCATCACGCATGGCGAGGATCGTGTCGAGTACCGGCTGGAGATGGCCCCCGCTCACCCGCTGATAGATATCGTCGCTGAACGATTTCAAGTCGATATTGGCGGCATCGAGATAAGGCAACAAGTCGGCCAGCGGTTCCTGACAGACGTAGCCTGCGGTGACGAGGATGTTCCAGAGGCCTGCCTCATGCGCCAACCGTGCCGTGTCGATCACGTATTCGATGTAGGTAAGCGGCTCGGTATAAGTGTAGGCGATGCCTGGGCAGTGGTACTTCAGACAGAGCGAGACGACCTCCTCGGGAGAGAGGTTATAATGGTCCACCTCCTTGGGCGATGCCTGTGAAATGTCATGGTTCTGACAGTTCAGACAACGGAAATTGCAACCCGTGCAAGCGATAGAGAGACAGGTCGTGCCAGGATGGAAATGATAAAGCGGCTTCTTCTCCACCGGGTCGATGGCCAACGAGCAAGGCTTGGCATAGACCTCGCTCAAAAGCATGCCATCGCGATGGCGCCGACTTCGGCAGATACCAGTCTTGCCCTCAGCGATGTGGCAATGATGCGGACAGAGCAGACACTCCACCCGTCCATCATCCAGCCTCCTATAATATCTGCACGCTATCATCCGTGAAATCTGTGAAATCTGTGGCCGTTAAAACACGATCGCCTCGTAGACGTACAATTCTGCGTCCTTCCAGCCGTCCCAGCCCAGTCCGGCCTTGTCCTGCGAACAGTGCCCCACAAACTCTTCCTTCGTCCAGTTCACCTCGTCGGCCACCTGTGGCAGGAACGTACCACTGCGATAGCCCTTACGGATATAGATGCCGTGACGGTGCAACTCAAACTCGTCGAGGCTCTGGATGCGGCGCATGGGTGTGAGCACAGAGATCTCGATGTCGATATCATCCAGCTCCTCACGGCTGACGGGCGTAAACCTCGGATCCTCAAAGGCAGCGGCACGGGCCATCTCTGCCACGATCTCGTAGAGCGGCGTATCCTCCCCGAAATGCCCGATGCACCCACGAAGCCGACCGTGCTTATGCAACGAAACAAATGCTCCGCATTTTTGGTGGAGGGTGGAGGGTATATCTTTAACCTTCAACCGTTCCTTAATACTCTCATAAGCAATCGTCTTCAGCATCCGCTTCTCTTCGTCGGAGAGCGAAAAAGTCTTTTCCTCGCCACGGAGGATCGCAAACGAATGATAGCCCACCACCCGACTGTGATCCGTATCGCCGATGTCGCCAGAGTTCTGGTACATCAGGTGCTTCACCTCATACTGCCTGTCGAGCATCAGCATCAGCGTGACGATAGCGAACTCGCCACAGGCACTCGTCGCCAGGTTCAGCTTCCCGCTACGGGCATTGGCCTCGATCGTCTCGATAAACCGCTCCACGCTGCCACTCTCGATAGCCTTCCCCGTCCGTGCATCCACCTCACAGGCATCCTCATACGTCGGATAGTGCGAGAAGTCGCTACTGATGATGAACAGGTTCTCGTCCGTGAAATACGGCTTGAGCGCATCAGCCATCCGCTTCAGCTTCTGGAAGTCGTTCGTCGAGATGATGATCGGCACGATGGGCGGCACGTCGCCAAGCCTTCGCTGCAGGAATGGCAACTGCACCTCCAGACAGTGTTCCCTGTCGTGAGCCTCCGGACGATAGAAGAACACGCTATCCGCCATCGTCAGTTTCTCAGCCGTCTCACGGTCCACCCGCACGTTGCCCAACGGCGTGGCATAGTAGTCGGCCTCCGTGTTCACCGACGCCCCGTTAAGCCACTCATGATGACTGGGGCCCAACAGGAAGATGCGCTTATACTGTTTCTTCGGGTCGAGCGTCATATAGGCCGATGCCGCCACATTGCCTGAGTAATAGTAACCCGCATGGGGCACGATGAGCGCCGCCACCTGCTGACTGCCTGAACGCCCCTGATGGAGTGTCAGAAAACTGTCCACCTCCTGACTGAGCCTTTGGGCATTGCCCTCATAGAACCTGTTCGCCTGGGTGGCAGGCCTCACAACGGGTTCCCTTGTCTGTCCGTTACACGAATTCATCATCAGTAAAATTGCTAAAACGATACTTATGACCATAACACCTATTTGCTGCAAAGATACACCTTTTTTATAATATATAGCACGGAAATCACCAAAAAGTTAAGTCGCGATGAAGAAAAAGGTGCCTGCAAACCTCAAGAAAGGTTAGCCCAAAGTCCAGGAAAGGTCAGGGTAAACCTGGAGAAAGGTGGCACTAAACCCCAAAATTCTCTCGAGAATTTGAGGGTTTGGGCTAAGGAAAGTCCCAGTTTGGGCTAAGGAAACTCGGAGTTTACTGCCTTGAAACTCTCAGGCCTCAATAATGGCTCGCTATTTGTACAGAATGATCGAATTTAGGGAATACCTAACATGAATTACCGGAAATGCCTTTGTACAAAGGGTTTGAGGCGTGTTAGGTGTGGGCCAGACACCTAACATATACCTCACAAACAGGTAACATGAACCCTCACATTCGGCCGATGGGAGGGATATGTTACCTGTTTGTTACCTATTTGTTACCTCTTATGTTACTTGTCAAAAATTGAAAAACCCTTTATTTAAAGGCATTTCAGAGGATTTATGTTAGGTATTAGGCTTAATTATTCACCATTTGTTTGGTTTCTTGCCCAATAATTTGTATCTTTGCCCCAGATTATGAAGAAGGAGCTCATCAGAATCATCATACTCATCCTGGTATCGGTGGCTGGCGGCAGTGCTAAGGCACAGCCGCTCACCGAGCAGGAGGCGAAGGCTCGGGCCCTGCGCTATCTCGTTGCCCACGAGAAGGCTTTTGCACGAGGTGTTAAGCCCTCGGCAGACCTCTCGCTGACGACAGCCAGGGTGGAGGGCGAGCGTATCTTTGCGTTCAACTGCGAGGGTGGTGGCTATGTGATCGCTTCTGCCGACAGCAGGGCGCTGCCCGTGTTGGGCTACAGCGACACGGGCACCATCGACTGGGAACGGATGCCAGAGAACATGCGCGTCTGGCTCCGACAATACGACGAAGCCATCGCCACGTTGGGCAACCGTTCTGACTTTGAAGACGGTGATTGCGTGACAAGCTGGACCAATACCCGTACGCCTCATGCTGCCATCGAGCCGTTGATCCGAACGAACTGGTATCAGATCGTACCTTATTATAATAACAGTCCACTCTACGAAGGTCCTGACACCACCCAGACGGGCAAACGATGTCTGACAGGCTGTGTGGCCACGTCGATGGCCCAGGTGATGGACTACTACCAATGGCCGAAGTCGGTGGCTGAGGGGTTGCCAGGCTATGACATCGTGACGGAACTCGAGGAGGGGAAGCAGCACGTGTGGCACGTCGACTCCCTTCCACCCGTGACCTTTGATTGGGCAGACATGCTCGACTGCTATCTGGAGCCCAGAGACGGGAGTCTGAAGCCCAAAGAGATCCTCGGTACGGAGGCCCAGCAGCAGGCCGTCGCCACGTTGATGCGCTATTGTGGCCAGTCGGTGAAGATGATATACGGCGTCGATGCCTCAGCGGCTCCTACATTCAATCAATATGAGGCACTCAAGAGATACTTCGGCTACAACGCTGCCACACTCCTCAGTTTCCGACTGTTTTATGGCATCGACGAATGGGAGGATATCATCTACGGTGAGCTGGCCGCCAGCAGGCCAGTGCTCTACTATGGCTACTCGGAGGGGGAGGGCCACTCGTTCATCTGCGATGGCTACGACGGCGACGGACTGTTCCATATCAACTGGGGATGGGGCGGCAAGGACGACGGATTCTTCTCGCTCTCGGTGCTCAACCCCTATAACAACACCAGTGCCGGAGCTGCCTCAAGCGGCATTGGATTCAGCATCAACCAGGGGGCGATCATCTATCTGGATCCGATGATGGAGCCACTGCCCTGTCCTGAGGAAGGCAAGCCTGAGCTCATTCAGTATGCGCCCATGACGCTGGAGGATGACCATACGGTGAGGTTTCAGTTTGCCTATCGCAAGGAGGACGCAGGGACGGTGACCGTGGACCATGCCCTCGGCACATGCGATGACAAAGGACTGCTGGAGCCTCGGTTCATTGGCGACCCCAACGACAGCATCGTCTACGACGGTAACTATATGCTGGTGGAGATCGACTCTACGGCCTTCGAGCCAGGCGACTCGCTCAGGCTCTATCCGATGCTCCGCTTCCGTCATGCAGACAACCCAGAGTGGGTGATCATTCCCCCCGACGACTACTGCGTCGATGCTGGCCGCGCTGACGATGGCACGTTCTTCATCCATCCTGTGAGCAATAGTGGTATCTATCTGGAGTGTATGGGTGGGGCCATCACGAAGGGAACGGGAGCGAAAGGCAAGCGCAGCGACGTGACCGTCACCATCAGAAACCACGACGAAAAAGACTTCGTCGGAGAACTCTGTCTGGTACCTGATTACGGCGAGCAGCAGGGTGATACGATGCGGTGTGGAGCCTATCTGCGTGCAGGACAGGAAGGCGAGGTCACCTTCTCGTTTAAGCCTCGCCACAGCGGTACCGTCAGCCTGGTTCTCACCAACGCCTCTGGCCGGCCTATAGGTTCATTCCTGGTGGATATCAGCGAGCCCACAGGCATCCAGACGATCAAAACGGACGATACAAAAGGACAGGTCGTTGATCCGCGGCTTAACCATCGGCATCAGGCGACCTGTCCCCTTCATATCCTTCTGCCCAAAGGCATCTACATCAAAGGCGGCAAGAAATACATGAAGTAATCACTTGACGATAAACTTCTTACCGTTACGGATGAACACACCCTTGCGGAGCGGCGTGCTCACACGACGGCCTTGCAGATCGTAGACTGCACCATCAGAAGAACGGACATCTGACTTCACTGTGCTGATGGCCGTTTCGGTGTCTTTATACTTATATCCCCAGACGGAGACGCCATTACGGTTCATGGCCGTAAAACAAGGTGCCTTGTCGTTAGAGGGTTCCAACGTCTGCTCCACCATCACACCCTTGTACTCACGATCGAGCGTGATAGAGATATAAGAGGTGCCTTCCTGGATGGCCCATGTACCTTTACTCTCGCCAGTGATGGTGCCATCGGCATGGAGCTCAATCTCCACGGGCTTGGCCTGTTCCTTCTTCGAATGGTTGAGTTTGAAGGGATGCACGAGCAGCTTATATGCTCCAGGAATCTGGTCAGTGGCAATCTGCTGGGTGGCAGCGATATCGGCACTCGTCACCTGCTCGCCCGTGTATTCGAACGGGGCTGCCACAAGCCAGCCGTCCTCGTTCTGGAACACCTGATGGACACGCACCTCGTGGGCATTATCCCAGCCGAAGATACCTTTGGAGTTCTGGAAACGGGTGTGATAGACGAGGTAAGTACGACCATCCTCTGCTGCGATGATGGAGTTATGGCCCTGAGAGCGCTCACCGTAATTGCCCTTCGTCTGATTGCCCCACTCGCCATAGGCACCAAAGATGTTCACACCACGATTGTCGTTGGCATCGGAGCCGAAATTAAGACTGTATCGTGTAAAAATGGCATCCGTGTTACGGGCATCGAGATAGGGGCCATCGGGCTTCTCAGAACGGAACACACGCATCTGGTAACCACCAGTGTCACCAAGTCCGCCATAGGTCATAAAAAGGTAATAATAACCTCCGATGTACTCGATATAAGAGGCCTCGCCAGAGACATAGTAGCCACCAGCGATCTTCTTACCGAAATAGGGATCGACGGTGATGCCGTTGCCCTCGCCCACCTGCTCATAAACGACATCGTAGTCGCGCAGACCGGTAGTCTCGTCGAGCTCAAGCATCCAGATGCCACCACTCCAAGAGCCGTAGGACATCCAAAGACGACCTTCTTCATCGTAGAACACGCAGGGGTCGATGTTGTTGGGATAGCGCTCACCCCAGTTGCCTGAGCCGCCGTCCTTCATACGGTAACGTTCTGGCAGCCCATCGAGCGAACCCAGCACCAATTCCAAATCGGTCTCCTTATAGGTGTCGTTCTCGAAGAATCCGCTGATGACGACAGGAGCCTGATAGCGGTAGGGGCCTTCGATGTTGTCGGACGTGAGCAGGATGATGCTCGAATACCAATAGTCACCGTTGACGCTGAGGTACATGCACCACTTCTGCATCACGGGGTTCCAGATGACATCAGGAGCCCACATCATGCCGTTGACATCGTACTTATTGCCCTTACGGGTGCTGCCTTTCTCAGACCAAGCATAGGCATTGAAGGTGAAGCTCACCTCCTGACCACCTTTCTTCATGGTAGTTACCTGCGGTGTGGTAAATGCCTTGTTGTTGGCTGCGTTATCACTCGTAGCTGTCTGCCAAGGAGCCGTGAATGAAGTCCAGCTCATCAGATCGGTCGTTTTAGCAGCGGCACGATGGGAGCCGAATATATAATAAGTCTTTGATGTTGGTTCCCAGACAATACTGGGGTCGTGGACGCTGACACGCTTCAGCTCATAGGCGGAAGTGGCGACTGGCAACAAGGCCAAGAGGTAGAATAGACACTTTTTCATTTCAAACTGTTTTTGTTATACTTCGGGTGCAAAGTTACAAAAAATATTTCTATTGTGCAAGTGTTGGCCAGCCATCTTTTGTCCAAGCCACCGGTTTCTGGACGAGAATAGAGGCCCCGTTATGGGCGATGCTGTAGCCATGACAGATAAAGATGTCCTGTCCGTCGAAGGTATAAACGGCACAATGACCTGCTGCCTCGTATTCTTTCTTGTCGCCCTCGATAAAGAGGTTTCCGCCACCGTCGCGCATGTCAATGCCTTTGCTGTCAAGGTAAGGCCCGTCGACCGTCTTACTGCGACCAACGGCCACACGATAGTTGCTCTTCGAGCCCTGACAACAGTAGTCCCAAGAAACGAACAGGTAATACCAGCCGTCGTGCTTGAAGATGAACGGAGCCTCGATGGCGTTGGGGCCTGCGAAGTCGGATGTTGGATTCTTCGGTGGGTTGGGATTCACTGAGAGCGCCTTCTTGCCATCAGGATCCGACAGGTTATACCGACGGGCGATAGTTGTAGGTTCTTGCGTCCCGTTGGTAGCAAGCGTCTCCCGTTGGTCGCCGAGCGGCTGTGGCACAGCAACATGCAGAGACGTATCGAGGCGGGCCAGTTGGATGCCATCCCAGAACGAGCCCCAGACTATCCAAGGCTGGTCGTTGTCGTCGATGACGAAGTTGGGATCGATGGCGTTCCAGTTGTCACGTCCCTCGCGGGAGCAGACGATACAGCCCTCATCGTCCCAGAGACCAGAGGCCAGTGAACGGGTGGAGAGCAGACCGATGGCAGAACCGTTCTTGCCGAAGGTAGAACAGCTGTAGGCGAGCCACCACCGGTCACGATACCTGATGATGTCCGGAGCCCACACATGATGGGTGAAGCCAGGCACGGAGTCGTGCGTCCATTGAGGGATGACCGACATCAGCGGATCGGCCTTCACCGTCCATGTCTGACGATCCTTTGAGGTCATCTGCTGGATACCCATCCCCGTGCAAAAGAGGTAGTAGGTGCTATCCTCATAAGCCATAACGGGGTCATGGACCATCGGCGTCGTGGTCTGGAAGTCAGACCGCTGGACGGGATGGGGCTGTCCTGTAGCAACCGTAGGCACAATAAGGGCTAGCAGCGACCACAAATATGTTTTCGCTTTCATACAATTTCAATTAAGTAAGGAAGGTCTTTGTAAAGGGGGCGGGCCTCGCAAAGTCCGCCCCCCATCAATTAACCGATTATGTGGAAATAATGTGTCACTTATTCGAACACCAGATGGCAACCGTCGACCGTGAAGCGGAACCAAAGGTCCGAAGCATCAATCGGACTGATGCCCTCATAGCTCTGATAGTATGTCTGACCATCGTTGCCCATCATGACGCACTTCACATTAACCGACGAGCCTGTGTTGGTGACAGAGACTGTGACGGTAGCACCGTCCATGGCAGCGAGCCATGCACCCCAGTCACTCTGTCCGCCGCTGAGTACCAGGTTCGGGTTCTCGTCGTAGCTGGCGCCCCATCCGTAGTTGTCGGCACGTACCACGGCATACTCGGTATTGTCCTCACGGGCAAGCACCACCACGAAGTTGTTCCAATTGTTGGCACCACTCGTATAGTTCTTGATGCGAGTCGAAACCGTCTTACCCTCAGGCACGTTGAACATATCGGAGTGAGCTCCCCACCAGGCGGTAGAGTTATCGTCGGCACCAATTACAGTATCGAACTCGAGGTGGCAGTTGTCAACGGTGTAGCGGAAGTAGAAATCCTCAGGATCGACGGTGATACCCTTATACTCCTGCGTATAGATATTACCATCATTACCCAGCATCACAGCCTGTACATCGGCAGAGCCATCGCCATTATTTGTAACGGCAACCGTCACCTTGGCACCATCCATAGCTTTCAACCATGCGCCCCAGTCTGACTGACCACCACTCAGCCAGAGGTTCGGATTTTCATCATATCCAGCACCCCATCCGTAGTTATCAGCACGCACCACGGCGAACTCGGTGTTATCCTCACGGCAAAGCACTACCACGAAGTTGTTCCAGTTGTTAGCACCACTGGTGTAGTTGGTGAAGGTAGAGATGAAGGTCTCACCTGGAGCCACCTTGATGTTCTCAGAGTGAGCACCCCACCAGGCGGTAGAGTTGTCGGTAGCACCGAGAGTAGTGTACATCTTTTCAACGACCTCGAACTGTGCATAGCCGATGACGGGTGAAGCAGCCTCGCCCTTGAAGGTCTTGGCATAAGCAGCAACGAGGGTCTTTTGGCCCAGATTGTTCAAATCAGGAATAACCTCGAAGGTCAGATCACTGAAATTCACATCCTTTGATACGCCCTGCTCAAACTGGACAGTAGCAGTCACGCCAGCAAAGGCATCCTCGAATGCAACACCCTGAAGCACCTTCTTGGGCACACCGTTGAGTGTCATCGACAGAGGCTGCTTGTCCTCCTTAGAGGTGAAACCACCAATAGGCTCGATGGTAGAACCGGTGAAGCTGGCGAGCGCCTTCTCGATACCGATACGGCAGCAGAGACGTCCCTCAGGATCTGTCGTTGGGAAATCATAAGGCTGAATATACTCCTTTGTACAAGTGCCATTGCTGATGGTGTAATGGACCCCACCTTCAGTACGGTCAACGGTGACGGTCACCTTACCGTTGAAATTCTGTACACTGGGATCGGTCTCAGCGTCGTTAGCCGAAGAATTCTCAAAGTCGGCCTTCACAAGGCTTCTGTCAATATCGCTACCCCACTCCGAGTTCTTCGTCGGGTCATTGTCATAGCGAATCACACCATACTCAGTGCCCAGATGATCCTCTGTGTCGGGATTATAGTCATTGAACACGATGTAGCAGTTCTTGTAATACACATTGTCAGGATTCACCGTGAGAGTGAACTGAGCTTGCCACTTCTGGCCTGCAGGAACGACGTAGGTCTTACCCAGCGTCCAGAAACCGGAGGTCAGATCTTCCTTACCGATGTTGTAGACATCCTCTTGCAGACCTTCAATCACGTCATCATCACCACCTTGACCTTTTGCCGATGCTATGGAGTCAATCTTTCCAGACATCCAGTCAGGACCATTGATGCTGTACAGGTCTCCGCCCTCACAGCTCGTCAGAGCCATCAGCCCCAGGGCTGCTGCACAGAAAGCAGTTGATATTTTATTGAGATATTTCATAATTATCAATTTTTCATTATTTTCAATTTTTCATTTTTTCAATCCCCTTACAGGTTCACCACAGGATGTACCGGACCGTAGAGTTTGTCAGCATTGCTGGTGCTAGTATTAGCCGAGTTACCAACCAAGTTGGGGTTAGCGTCAAGGACGCCCTGATAGATGGGGATAAACTCATGACCCTGAATCCACAGATCGTAAGAGCTCTTACTGCAAGCACTATAATTTACAGGATCTTTCGGTGTGTATTTGATGTCACCTTTATCATAGCTTGCCTGTGTCCAGAAGTTCACTGCTGCGTGGTCCTTAATCTGCTGGAGACGACCACTGTCATAGAACCATCCCCAACGGATGAGGTCGAAGCCGCGGCCATACTCACAACCGAACTCCTTCGGACGCTCCACGTTGGCAATCTGTTCGAACAGTTTGTCCTTAGAATCAAAGTCAGAGAGTTTCAGATCAGCCAGACCGGCACGGCTGCGCACTTGGTTGATCCAGTCGATAGCCTGCTGGGTAGGACCGCTAACCTCGTTCTCACACTCTGCAGCACGGAGCAGCACGTCAGAATAGCGCATGATGCGGAGGTTGATACCGCAGTGCAGACCAGTCACCACACTATTATAAAGGTTCGTGCGCATGTTCGTCCACTTGGCAATAGGCAGACCACCGTTGTTGTTGTTCGTCACGATAAACTCGTCGGCCGTCATCGGAGATGTGAAGGCCACATTACCGTTCTCAAAGCCATCCCATTCAGGTTCATAGGTACCGATGGTCCAATAGAGGCGGGGGTCAAGCGAACCACTGGTGGTGCGCTCTGCCTTGAACAGGTTGTAGAGCCAGGGCGAGGCAGAGAGGTCGGCCCATCCACCAAACACGCCAGGAGCATAGTTACTCTCGATGGCATGACCTTGTGTAGCGTTAGGACTGGTGTTCACGGGTGTCCACTCATCATCGGTACCCTGTGTACCATAGTCCAGGAACTGCACCTCGAACAGACTCTCGTTGTTGTTCTCGTAGTCAGCGCCCTCACGGAAGTTGTCACCGTAGTTCTTCATCAGCTCATAATGACCGTACTGACCGTTGATGATAGCCTTCAGCACGTTGAGGGCCTCGCTGTACTTGTGGCGCATCATCAATGCACGGGCATAGAAACCGGCAGCAGCACCACTGGTTGCACGACCTTTGGCCCACTCACCACCGGCATCGCGGCTGGGGAGCAGCGTCATGGCCTCTGCCAGGTCTTCTTCCACCTGATCCCATACCTCATCGTAAGTGGCGTTCTCAGAATAGAGCGTCTCCAACGACGAATAAGCACTATAATCCAGCATGAGGGTAGGATTCTGGTAATATCCAGCCAGATTATAGTAAGACAAGCCACGGAGGAAGAGCGCCTGACCAACGGCACGCTTCATGCCATCGTCGAGCACAGAATAGTCCTGACCGGCGCGATACAGGATATAGTTACACACGTTGATGGTATAATACCAGTCACGCCATACCCACTGGTTCATCTCATTATCGATGGGAGTGTTCAGGTCATCGTAGGGCATATACCACACCTGAGAGGAGTTCCACACCTCGTCACCACGACATACATCATAGCCATAACCCACACGGGCATAGGTTCCCTCCATACGGATGTGGTTGTAAGCTGCGATAACAGTTTCCTCCAGCTCCTTCGCTGTCGATCCAAAGGTGCTCGCAGTCTGCTGATTGACATTGACCACATCCAGCTTATCTTCGCACGACGTCAGCGTGCCGATGCCCAATATCAGGGCAAGCGAAATCTTATATAGTTTCATATCGTATTTCATTATTTCATTTTTTCAATCTTTCATTTCTTCAATTTCCATTTAGAAAGAGAAGAGAATACCACCCATGAAGCTGCGGGCTGTCGGATACGAGCAGTAGTTGAAACCTGGGGTGAATGTACCACCGGCATAGTCTACGTTGTAGCCCTTGTAGCCTGTAAAGGTATATAAGTTCTGTGCCGATACATAGATGCGAACACCAGTGACATAGTTCTTGAAGATCTTGTCGGGCACATTATACCCCAACTCAATGTTGGCAATCTTCCAATAAGCAGCATTCTGGATCTTACGGTCACTGAACAGGTCGTTCCAGGCCATCGCTGCACTATTGGAATAATAAGTACGGGGAACATCCGACACATAGGTGTCACCACTCCACTGGTTGGCGCCCAGCATCGAGACGTCCTTGTTCTTGGGACCATAGCAAGAAGTCAGGCTGTTATAGATGGCATCAGACACATGATAGTTTAATGCACCATAGGTAGCGATGCTCAGGTCGAAGTTCTTATACTCCAGGTGTGCGCTCAGACCGAAGTTAATCTTCGGCAGGCCACTGCCAAGGATCACACGGTCGTTAGAATCAATGATACCGTCAGGCACTCCGTCCGGACCACTGACATCCTTATAGAGGCAGTCGCCAACGTTAGCACCATTCTGTACGGCATGGTTGTCAATGTCGGCCTGAGTACGGGCAATACCTTCATATACATAGCCATAGAACTGACCAACCTCCTGGCCTACGTATGTCATATAGTCGCCATCGGGATAAGACTCCCTTCCGAAACCGAGTGAGGTCACCTTGTTGCTCAGGGTGCTGAAGTTAGCACTGATCTGATGCTTCAGGGGATGGTCGTTGTTGCGGTAGGTTACAGAGAACTCCAGACCGCTGTTCTCCATCGAGGCAGCATTCATGGTAACCTCAGAATTGGCGAAACCACCGCTGTTGGGAACGGGGACGTGATCGAAGAGCAGATCCTCAGACTTGTTCTTATACCACTCCGCAGTAAACTCAATGCGGTTGTTGAAGAAGGCCAGGTCGATACCGATGTTCATCGTCTTCTTCTTCTCCCAATACACATCCTCAACCACAAACTTCGAGGCAGCAGAACCTGTGACGGGCTGGTTGCCGAAGCTGTAGGTCATATTGTTACGTGCCATCGTCATCTCGAAGACACCGTCTGCGATGTTCTCATTACCGAGTTCACCATAGCTGGCACGGATCTTGAACATGTTCACGACATTACGGTCGATGGGGAAGAATTTCTCCTTATCGAAACGCCAGCCGACAGATATAGAGGGGAAGGTGTCCCAACGACGATCCTTCGACAGACGGGAGCTACCATCACGACGCACAATGGCAGAGAGCAGATACTTGCCGTCGTAGTCGTAGTTCAGACGGGCGAAGTATGAAGCCATCGTGTGTTTGTACTCGTAGGAGCTGGCGTCTCTTGTGCCAGCATTCTGAATCTGCAGGTAGTAAGGCTCAGGGAAGTTCATACCACGGGCCGTCAACAGATCGGTGTTCTCCTGCTCAAAGGTCTGACCGAGTACGACATTGGCATGGTGCAGACCGATGGTGCCGTCGTAAGTCAGCGTATTCTCGATCAGTGCATCGCCGTAAGTGCGCTTCGCCTTGGTCAGCGTCTCGTTCGACTTGTCGAGATACACACGGTTACTCTGGATCCAGGCCGATACCCACGTCTTGTCCTGGGCTATGGTCTTGCTATACGACAGGTTGATCTTGTACGACAACTTATGGTTCTTGTTCTCCAGACCAATCATCTTCAGCAGGTCAACGTCAGCAGAGGCTGTACCCACAAAACGGTCAACGAGCGTATTACGGGTCAACATGTTGTTATACAACAAGGGGTTTCTTGAAGAGATATCTCCATGAATGGTGTCATAATATGTGCCATAGCCGTAGGAGTCGTAGTTCCAGTTGCTGGCAGCACCTACTTTGTCGTCGAGCACCCAAGTAGAATCGTCGTAGGCCTTTATTGTAGGCTGCATCAGCAGGGCGTCGAAAATCACTGGGTTGTTCTCGCCATACAGACCCTGCACAAACGAGGCGTCCGTGTTGGCCCGACCCATACCGTCCTGACTAGAATGAGAGTAAACAAGGCTGGTACGGAACTTGATGAACTTCGTGTCCATCGTATTGTTAACACGGGCAGTGAAACGCTCGTAGTTAGGTCCTGCACCTTCCAATGTACCTTTCTGCTTGAAGTAGTCCAGACCGATATTATAAGTATTGTTTGCACCACCACCGCTGAGGTTCACGTTGTGGTTCTGACGAGTGCCTGTCTTAAACACCTCACTGAACCAGTCTGTATTCGTATTGTCCTGGAACTTATATTTGTTGTCTGAAACCAGACTGTAACCACCAGGCAGCAGAGTGCCAGAGTTTGCACAAGCCTGGCCAAGATAAGTACTATACTGATCTGCGTTCATCACGTCATACACACCACTTGGAATCTTGTCGACACCGAAGTAGCCCTTATAGTCAACCTTCAGTGGCTGGTCTTTCTGACCGTTCTTAGTCGTGATGATCACCACACCGTTAGCAGCTCGAGAACCATAGATAGCACCTGCTGATGCATCCTTCAGCACCTGGATAGTCTCAATATCATTCGGAGAGAAGTCACGGATAGAAGTACCCATGGGCACACCATCGACCACATACAGAGGAGCCGTACTGCCGAAACTACCGATACCACGAATTCTTACCATAGGATCAGCACCAGGCTGACCGTCGGAAGTAATCTGCACACCAGCCACCTTACCTTCGAGCATTGAAGAGATGTTCGAGTGCGACACACGCTTCAGTTCGTCAGCATTCACAATGGCCACAGCACCAGTCAGGTCGGCCTTCTTCTGAACACCGTAACCCACAACGACCACTTGGTCGAGCATCATGGCGTCTGACTCTAACTCAATCTTATTAAGGATCGCGCGCCCACGTACGGCGATCTCACGATCCTTGTAACCCACGTAGCTCACTACGAGCGTAGCGTTAGCAGGAGCATCCAGTTGGAAGTTTCCATCGTAGTCGGTAATTGAACCCGTCTGAGAGCCCTTTACCTTAACGGTGGCACCAATGAGTGCCTCTCCTGACTGATCAACGACCTGACCACTCACTTTGATGGTCTGGTCCTGCTGCACTGATGCCTTTGCGGTCGCTGGGCAGAACGTCAGTCCACCCAAGACACCCATCATTAGCATCATAGAGAATAGTACTTGTTTTCTCATTGCTTTTTGATTTTAGTTTATAAAATTTGATATTATTAGTGAAATTTTTGTGCAAAAGTAACATCCTTTGATATAAATCAAGTGGACAAAACGATTTATTAGGTGGACAAAACGTATTTTGTGCTTCAAACGTCCATTTTTGTGCGTTTTATCCACATATTCCGCCTTCCATTGACATATATCAAGGATTCGGGTGTATTATTTCTTATCGTAATTGCTCGGGCTGACGCCAAACTCCTTAGTGAAGCAACGGGTAAAGTATTTGGGGTCGTTGAAGCCTACACGATAGGCGACTTCGGTAACGTTGCGATTGCCCGTCTTGGCAGAAAGGAGTTCCTTGGCCATGTTCAGACGGTAGTTCTTGATGAATTGTCCTGCTGGCACACCCACCTCAGCATTGAGATGCTTACTGGCCACACTACGGCTCATGCCCAGGGCATCACAGAACTCCTGCACGCCAAACTCCGAGTCGGCATAGTTGACCTCCATGATCTCCATGACGCGCTCCATGAACGGACGGCTGCTCTTCAGCACTTCCTCCTTATCTGCCTCAACGCTCTTCTCCACGCTCTTCTGGTAGCGCTCCTGGTTGTCGAGGATATTACGGATACGCGTCTGCAGCTGACGGGGGTCTTCTGACTCCTCGAGCACCTCGCGGATGGGACTAAGCAACTGCTCAGCCTCGCGGCGCTTGAGTTCAGCCACACGACGGTTGTAGAGCCACACGATAAGTGCCACAAGTAACAGACCGAGCAGCAGCCGGAACCACCAACTGTTCCAAAAATAGGGACTTACCTCAATATCGACGCTAATGGTATCGTTGGCATCAGCCGTGAGGGCTGACGTATAGCGCACCTCGAAAGTGTAGTGGCCCACAGGCAAGGCGCTATATCGGACAGAGTGCTGACCAGGTTTCAACAGCGTCCACTCATCGTCAAAACCTTTCATTCGATAGCTGAACACACCTTGCGTCTCATGGCCGTAGTTCAGGGCAGAGAAGGCAATATAGAACGAACGGTTGCCCTCATTGAGACGGATGGTTCGGGCGATGGAGATATCCTCAGTGATGTAGTCGCCACCAGGGAGTGCGTCCTGATTATCGACCATTAGGTGGGTGAACACGAGATGTCCCTGCCAGCGAGCCTCTGCATTCTCACCCAACACCTCTACGAGTCCGCCCTCACTGCCCAAACAAATAGTGCCTGTGGCATTGCGAAGAGCTGAGTTCCAGTAGAAATGGGCATTGATAAGCCCATCGCTCTCTGCGTAGTTGGTGAAGACCTTAAGATGCGGATCGTAGACAGAGAGACCGTTCTGGGTCGTGATCCAGAGACGTCCGTTACTATCCTCAGCGATACCCTTCACACCGTTGTATACAAGGCCGTCTTCCTGTGTGAGCACTTCGTAGCGCTCTTGACCGTCGCCGTCGACGATGCGACGATAGAGTCCGTAGCCGTTGCTACCCAGCCAAAGGGTACCATCGGTCGTCTCACAAAAGGCAGAGATCTTATCGATGATACGCGAGGAGGGGTCGTCGAGACGGTGTATGATGGCACGACTCTTGAAACGGCCGTCCTTGCCCGAGTGGAGGTCGACAATGCGTACCCCCTGCATACAACCCATCCACAGCTGACCATCGCGCGTAACGATTGAACCAATACATCCTCGCACGTCGCGACAGTCGTCGAAGGGCTCTTCCATACGGCCTGTAGCAAAGCGATAGAAGAACATGCCATCGTTGCTGCCTATCCACATACCATCGTTGACTGGGTCGTAGGCTAAGGCTCCGATAAACATCGTGAGACGGGCATATTCCTCAGGCAAATCAAAGCGCTTGACGACATGGGGCGATTTCATGTCTATCAGGCTGATGCCCCCACCCCAGGTGCCTATCCACAGACGCCCTTGAGCATCAGCAGCGAGCGTAGATACACTGTTGTGAGGCAGGGCAGAATTAGATGTGGTATAATGCGTAAACTCCCTGGATCCCTTCTCACGACGGTTCAGTCCACCCTCCACTGTACCAACCCAAAGGGTGCCGTCAGGCTCAGCATACATGGCGTTGACGGCGTTAGGCGACAGAGAGAAAGGATTGGCAGTGTGGACACTATTCTGGAGTAACAGCTGACGAGGCACGAGACGCGCCACTCCACCCGACTCCGTACCCACGTAAACAAGGCTGCCAGAGACGAGGATGCAGTGAACGAAGTCGCTGCTCAGGGGAGGATCGCTGGCTGTGTTCCAAGTAGAAAAGCTATCAGTCGTATCATCGTAAATGTTCACACCACAGAGGGAGCCCACGAGCAACGTGTTGTCAGGCATCAGCGCGAGACTGGAGAGGAACTCATGGGTAAGTCCGCGTGGATCAGGAGAGTCGAAGCGATAGCGGTCGAGACGGTGGGCGAAGGGATCAAAGCGGAACAGACCGTGGTTGGTGGTGATCCAGACGGTATTGCCACGCTTCAGGATATCCGTGATGTAGAGTCCGAAGACCGTCTGCAACAGTGGCGACACCTCTTCCCTGACAAGCTGCCCCTGTTTTTCCACCAGGCGATAGAGACCCATGTCGATACCCAGCCAAGGCTGTCCGTTGCCCTCGACATCGTTGATGCAGATGTCAGGCGTGTTTCCTCGATAGCGATAGGTGGAAAGGCGCGACACTTGTCCGTCATCGTCGAAGGTGATGAGACAGACATGGGTGTTTGTGACGAGCCAGATGCGCCCCAGAGCATCACAGTAGGTTTTGACGCCTGGCTTGTCGAGCCACTCGTCGAGAGGAGCAGCCAGCGACTTAGGGATGGTGGGCTGCATGGTGCGCAGGTCGATGATGGAGGTTCCCTCGTCAAAGGCGATCCACAACCGCTTGAAACGGTCTTCGGCCAGCGACTTACACGAGTTACTGTTCAGTCCGAGCACTGGCTGCATCCAGCCATAACCGTCGTATCGTACCACGCCTCCGCCATAGGTAGCTATCCACAGGAAGCCGTTGGAGTCTGTATAGAGGTCACTGACATTGTTATGCGGCAATCCGCCGTCCAGGTCAAGCACAGACAGATTGTAGCGCTCCGTAAGCAGATTGCCGGCCTGTGCGCAAACGAGGAAGGAGGAAAGTGGAAAGAGGAAGGAGAATACTCCTACCACAGACACAATCCAAGATTGTAATAAATGGTATCTCCCTCTAATCATATCTCCTTACACTTTCCTCTTTCCACTTTCCTCTAAGCTACTTCTTGTCCTTAATGACAAACACGCAGAGGGAGCCAATGAGGAAGCTGACGCCAGCCACGATCATCATCGTAGACTGATGGCCACCCACCAGCGTGAGGACCAAACCGCCACAGAGGGCTGCGACGATCTGAGGGATACAGATGGTACCGTTGAAAAGTCCGAGATAAGCACCCATATGGCCGTAGCCCTGCAAAGCGTTCGTCACAAACGTGAACGGCATTGCGAGCATAGCAGCCCAGCCGCAGCCAATCAGCAGGAAGGGGATGATCTGACCATACATATCAGGCACATAAGGAATCATCACGAAGCCGATACCACCAAGAATCAGACTGACGCTATACGCCAGCTTGGTGTTCTTGAATCGTGGCAACAAGGTAGCCCACACCACAGAGCCCATCGCCTGGATGGCATAGAGCACACCCGTCCAGTTGGCTGCCTCTTGATAGGCGTCAGTAGTCGGATCGATAGTACCCCAGACTGTCTCAGAAACGGCATCAACCACATAGGTCCACATATACAGCATACCTGCCCAGCAGAAGAACTGCACCAGTCCCACTTTCCAGAACGTAGAGGGCGCATTCTTCAGGAGCGTGAACCAGTTGGCACTTCCTTCCTTCTCCTCAGCGACGGGGTTATATTCACGATATTCCTGCGGAGGCCACTCCTTCACCTTCATGGTCGTGTAGAGCACACAAAGAATCAGGATGGCAGCACCAATATAGAACGACCAGATGACACTATCGGGCACCACGCCCTCAGGAGCCACGTTCTTCAGACCAATCCAGGTAAAGATGAAGGGGAACAAGAATCCCACCACACTACCCGCATTGCAGAGGAACGACTGGATGGAGTAAGCCTTGGCCTTCTGCTTCTCGTTGACCATATCACCCACCATCATCTTAAACGGCTGCATCGCCATATTGATCGACGTATCGAGTAACATCAGGGCGAAGAGTCCGAAGATCAGTGCAGTACCTACGGCCATGCCGAAAGAGCCCGCATTGGGCAATAGACACATCACGGCCACTGCCACGGCAGCACCCACGAAGAGATAAGGAATGCGACGGCCAAAGCGTGTCCACGTCTTATCAGACAGTGAACCGACAATCGGCTGCACCAGGATTCCCATCAACGGTGGGAGTATCCAGAAGAAACTCAGTGAGTGAGGGTCGGCTCCCAGTGTGCGGAAGATACGGGAGATGTTAGCCGACTGCAGCGCATAAGCAATCTGTACACCAAAGAATCCGAAACTCAGATTCCATAATTTCCAAAATGACAAGTCTGGTTTTTGTTTCATATCGCTAAATTCTAAAATCTCTAAATACTCTCTAACTTCTAAAATCTAAATTCTAAATTATCTCGTAGTTCCTCGGATGACGAGCCGCGTTCGTACAACGCGCTTCTCCACCTTCTCCATGGGGATAAGGCCTTCAACCTTATCCATCAGAATCGAAGCAGCCTCCTCACCCACTCGATGGCCCCGTTGCTCCACCGTCGTCAGCATCGGATCACAGGCCACGGCACGCTGTCCGTTGGTGAAACCACAGATGCTGACATCTTCAGGCACCTTCAGACCTGCCCGTTTGACGGTATAGAGGATACCGATGGCAGTATCATCGTTCACGGCGAAGAAGCCGTCAGGACGATGTTCCAGGGCCAGGATCTCAGGCGTCAGCGCCTCCGCATCAGCACGATTGTCGCAGAAACGGATAATCTCCTCGTCCACCTTCATCCCGTGTTTTAGCAGGGCGTCCTTATAGCCGTTGAGACGGTTCTTCGAGATTTCAAGCTGCAAGGGCGACCCATAGAACGCAATCCGCTTACAACCCGTCTCAATCAGATGAGTCACAGCGTTATAGGCCCCCATATAGTCGTCAACTACCACACGACTGGCATTCACACCCGTACAGATACGGTCGTAGAACACCAGCGGTATGCCAGCATCGATCAGTTTCTGATAGTGCTCGTAGTTGCGTGCGTCCTTCGCCTGCGACACAATGATACCACAGACCTTATAGTATCTGAAGGTGTCACAGATACTCACCTCGCGCTCATTCAGTTCACCACTCAACGCCACCATGATACTGTATCCTCTGGCGGCAGCTGCCTCCTCAATGCCCGTCAGGACCGACATGAAATAGTAATGCGTGAACTCTGGCACGATGACACCTATCACCTTTGAAGGCATCATACGACTATGGCGAAGCGCCTCACCAATGGCGTTGGGATAGAAGTTATGGTCACGGGCATACTGCTGGATAGCCTTCCGACGTTCTAAGCTGATACGGGGCGAATCCTTCAGGGCACGTGACACCGTCGCCACGGAAATACCAAATTCCCTGGCTATATCCTTCATCGTCATTGGCACTTTTTCTTCCATCGGTTCTTAACTATTCCGATGCAAAGGTACAAAAAAGTTTATGATTATTACTATATACCTTATTATTATTATATAGAATCGCCGATGCAAACGTTTGCATGGCAGAATAATGTCTTTTTATGCAAAAAAAGTACAACGTATCAAAAAGTAATGTAACTTTGCACCAGAATAACTATATACAATTCAACAATAAAAACGATAACTCTAATTAATGCAAATGATGAAGCAGGTAAACATTCAATTTCCGCTTAGGATGCTCGGCCTCATTTTAGGGCTGTTCCTATCGGTAGGTGCCTTTGCTCAGATTGAGGTCAAAGGCCATGTGAAAGATGCTACAGGCGAACCCATTATCGGCGCTACGGTACGCGTGGACGGTACTCAGACGGCCACGATCACCGATTTCGACGGTAACTTCGTCCTGAATGCGAATCAGGGTGCAACAATCACCATCACCTACATCGGTTACCAACCGGCTACGGTGACGGCTGCACCGACTGTGGAAGTGACACTGCAAGACGATGCAGCTGTGCTGCAAGATGTGGTGGTAATCGGTTATGGTGCCGTGAAGAAGAGCGACCTGACAGGATCTGTCACAGCTCTGAAGCCCGACTCAAAGAACAAGGGTCTTGTGGTGAACCCTCAGGACATGCTCTCTGGTAAGGTGGCTGGTGTGAACATCACCAGTAATGACGGTACGCCTGGTGGCGGAGCCCAGATCCGTGTGCGTGGCGGTTCGTCACTGAACGCTAGCAACGACCCGCTGATTGTGATCGACGGTGTGCCGATGGATAACAACGGTGTGAAGGGTGTTGCTAACCCCCTCTCTATGATCAATCCGCAGGATATCGAGTCGTTCAACGTGCTGAAGGATGCATCAGCTACGGCCATCTTCGGTAGCCGTGGTTCTAACGGTGTCATCATCATCACCACGAAGAAAGGCCGCAAGGGAATGGCTCCCACCGTGTCGTACGCAGGAAGTCTGACCATCAGCCAGAAGAAAAAGACACTCGACGTGATGGATGGCAACCAGTTCCGTTCGCTCATTGAGGACATCGCCGGCAAGGACAGCGAGGCTTACAGCGTGCTTGGTACCGCCAACACAGACTGGCAAGATCTGATCTATCGCACAGCCATCTCTCACGACCACAACCTGACTGTTGCAGGTGCTGCTGGTCTTTTGCCCTACCGTCTGTCTGTAGGTTACACAGACCAGCAGGGTATCTTGAAGAATTCAGACTTCAAGCGTGTGACGGCTGCCATAAACATCAGTCCTTCACTGTTTGACGACCATCTGAACCTGAATCTGAATGCCAAGGGTATGTACAGCCGTTCAGAGTATGCTGACGGTGGTGCTGTGGGTGCTGCTACCAGCATGGATCCGACACAGGATCCCTATGAGTACACCTCAGAGTATCATAAGGCAATGGCAGGTTTGAGCACCGCTAATTTTGGTGGTTATTTTGAGTGGCCCACTGGTGCTGCTTACGGCGATCCCGCATGGCCTTATACCGTTGAGCGTAATGCTACGAAGAACCCCATCGCCATGCTGAACGAGAAAGACGATGTGGCTCACAGCCGTGCTTTCATCGGCAGTGCCGACATCGACTATAAGATCCACGGCTTCGAGGATCTGCGCCTCCACCTGACACTGGGTGCCGACCTCTCAAAGGGTCGTCAGTGGACCACCTATAGCTCGGCTGCTCCTACGAATGTGTACTATGGCAATAGGGGCTGGGACGAAATCACCAAGCGTAACCTCTCGCTCTCGGCTTACGCCCAGTATTATAAGGACTTCGCCAAGATTCACCACTTCGACATCATGGGTGGTTATGAGTGGCAGCACTTCTGGAGAAAGCAGAAAAACAACTACTGGGGAGCCGTGCCCGCCACGAACCCCACGAACCCTGGCGCTTACTATAACTGGAGTCTCTACAATTTCAAGACTGAGAACTATCTGGTATCGTTCTTCGGACGTATGAACTATACGCTGCTGGATCGCTATATGGTGACAGCCACAATCCGTGACGACGGTTCGAGCCGTTTCAAGGATCACTGGTCACTGTTCCCCTCTGTGGCTTTGGCCTGGAAGGTGAACGAGGAGGCTTTCCTGAAGAACGTGAATTTCCTGAGCGACCTGAAACTCCGTCTGAGCTATGGTAAGACTGGTCAGCAGGATGTGAACAGCGACTATGCGTGGATTCCCACCTATTCGATCAGCACTGGCACGAACGGTTTCTATCCCGTGACAGGCTCAGGCATACTCTATCGTCCTGACAACTATACACCCGACCTGAAGTGGGAAACGACGGAGACCTATAACATCGGTCTTGACTTCGGTATCCTGAACCAGCGTTTCACTGCCAGCATCGATGTGTATAAGCGTAAGACTACCGATCTGCTGAACTACGCTCCCACGGTGGCCCTGTCAGCTTTCCGTAATCAAGCTTGGCAGAACATCGGCTCGCTGGAGAACAAGGGTATTGAGGTGACCTTAGGTGCCAAGCCCATCCAGACAAATGACTTCTATTGGACGTTGGATTATAACTTCACCTATAACCACAACGAGATTACCGACCTGAGCGGTGTTTCTACTGACGGTTCGCCTGTTCCTAACACAAATATCACTATTGGTACTGACAAATATCTGCAGTACAATCAGGTAGGCTATGCCATGAACTCGTTCTATGTATATCAGCAGGCTTACGACCAGAATGGCAAGGCTATCGAGAATGCTGTCGTAGACCGTAATGGTGACGGACAAATCACGCCCGACGACCGCTACTTCTACAAGAAACCGGCTCCCGACGTGACGATGGGTCTGAGCTCTCGCATGGAGTACAAGAACTGGGACTTCGGATTCTCTCTGCGCGCCAGCTTCAACAACTACGTGTTTGACAACATCATGGCCGGTATGACTAACATGAACCCGAACGAGGTGTATAACTCGTTCCACGTGTTGAACAACCGTCCTGTGAATGCTGCTGCTGACGGCCGATACACCTACGCTGTGACGGCACAGATCGTAGACCGCTACGTACACAACGCCTCGTTCCTGAAGTGCGACAACATCACACTCGGTTACTCGTTCAGCGACTTGTTCAAGTGTGGTAACTGGCACGGACTCGCTGGTCGTGTCTATGGCACTGTCTCTAATGTGTTCACCATCACGAACTATGACGGAATCGATCCTGAGATTGCTAACGGTTACGACAACCAGATGTATCCGCGTCCTATCTCGTTCATCTTCGGTGTGAACTTCAACCTCTAAGAGAATTAAGAATCAAGAATTAAGAATTAAGATAATATACAGTCATGAAAAGATTCATCAAGAATATAATTCCCGTTGCAGCAGTGACATTGCTGTTTGGGATGTCTTCCTGCACCAAAGACTTGGACGTGACGCCCATCAATCCGAATCTCTCTTTGGATCTTGATGCCGACGGTCTGTTCAACAAGTGCTATGCCAATCTTGGACTGCAGGGTAACGGCGGTGCCAACGGCGACTGCGATATCGACGGACTTGACGGTGGTACCACCGGTTTCATCCGCCAGATGTGGAATTCGAACGAACTGACCACCGATGAGGCAATCTGCTCTTGGGGTGACGACGGTATCCAGCAGTTCGACTATAACAGCTACGACGCTTCACACCCGATGCTGAACGGCTATTTCTACCGTCTGACCACTGGTATCAGTTACTGCAACCATTATTTAGAGATGGCGGGTGACGCCAACGCTCAAAAGACTGCCGAAGTGCGTTTCCTCCGTGCACTGCACTACTATCTGATGATGGATGCCTTCGGAGGCGTTCCTTTCTCAGAGACACTGAGCGTTCCTACTTATAAGACACGTAGCGAGATTTTCGCATGGCTTGAGCAGGAACTGCTGGCCATCGAGCCCGCTCTGGCTGCTGCCAACGCAAAGACATCAAACGATGCTATGTATGGCCGTGCTGACAAAGCCGCTGCCTGGATGTTGCTGATGCGTATGTACTTCAACGCTGAGATTTACACTGGCACAGCCCAGTGGGGCAAGGCTGCTGAATATGCCAAGAAGGTGATTGATTCTCCTTATAAACTGAACACCACAGGCACTAAGGACTGGAGCGCCTACCAGATGCTGTTCATGGGCGACAATGGTGAGAGCTCTGCTGCCTACGAGTGTATCTTCCCCGTACTCTGCGACGGTAAGAAGACTACCTCTTGGGGTGTGAGCCTCTTCCTGATGGCTTCTACCTACGACACAGCTATGGATGCTACAGCTGCCGATCCCGGTGGCAACAACGGTACCAGTGAGAAGTGGGCAGGTAACCGCGCTCGCTATGACCTGGTTCACAAGTTCTTCCCCAACGACAATGCTCCTACCGACGCACAGGGCTACGACATGAAGACGGCAGCCAAAGACGACCGTGCCCTCTTCTTCAGCAAGGGTCACACCCTGAAGAACGAGTTAGGTTACTTCGGTGACTTCAAGGACGGCTACGGCGTAGCTAAGTTCATCAACTACAAATCAACAGGTGCTGTGGTCAAGGGTAGCGATGCTCAGTTCCCCGATGCCGATTTCTTCTTCTTCCGTATGGCAGAGGCTTATCTGACCTATGCTGAGGCTACCGCTCGTCAGAACGGCGACCAGACAACAGCAGAGGGTACAGAACTGATCAATGCACTCCGTACACGTGCCAACGCCGAGACAAAGACCGTCTATACGGTTGACCAGATTCTCGATGAGTGGAGCCGTGAGTTCTATTTTGAGGGTCGTCGTCGTGTTGACCTGATCCGTCATGGAAAGTTCGGTGGCAGCAGCTACAAGTGGATGTGGAAAGGCGGAGCCAAGGATGGCCGCACCTTCCCTGAATATATGAATATCTTTGCCATCCCTGCTGACCAGGTGAAGGGTGATATCCAGCAGAACACCGGATATAAATAAAATAGGTGAAAAAGTAAAAAGGTAAAAAAGTATGATTATGAAAAAGATATTTTCATTCGCACTGATGTTGCTGGGAATGGCCACGGTACTGACTTCCTGCAAAGACGACCGTGAGTCTAACCCCACCATCGGACAGCCGACAACATTTGTCGTCAATGCTTCGCCACTGGCTTCTCAGTATATCCAGTTGTCTCCCGACAACAAGGTGAGTCTCACCTGGTCGCAGCCCGACTATGGTTACAATGCTCTGGCTACCTATCGAATCCAGGTGGGTGTCAGCAATAACGGATCCGTCACTTGGAACACAAAGGACGGCGAAGACAAATTCTTGGAGTCTACCTATACGCTGTGTAAAGCCGATATCAGCGGTGAGGAAATTGCTGAGGCTATCTGTGAGATTGATGGTTTCAAGGATGAGGATCACTATGTAGATCAGGGCTTCCGCGAGATTGCCTTCCGTGTGAAGTCAAGTATCGTCGATTCTAAGGGTAACGATGTATCTGGTACGACCATCTTGTCAAATGCCGTCACCTTCGACCACATGGCAGCCTACTGCGCTATCAAGAGCCTGGGTACTGTATGGATCATCGGTAACTGTGGTGGTTGGACAGAGCCTAAGAAGGCTAATGCCGAGACTCTGGCAGACTGGCGCATCTTCGAGACTGAGATTGGTAGCAAGATCTATCAAGGCACGGTTGAGATGCCTGAGGGCGATCTGACCTTCCGTATCTACACAGCTCTGACAGGCTGGGATGGCGGTGCATCACTCGGTCATCAGGCAGACGACGTGTCTACTGATGTTGAGTTCACCGACGGTGTCTACACAGACAAATACGTCTACCCAGGCAAGGGCTCTTGGACATTCGCAGGATTCCCCGGTGGTCAACTCGAGATCACGCTCGACATGATTCAGGGAACCATTAAGTTTGAACAAAAGTAAAACGCATTATGAATATGAAAAAGCTAAATATCTTCATGACGGCTCTTCTGGGCATGGCCTTTGCGGCATGTACAGAGAACTTTGACCCCGAGGTAGGTCCGCAGACCAACCTCCCTGAGAGTCCGCTTGCCGTATCCGACGTCACGATGACGGCACAGGCCAGCGCCATCAATATCGAGAGTCTCTTGGCAGAAGGCAATCCCATCACCATCGGTACTGCTGCGGTGCGTGAGGGTGCCATGCCCGCCAATACTGTTCTCAAGGCTACGGTTGATTTCGCTAGTGACCCCAACTTTGAGCAGTTCATCACGCTGCCGGCCAGCATCGACGAGAGTAATCTTGTAACGGTTTCGGCCAGTGATCTGCAGGATGAGTATTTCAACAATATCACTCGCAATCCGAAGACTGTCGACCTCTATATGCGTACAACGCTTTACACCGTCACCAACGGTGCTGCAGAGGCTATCATCGGCAAACCTGGTGAGAACTACTATGCCGTACAGAACGTACCGTTTACTCCGCTCTTCAAGGTTCAGATTTCGCCTGCCTACTATGTGATTGGTGCAGCAGGTGGCTGGAGCCCCGACGGAGCCCGTACGCAGAAGTTCGAGCACAGCGACACTGATGTCTATGATGATCCTATCTTCACGATCACGATTGATTCTGGTGGCGATGACTGCTGGTTTGCCTTTGGCGACGATGCTGCTCTGAACGCTATCGATGGTGGCGACTGGACACAGCTGCTCGGTACCAAGGGCGAGAGCGAGGATCTCTCTGGAACAATGGACTTCCGCTATAGTCTTGGTGGTGACCATTCTTTCCATGTGCAGAACGCCAAGAAGATCCGCATCACTCTTAACATGATGGAGTACAGCTACACCATCGAGCCTGTGAACATCGCTGAGAACTATTATCTCATCGGCGGACCTGGCGACTGGAGTGCTGACGCTGCCATGACGATGCCGTTCTCTCACAGTAACAAGGACGTCTTCGAGGATCCCGTCTTCACCTACACCTTCGCAGGCAATGGTGGTGAAATGTGGTTCGCTTTCGGTGACAAGGAGGCCATCGACGCCGTAGCAGAGGGCACATGGAACAAGCTCTTCGGCACGAAGGGTGAGAGCACCGACCTCAGTGGCAGCTTCGACCGTCGCTACAATCTTGACGGCGACCACTCGTTCTGTGTCGATGGTAAGGCCAAGTACTACCGTGTTACGATTAATATGGCAGAGATGACCTATGATATCACGGCACTGAGCTTCGATCCGTACGTCTACTTCATCGGAGCTACCGATGGTTGGGCCAATGCAGAGCAGAAGCTCGCACTCACCAGCGAGGAAGGTATCTACACAGGTTACATCTACTGCGCTGATCCTAACGGATGGGGCAACGAGTGCAAGTGCCAGAAGGTTCCTGGCGACTGGGGTACGGAGATCAACACTGGCCACATGACTGGCGGCATCACTGGTGACGCTGGCGATGGCGGTGGCAACTTCAAGGTCACCGCAGGCGAAGGAGTCTACTATTTCACACTCGACTTGGCTAACAACACGTTCAACGCCGTCAAGGTACAGAACATGAACCTCGTTGGTTCGTTCAATGGCTGGAATCCTGGCGACGACGCCCAGCAGATGACCTGGGATGCAGAGAACTACTGCTTCGTCATGGAGAACGCTGGCGTAACTGCAAAAGGCTGGAAGAACACTACAAACAATGCCTGGGATAACAATCTCGGCGGAACCATCGGCAATCTATGGGCTAATGGTGACAACCTGA
>JAEEGJ010004413.1_pt1 | contig 47657 bp, 41 predicted proteins | sample 8958761 | NCBI WGS metagenome assembly JAEEGJ01 (sample SAMN16246546, study PRJNA631951) | gut metagenome | biome: gut microbiome; feature: rumen; material: RS-attached | host: Bos | place: Iran: Karaj | collected 2018-10
TCGGATGTATGTTCTCTGACGGCAAGGGAGGAACTCAAGATAATGCCAAAGCGATCGAATGGTGGACGAAGGGGTACGCTCTTAAGAATTCCCAATCAGCTACCAATCTCGGATGGACATATCAATACGGAAAAGGTGTGCCGATAGACTATGACAAGGCTTTGTTCTATTACGCGGAAGCGATCGTTTTCGCGAGAACAGATGATACAAACCAGCACCGGAATTACGCGGAAGATCACATTCAGAAACTGCTCAACGAGGGCCATATCACTCAGGAGCAGGCAGATGCCGCAATGGAGGGACGAAAGATCTAGACGTACAAATCAGTAAAACGAATGAAGGACCGTGCAAAAACGGTCCTTTTTCATTTTATCTTGTGAAAAGCACTAAAGTTCATACCGAAAATGACATTTGTCATGCCGAGAGATGATTTCTTTCACTTACAGGGCAAAAAACGTTATGGAATAATAGAATCATGAAAGCGACGGGGAAGCCCCCGAAAAGAAACACATACTAAGAAATGAGGTCAAGAAAATGAGTGAGATCATTAAAGTAGACGGACTTGTGAAGCGTTATAAAGAGCTGATCGCTGTCGATAACTTCAGCATGACAGTTAACGAAGGAGAGATCCTGGGCCTTCTCGGACCGAACGGTTCCGGTAAGTCTACGACCATCAACTGCATCCTGTCCCTTCTGGAGTTTGATAAGGGTTCGATTACGATCCACGGAAAAGAGATGAGCCCGAAGGCTTACGATCTCAAAAGCGAGATCGGCGTGGTTCCGCAGGAAGTATCCGTATTCGAGGAACTGACTGTTTATGAGAATATCGATTTCTTCTGCGGACTTTATGTTCAGGATAAGAATGAAAGAAAGAAACTGGTTCAGGAAGCGATCGATTTTGTCGAACTGAATGATTTTAAGAAGTTCCGTCCGAAGAAACTTTCCGGAGGCTTAAAGAGAAGACTGAATATCGCCTGCGGTATTGCTCATAAGCCGAAGATCATCTTTTTTGATGAGCCGACAGTAGCCGTCGATCCCCAGAGCAGAAACAAGATCCTCGAGGGTATTGAGGAACTCAGAAAACAGGGCGCTACGATTATCTATACTTCCCACTATATGGAAGAGGTCGAGCAGCTTGCCGACCGTATCATCATCATCGATAAGGGCCAGCTGATTGCAGAGGGAACAGTAGATGAGCTCAAGAGCATGATCAAAAAGAGCGAGATGATCAAGATCGAGGCGAAGGGCATCAGCGAAGAGGATCTCGACAAGATCAGAAAACTCGATAACATCTTCAACGCGGAGTACGATGGCAAGATGCTTAAGGTCGAAGCCGGCAAGGGCAACAACGTCGTAGAGATCATCAAGGTCCTCGAAGAGAAGGGCTACAAGATGAAGAATGTATATTCCGAGCAGCCGACTCTTAACGATGTTTTCCTCGAGCTTACCGGAAAAGAACTGCGTGACGATTGATCAGGAGGAAGAGGAAAATGATGTTTACATACTATCTGCGCAAGACATTGCGCGACAAGGGCTTTATCTTCTGGTCCCTGGCCTTTCCGCTCCTTCTGATGCTCTGCTTCAATGTGACGTTCATGGGACCGGCAAAAGGTGAAGTGGATTTCCAGCCCGTAAAGAGCAGCATCATCGTAAAGAGTGATAGTGCTTTTTCAGAAGAATTCTGTAACGTGATGACGAATCTGGCGGATGCAGAAACCGTGAAAAACAGCAACATGGGCTACAATCACGCGATCGTTGAACTGGTTGACAGTTCTTCACAGGAAGACGCCGAGAAGAAAATCCTCGATAAAGAAATCGGAGTCCTCTATCTGGTGGACGGCGAAAACGAGAGCGTCGAAGTCAAGGTCGGCGACGGCGCGAATATGACCACATTGATGGTTGCCAGATCTGTTGTTGAGTCCTACAGAAGAAATTATATGATCATGAAAGATGCCGCGGTGACAGCGCCGGATAAGATCGAGACAGTTATGAAGACTCTTTCGGAATCCATTCCGGTCATGAAGGCAAAGACTACCTATCTCGGCGATGACGGATCTTCCGCTAACGTTTACATGTGGTACTTCTACAGCACGATCGTCATGGGTATGTTCTTCAACGTTACATCCGGTATACATACCGTATTTGATATCCAGGGCAACCTGAGCAGCGCGGGTATGAGAACAAGTGTCTCTCCGACAAAGAAAGCGAAGATCCTTCTGTCGGCATTCATGGCAAGATATACGCTTTCCTGCGGTGTGACATTCTTCGAACTGTTTGCGATGAATAAGTTCTTCAGTGTTCCGGTCGGAAACCGCATATTCGAGATCATCATCTTCGTACTGATCGGAAATCTCTTTGCCATGAGCCTCGGCTGCTGCTTTGGTCTCTTTACGAAAGGCGATGAGAATTCCAGAGATAACAAGGCAACGGCATTTATCATGCTGTCTGTTTTCCTGAGCGGCGAGATGATCGTTCAGCTTCCCGGTCTTCTGGAGAAGAACCTGCCGATCATCAATCAGATCAATCCGGCAACGATCATGAATTTCGCGTTCTACCGTCTGGTCAACTATCCGACATTGAACGGATTCTGGATGAACCTGGTCAAGATCTCGGTGGCAACACTCGTGTTCCTTACGGCCTCGATCATGAAATTAAGGAGAGAAAAGTATGCAGCTTTATAAGAATTTTTTCAAACTGGTCAAAGCGAATAAGATCTCTGTCATAATCGCTACGATCATCATGGCGGTCTATGCCGCAGCTATGATCTTTTCTGCTCCGTATATCATTGATAAGGAGCAGGATACGGCAAGTGAGAAGAGCGCAGATTATAAGAACCTCGGAGTAATATTCCGTGATAATGATGACAGTGAACTGAGCCACGGCGTCCGGAAACTCATTGAGAAATACGGAAGCATCGAGGACGACAAGGATTCTTCCGATGAACATATCAACAACATCCTGTATTTTTCCATCTCGGATTACTTCATCGAGGTTCCGGAAGGGTTCCAGGAGAAGATCGAAGCAGGTGAGGACGTATCCCTCAACTATCAGTCTCACAGCCAGGTTTCCGGTAAGACCTTCAGCTTCGTAAACGATATTGATTCTTTCGTAAACATTTACAGAAGTTACCGCGCGATGGGCCAGGATGCCAAGTCTTCCGCAGAAAAAGCACTGGAAATGACTTTTTCCGATGTCACATTCGGTGTCGTCACAGAGAAGAAGGATGTGCAGCACTCGAACGCACGCGAATATGCAGTATACATGATCCTGATGTATTTCTGCTTCATCTGCCTGTGGGTCCTCGGTATGTCGATTGCATCCGCTATCATTGCCGCCAATAAGAAGGAAGTGTCCCAGCGTATCGATGCGGCTCCCGTCAAGCCGACACAGAAGACCTGGTCGCAGATGACCGGACTTTTGACCTGTGCAGTCATTCTGGTCGCAATCTTCTCGATCTTCAGCTTTGTATATGGCGGTTCTTCGGACATGATGAGCAAATACGGCTGGGTCGTCGTACTGAATCTGATCACGACCACCTTCTACATCAGCGGATTTACGCTCCTGATCTCCTGCTTCCGTCTGAATGCGGGAACACTGAGCCTCATCTGCAACTCCGTTGGACTCTCCATGAGCTTCCTGTGCGGTATCTTCGTACCGTTCTATTTACTCGGAAGCGGAGTGCAGACATTTGCCCACTTCCTGCCTTTCTTCTGGACCGCCAAGATTTTTAACACGATCTATAGCGGTTCCGGTATGAACTACACCTTCAGCACAGGTTCGATCCTCGCATCTCTCGGCGTGCAGATCCTCTTCGGACTGGTCTTCGTTATGATTGCTAACGTGATCAAGAAGGTTCAGATGGGAAAATCGGCATAAGGTGAGAGAGAAATGCTATAATGCAAGCATGATCAATCGTCTGCTGGACAAATCGATAATCGTAATTCTGTCGGCGGCACTCGTCCTTTTCGGGACAGTGCCGTACGGCAGTTTTTCGCTGTCATCCGTTATCGGAACGAAGGAAGTCGTAACGATCCTGACCGTTTTTATCATCGCGCTTCTTGAGGAAGTTGTCCGAAACAGGATCGTCGGCATACTTCTGGTCGTTGCTTCGGGGGTGCTTGCCGCATATAAGCCGGAGATGAGCGTGCTCATTCCGATATGTATCTACGGAATGTTTTCTGATGAGAATACGGAAAAATCATATCTGGAATTCCACCAAGCGAAGAACCCGCGTGCGTTTGTTTCGGAAATCTTTGCTCAGAGAATCAGCTGGCTGAAGCTTCTGCTGCTGGCAGGAACTTCCGGTATCGCATGCCGTCACTGGTCGGTCTTCCTTATTATTGCGGCAGCAATCCTTGCAATCAGGACGACCTATATGAATACACAGAAGACAATGCTTACGGATATGTTTGATGATGTCCGCTATGATGCGCAGAAGTCCATGCAGCTGAAGAAAGAGATCTCCCAGAATATGGATATGCAGGTGCGGAATGCCACTCTCGCGGAGAGAAACCGTATCGCCCGTGAGATCCATGATAACGTCGGACATCAGCTGACACGTGCGGTTGTTCAGCTCCAGGCGATCTCGGTCATCAATCAGGATGAGAAGACGAAGCCGTATCTCGAGTCCGTGAGCAGTACGGTCAATGAAGCTATGACGAATATCCGCCGCTCAGTTCACGAACTGCATGACGATTCGATCGATCTTTCGATCGGCATTCATGAGATCGCTTCCGTGATCAAGGACCGCTTTGATGTGACTGTATCCACATCTATCGAGTCTCCGATCCCCAATAACGTAAAGACGGCGATCCTGGGTATCGTTAAGGAAGGTGTCACGAATATTGCGAAGCACAGTAATGGCAAGAAGGTACGCCTTGAGGTCGTAGAGAACGTGACATTCTGGCGCGTGCTTGTCTCGGACGACGGCAAGAGCGATCTTGTGGACTACTCGCGTCCGTCGGACTTTGCGGCACTTGAAGGCGAACACGGTATCGGATTATATAATATCAATTCCCGTGCAGTCTCCGTGGGTGGAAGAACCTCCATTCAGGGCGGCAAGAACGGGTTCCATATCACGGTGACGATCCCGAGAAAGGATCAGTCAGGCAAGGAGGAAAGAAAATGAGGATCATGATCGTGGATGACGATCCACTCGTAAACCAGTCATTAAAGATCATTCTGGAGCAGGATGGCGAGATCGAGGTCGCCGGCATGTACGGAAGCGGAAGAGAAGCCATTGCCGCGTATCCGGAGGTCAAGCCGGATGTAGTGCTTTCGGATATCCGTATGGAGGATACTGACGGTCTGGACGCGACAGCACAGATCCTGAAGATCGATCCTCAGGCAAAGGTGATCCTTCTTACGACATTTCTCGATGACGAGTATATCAACCGTGCGCTGAAAGTCGGCGCCAAGGGCTATATCCTCAAGCAGGACTGTGCCTCGCTTTCTTCTGCAGTTCACGCTGTTTATGAGGGACAGACCGTATTCGGCGGAAAGATCGTCGAGCGGCTTCCGGATCTTCTTAACAGAAGTGAATCCTTCCGCTGGGAAGACTTCGATATTTCCCCTAAGGAAAAAGAACTTGTCGAGCTCGTGGCCGAGGGCCTTTCCAATAAGGAGATCGCCCAGAAGATGTTCCTCGGTGAGGGGACTGTACGTAACATGATCAGCTCCGTATTAAGTAAACTCGATCTCCGCGACCGTACCCAGCTCGCGTGCTTTTACTACCAGCGCATCAAGATCTGATGAATGAAAAGTCACAAAAGATCTTTATGTTAGTGGTACAATAGGGAAAGCCTAATAAGGGTAAAGGAGAAGAGTATATGAAAATAAAACGATTTGCCGCCTCACTGGCTGCAGTGAGCATCCTGCTCTGCGCCTGCGGAAAGAAGGATGATAAAGAGAAAAAAGCGAAACTGACGAAAGATACTTCGGATGTGACATCGGCCGTGTCAGATGAAACTGATGCTACTGATTCCAAAGACGTAAAAGATGCCACGGATTCCACAAAAGTTGCAGATGATACCGAGCCGACGGAATCGGAGTTCAAGCCGGCCTTTGATCTGGATAAGGATCTGTATGCATTCTATGGCGATGATTCCTATAAGCTTCATTCGCGCCTGACATGTGTTCTTTCACTTCTGACCAGCTGGTCGACGATCCTGGATCTGGATGTGGAAGATAAGACCTTCCAGGGCGAGTATACCAGTGCCACAGGAAAGATCGACGGTGATGGATATGATTGCCTGGAATGCAATTTTAACGGTACGATCGATGGATTTACACGCGTCAATGCATATTCTTTTTCCACGCACGTAACTAAGTTTGAGACCAAGAAGTTCGAGCCGAGAGAAGAGAAGTATATGGACTGCCCGGCTACGGTCACCTATTCAGATCCGTATGGTTTTATGGAGCCGGATGAACTGATTCTGTACCTTCCCAATGCGCCGGTTGCAGAAATTCCGAAGGAAGTTACGGATTGGATCGAGATGAATGCGGAGTTCTCCGATACTCTGGACAATTATGTGCTTTATAACCCGAAGGATGCCACGGCATTCCTGGTTTCTGCAGACACATTCAGCTCAAAGACCCGTCAGGTAACGGCTTCTGATCTTGATAAGCTTCCCGAGAGCATGCTCGACAAGCATAACGGTGTTACAGTCAGCTTTGACAAGACTTCTCTGACTGCTTCTCTCAAAAGAGGAAATGCCGAGTATAAGGATCTGCACATCTGTGGCAGCCAGAACAGGGAAGACATCCTGTATCTCTATGGATCTAACAATCATGGACATACTGTCATTCTTCAGATTACCCCCGGAGATAAAATAATGACCGTGCTTGAGTCAAATGATCCGGAGCTTGCTGCAGGTACTCTGATCACTCTGTCCTGATTGAAGGATAAATGAAGGATGGGGGGAAGAAGATCAGAAGAGCTTCTTCACGATCGTATCGAATATATCGGAAACATCCAGACCGTCGTCTTTCTTTTTGGAAGCGGCGGTCTTCTTCGTGGTGGTCTTCTTGGCAGTAGAAGATTTCTTGGCAGTAGAGGCTTTCTTAGTGGTGGAAGCCTTAGTTGTGGTAGTGGACTTCTTTGCCGTAGTCTTCTTGGCTGATGAAGTGCCTGCCGACGAGCCGGATACCGAGCGGAAAGAACCGAGGACCTTCGCTTCCTTGGCGACCTTCGACGGGAATTTGCTCTTGTCTTCAGTAATGACGATGACTTCGTGCTTTAATCCTGCGTGATATCCGATCAGGAAAGCCATCATGGGAATCAGTTCGGAAGAAGATGCGATCTCGACATACTCGATCTCCGCTTTTACATCTTCGAGGGCTTCCTTGATGGAAGCAGAAAGAGTTTTCTTACCCTTTACATAGAGGAAGACCAGATGGTCCGTCTTTAAGAGCTTCTCCGCTCCGGAAAAGTCGATTTTGCTACTCTCTGTAAGTGAAACCAGTACGTACTTCATATGTGCCCCTCCCAAACCTGATGCTTTTTCCTCATTATATCATTCCTAACATGCGGGGAAACAGAAAATAGACCCCGCTATTTATCCATGCTCCATGTGTTTCTTCCTTAAGGAGAAGAATAGAATGTTTACAAGGCAAGAAGAAATGGAAAAAGAAACTGAAGCAAGGATGTGACTTCATGGACTTAGACAAAAGGCTTCAAATGATCCGCTTATGCGAGGCAATGCAAAACTTCCCCCAGCTGAGCGAGCGGATCGGACTAGAGGATCAGTCGACCTTCCACGGACGACTGATCAGACAGAATACAACACCTCCACTTTCATCGAAAGAGCCCGCATGAGTGAGACATGCGGGCCCTCTTTATGTTCTGTTAAGTTTTCCGGTGACCGGTCAGGACTGCTTGAAATCTTCCTTCTTCAGTTCACCTTCGGCAATGGCGTTATCGATCCAGAGACGGAGAGAGTCGATGGTCAGAGCCATGCGGTCAAGCTCGTTCTTGATCTCGATGAAATCAGGGAGCTCATCGTCGTGGATCTTACCGTCAACGGTGATCTCGATGAGACGGTTCTTATTCTTATCAATGGAATTGAGTGTCGCAATCATCTCAAGAGTGATCTGGGACAGTTCCTTCGGAACGACTTCGGGAACATATTCCTGTCCGATCGGGCACTCGTGGGAGCAGAAATAGTTGCACAGTGAAGGGTTCTTATAGCAGTCTGCCATGGCCAGGATCTCTTCCGGATGAGGAAGTGTTTTCTCGTTCTCGATCTTCTCGATGCGGTCTGCAGAGATGTACTGCAGCTTCTCGGAAGCGGCGTCGCGCGTAAGGTTCTGCGCCTCACGACTGATCTGATATATGTTCTTGTTTTCCTTAATTGATTTTCTTCCCATTTTCCGCTCCAACCTATATTTTGAAATTCAAAGCAAATTAGACGACCCTAAAGGGGGACCTGAACCATTTTTTGCTTGACACAGTAGATTATAAACTATAGTCAGAACAAAAGGAATAAGCCCGTAACGGTTATTTCTAAATTTGTTTAAAAAATCAAGAGGAATTATCCGCCGGATTCATTTATCATTAATATGAGAGACCATGAGCTAGTAAGAGGGAATAAGCTCTATACGTAAAGAGAACGTATTATGAAACAACTAACGACCATCGCGTGATCGAAAAAGTGCTACAGAGATACGCGAGCGATGAAGGAGGAAAAGCTATGAGAAATTATGAGTATGTAAATGGCAAAAGAGTACGCGAGAGAGGCTTCTTCGCCAGATGGGGCCACAGACTGTTCGTACTTATGGCCATCATCGGAATAATATGTGTCCTCACATTCTTCTTCGGCTGGGGCAAGTCCAAAGGCGTGAAGAATGGCGGTTCAAGAGAAGCGATCATCGCTGAGGAAGAGAAGTTCCACGGAATCATCCTGACAAGAGATAACGTCATGGAGCAGTTGCAGGAGATCTCCGAGCTGATGACCTACTCCGAGGATTACGCGGGAACCGCGAATGTTGTGGATAACCTTCAGATCCCGTACACGGACTTCGATATCTGGGGTACACAGCATAAGATCCAGATCGTTTATGCCGGAACCATCAAGGTCGGCTACGATCTTAACGATCTGAAGACAGTGGTTAACAACCAGAAGAAAGAGATCTATATTACGATCCCGGATAAGCCGATCGTAGATAACAATCTCCCGCAGGAGAAAGTTACGGTCATGCAGGACAACAACGTGTTTAACCCGATCCGTGCAGACGAAGTAACCGTCCGCCTTGCCGAGGTAAAAGCACAGCAGCTCGAATCTGCCGAGAGAAACGGCATCTACGAGAAGGCCGAGACACATTTTAAAGAGATCATTATCAACACACTTGCCAAAGTGCACAGCGAGTATAAGGTCGTGTTCCTCTCTCCGACGGAACAGCCACCTAAGGAAACCACGATAGACACCTCTGTAGCACAATAATTGCGGATCAAACCGCAAGGAAGAAGGACCGTCCTTTGAAAAAAGCGGCGGTCCTCTTTTTATATTCTTCCGGACTCTTTCTTATATATATGGTTGGTGCTATAATAGCGCGGGCGCGAAGAAGGACACTTCTTGCGCATAAGACCCGAAGAAGAAGGAGAGAATCGTGGATAAAGCGGAGAACAGGGGATTTCATGCGGTCGCGGCATTCTTTAAGAAGAATACTGTCGTGTGTATCGCGGCGCTTCTTGCCATCGTGACGGCTTTCTTTGTCCCGCCGGATAAAGAGTATCTCCACTATTTCGACCTTCGTACACTGACATGTCTTTTCCTGACACTTGCCGTGATCTGTGCGCTCAAGGACATCCGTTTCTTCGGGATCGTAGCGCAGAGGATCGTCGTCACGACCGGAAATCTGAGACTTCTGGCTCTTGCCCTCGTATATATCACATTCATCGGATCCATGCTGATCGCCAACGATATGGCGCTCATCACATTCCTTCCGCTCGGATACTTTGCTCTTTCGGTAACGAAAAATGAGGAGAAGATGGCGTATATCTTCATCCTGCAGAATATCTCCGCGAACCTGGGCGGTATGCTTACACCGTTCGGAAACCCGCAGAATCTATATCTTTACTCGCATTACGGCATTCCGACGGGTGAGTTTATGAAGATCATGTTCCCGCCGTTTATCCTGGCGATCGCCATGCTGACGGTAGCCTGTTTCCTGCTCCCGCGAACGAAACTGGTGATCCGTGATGATTCCGGCCAAACTCTGAATAAGAAGAGGACCGCGCTTTATCTGACGCTCTTTGCGTTCTCCCTTCTGATCGTATTCCGTCTGATCCCGTACTGGGTCGGACTGATCATCATTCCGCTGGTGCTGGTCTTTGCTGATAAAAAAGCATTTGCCGAGGTGGACTACGGTCTTCTTTCGACATTCGCGCTTTTCTTTGTTTTCTCGGGAAATATGGCCAGGATCCCTGCTGTTCAGGACTTCGTGGGAAGCCTTCTCGGAAGGTCCCCGATGCTCGTCAGTATCGGGTCCTGTCAGGTCATCAGTAATGTCCCGTCGGCGATCCTGCTTTCAAGGTTTACCGGCAACTATAAGGAGCTGCTTCTCGGAGTAAATATCGGTGGAACGGGTACCCTGATCTCGTCTCTGGCGAGCCTTATAACGTTCAGCCACTACCGGACTCTGCACCCGGGGCACACGAAGAAGTACCTTCTGCTTTTCGCGGTGATGAATCTGCTGTTCCTGGTTGTCATGAGCGTTATGGCATGGTTCTTCTTCCGCTAATCTGATAGAATAAACATCTGGAGGATATTCGTATGAACAGTCATGTGATTACAATCGGACGCGAATTCGGTTCGGGCGGACATGAGATCGGCATGAAGCTTGCCGAGCGTCTGGGCGTGCCTTTCTACGACAGAGAACTGATCACACTTGCTTCCGAAGAGGGCGGACTTGATCCCAAGCTTATCGAGAGAAACGAAGAGGGAGCGCACAGGATCTCGGATAAGGGAAGATCCAGAATGTCTTTCTTCTCCGCGTCCTACACACCGGACTTCTCCGACGCGATCTATCTTCAGCAGTGCAAGGTCATTAAGGATCTAGCTGCCAAGGGACCATGTGTCATCGTCGGACGTTGCGCGGATTTCGTACTTAGAAACGATGGAAGCATCAATATCTTCATCGCGGCCAGCATGCCGTATAAGATCCGACGGAAGCGACGAGTCGCCATTGAGAAGGCGGATTATACAGATGAACAGATGGAGCGGTACATCAACGATATGAATACCGCGAGAGCAAATTACTACAACCATTACACGAATCAGAAATGGGGATCGAGCGCGACATATCATCTGTGCGTTCACTCGGATCTGGTAGATGTAGACGGCGCCGTGGAGACGATCCTGGCATATCTGAACAGCGTAAAGTGAGGAAAGAATTATGAGTACAAAAGTTTTTATCGACGGAAGTGAAGGAACCACCGGTCTTCGGATCTTCGAGAGATTCAAGGGCAGAGACGATATTGAGATCTTAAAGATCGATTCAGAACTGAGAAAGGATCCGGAAGAGAGAAGAAAGTTCATCAATTCTTCGGACATCACATTTCTGTGCCTGCCGGATGCAGCATCCAGAGAAGCAGTCAGCCTGATCGATCCCGAAAACGATCACACGGTCATTATTGATGCGTCGACTGCGCACAGAACCGAAGAGGGCTGGGCATATGGTTTCCCGGAACTCTCCGATGCACATCTTGAAGCCATAAAGACGGGTAATCGTATTGCCGTTCCGGGCTGTTATGCATCCGGTTTTATCGGACTGGTATATCCGCTGATCGCAGGCGGCATCATCTCCAAGGATTACCCGGTATCTGCCTTTGCGCTTTCCGGTTATTCCGGAGCAGGTAAGAAGACGATCGCTGTCTATGAGAGTTCTGACCGTCCGGTGGAGTTTGCGTCCGGAAGAGAGTACGCACTTACCCAGCAGCATAAGCACCTTAAGGAAATGAAGGCCATCACGGGTCTTTCCAGAGCTCCGCTGTTCTCACCGATCATCGATGATTACTATAGCGGCATGGTCGTTTCCGTTCCGTTCTTTGCGGATATGCTCAGCAAGAAGATGACTCCTTCTGAACTCCTCGAGTACTTCCGTGAGTATTATGCGGGCAAGAAGTTCATCAAGGTCGCGGAAGCGGACGATGAGACAGCTGCCAGCGGATTCCTCGCAGGTAACCAGCTTTCCGGCTGGGACGGCATGAAGATCTATGTTACCGGTAACGAAGAACGCATCGTGGTATCTTCGCAGTTCGACAACCTCGGCAAGGGCGCGTCCGGTGCGGCGATCCAGTGCATGAACATCCGTCTCGGATGTGATCCGGCGAAGGGACTGAATCTCTGATGAGCAATGAATCGGTAAAGACGGCGAGTCAGAAGAGAAGGCAAAGCACGCTTTTTATCTGCCAGACAGGTATCATCGCGGCGCTTTATGTCGCGCTGACATTTGTCTTCGCGCCGATCTCCTTTGGTGCTGTGCAGGTGCGTATTGCAGAAGCGCTTACGATTCTTCCGCTCTTTACTCCTGCGGCGATCCCGGGTCTCTTTGTCGGATGCCTGATCGGAAACTTCCTCGGCGGCGGAATCGTCGTTGATGTTATTTTCGGGAGTATCGCCACACTTCTCGGTGCGATCGGTACGTACCTTCTGAGAAAGAAAAATCCGATCTTCGGTACGATCCCTCCGATCGTAGCGAATACTCTGATCGTACCGTTCGTAATTAAATTCGCGTACGCAGATGAGATGGCGCTTCCCCTGATCATTCTCGCAATCCTCGGCGGAGAAGTCCTTTCCTGCGGTATCCTCGGTGGCATGCTGGGATTGTCTCTAAAAAAGACGAAGCTTGCTTTCTCAAAGGAGAAAAAGGAAAAGTAAGGAGACTTCTGGACGATGGATTTTGAAGCATTTGTATCCGATATAACGACGAACGGCTGGCGGGTCCATGGTGTGGAAGTCTATGAGAACTGTGTGCTTACACATAGCTTTGGGGACACGGAAAACATCCATGAGCTCTACTCGATAACAAAGGCTGTACTCTCGGCCGCAGTAGGTATCGCCTATGATGAAGGGAAGATCGATCTTGAACGCTGTGTGCTCGACTACCTTCCGAAAGAGAATGTTGAGAAGATGTCTGCATCACAGAAGGCGGATTTCAGTCATATCACGATCCGAAGACTTCTGACGATGTCGGTCGGCGGATTTCCTTTCGCAGCGGAGGGGGACAACTGGATCGACTTCGCCCTGTCATGCAAACTCGAAAATCCGGAAGAGAAGCCCTTTAACTACAGCAATATCAACGCATATCTTGTCGGTGTCGCCCTGACCGAAGCTGTCGGACAGGATGCCGGTGCTTTTATCGAGGAACGACTGTTAAAGCCGCTCGGCATAAATGAGTTCGACTATGGCAGATCTCCGGAGGGATACTTCTATGGCGCGTCGCGTATGAAACTGAGCGTATCCGGACTCAGTAAGTTCGGTATGCTCTTTTATAACGGCGGAACATATGACGGGAAGAGGATCATTTCGGAAGAGTATGTAAAGATGGCTTCTTCAATCCAGCAGATGAACAGAGAAGGCGGGTACGGTTTCTTTCTGTGGAAGTACCGATCCGGCTTCAGCCTGAACGGGAAATGGAAGCAGAAGTGCTACGTCCTTCCTGATGAGGGCATCCTGGTCAGTTACCTTAGTGACATTCAGGATGATTCGCACGATCTTCTTCAGAGCATGGAAAAGAACATACTTGGGATCTCGTAAGGGAACAAAAGAAAAGGAGCTGTCCGAAGACAACTCCTTTTTGTTTTTCGAATGATAGATATTATTTCCAGTTAAATCCTGCGTCGGCGAGGGAAGTATCCAGCCAGATCATGCTGTAATCCAAGCTTTCAAAAATGTTCTCACAACGTTCCCAGACGTAATCGATGAACTCTTCTTCGGTTAAGTACGTGTTGCCGGGTTCTTCATCGAACATCTTCTTAATCTCGCTGTCACTCATTGAATCCCAGAGATTCTTTCCCCATTCCTCCGGGTCATCACCTTCCCAGAGGCGGAGTTCGGCTTTGCAGTTTTTGATGAAGTCTTTCTTGGAGGCAAATACTTTATCGTATTCACCGGCGTCGGCAGTAAGTTCCAGATAATACTCAAATTTGTAGGAAACTCCTGTTCCGGTGGAATAAAAACCCTGCTCATAGGACACTTCAAGACCTGACTTGAGCATTCCACGACTTTCGGTGATATTGACTTTCCATTCTTCACTGCTGTGCACATCGTCATGAAGCTCCATATGTTTATATGAAACAGTTGCATCGTTCTCGCGCTCTGCTCGAAGCGAGATAGTATCACTGGCGCTGAAGTTATAAGATGATTTCTGACCGTCAATAGAATGCCCCAGGTATTCGAATTCACCTTTGTCTCCATCTATTTTTTTGACGGTTTCATAGAAGTACTCAGGCCACGTCATCTTGCAGTCACGGCATACACCATCTACGAAAACGTGATCATTTACGATCTCGATCTCCTGACTGACTATCTGTCCAGGATCAATGTCCCTGTATTTGCTGCCGAAATCGAGCCCAAGATCTTCAAGGCCGAATCCCAGTTCGGGGAAAGCATTTTCTGCGATCGTGATCAATCTGGAATAAAGGATAGGAATATCCTTTGCTATGGTTTCAGAATTCGAAGCGAACGCGGCATCATCGTGTACATTGACTACACTCTTATCGCAGATGATCACACTGTCAATAAACGATTCAAAATCCCCAAGGCCTAACTCCTTATTGGAAGGTGTGGTGCCATAGTAGCGGTCATCTCCATAATGAAGATCAAAAGTAAGGCTCGCCGTTTCCTTTTCCGGATAGATATGGAGAGTGATCGAAGCGTCCGCTGCTTCGTACGCGAAAAGGATCTGATCAGCATGAACTGAGTATATGACTTCTCCGCGGATGCCGTCTGCGTATGCTCCTAAGGTCTGGTTGTCTCTTTCTTTTTTGGATTCGCAATATGCGACCAGCTGCTGCAGCTTATCCTTATCAAAGTGAAGCTCCCCACGGCTGCTCGAAGCTGTGGTGTCCTCCGTTTTCTCCGTCTCCGCATCAGTGGCACTCTGCTTGCCTGTGTTCTCTTCCGAAGTAGTGGTCTCTTTTTTTGTCTCCTTTTCTTTCTTGCTCTTCTGACAACCGCAAAGAACAAGAGAAGACATCATGGACGCACATAATACCAGAGAGATAATTTTCTTCATTTCCCCATTCCTCCTTGTGAAAAATATGACCTTGCCATTGGCCGTTCAGCAACATCAAATTTGCTTGATGATACCAGTATAACACTACGAACCCTGCATTATTAGGTCGGAAACTGCAAATTAAAAAGCGGAATAATGCTGAATTCTTGACTTTTCCAGATGGCAAGCGTACAATTTCCCCATGCAATGAAGGTGCGTAAGTAGTTTTCGCTTAGAACCTGTGAGAAGAGATTCGTGTCACCGGCTGAGAGCACGATCACAGAGAGCGCAAGATGAATTTCAACACCGGAGCATTCTTTCGAAAACGGCCATGCCGGCTGAGTAAGGGAGATGCACGCGCAGCATTACGGCGCAAATGAGTGCGGAAAGACAAGTGCTTTTCGAACATGGGTGGTACCGCGAAGGTGCGAAATGAAAGCGAATTCGTCCCATGGCAATGAACAGTTGCCATGGGATTTTTGTTTCCCGGGCATAGATGAAGTGAAGAACTGCGAAAGCGTGAGTAATAGGAGGAAAACATGGCAGAGTTAAGTGAACTGAATGAGAAACTGTCAGGAATCCGAAGTGAGATCGAGAACGATCTGTCCTCGATCACGAGCTCGAAGGGCGTCTATGAATACAGAAAGAGTGTTATGGATGCCAAGGAGGGCAAGATCGGATCGCTCATGAAGGAGATGGGCAAGATCCCGAAGGAGCAGAAGGCCGACTACGGCAAGATGGTCAACGAGATCAAGAACTGGGCACAGGAGAAGTTTGATGCTCTTGATGCACAGTTTAAGGAGCAGGAGAGAAAGGCAAGATATGCTGCCGAGGCCATCGATATTACGCTCCCTGAGAAGAAGCAGAAGAAGGGCAAGCTCCATCCGAATACCCAGGTTAGAAACCAGATCGTCGAGATCTTCGGTTCTATGGGCTTCTCGATCTACGAAGGAAATGAGATCGAGACAGACTACTATAACTTTACCGCGCTGAATATCCCGCAGGATCATCCGGCGAGAGACATGCAGGATACATTCTATCTGAGCCCGGAGTTCCTGCTCCGTACACAGACATCCGCAGGTCAGATCCACGTCATGGAGGCTCAGAAGCCGCCGATCAAGATCATCTCCCCCGGTAAGGTATTCCGTTCGGACGATGACGCGACGCACTCTCCGATGTTCTCCCAGATGGAAGGACTTGTAGTCGATAAGGGTATCACACTCTGCGACCTTCAGGGCATGCTCGATGTATTCGTTAAGAAGATCTTCGGTGAAGAGACAAGAACACGTCTGCGTCCTTCATACTTCCCGTTCACAGAACCTTCCGTTGAGGTAGACGTCAGCTGCTTCCAGTGCGGCGGCAAGGGCTGCAAGCTCTGCAAGGGCACCGGCTGGATCGAAGTCCTTGGCGCAGGTGTCGTGAATAAGAAAGTTCTCGAAGGCTGCGGAATCGACAGCAACGTATACAGCGGCCTCGCATTCGGTATCGGTATTGACCGTATCGCGATGCTCAAGTACGGCATCAACAACATCAAGATGCTGTTTGAGTCAGATCTGCGCGTGCTCGATCAGATCGATGACTAAGGGAAAAGGAGGCAAGTAATATGTTAGTACCACTTAGCTGGCTGAAAGATTACGTCGATATCGACGTTACCCCGGATGAACTCGAGGACAAGCTGTTCTCCTGCGGTTTCGAGGTAGAAGAAAAATATGAAGTCGGCCACGACATCAGTAATGTCGTAGTCGGTGAAGTGAAGACCTGTGAAGCAATCGAGGGTACACACCTTCATCTGTGTCAGGTAGACGCAGGTGAGCACGGGACCCTTCAGATCTGCTGCGGTGCAGATAATGTTGCCGCAGGCGGCAAGTATCCGCTCGCTCTGATCGGCGCACAGGTATATGCGACAGCAAAAGACCATGTCACCGTAGAGGGTGTCATGACCATCGGTCAGGGTAAACTCAGAGGCTACGATTCCTACGGCATGCTCTGCTCCGGTGTGGAGATCGGTGTTACTGAGGACATGTTCCCGGGTGCCGGTTACAACGGACTTCTGGTGCTTCCTGCTGACAGTGTTCCGGGTGCGGATGTAAAGCCGATCCTCGGTCTCGATGACTATATCTTCGATGTATCCATTACCGCCAACCGTCCGGACTGCCAGAGCATTTTCGGTATTGCCCGTGAGGTTGCTGCCGTTCTCGGAAAGCCGATCAAGGAGCCGGCTCTCGACTACACAGAGTCTGAAGTAACAGTTCCTTTCAATATCCGTGTTTCCGCGCCGGATCTGTGCCCGAGATATATCGGCCACTATGTTTCCGATGTCAAGATCGAAGAGTCTCCGCTTTGGATGAAACGCCGTCTGGCTCTCGTCGGATGCTCCGCGATCTCTAACGTGGTTGATATCACGAACTATGTTTTAAAAGAACTCGGCCAGCCGATGCATGCTTTCGATTTCTCCTATCTCGAGGGCGGTGAGATCCATGTCCGCCGTGCAGAAGAAGGCGAGAAGATCGTAACTCTCGATGAGAAAGAGTTCGCGCTGACAACTGAGAATCTCGTGATCTGCGATGGCAAGAAGCCGGTTGCACTGGCAGGTATCATGGGCGGTCTGAATTCCGAGATCCTCGATACCACGAATGCAGTCATGTTCGAGGCGGCTAAGTTCGCTCACGACAACATCCGTAAGAGTAGTAAGGCTCTCGGTCAGGTCTCTGATTCGAGCATGCGCTTCTCCAAGGGTGTCGATGAGTACACGACCGTTATGGCTATGAAGCGTGCCCTGCACCTGATCGAAGAACTGAACTGCGGTAAGGTAAGTGCTACGAAGTTTGACATCAACACTGGAAATTCTATTGAGCCGCGTAAGATGACCGTCAGTGTGAAGCAGGTCAATGGTGTGCTCGGTATTACAGTACCGGATGAAGACATCGTACGTATTCTTTCCAATCTGCAGTTTGCACCGGAACTGAACGGCGATGAGCTGACGATCGCGATCCCGGGCTACCGTGTCGACATGGAGTCCTATCAGGATGTTGCGGAAGAAGTGATCCGTATGTACGGCTATGAGCACATCACACCGACATTCATCCCGACAGCTCAGGTCACATCCGGAGGTAACAACCTCAAGCAGAGATCCGAGCTTAAGATCAAGCAGGCACTCTGTGCTGCCGGCGCATGTGAGGGCGTTCACTATTCGTTCTTCTCGCCGTCGGATTTCGATCTGCTGAAACTGCCGGAAGATGCTCCGGAGCGCTTCGCGATCAAGATCATGAACCCGATCAATATCGATCTTTCTCTGATGAGAACGACACTGGCTCCGCAGATGATCACCGCGATGGCAAGAAACCAGAAGAGAGGTATCCTCTCCGGCCGTATCTATGAGATGGGCAACAAGTTCCTGCCGAAGTCCCTGCCGCTTACTGAGTATCCGGATGAGCGCGAGACGGTCTGCATCGGTGTTTTTGGCGAGGACGAAGATTTCTATTCGCTGAAGGGCCTCGTTTCCGTGATTGCTGACACTCTTGATGTGAAGTTCGATTATGAGAAAGATGAGAAGACCTTCCTGCATCCGGGAAGAACGGCTAAGGTCGTTTGCAACGGAGAGACTGTAGGTTACTTAGGTCAGGTCCTCTATGAGATCTGCGATGAACTGGATATGCGTGTTCCGGCCTATGTTGCTGAGATCGATCTTCGTGTTCTTTCTCAGTACTACGGCAAGGAGAGAAAGTTCATCCCGCTTCCGAAGTTCCTCGAAGAGAAGCGTGACTTCTGCTTCGTTATGGATAAGAACATCACCTGCGCGCAGGTCGAAAAAGAGATCGAAGCTTCCTGTGAATACATCACGAAGATCGACCTGTTCGATATCTATGAGGGAGCTCAGCTCGGTGAGAACAAGAAGAGCCTTGCGTTCTCTGTTGTCTTCACTCCGAAGGATGAGGAGTTCAAGCCGGAAGTAATCGACGGATTCGTAAATACGATCCTGGAGAACCTGAAGAATAAGTACGGAATCACACTCCGTGCGTAAGATAAAGGATCAGCCGATCGAGGCATCCTTTAAACGGGCAGTGCGCTCAAGCTTCTTAAGATAATTGTCGCGCTCCCACTCATATTTGAAACCCGAAAAGTCGAGGATGGTCTGCCTGCATTCTGCAAGCGCCTCCCCGGCTTTTTCATCTTTCTTTACGAAAAGCACTGCTGTCTCGGTGATCGACAGAAGGATCCTGTTTTTCGGGAAGATATCACACCATTCGCGCAGACGGCGGATGTATATGTCGAGCTTATCCTCGAGCCCCATAAGCGTGCTGATCACGGAAGCATAGTAATAATAGTCGCCGGCCGCCCGGGAACGGACGGGATTTTTAAAGAAAACATCCAGGAAACGCACACGCTCACCATAAAGATCAGAAGCGTCCTTGTATGCGCCGGTCTCGGTGAACAGGCTCATCTTGCAAAGACAGAGCTGGCCGGTCGTCATATCGTCCATGATCGAACGCGCATGGACGGAGAGCAGTTCTTTTTGCGCATCTTCATAACGCTCCATGCCGATATAGAGCTCGCAGAGCGTGAAGTGATCATCCGAAGTGATCTTCTTTCTCGTTGCCAGATAGGCCTGAACATACTCCTCACAGTAGAAGCCCTTTTCTTCGTAGACTTTCTTAAGGTTCTCCTTCGCCTCGGAGTTTCTGTTAAATAGTGAGATCATGTATCCGGCCTCCCGAAAGAATTACTGTTCCTATTGTACAACAAGGTATGAGGGATGAAGAGGGGGGAGTGCTTGAATTTTTCAGGGTATAAAGATAAAATTTTATAGAGGATACATTTATGAGGGTAGATATGAAAAGAGTTTTAGTATTTTTATCAGTAATCATTATTGTACTGGGACTGTGTTCCTGTAAGAGCGGCTACAGCTCGAAGATCAGCGACGTTAAGAAGGCGCTGGAGGAGACCTGTAACGCGAAGAAGGCAGAGTCGGAACAGTACGACAAAATGGTGGATACGCAGTACAAGATCGAGGATATGGCCGAAGAGTTCAAAGACGGCGTATTCGCAGAAGTAAAGTCGAAAGACCGAACATATTTCGGATTCCACGCAGTGATCGATCACAGCACGGTCAAGTCGGTTTTTAAGTATATCAAGGCGGATCCGGCAAGTAAGTCCGGCGATTCCGTTGCGAATATGGAGGTTCTGGTACTTCAGTTCACAAGCGGTGGGAATGCGCAGAAGTATTATGATGCACTTATGGCCTCCAGAAAGCAGACCTATCAGAATAACGAGCAGCTTCCCGCCAAGATCAAGAATGAATTCGTCGAGAAGAAAGAATACTTCGCCTTTGCCAGCGAGTCAGATTACATGACGTACAATGTGTACGGAAGTATCGATGGCAGCACGGTTATCTACGCCTTTGTAGAAGGCCCGAACGCAGATGCTCTCAAGGCAGAGTACTATGAGTTCATGAAGAAAATGGAATGTTCAGTGATAAAACTATAAGTTGAAGGAGGATCTAATTTATGAATTGTTTTAAGTGTGGAAATCCGGTCCGTGATGGAGATCTTTTCTGCATGAACTGCGGGTTTAAGCTTGCAGATGCAGCAACTGCGGCACCGGTTGATGTACCGCCTGTTTCACCTCTTCAGGAAGCACCTGTAGAAGTACCTGCAGTTTCTCCGCTTCAGGAAGCACCGGTCGAAGTACCTGCTGTTTCTCCACTTCAGGAAGCTCCCGCTGAAGTTCCGGCTGTATCGCCTCTTCAGGAAGCTCCGGCCGCTCCTTTTGCAGAAGCGCCTGTTGCACCTGAACTCCCTGTAGCTCCGGTAGAAGCACCTGTTGCTCCGGAGATGCCTGTGGCTCCGTTAGAAGAAAGACTTCCGGAACCGCCGCCGTTTGATCCGACTGCGACGACTTCTGTAGATCCGGCTGCTCCTGCTGCTCCTGCTGTAGAGGACAGACTTCCGGAACCTCCGCCGTTTAACCCGGGTTCTTCTGAGCTTGTAGGTCAGCCGGAAGCTCCGTCAGCAGATATTCCTGAGCAGTTCACTCAGCCTGTCCCGCCGCCGGTTCCGGTAGACGGTACACCTTCTGCTCAGGTAGCAGGCGGTAACTATCAGGCACCGTTCGCTTCTGCACCGGCCGCGGAAGCTCCGGTAGATCAGAAGAAGGTCGATCTGGAGAATATGTTCCAGAGAAAATCCTTTAAGGATGAGAAGCTAAATAACGGCGGTATCGTAAATAAAGGACCGAATAAGTAATATCCGTTTCTGAAGGAGATTGAAAATGGGATTATTTGATAGCATCCAGAACGGCATGTCCGGTGCATCCACCGGCGCACCGCAGGCAGGTTCTGATCTTCGCAGTAAGACTGTCGTATTTCAGGAAATGCCTGAGACCCTTGAACAGATGAAGGCGCTGCCTGAGGCATCCATGAAGGATCCGCTTGATGTGGCAGCTCTTACGATCGCGGCGCTATGTGTTTATCCGTTCAACAAGGACGAGAGCATCCGTATGCTGAACTTTCTTAAAGGACCTCAGCCGCTGTCTCCATATGAGATCTCGTTTATCGCAGACCGTTTCAGAGATTCCGACTATGTTCCGCGTTCCTATCTGAACGGTGCGACTCCGCAAAACAACTATATGCCGCAGCGCCCATACTCGGTTACTGTCTACGAACTGGCACATAGCAGAGATAACCTGAACGAGGGATATCTCACGATCAATGTAAATTCCGGCGGAGCGGACAGCCCGCGTCAGATCCGTCTGCGCACGAAGCCGTCGACCGGCGAATGGTTCCTGTGGGAACAGTTCGTACTTGTCGGGATCCGTGTACCGGATGCCGCGAATCCATGGGCATAAGTGCTTTTTACGAAGAATAATGAAGGGACCGTCTGATCGATCAGGCGGTCTTCTTTTTTTGCAAAATCCGGGTATTTTTCCACAAGAAATGAGTTCTTTTGAAAGGTCGGGAAATGCTATACTGTGAATAGACTAAGGATGAAGATCCCGCCGGATGTGCGGGATCAAGGGATGACGGATCTATGGAAATACACGTAAAAGCATTTGCGGATATGACACCGCTGGAACTGTATAAGTGCATGAAACTGCGTGTCGATGTTTTCGTGTGCGAGCAGGAATGTCTCGCGCCTGAACTAGATGACAGAGACCAGGACGCGGTGCATGTCTGGATCGAGGAGAACGGGCGTGTCGAAGCATATCTCCGTGTGCTTGACCGCGGCGTGGAAAGCGAATATGTCGCGCTCGGAAGAGTGGTCACGCGAAAAGCAACACGCGGGAAAGGATATGGAGCGATCGTCATGCAGGAAGGGATCCGTGTGGCCAGAGAACAGTTTCAGGCGGACAGGATCTATCTTGAGGCACAGACGTATGCCGAGGGCTTCTACATGAAGCAGGGATTCCATCGGATCTCCGAGGAATTTATCCTGGACGGGATGCCGCATTATAAGATGCTTTGGGAAGAGAAGGAGAATGTCACATGAGATTAGGAACATCAAGCCCACTGGCACACTCTTCTGTAGAAGAATGGGCGAAGAATCAGACTGCGCTGGGATGTAGATCTCTGGTCTTTCCGCTTTCAGCCAATGATCCGGAAGAGAATATCGATGAGTATGTAAAAGCCGCGCGAGAGAATGATCTTCTCATCGCTGAAGTCGGAATCTGGAGAAATGCGCTTTCTCTTGATCCTGAGGATAGAAAAGCACAGAGAGATTACTGTGTCGCTCAGTTAAAGCTCGCTGACCGGATCGGCGCGAGATGTGCAGTAAATGTGGCCGGCGCAATAGGCCCGAGATGGGATGGTCATTATAAAGAGAACTTCACACCGGAGACACGAAAAGAGATCGTGAAGATGGTGCAGGAGATCATCGACAGAGCAGAAGTGAGTAATACATACTTTACTCTTGAACCGATGCCGTGGATGATCCCGACCGGACCAGAAGACTATGTAAGGCTGCTCGAAGAGGTGAACCGTGACAGATTCGCCGTGCATATGGATATCATCAACATGACGAATTCTCTTGAAAGATATTATCAGGCGGAGAGCTTTATCGACCGGTGTGTGGAGCTTCTCGGAGACCGGATCAGAAGCTGCCACATCAAGGATATCCACCTGAAGGAAGAATACACCTTCCAGCTTCAGGAGTGTGCTCCCGGACAGGGTGAATACCCGCTTCGATATTACGTTGAAAAGATGAACAGTATAGACCCGCAAATGCCGATCATTCTAGAACATCTGACTAATGACCGAGAATACGTTCATTATATGAATTACCTGAAGGAGGTTCTCCATGACATACAGTAGAATATCTGACGCGAATGAGATCACCGCACGCTATATGGACAGTATCCTGATCAAGGAGCGACTTATCGATTCTGTGGTTGCAGATACTACAACAGAACTTTTCGGAGAGATGTTTAGCAGTCCGATAATGACGCCGGCGTTTTCCCACCTGATGCAGTTTAAGGGCAGGGAACTGACAGGACTTGAAGAGTACTCCATTGCGGCGAAAAACATGAATATCCTGAACTTTGTCGGTATGATGGAAAATGACCTCTTTTCTAAGATCGCAGCGACCGGAGCAAAGACCGTACGTATCGTTAAACCGTATGCGGATAATGCGAAGGTAAGAGACCAGATGCAGTTTGCCGAAGAATCAGGTGCTTTTGGAATAGGAATGGATATCGACCATATCTTCGGAAATGACGGACTCGACGTCGTGATCGGTGAGAAGATGGCGGTACAGACATCTGATATGATCCGTTCCTATATCGAGTCGACAAAACTCCCGTTCTTTATAAAGGGTGTCCTCTCGGAAGAGGAAGCGGTGAAGTGCGCAGATCTCGGCGCAAAGGCGATCATCGTCAGTCATCACCATGGAAGACTCCCGTACGCGGTTCCTCCGATGATGGTCCTTCCCGGTATTAAGAAAGCACTTGAAGGAAGAGATGTTAAGATTATTGTGGACTGCGGGATCAGTTCCGGTTCGGATGTGTATAAGTGCCTCGCGCTCGGTGCGGATGCGGCAGCCGTCGGAAGGTCCATGCTTCCGTCTCTGGAAGAAGGCGGAGTCGAAGGGATGACAAAGTTTCTCACGGGCATTAACAATGAACTGAGATTTGTGATGAGCTGCACCGGATTCAGTAAGGTCAGCAAAATCGATGACAGATGTCTTGTGAAGACTGAATTCTAAGGATTTCTGAAACTCTCTCTGCATAAGAAAGTGGTAAAATATACTAATCAGTCTTATGTATGAGGTGTTGGAATGATATATAAGATCCTGGTGGTGGAAGATGACTTTACCATCGCGTCTGAATTAAAGACCATGATGACAGGATGGGGATATGATGTGAAACTTACGGAGGATTTTGAAGATATCCTCGGTGAGTTTTCCGAGTATGCCCCGCATCTGATCCTGATGGATATCACTCTTCCATTTGCGAACGGTTTTATCCGCTGCAGCAAGATCAGGGAGGTCTCGAAAGTCCCGGTGATTTTCCTGTCGTCTGCTTCCGATAATATCAACCTCGTTACGGCCATTAATATGGGTGCGGATGATTTTATTGCCAAGCCCTTTGATGCCAATGTCCTTACTGCGAAGATCATGGCGGTACTTCGCCGCGCGTATTCTTTTACGGAAGAGAAGAAAGATGTGATCGAATACCGGGGAGCTTCTTATCAGGCATCGGATTCTTCGATTACGGTCAACGGTCAGAAACTGGAACTGACGAAAAACGAGAACCGGATCCTTTCCGCGCTCCTTTTGAAAAAGGGGACGATCGTTTCCAGAAACATACTGATGCAGCAGCTCTGGGATGATGACTGTTTTGTGGACGAAAATACGCTTTCAGTAAATATCAACCGTCTTCGTAAGAAACTGGAGAGTGCCGGACTTCCGGACTTTATCACAACGAAGAAGGGCCAGGGATATATCATTGAATAAGAAAGTTTTACCTGCATATCTGAAAAGCCGTATCCCGGCAATCGTTTCCGGGGTCTGCTGTGTTTGTGTCACGGCACTGGTCCTGTGGCTCTATGGGGAACCGTTGACGCCTGTGCTCCTTTGTGCATCGCTTCTTCTGGTTCTTGGAGTGATCTTCGGAATAATCGGATACAGGCGTTTTTCTAAAAAACACGATATGCTGTCACGCGCGCTTCCTTTCCCGCAGAATTTCGCGGAATCACTTTCTCCGACTGAAGATGAGGATGCTTCCGGGATCGAAGAGAAGATCGGACTGATCGAAAAGGACTATCAGCTGCTGCTTTCCAGGCTCGCAGAGGAACTCCAGAAGGAGAAGGAAGAGTCTTCATCTTCCCGTAATGCCATGCTGGACTATTATACGATGTGGGTCCATCAGATCAAGACACCGATCTCCGCGATGTCCCTGATCATTCAGAATATGGAGGATCAGGAGACGGCCAACCGGCTGGATTCTCAGCTTATGCATGTGAGAAACTATGCGGATATGGCGCTGAATTATTTAAGACTCGGATCGGAAAGCAACGATCTTGTTTTTGAAAAGGTCGAGATGGATGAGGTCCTCCGTTCCGGGATCAAGCGTGCGATGACGATGTTTTTATGTTCGGAACTGAGTGTGGACTTTGTGCCTACAAAACTCGTCGTAACTACTGATAGAAAGTGGCTCGGTTTTATTGTGGACCAGCTGATCTCCAATGTCGTGAAATACCAGAAAAAGGGTACGGTGCATTTCTACGGGGATGATCATTCTTTTACCATTGAAGATGAGGGGATCGGGATCGCAAAAGAGGATCTGCCCCGTATCTTCGAAAAAGGATATACCGGTTACAACGGACATAATGAGAAACAGTCTTCCGGCCTCGGATTATATCTCGTAAAAAAGGCGGCGGACATGATCTCTGCAGATGTGGTTTTTACTTCGGAAGTTGGAAAAGGTACGAAGGTACAAGTGCTTTTTGATAAGAAAGAGTGATCCGACCTTACGAAAATGTAAGATACATGAGCGTTTTTGTAAGGTGAATCGATGGATGGACAAACCCCGCGAACGGTAAGATGGTGGCGTAATCAAGTGAAGGAGGACGATCTATGTCTATGTTAGAGGTGAAAAACCTGAAGAAAGTCTATACTACACGTTTCGGCGGGAATAAAGTAACCGCGCTTCAGAACGTCAATCTTACTGTCGAGAGAGGGGAATTCGTGGCCATCATGGGTGAGTCGGGTTCCGGTAAGACTACGCTCCTGAACATTCTTGCGACACTCGATAAGCCGACAGAAGGCGAAGTGATCCTGGACGGAAAGAATATGCAGAGCATGAAAGAGAAGAACCTGGCACGTTTCAGAAGAGAGAGCCTGGGCTTTGTTTTCCAGGAGTTCAATCTTCTGGATAACTTCTCCGTGCGAGATAACATCTACCTGCCGCTGGTCCTTGCGGGGATCTCTCCGGCGGAGATGGAAACACGTATCCGGCCGATCGCAAGTAAACTCGGAATCACTCCGCTTCTCGACAAGTTCCCGTATGAGATCTCCGGCGGTCAGAAGCAGCGTGTAGCTGTTGCCCGTGCGGTCATTACCGAGCCGGAGATGGTACTGGCGGATGAGCCGACAGGCGCGCTGGATTCACGCTCGACCGATGAGCTTCTGGAGCAGTTTGCGAACATCAATAAGGACGGGCAAACGATCCTGATGGTCACGCATTCCATCAAGGCGGCGAGTACGGCGGGAAGAGTTCTGTTTATTAAAGACGGTATCGTATATCACCAGATCTACAGAGGCAATGCCAGCAACAGTGAGTTCTACAGGAAAATCTCCGACTCGCTTACGGCCCTGATGGGTAAGCCCCTTCGCGCGGCGAACGAGTAACGGCGGAGGACGTGACCTATGACGAAGATTTATAGAAATCTTGCCCGCAATGCCATGGGCAAGAATAAGATCATCTATGTTCCGTATATTATTTCCGGCATGATGATGATCCTGATCACCTACATCATCACAGCTATCGCCAAGGACAGTTATCTGAGACGGGTCGAAGGCGGTGCGACACTTCAGCAGATCATGATCATCGGTGTTCCGATCATGTACGTTATCTCTTTCTTCTTCCTTTTCGGCGTCAGCCGTTTCGTGATCAAGCAGCGGAAGAAGGAGCTGGGCGTGTACTGTGTGCTCGGTATGCAGAAGAAGCACATCATTCATGTTCAGTTCCTGGAGAACCTGTATACCTTTCTGATCAGTGTGGCCGCAGGTACCGTGATCGGTGTCATGCTCGAGAAAGTATTCCAGCTTCTGTTCCTTCGTATCTATCATCAGCAAGCGGATTTCTCCTTTGATCTTCCTCTCAATATCATTCTTACCAATGCGATGATATTCGGATTTTTCTTCCTGTGCTTCTTTGTGTTTAACTCGGCCGGCATTCTCAGATCGAACATTCTCGAATACATGAAGGATGAAGCAAAAGGTGAGAAGCAGCCGAAGTCGAAATGGATCCTGGCGATCGCCGGTGTTCTGCTTCTCGGCGGAGGATATGCGCTTTCCCTGACGACAAAAGAAGGGCTTCAGGCGATCCAGCTTTTCGGACTGGCGGTATTGCTGGTCATCCTGGGAACATTTGCCCTTTTTACCGCAGGAAGCATCACGCTTCTAAATGCACTGAAGAAGAACAAGAAATTCTACTATAAGACCGGCCACTTTATCTCGGTATCCGGCATGCTCTACCGCATGAAAAGAAACGCGGCAAATCTTGCGACGATCAGTATCTTTGCCACGATGGTCCTGGTGACGATGTCCTCGGTCATGACGCTTTACAGTACGGTACATGACATGGCAGAGAGCTGGTATGTGGTGGATTTCGATGTTCTCTACTCTGTTCCGGAAGATGAAAAAGTACGTGACGAGCGTATCGCGAAGATTCGTGAAGCCGCTGAAAAAACAGGAGTTTCTATCGATGAGTTATATGTGTATCAGTATATTAATTCGTTTGCTCTGGTCAAAGATGATGAGATCACGGTTACGCCTACATATATTTCTCTGGATGTAAGTGAAGTATTTGTCTTTACCGAGGATATCTATGATTATGTGAACGGCACAGATCTGGGGCTGGAGAAAGATGAAGTGGCTGTATTCAGCCGTTCCGGTAAGGCGATCAAAGATCAGATCCGCTTCCGGAAAATGGATGACCAGTACCGCAAAACAGACGATGCTTCTGAAACATTCCGCGTCAGACATATCGAAGATGCGCCGAAGATCAGTTCCGGCAGTTCGATCGCGATCTCCGACGGTATCTATTACATTGTTGTGAAAGACGGTTCGGTGATGGACAGCCTTCGTCCGTTCATTCATGAATCCGGGATCGATGACTATGATGCAACGGAGCGTCTCCTGGTCAATTCTTCATCCGGACGGTCTGAGCAGCTGAAGATGTATGAGGAACTCGAAAAGAATACGAAATACTATGATTACATTACTGTCCACTCGAAGATCGACAGTGTCGAAGAAGTCACGGGACTCTACGCAGGTCTGTTTTTTCTCGGAGTATTCTTAAGCATCTCGTTCCTGACGATCACGATCTTGAATATGTATTTCTCGCAGCTGCAGCAGGGCCACGAAGATGCGAAGCGTTTCGCAATCATGCGCAAGGTCGGCCTGACGAAAAAGGAGATCAGAAAGTCGGTCAATTCCCAGATCGTCATCGTGTTCCTCCTGCCTCTGATGGTGGCGGTGATGCATACGGCAGCTTCGTATCCGATGGTCAATAAGATCCTTCAGATCATGGGAGGCTGTGAGCCGAGAGCATTCATTATCATAGTCGGCATCTGCGTGGCTCTGTTTGCCACGGTATACACGATTGCATATCTGTTTACCCGCCGTACCTATCTCAAGATGGTCAGCGGCGCATATGACGGGAAGTGAGTGGCTCCGGAAAAGGAAGCTTACACGATCTGCAGAAGATAGAACTTGAGGTAGTCGGTCTCGGGTATCGCCATGGCAACAGGGTGATCCGGGGCCGCTCTTCTTTCTTCGATAAGACGAAGGGATACTCCGGCATCACGGGCTGCCTCAAGAAGCATCTTTCTGAACAGCTCATTCGGCATGAAATGCGAGCATGAACATGTTGCCAGATAGCCGCCGCGGGGAAGCATCTTCATGGCACGGTAGTTGATCTCCTTGTATCCGCGCTTGGCGTTATCCGTGGTCTTTCTGCTCTTCGTGAATGCCGGCGGATCGAGGATAATGAAGTTATAATCCGCGTGTTCCTTCTCAAGCTTCGGAAGAAGCTCAAAGACGTCGGCACAGACGAAATCCATACGGTCGGAAAGACCGTTGATCTTCGCGTTCTCTGCGGCTGTATCTACTGCGAACTGGGATACGTCGACGGCGGTTACGTGTGTCGCTCCGCCCCGTGCCGCGTTCATGGCAAAAGAACCTGTATGTGTAAAACAGTCGAGGACCTTCATGCCTTTTGCCAACTTGCTTACCGCGAGACGGTTGTATTTCTGGTCGAGGAAGAATCCTGTCTTCTGACCGTTCTCGACATCGACGGTGTAGCGGATGCCGTTCTCGGTGATCTCTACGCGGGGAGAGGAGGGAATACCGACAAAGTCGACCCTGTACCAGTGCTTTTCGAGCGGAAGGCCTTCCTTCTCGCGAAGCGCGGCTTCGTTTCGTTCGAAGATACCGCGGACGGTAACGCCATCCTTTTTCAGCTCGTCAACAAGTGCCCGGTAGATGATGTCCTTGACCTGCTCGGTGCCGTAGGACAGGACCTCTGTGGAGAGAATGTCTTCATAGCGGTCGACAGTAAGTCCCGGGATACCGTCTGCTTCTCCGAAGATCAGGCGGCAGCAGGAATAATCGTCCTGCATGACGGTCCTTCTCATATCGAGTGCGTATTTGACACGGCGCTGCCAGAAGGAGTCGCCGAATGTCTCGTTGGCATTATCGGAAAGAATACGGATCCTGATCTTGCTGCACTTGCTCAGAAAACCCGTGCCGAGGTAGCGTCCCTTGGAAGAGAAGACGTCCATAAGTGATCCGTTCTCTGCTTCGCCACCTTCAGTGATCTCGGTATCATAGACCCACGGATGACCACGCTTGATAGCGCTTTCCGCTTTCTCGGTGACCACGGCACGTGGAAAAGATCTCTCCTGTTTCATAGATCGTTCAGTTCTCCTTCACGGTTTTCAGTTCGTCGAGGAAGACGCGGGATGAAGCATCCGACGGCAGTTTCAGATCGCCTCTCGGAGAGAGGTCAACGGAGCCTACCTTCGGGCCGTCCGGCAGGCAGGAACGCTTGAACTGCTGGGAAATGAAGCGGCGCAGGAAGTTCTCCTCCCACTTATAGATCGTATCTTCATCGTATTCGCCGGCAAAAGCACTCTTGGCGAGACGGTAGATCTTCGATGGGGCAAATCCAAGACGTACGAAGTAGTAGAGGAAGAAGTCGTGGAGTTCATAAGGTCCGACGAGATCCTCCGTCTTCTGGGAGATCGTGCCGTCTTCGGACGGAGGCAGGAGTTCCGGAGATACCGGAGTGGCCAGAATATCACGGAGGACAGACGCCAGCTGCGGCTGTGTGTCATTCACGCGGTCTGCCTCATATGCGACGATGTGACGGATCAGGGTCTTCGGAACAGAACCGTTCACCGCATACATGGACATGTGGTCGCCGTTATAAGTCGCCCAGCCGAGGGCAAGTTCGCTGAGGTCACCGGTACCGACAACGAGGGATCCTTCGTCGTTCCCGAGGTCCATGAGCAGCTGTGTGCGCTCTCTGGCCTGAGCATTTTCATAGGCGACGTTATGGTTGTCGATGTCGTGTCCGATATCCTTGAAGTGCTGCTTGACGGAGTCGGCAATCGAGATCTCGTCGATCTTCGCGCCATAAGCCTTCGCCAGCTCGATCGAATTATTCTTTGTTCGGGATGTCGTGCCGAAGCAGGGCATCGTGATGGCGTGGATATCGTTCTTCGGAAGACCCATGATATCAAATGCGCGGGCACATACGAGGAAAGCCAGTGTCGAGTCGAGTCCGCCGGAAAGACCGAGGATGACTTTCTTGCTGTTGATATGATTCATTCTGGTGACCAGACCCATCGCCTGGATATTGAGGATCTGCTCGCAGCGGCGGGCGATCTCGTCCTTATCTTCCGGTGCAAATGGATTCTTGCAGGCCTTGCGGATCAGGTCAAGTTCCTCATTGAACTCCATCGGGAAGGTGATCAGGGTGAAGTCGGCATCTGCACTGCTGTTGGCAAAATCCGTTCTCCATGCGTCATCGCGGGAGCGCTCTGCGGCAAGGAGTTTGAGGTCGATGTCCGTATAGACCGCATCGGTGGAAAAAGCACTGCTTCGTGCAAGCTGTCTTCCGTTTTCGTAGATGAAGTTCGTACCGGCAAAGACCAGATCGGTCGTGGATTCACCGATGCCTGTATTGGCGTAGATATATGCGGCGTGGAGCTTTCTGCTCTGCGCGGCAAGAAACTGTGCGGTCTTTTCATCCGAGCCTACGATGTAGGGACGGGAAGAAAGTGTCGCGATGATATGACAGCCGGCAAGAGCGGCATCGACATCATCAGAGATCGGCGCACGGAGATCTTCGTCGAAGATGACGGCGAAAGAGAACAGGTCATTCTCACTGAAGTAGAGCGGCTGGCCGAATGCGACCTCGCAGTCGAAGTATTCGTCGTAGAAAGAACCGTCGACTTCATATGCGGAGAAGAAACGGGACTGCTCTTCGGAAAGGGTAAGCTTGACATTGCATCCGAGGATCGTACCTTCATGAAGGACTACAGCCAGATTAAGGAGTTTTCCTTCGATATAGGCGGGAAGACCGATGATGAATACCTGTGGGCAATCAGAAGTCTCTTCCGCAATGCGGTACAGTGCTTCCCAGGCTTTGTCCACGAAAGCTTCCTGACGGAAAAGGTCACCGCAGGTACATCCTGTGACACAGAGCTCCGGGAATACCAGAAGGGCACAATCCCTGTCTGCGGAATTCACGCAGGAGATGATCGCATCCGCGTTCGCATCGATGTCAGCCACACGGATCTTCGGTGTGGCGGCTGCTACTCGTAAAAAACCGTCTTTCATACGTCTTCCTCCTCTTTGGGTGCCACACTGGACGGAGTCAGAATATCCGCGGATACCGGCTGTGCAGGGGCTTCGGAAACGGGTGCCTCGGATGAAACATCCGGAGTATCTGAAGAGGCTTCGGCATTCTGTTCCTCAGCATTCTCTTCCTTCTGATTATATACCTGATCGACCAGCTCATTGAAGTGCTTATAGTACATCTCGGAATTCTCGATCACGTATCCGAACAGCGCGCGTGGCTGCATACTGTGAACGGTCTGGCAGAGAAGTTCCGCATCCTGTATGGTCTTCATCTGGTACTTGACGCATTCGTGATATCTCGTATAGAAGACGGCGTTAAAGAGAGTCTGATTACTGTTGATGCTGTTCATCTTGTTGGAGTGGATCCAGATGACATCTTCGATCTTCAGCATTCTCGGATTGGCTTCAGCGTTCATGACGTGCTTGCTGCTGACATAGTAATTCCCGATGTGGCTTACAGGCTGCGCGAACTCGGCATCCAGATCGTCAAGAGTCATTCCTTCTCTGGCAAGACGGTTCTTGAGGTTCTTGAGATACCCCTTGGTAAAGGCGGTAATGATACTTGCAATGGCGCCGATGATCAGCGCGATGATGATCACGATATATACCGAAGAGCCGCTGAGGAGAACGTCTTTCAGCGGTACCATGACGAACATGTACTCGCAGATCTTGGCTTTCTCATTCGGAGCGCCCAGAAGATCGAAGTACTGACGGGCATATTCGATAGTCGTGGGATTCGGTACATCGATGAATCCTCTGCATTTGATAGACTCCTGAATATAACTCTCATCGCCGCTCTTAAGATAATTGATCGTCTGTTCGATGAGACGGTCGGCCTTTTCTTCGTAATCATCCGGAATATAAACGATCAGATACCGGTCTTCTCCGGCCTCGTTGTAAGCAGGCGCTAAATAGAACTTTCCTTTATCGTTCTCGGCAAACCAGTCATAAAGATAGAGTGCCTTGCCCTTGTAGAATCTGTCTTCTTTGTAATTGTCTGTTGCAGATCCGAAGACATTCTTCCCGGCAAGGAAGTATTTTGTCGTCTTGGGAAGCGCCAAAAGAGCAAACAGAACGGCGATAAAGAGAAGTACGACGGCGATAATGATGCGCGTAAGAATATGGCCTTTATGGATTTTCTTAACGATGGAAAAGCTATTCATTTCAGGTCCTCGCTGGCGGATGTAGTTTGTTCCTTGTGAAAAGAACCCATTCAGTATATCATATTGTGGAAGATATATTAGTATATAAGAAAGTGCAGTACCATGGACAACCGTGTAAATACTTCATACATGAACGTCAGCCCTGTTCCGGTCACTCCGGCGGGCACTTCCGGCAGCGGCCTTCCGCCGTTTACGAAGAAGGAGATCCGTTCATTCCGTCATAAAGCTGAGAAGCCGTTATACATCACGATGGTCATCCTTAACATTCTGATGTTCGTTATCGGAATCATTATATGTATCCTAGCTTTCAGGGGAGAGGGACCGCTGACTGAACCGATCGGTGATTTTGTCAAAGAAGAACTCCTCGGAATCAGCCGTTATGTTCAGATCCATCAGGAGCTTCTGGTAATCCTGATACTGCTTCCTTTCATGCTGATGGCCGCCGTTTACCTCTACTACGCCCAGTACCGGGCCAATTCCATCCGTATCACGGAGAAGAACTTCCCGGAGATCTATGCCGTCGTGGAGGACTATTCCCGCAGACTTGGCCTTAAGAAGACCCCGAAGGTCTACCTGACACAGGAAAACGGTCTTCTGAACGCTTTTTCGACCTTTATTCTGAGAAGACAGTACGTGGTACTTCTGGCCGACCTTTTCGAGGTGGCATATCTGGAACACCATGACCTGGAGAGCATTAAGTTCATCATTGCTCATGAGATGAGCCACATCCGCCTCCGTCACGCGACGTTCTCTTATCAGATAAGCATCCTTTTTGCGAACTATATACCGATCCTATCGTCGACACTGTCCCGTGCCAGAGAATACAGCTGTGACCGTGTCGCCCAGCACCTGGTCGGTGTCAGCGGCGTGGAACCGATGCTCGCGCTGATCGTCGGAAAGCACCTGTATAAGAAGGTCGATGTCGAGGATTACGTTAAGCACTGCCACGAGACAAGAGGATTCTTCGTCTTCGTACTCAATATGATGAGCACCCATCCGATCATGCCGAAGCGCATTCAGGCGCTTCTGAAGGATCACGGCAGCGGACGCCTGTTCTTCTGAGGATAGTGATTTTCAATAAAAACGGTGATTCATGCAATTTGGACAAATTCATCTTGCAAAAATCGAAGGATGAATTGAAAAAGTAGAAAAAACTCTTTTAGCGTTGACAAGCGCTCCCGAAACCTATTTACTATATATGCGCACAAAGACGTGCGACTTATCATTTTGCAAGCAGGAGGAACACTACATGAAAAATATCGTGCTGAGTGACAAGAGTTATCTTCTCGAACAGGATCCGTACCAGTATACACTGCAGGACGTTGAGAAGCCGGAGCTTTTCCGTGAGCTGTTCCCGTATGCAGAAGTTCCGAAGATCGCTTATAACTATAGAAAAGTTCCGATGAACATGCCGGAAAACATCTATATTACCGATACGACATTCCGCGACGGACAGCAGTCCCGAGCTCCGTATACGACAGAGCAGATGGTCGAGATCTATAAGATGCTGCACCGCCTCGGCGGTCCGAAGGGCATCATCCGTCAGACCGAGTTCTTCGTATACTCCCAGAAGGACAGAGAAGCACTGGAACAGTGCATGGCGCTGGGATATAAGTTCCCGGAGATCACCACATGGATCCGTGCAACCAAGTCCGACTTCGCACTCGTAAGAAACATCGGTATCAAGGAAACAGGTATTCTCGTTTCCTGCTCTGACTACCACATCTTTAATAAGATGGGTCTGACCAGAAAGCAGGCTATGGATAAGTATCTCGGCATCGTTAAGGATGCGATCGACGCAGGTCTTCGTCCGAGATGCCATTTCGAAGATATCACACGTGCTGACTTCTACGGCTTCGTAGTACCGTTTGCGACTGCTCTTATGAGACTTTCCGAGGAGAGCGGTATTCCGGTAAAGATCCGTGCATGCGATACTATGGGCTACGGTGTACCGTTCCCGGGCGTTGCGCTTCCGAGATCTGTATCTGGTATCATCTACGGTCTGCAGCACTACGCAGGTGTTCCGTGCGAGATGCTCGAGTGGCACGGCCACAACGACTTCTATAAGGGTGTCGTTAATGCCTCTACCGCATGGCTCTATGGCGCGCAGGCAGTTAACTGCTCGCTCCTCGGTATCGGTGAGAGAACAGGTAATGTTCCGCTCGAGGCAATGGTATTCGAGTACGCACAGCTCCGCGGTACTCTCGATGGTATGGATTCCCGCGTAATCACGGAGATCGCGGATTACATCTCCCGTGAGACCAACTACGAGCTGCCGCCGATGACACCTTTCGTCGGAAAGAACTTCAACGTAACAAAGGCAGGTATCCACGCAGACGGACTTCTGAAGGATCCTGAGATCTATAACATCTTCGATACCGAGGCACTCCTCGACCGTCCGCCGCTCGTTGCCGTAAGTAACGTTTCCGGACTTGCGGGTATTGCCTGCTGGATCAACAACTACTACCGTCTGGCCGGCGAGAGTGCGGTCAGCAAGAAGGATCCGTTCATCGCGAAGATGAAGGAGTGGATCGACAAACAGTACGATGAAGGCCGTATTACTGTAATCTCGGATGAGGAGATGGTTCATCTCTTCGAGGAGACGGCTCCGGATGTTTATCAGAAGGTAGCCAGACCGAAGGCCTGAAAACATGGAAAAGAGTAAATCAAGCAAGAGGGTAAATATCCTGATCCTGGCCGGCGTGTGCATCGCCGCGCTGGGATTGCTTGTTTTTGCGGCATTTTCCGTCTTCAATCTCGGTCATAAGATCGAACTGATGAAATACAAAAAGATCAGCAGGGCGGAAGATCTCTACGCCATTAAGGATGATCCCGACGGCAAGTATCTTCTGACTTCGGATATCGACATGAAGGATCAGGAATGGAAGCCATTCTCTTTTTCCGGTATCCTCGACGGCAACGGCCATGTGATCAGTAATCTTACGATCACCGGTACCGGCGATGCGAAGAGAGATACTTACGACGGTAATCTGAAACCGTATTCCACGTCTCTTGCAGGAATGTTTGATGTGCTTGATCAGGCGACGGTCAAAGAACTGACGCTGCAGGATGTGCACGTGGATATTACTTCCGATGAACCGTGCTTCGCCGGCACTCTTGCCGGTTATATGAGCAATTCGGAGGTAAAGAACGTCTATGTGATCGGTGATGTGTATCTTCACGCGCATGACCGGATGTTCGGTGTCGGCGGAGTTGTCGGATTCGGCTACGGTGCTTTTTCCGACATACAGGTCGACGTGACACTTGTCTGCGTTGATACGGACAGAAATACGAAGGATGAGCAGTTCCTGGGCGGCATCTGCGGAACGGGTTACCCGGATATCACTGACTGTACGGTCGATATCGATGGATATGTGTCTGAACACGGATATACCCATAACGGCGGCGTGATCGGCCTTTATATGTTTTCTCCCGAGGGGATGACCCATAAGGGAAAGATGACCGGGAACCGCGTATACGGCAGGATCACGTTCTTCGAGGAGAATGACGACCGCCGTGCATACTGCAGGGGCATCATCGGCGAGTGCCTTAACGAGCTCGATGTTTTTGACGATAACGGTGAGTCTTTCCGCAGCATCGAGGTAACGAATTACGATGCCGATCTTCTCCCGGAAAAAGAACCGTATGTGTTCGAACGTGATGTCGATGAAGCCGGTTATTACGATCTTTCGGCATCGTACAGCAATCCCGGAAAAGATGCGACTTACGGACTCTTTGTGAATGACAGGCTCGTGAAAAAAGCCGCTTTCCCGTCGGGAACCGGAACACTGGATGAGACTGTCTGGCTGGGGAAAGGAAAGGCGAAGATCGAGTTCCGTTATCTCCCCGGGGACGGTGATATTAAGGTCGATTCTATAAACCTTGAAAAATCAGAAAAGTCCGTGACCCTGATCATCGCGCCGCATCAGGATGACGAGGTCCTGGCATTTGCGGGAACGATCCAGAAGACACTCGCGGAAGGAAATATCGTAAAAGTGCTTTTCCTGACGAACGGGGACTACTATGGTTCGGCGCTGACTCCGGTAAGAATTGAGGAAAGTATTTCCGCGCTTAAGATCCTGGGCGTGGACAAGTCGGATATTACGGTGCTCGGATATGGAGACCTGACGCTTCTGTCGCTTCTTGAAAGCGAAGATCCGGATGCCACATTCTGCGGTAAAAGCGGATACTTTGAGACTTATGGCTCATCGCAGCTGAATATGTTCGATTACCATACTCTTCGTACCGGAAAGCAGGCAAGATATACCAGAAACAACCTTGCGGAGGATCTTTCGGAATATCTTCTTGCGTGTCGTCCTGACCGAATCTATACAACGTCGGAATTTGAGTGGCATGAAGACCACAAGAGTGCTTTTCTCTTTGTAAAAGAAGCGCTGGAAAAGCTGTCAAAAGAGAACGCCTACCATCCGGTGCTCTGCGAGAGCGTGATCCACGGAGAAGAGACGACCTGGCCGGAGCATCTTTCCTATAACACGGACGGATCTGCGGTCATCACGGAGTTTACTACGCCGTTTCCGACAATGGAAACGAACCTCGACTGGAATAAGGTGACGAAGATCGTACTTACCGACGAAGAAGTAGAAAAGAAGATGCAGGCTATAGGAGAATTCGTTTCGCAAAATGACGGCGGCGAAGAATACCCCGGCACCCGGGACTATAACTACGGTTTCTGCAAGCGCGATGAGTTCTACTGGGAATTTCAGTTCTGATCAGATCCCGGTTCATCGGGAACATCATTTGAAGCATCATCAGAAGGTCCGGCTACCGGGACCTTCTTTTTTCTCTTATCGCTTTCCAAGAAGATGACCACGATCAGGAGCACGACACCACATGCTGAAAGAAGAATGCCTTCAGGAAGCCTCGGAACGGTGTAGGTCATCTTGATGTTGGATGTTGATTTACTAAGAAGGAACGTAGTAAATACGCCATCGACCGGATCGACGATATACTCCTGGGAATCACCGCTGATCTTCCAGCCGTCAGCATACGGGATCGAGATGAACAGCCTGGTTCCGTCTTCTTCAGTGATCAGAGCGAAATCGCAGGAGCCATCGAAGAGAGAATAGATATCGTCGATGGAGTATGTGATCTCCGCACTGTTGTTACGGATAGCGGTTACGGCTTTCTCGAGAGAGGTAAGATCGAGATCATAGATCTGGGCCTCCGTAACTTCGGAAGTCTCTGCGTCAGGTCCTGTGAATACAAGATCCAGCGTGGATTTTCCGTTGATGGCATGTGTACGGAGGAATGTAGGTGCCATCTCCGTCGAATAGACGGTATGGTACTCGCCGTTCATGTACAGATCTGCGCCGGCCTCGGTGTTGGTGATGAGGTTGACGTAAGGAATGCATGTATCCGATGCGGCATTGATCTCATAGTGGTAGATGATACCGGCCGGGAAACGCGCATCGGAGCCGGAAAGGTTATCGATGCGGGTACACATATATTCTGATGGAACGAAGATATCTTTCTCGATATTCGAAAGATAATGGTACAGGTCGTTAAGATAGAGGGCAGGGGAGTTATCGTGGGTGCTCTCAAATGTTTTCACCTGCTTGAAAGTAAAGACAGCAGGGAGTGCGTACGGGTTCAGATACAGATCCTTAAATCCGTCGATCGAGGCGATCTTCTGAAGACCTGCGTTGTTCTCATCGCCGGAAGAAAGCATCACATACTTGACCGAAAGAAGGCTGTCGAGTGCGAGATTCTCAGAGACCGTGACCGGGATCGTGTCATAGTATCCGGGATATCCTGCCTTGTTCAGGAAGGATACAGTATTCTCGTCGGGAGCGGATACGAAGGAACTTACCGAACGGAACGCATATGCCATGGGCTCACTGTATGACGCGGCGAGATCATGGTGGGAACTGTGATACGTGGTCTGTACGACACGATAGAACGAAGGATCGTCGATCGTATCGAGAAGGTCGAGTTCGTTATAGGTGTAATCGGCGATGTAAGGTGCATCCGATGTCGCGTACGTCTCGGAAAGAACCATCTGGGAAAGCATCAGTTCAGAAAAAACGACACACGCCAGAAGCATCGCACCGATACGGTAAGAGGAAGACTTCGTGCGCCTGAACCATACCAGAAGGATCAGAAGGAGCGAGGTGATGACCGGGAAGAAGATCTTTGCCAGAAGCGGGATCAGGAAATCCTCGCCCTGAAGTCCCGTGATATTTCTGAAATGTGCGGTGAAGATGATCTCTGTCGTCGAACGGGTAGCCGGATCTGTCATCAGGAAGACGATCACGGAGAATACCGCAGAAATAAGGATCGGGAGCCACAGCTTCATTTTCTTCTTGTCAGAGCCGAGGAAATACATGGAAGCCAGATAGATAAGCGCGAAAGATCCGACATAGGAATATCTGTACCACAGAGCTTCTACGTCACGCAGCATGGAGAACAGTGCGACCAGCGGCTGGAAGTAGAAGGACAGGATCACGATCAGAAGGAAAGCACCATAGAGAAGTTTTTCTTTGAGTGCTTTTGCCGTAGAAGTGAAAAGAAGGATAACGCCGAGAAGAACGAGACTTCCGGAAAAGAGATTGACGCCGCCCTTAACGCTGGCAAATCCGAACGCATAGTTGCTGATGACATTCGGTACAAAGCCGATCATGGAAAAGTCCGTGAGCATGCTGATCCCGGACTTGCCGTAAGATCTTCCGGAGAGCATCGAGAGCGTCGGAAGAAGGATAACAGCGGCAATCAGAAGTGCGCCGGCGCATGCGATGCCGAAACGGAGGACGGAGAAAAGGAAGTCCTTCCATCCGGAGCGGGGCGCAGAATCCTCATCGGAAAGCTTTTCGCCGGTAACCGCGATACGTGCCGATTCAAAGAGGAACCATAGTCCTGCAAAGAGCAGGTCGATGATTCCGGTATACCAGTTGAAGCAGAGCGTAAGTCCCATGGAAACGATGAAAAGTCCGCTCTTTTTCTTATGGATCAGCTTCTCCACACCGCAAAGGATCAGCGGCAGCATGTACGCGCCGTCAAGCCACATGATCTGATTGCTCTGCGAGATAAGATACTGGCTGAACGCATAGGAAACGGCGAGCAGGATGGTGAATCCGTACTTTGTCTTATCATCCGGATGGAAACGCTTGTTCAGGTAATAGGCGGCAAAAAGTGCGGCGAGGGACGCCTTGAGCAGGAACAGGATATTCATGAACATCGGAGCCTGCGACTTCGGGATGAAGACCATCAACAGGTTAAGAGGCGATGCAAGATAGTAGGAAAAGACTGCGAAGTTGCTTCCGCCTAAGTATTTGGTAAAAGTATAACTGATGGAGGATTTCCCCGTGAGGACATCCTTATACCAGCAGAGAAGGTCAGTCAGCTGCTGCTGGCCGTCTTTATAGATCAGTGCTTTATCCGAAAAAGGTGCAAATCCCAAAACGATATATGTGAATAGAATGATCAGAAATGTCATCAGCGCGGAGATCGCGCATGTCTGAAACAGTGGCCTGGCAAGAAATGAATTCTCTTTCAGCTTAAGTGGTGTTTCTTTTTCCTTTTTACCCATTATCCAATACCCATACCCTTTTTCCTTGTTTGCCACTACCTAGTATACCACGGCTTATGTACCACTGGTGGCAACAACTCCGGGAAGGATCTCATCGCCGACGGATACCGGGGCATCGATGACGGTATGGTGGATCTTTTCAGCCAGTCCGAAGATCTGATCTTTCGGGATCTCGCCCTTCGACTTGACGCTGACACGGGTGATCGAGCCGTTTTCTTTTCGGACACGGATCGTGGTGGTCAGGGTGCGCATCGGCTTTGTGATCTCCGCAATCGCATAAGACTCTCCGCGGGGACAGGAATTACCGGACACCTTGGGATCATCACCGAGAGTGACGGTCAGCTCACACCCGCGGGGGCAGATGATACAGGTCATGCGGGTCACGCCTTCATCACCGGAGAAGACTTCAGCTGAACCGGAAGATGGACCGCTCTTTGCAAGTGCTTTTGCCATAGAAGGATCGATCGGCTTTACGGTCTTACCAGGGAAAACCTTCGGGGAGGATATCGCCTGCTCTGAAGTGGAAGCGGCGCCGGAGACATAAAGCGCAGCGGCTTTTCCGGCTTCAATTGCTTCTTTGGTAACATTATCGGCAAGATCATGGACATGAAGGACATTTCCGCAGGCAAAGATGCCCGGGACAGAGGTCTCGTGACAATCGGAAGAGAAGGGACCGCCGGTCTTCGGGTTGATGGCGATTCCGGCCTTCCTGGAAAGCTCATTCTCGGGTATAAGACCGCAGGAGAGAAGAAGCGTATCACACTCGATCTCTTCCTCGGTGCCCGGAATGGGCGTGTACTTATCGTCCACCTCGGAAACGGTGATCCCCGTAAGGCGGTTCCTGCCGTGAACCGCGGTGACGGTCTTCTTAAGATGCAGCGGGATGCCGTAGTCGCGCAGACACTGAGTAATGTTCCTTGCAAGACCTCCCGGCTGAGGCGCGATCTCAATGCATGCGAGGACTTCTGCGCCCTCAAGGATCATGCGGCGTGCCATGATAAGTCCGATATCTCCGGAGCCCAGGACAACGACCCTGCGGCCGACCATATAGCCGTCAATGTTTACGTAATGCTGGGCAAGACCTGCCGTCATGACGCCGGCCGGACGTGTGCCCGGGATCGCAAGAGCGCCGCGGGCCTTTTCACGGCAGCCCATCGCTAGGATAATGGCCTTCGCGGTGATCTCGAAATAGCCGTCTTTATGATTCATGGCATAAATCTTCTTTTCGGGTGTGATCTCCATGACGAAAGTGTCGAGGAGGATCTCGACGGCAGGGTGATCGCCTGTATTTACGGATTTCAATTCTTCATAGGCACGGTAAGCATACTCCGGACCGGTGAGCTCTTCGCCGAAATGGGAAAGACCGAATCCGTTATGGATGCACTGGTTGAGGATGCCGCCGAGCCTGGTGTCGCGCTCGATAAGAAGAATGGATCTGCAGCCGTTCTCTACGGCGCTCTTTGCTGCGGCAAGACCTGCCGGACCTCCGCCGATAACTACGATGTCGTAATTCTTCATGCTTTCACCTCCGTTTCTGTGTCTCTTTCAAAGAACAGGTTGGAACCATCGGAATCCTGAAGGATAGAAAGATGTGCCGGGGGAAGGGGAGTGCTTCCGCAAGGAACGGCCATGTTACATGTTTGTTCTATGAGCATCTCTACGATACGCGGGCCGCAGAAACCTCCCTGACAGCGGCCCATGCCGGTGCCGGCGCGGCGCTTCACCGCATCAAGCGAAACCGGAGGGATCGGGCTGTTTAATGCATCCCGGATCTCTCCTTCTGTAACGCCTTCGCATCGGCAGACGATACGGCCGTAAGAAGCGTCTTTTTTGACAAGCTCGGCGCGTTCTTCATTGCTTAAATCACGGAAGTGGATCTTCTTTCTGGTGAGATCATAGGATGCTTTTTCCGGAAACGAGATGCCAGAATTCTTAAGGAGGCTGACCATATACGGGCCGATGGCCGGACTGCTTGCGAGTCCCGGGGACTTGATCCCGGCAGCCTCGAAAATTCCGGGTTTGCCGGGGATCTCACGGATGATGAAGTCATCCGCCGTAGAGTTGGCGCGGATACCGGAGAAGTTTCTGACGTTGTCACGCCAGGATATATTGTTTACGGATCGTGCAGCTTTTTCTTTGATTTCAGAGAGCTTGCCGGAAGTGGTGGCAGTATCTTCGATATCATCTTTCAGGACTTCAGAGGTCGGTCCGCAGATCAGATTGCCGTGAACGGTAGGTGCGACCAGTACGCCTTTTCCTTTTTCACTCGGACACTGGAAGATGACATGGTCGACGCGGGATCCCTCGGATTTATCGAGAAGGAAGTATTCGCCGCGGGTAGGTACGATCGTGAAATCGGGAACGGCTACGAGTCCGTGAACAGTGTCGGCCTGAATGCCGCATGCTAGGATGACTGTGTCCGCCTCAAAGGTATCCAGCGCAGATTCGATCGTATATCTTGAAACCGCGTCCGGATACTTGTTTTCGCGGATGGCCGTGACTTCGGCATTGAGGAAGATGTCTCCGCCTTCTCTTACGAAGACTTCAGCCTGTGCAAGACACAGCTCCCAGGGATTTACGATGCCGGCTGTCGGCGCGTAAAGTGCAGCGACTGCTTCTTCGGATACTCCGGGTTCCATCGCACGGAGTTCATCCTGATCCAGGATACGGATATCGGGAACGCCGTTCTTAATTCCGCGATCCAGAAGGTCGGACAGGAGTGCTTTTTCCGCATCGGAAAAAGCCAGGACCAGTGAACCGCAGCGGCGGAAAGGAACACTCAGTTTCTCGCAGAGATCCTCACAGAGACGGTTACCCTCGACATTGAGCTTGGCCATGAGCGTGCCGGGCTTAGGATCGTAGCCTGCGTGGATGATGGCGCTGTTGGCGCGCGTCGCACCCATGGCTACATCGTTATTCTTGTCGAGAAGAGCCACGGAAGCTCTGTAGGGAATGAGGTTGTAGGCAATCGATGTGCCGACGACCCCGGCGCCGATGATCACGATGTCGTATTTCATAGGGACCTCTTTCCCGGGCATCCCTGCGCCCGTGTTTCGTATGTCCATTTTACTACTTTTGAGGTGCGATTCACTGAAAACCTCACCGGAAAGCCGACTTTGGTGACGGAATTGGTGAGTTTTTTCAGGAAATTGTCTTTTTTAGAGGGAATTTCACCAATATCCTCACCGGATGATCCGTATTGGTGAGCGATTTGGTGAGTTCTGCCGAAATTGACATTGACTGCCCAAATCATTATACTTTTGTTGCTATATATATTTAAATGCGAGGATCAAATCATGCGAGTTTCAAGACTTTTCATGTCAACACAGAGAGAAGTACCTTCCGATGCCGAGATCGTGAGCCATCAACTCATGCTGCGTGCCGGCCTGATGCGTAAGGCGGCCGCCGGTATCTATTCATATATGCCGATGGGCTATCGTGCTTACCGCAAGGTTGAGGCGATCGTCCGTGAGGAGATGGACCGTGCAGGAGCTCAGGAGCTCATCATGCCGGCAGTTCTTCCGGCTGAGACCTATATGGCTTCCGGCCGCTGGGAGAAGTTTGGACCGGAGATGTTCCGTCTGAAGGATCGTGGAGGACGTCAGTTCTGCCTCGGCCCGACGCACGAAGAGCCTTTCACAGAGGCTGTAAGAGATACGATCCGTTCTTACCGTAATCTTCCGGTTACTCTGTATCAGATCCAGCATAAGTACCGTGACGAGAAGCGCCCGAGATTCGGCGTTGTCCGTTCCCGTGAGTTCGTCATGAAGGATGCATACAGCTTCGACGTTGACGAGGCAGGTCTCGATAAGTCCTACCTCATCATGAAGGACGCTTACTGCAAGATCTTCGACCGCTGCAACCTCGACTATATCCTCGTAGATGCCGATTCCGGCGCGATGGGCGGTTCCGGTTCCCAGGAGTTCATGGTTAAGTCCGCTGTCGGTGAAGATGCGATCGCATACTGCCCGGACTGTGATTATGCTGCTAATGAGGAAAAAGCACCGTGCCCGGAGCTCCCGAAGGCTGAGGGCTTCGAGATGCTGCCGATCGAGAAGATCGAGACTCCTCACGTAAAGACCATCGAAGAGCTCATGGAGTTCATGCACTCCGAGCCGACCGCTTTTGCGAAAACAATTCTTTACAATATCGACGGCAAGATCGTTGCCGTTATGGTAAGAGGCGACCGTGAGATCAATGAGACCAAGCTCGGCAACCTCTTCGATGCGACTGAGATGAACCTTGCTTCCTTCGAAGAAGTTGAGCGTGTAACCGGTGCTGCAGTCGGATTTGCCGGTCCTGTAGGCCTTAAGGAAAAGGTTGAAGTAATCGCTGACTACGAAGTTGCTGCGATGCAGAACTTCATCGTCGGTGCGAACGAGACTGACTTCCACTTCAAGAATGTAAACTTCGGCCGTGACTTTACTCCGGACCGTGTTGTTGACGTACGCTGTGCAGTAGAAGGCGATCCGTGCCCGAAGTGCGGTAAGCCGCTGGCTATGTGCAGAGGTATCGAGGTCGGTCATATCTTCAAACTCGGCACCAAGTATTCCGATGCACTCCACTGCATCTACCTCGATAAGGACGGTAAGGAGAACTCCATGATCATGGGCTGCTACGGTATCGGCGTTTCCCGTACACTGGCAGCGATCATTGAGCAGCACTACGATGAGAACGGTATCATCTGGCCGATGTCTGTGGCTCCGTATCAGGTCATCGTTGTTCCGACAACATCTCAGGATGAGACAGTCGTGAAGATGGCAGAAGAGATCCACGATGCACTCGAGAAAGCCGGTGCCGAAGTTCTGATCGACGACAGAGAAGAGCGCGCTGGCGTTAAGTTTAAGGATGCCGACCTTATCGGTATTCCGGTACGTATCACCGTCGGCCGTAAGGCAGCTGAGGGCAAGGTCGAGTATAAGCTCCGTGCAGGATCCGAAGTTGTTGAGATGACTGCTGAGGAAGCAATCGCCGCTGCACTCAAAGAAATCGAGACCGCCAAGGCCTGATCCGATTTTGAAATAGTATGTAAGTTTACAGAAGGAGCCGTCTTTTTCGGACGACTCCTTTTGAATTTGAAAAGTTTTTCCAGAAAACCTGTAACGAATCCGATTATTTCTGCATACACATACGAGAAGCAAAGGAGGTGAGAAGTTGCAGTCTTTTGATGAGATCTATCAGCAGTACGCGAAGACGGTGTACAAGTATCTGCTGTCGGTGACCTATCAGGCTGACCTGGCAGAGGAACTGACGCAGGAGACATTCTACCAGGCGATCCGGACGATTGACCGGTTCGACGGCAAGTGCAGGATCTCTACGTGGCTTTGCGGCATTGCGAAGAATGTACTTCTTACCTACAGGCGAAAGCATCCGCCGCACGAGGATATCGATGATCTGGCCATCCCCGTGCAGTCTGCGGAAAATGAACTCGTCGAGTCGGCCGATCGGGTCGAACTTCTCAGGAAACTGCATTCGTTAGCGGAACCCTACCGGGAAGTGATGTATCTGCGCATCTTCGGAAATCTTTCTTTCCGTGAGATCGGAACGATACACGAAAAGACTGAAAACTGGGCCAGGGTGACATACTATCGCGGAAAAGAAAAGCTGAGAAAGGAGTTGGAAAAATGACAAAACTGCCTTGTGAGATCGTACAGGATCTTCTACCGCTTTATATCGACAAATTAACTTCTGAGGTAACAAATGCCGAGGTCGAGGCACACGTTATCAATTGCCCTGCCTGTCAAAGTGTTCTGGAGACTATGAAAAAAGATGAGGATGGTGCACTTGCCCCCTCAGAAGCAGCCGAGGAGAAAAAGAAGATCGATATTCTGAAGAAATACCGTTCCCGCGTGAGAGTCATTGCTCTGTCTGTGATATTGGCTGTGGTGGCTCTGATACTCGGGGTACTCGTTACGAGAACATACATGCTCGGAGAAATGAGCGAGTACGGGAAAGTCACGTACAATATCGAAGTCGTCGGAGATAAAGTGCATGTCACAGCAATCCCCGTTGACGGAAAGGCTGCCATTTCAGACCTGAAGTTTGAAGAAAGCGGGGACGGCTTTCTCTGGATCAGAAGCAGGATCGTAAAAGAGAGTCCTCTTCATCAGGGAATGAGGACAGAAACGTACACATATTCGTCTGAAGAACCGCTGACCATGATCCTGGCTGATGAAGAAAGATCTATCGTCTGGGAAGATGGAGTGACGATCCTCGATCAGACATGGCGTGTCTGGGGCACAAAACATATGTATGTCGGAGATATGTCGGCAAATTCTAATACAGCACGGGCTTTAGATCTTCAGGAAATGATCGGTGCTTTTACCAATGAGCTGGAGACGGAAAAAGAACCCTACGGATGGACAATTATATTCAGCGGGCCGCTGGATAAGAAACTCGAGAAATACTATCGTTCCGAGATGAAGAAATCTGCCTACCAGATGATTGCGCTGATCCAGAACCTGGATCACGTCTCTTTCCGGTTCTCGATCGACGGGGAAGAGTATATGGAGACATACTATGCGAAGGATGCGACAGAGCTTTACGGCCGGGATATCAAAGACTGCTGGGGAAGCGTGAAGCAGTTCCAGGAGTTTGTGCGGTGGCTCGACACGCTGGGCTGAAATCTTCACGGATAATCAAAAAGAA
>JAEEGJ010004414.1_pt1 | contig 47656 bp, 47 predicted proteins | sample 8958761 | NCBI WGS metagenome assembly JAEEGJ01 (sample SAMN16246546, study PRJNA631951) | gut metagenome | biome: gut microbiome; feature: rumen; material: RS-attached | host: Bos | place: Iran: Karaj | collected 2018-10
TAGGCAGCGAGAGCATACTCATTGTTGCCAATTAATTTTTCGACCGACTTGATTATGGAGAACACAGTCTTCACTCCGCATGCTTACGTACCATCTCGACTTGCCGTCAAATCCAGTCACCCCCAGATTATAGATGTTGTAATCGGCTGCAAAATTACAAAAAACTTAGCAACTAACAAATGTTTTTATTGGAAAAACGCCTTTTTCTATTGATTATACTATTATTCACTATTCACTGATACAATTCTCGCCATAATATATAAACTATTATAATTCTCTCTTCAAACTTAGCTGTAATTTCTCCATTTTGATTATATTTGCAAATTGATTTAATAGAACAAAGTATATGTCGCCCATAGGTCTCGGATATTTAGAAAAAGAAGGCATTATCCAAAACATTGATGTGTTGGATGATAGCAAGATCAGGATAGTTGTAAAAGCCTCCATGGAAGGCTATGGTTTTTCCAATGACCATGCGATGCTAAACATTGAAGATGAAGAATATGTGTCTTTATCAAGGTATCATAGCATTATCTCAACATTCCAAGATCTTTCAAAGCATTTAGGCGAAGAAATAACAGAAGATAATAAAGAATCATTATATGATACAACTATTATCTTTTCAAGATATGCAAGAGACATATTTTCTTCATTACAGGTTGTGGCAAAAGATCGTGGATCATCTTGGATTCCATACTCCAGAACTATTTATAGTCCAAAAAACCGAGCCGATTTTGATTGGATTTATATTAGTTCCTTGGAATTAGATGATAGTGAAGAAAAGATCAATGATATGCTGAATAAGGTATTAAATTATGTAGAAGTTAATGTCGGAAGTAAATATGGAATAGGGAATTATCGGAGCAAAGCTATGGAATATACTCGCCTGACCAAACAAGAAGACGATGCAATAATCCGTGCCACTGAGATAAACAAGCGTGGTTTTTGGAAGATTCACTCACCTCGAAAACTATGCTACCACAACAGAAGAAATAATTATGAAACAGAATACACTTTTGCCTATAACTATGAAATAATAGCAGACGGAGCATTAAGTGATTTCAACAAAATACAACATTTTGATCTTCCACGATCAGTAAAACATATCGGCTGCGGTTCATTTGCCAGATGTACAGACTTAATAGACATAAACCTTCCAGACGGTCTTATTGATATTGGATGGCGATGTTTTGCTGGTTGTTCTTCACTTCAAACGGTCATAATACCCAACACGGTTAAAGAAATTGAGTCTCTTGCATTTGCATATTGCAGTTCCCTTCATACTATTGTTATGCCAGATGAACTAGAATATATTGGAAGAAATGTTTTTGAAGGCTGTCCTACTGAGTTGAGAATAATAATTAACAAGGAATATGAAAAATCATTAATGACTGTTTTGCACGAATATAAAAACAAAATTGAATTGGTTGATGATTTTGTTATTATTATGAAACGTTCTTGGGTTAGATAAATCGGGCTATAATTAAAACAAGGCTCAAATATGCTTTGCATATTCAAGCCTTATGATGTAAGGGGATGTCCCAATTTTAGTAGACCATTTCTGGCGCCAATTACACCCTCATTCTTACGAAATGAAGCATCCCCTCGTAATAATTCTGCTGCAAAATTACGCAATATTTGTTAGAGAAATACTATTTCTTGTTGAAAATCATTGTAATTTATGTTAAAAACCTTGTTCCTTCACGAAATAGTTGTATATTTGCAACGTGTTTTTCATAGTATTAGATTTAAGGTTAATAGGGTCGCAGCGGCGACCCATTTTTTTCTATAGTAATTCGAGATTGAATTTTAGAGGATAAAAGCAACTAACGACTATCTTATAATCTTTGCTTTTTGCAGATTATCAAAGTCACTCCAGAAATCAGATTCTTCTGATTCACTGAACCCATTGGTAGATAGTTCATGAAGGATGGCATCTAATAGTTGTACTTTCGATATGTTTAAACCGGGTTCAACATCGATAGAATAAGATAGAATATCCCCCAACGAACCGACATGGGCATTAGTTACGGCAATATTCCCATCAATCAACTTAATCTGAATATATCTGTTTGAACCATATTCTGGTTTCGTCTCACGGAGCTTCTGATATAGCGCAGAATCGCTGTATTGCTCAGAATCTACGGAAAGTATGAGTTCGCGTAACGTCATGGCTCCAAATAGTTTACCTTCTTTCCTGTCTTCTCGGCATAGGCAATCTCACGCCTGGTACTTTCGCCAATATAACCACCTACATTAATGACAAAGATTTCATCGGCCAGATCGATTTTTCGGAGGTGCATATCGTCAAGCATTTCCTTAGTGCCTGGTTTCCAAACTTCATTGTCTCCAGAATGACCGAACAGACCAACGCTAATGACTATACAACCTTCCAGCGTCAGCCGCTTTTGGGCTTCAATGAACTGCTCCTTAAAACGAGTGCTTCCGCAGAGCGTGACTATCTTGTATTGTTGTATCATCTTTAAATACCTGTTATATCTCTAATCATCCTAAGCTGTATCTTCATACCATCAGTCATCACCATTGTCTGCTCATATTCATCGATGCGCTTGATGTTACCTGTGTAAGACTGATACGAGCCACCTTCCTTATGTTCGTCTGGCACAAAATACTCGATTGTTACATGTGGCTGTTCAGAGAGCTTGGATATTATAAGTTCCATCTTACGGTTCAGCTCTTCATTACCAGATTCTCCCAAGTCTATCCAGTCATCCGTCACACGGTTTGATTCCTGAATGGCAGCATCATAGCCAGTCAAAGCGGCAAAGGGCGCAAACTGAGCTGCCCGGTTCCACATCGACATCCTCGGATGATGCTTTGGCTCGTAATGTGGCAGATTGATAATATCGTCGTAATCGTTGGTCATGCTTTGTGTCCTCCTATCTGTTCGTTGCGTACCTTGGCTGTTGCACCTTCCTCGAAGTTCAATCCTCTGAGGATGGCGTTCTTGCTTCAGAAGGTTTCTCCTCAATATTTAAGAAATTCCACCAACCACATGATCTTGTATAAAGATCTTTTGTGCCTTTTGGCACGTAAAGCGTACCTTTGCTGTACGTCTCGCCGGAAAAGATATCGCTGTCATAGTCATAAAGCTCTTCATTTGGTGTAACGCTTAGCAAGCTAGTGCTCCCTGGGATTTCTATGTTCATCTCACTATTGGGAATCGTGATGGAGGTAAGTCCACTGCAACCAGAGAAAGCATGGTTTCCTATGCGCGTCACGCTATTGGGAATCGTGATAGAGGTAAGTCTGCTGCAATCAGAAAAAGCATAACTTTCTATGCTCGTCACACTGTTTGGTATTGTAATGGAGGTAAGGCCGCTGCATTTTTGAAATGCACTGCGTTCTATGCGCGTCACGCTGTTGGGAATCGTTATGGAGGTAAGGCCGCAACAACCAGAGAAAGCACATTGCCCTATGCTCGTCACGCTATTGGGAATTGTAGTATTCTTACATCCAAGGATTAAGGAATTCGTCGCTTTTTCTATTATAGCATTACAGTTGTCACTTGAATGATATATAGAGTTTCCGTTTTCTACAGTGATGGAGGTAAGACCGCTGCACCCCCCGAACGAATGCTCTCTTATGGTCGTCACACTGTTAGGAATCGTGATGGAGGTAAGGCCGCTGCAGCCTACGAAAGCACATTGTCCTATGCTCGTTACGCCGTTTGGTATCGTGATGGAGGTAAGACCACTGCAAGCACGGAAAGCAAATTGTCCTATTCTTGTTACGCCGTTTGGTATCATGATTGAAGTAAGGCCGCTGCACCCAGAGAAAACAAAGTCCCTTATGGTCGTCACACCATTTGGGATTATGATGGAAGTAAGACTGCTGCAACCATCAAAAGCATGGTCTCTTATGGTCGTCACGCTGTTGGGAATCGTGATAGAGGTAAGTCTACAGCAACCCCAGAAAGCAGCGTAGCCGATGCTAGTCACGCTGTTTGGAATCGTGATGGAGGTAAGGCTGCTGCGACCACGGTAAGCATAGAAAGCATGGTCTCCTATGCTTGTCACGCTATTGGGAATCATTATGGAGGTAAGGCCACTGCAATTTTTAAAAACAGCGTATCCTATGCTTGTTATACTGTTTGGTATCGTGATGGAGCTAAGGCCACTGCAACCCTCGAAAGCATGATTTCCTATGCTTGTCACGCTATTGGGAATCATTATGGAGGTAAGGCCGCTGCAATTTTGAAATGCACCTTCTCCTATGCTCGTCACGCTGTTTGGTATTGTAATGGAGGTAAGGCCACTGCAATTTTGAAACACATTGCTTCCAATAGAGGATATGCCAGATTCTATCACCACCTTTTTAATATTAGAACAGTTATTGAATGGTGTAAAACCACTACCGTAATTAAACATGTCTCCACTTCCGAAAATGGTGAGCGTCTGTTTGGCTTCAGAGTACATCCATGTGACATTGTCGCCGCATGTGCCGCTTTCGTCTGCACCAGCTAGTAGTGGCCGGAAGAAAGAAGTCATTGAAAGTACAAGCTTTTTCATACCGATATATTTTTGTTATTACTTTAAGAACAGATTGAGAAAAACGACTTCAAATCAATGGCTATATATGTTCTGTGAGCATCTTGCATCAATATAATTTATCATCTATATCAATCTTCTTTAGTATATCTGAAAATACCAGCCCAAATGTAGTCACCCTCATCATCTAATAACACCGCGCCATCTTTCATTTCAGCAGTTTCATGACATATAATATCTTTTCCCGAATCATAGTAACCAACCTCATATTCCCCATCATCCTTTCTTTCTAAAACAATACACAAATCATCATCCATATCTATCATTGAATAATCACAGGGGAGGATCAATTTACCTAAAGGAGAGCATATACCATATGACTCACCATCAGATACGACAAATAGATATTCCATTTTCTCCTTTTCTTGAAAGTCAAATCTATTATGCTGAACATACGCTTTCACATCGTTGTATATCGGTTCAACAATGATTTTTCCGTCTCGTATAATACCAAAGTAACCATCACGATTTTCAAATCTGATAAAATTCTTTCTTCCAACGAGTTTTATAGAAGCACCCTTTTCATATGGAATATTTTGAAGAAATAATTGATGATTAATGTATAAGTCATATTTGTACACATCATCTCGACCTGTCAGACCTATATAATAGACATTTGAATCATTATTTAGAGATAAGGATATTATATAGTCATATTTACAATCAATAATCTTCCCATATTTTTCTTCATTCCAGCCATACTTCCTATAAACGCCACATTTCTCTATGATATATTGAGCACTTGTTCCATGAGAGAAGTCGATGTAATCTGAAGATGACACTTTTGTTTTAACAATGAATAAATCTTCATAACCTGGCATATTTCTGAATGTAATGTCTGGAACAGAAAAATCTTCATTGGTTTTTTCTATATGCTTTGTTACATTAGGGCCTTTAACATTATAGTATGCATCTGTATATGAATCGTCAACATTCATGGAATTCGCTTTTATCACAACATCATCACCAATTTCTTTTAGCTCTGAGATTTCTCCTAATATATTAAACTCTCTGAGTAATTTAAATGATGAATCAAATACATGTCCGAATGTATTCCTAACAGGAGTTTCTTCTGGTTCATAATAATCATCATCCCAATCAGAATCATCATCATAATAATAAGTGCGTTGCACACGTTGTACAGGGAAATGATTCTCATCATAACAGATGAGTATATTTTTAAATGTTTTTGCGAAATACCAGTTTTTTTTACAATCAATCTTAAGTTCTATTTCCTTGAAATCCGTTAGATCTAAAACAGTAGCAACATAAGGAAATATCAGATATGTTGTCGAATTGGTTTCCCATATCTCGAATTGACAATCACAATCATATAAAACATTGAAATCGCTGTCATATACTATTACTTCATCTTCTTTTTCGACAACAATTTTATCTTTGTAGAAAAAAACAAATACTTCTATATGGCATATATCCTTTGTTCTTGATATAATCAAATCCTTTCGTGGTCTCTCACTTAATCGTTCTGTCTCACTCATTAGACCATCAGCATATTCTTTCTTCTTGTAATATTTAATGGCCACATAATTGTCATTCTTTATATACTCAAATTCGTCCTTGCAATAATTAATTCGGCTATAATTAAAGTACTTTAGTTCTGTGTATTCATCATTAGCCCAAAGAAAAAAATATCTTCCGTCTTCAACTTTATAGTAATGAGTACCATCTTCACCAGATGGAGGACAAAAATGATAACCATCGTTATTCAAACACAGTAAGATATCTCCATATAAATGTTCCCACTTCCTATACGTACCTTTTGAACCACTTCCTAGGGTTCCAAATTTTCCATCCTTCTGATAAAACCACACATCCCTATGATCGGATACTGGGCCAATTCTTTTGTACCCAAGATATTCTAAAAATTCTGACTGTACTTCTGCTAGATCCAATGCCAATTTTACTTTAGATGCAAGTTCCTTGGGGAGTTTCTGATCTATTGAATAGTCATATCTAAAAATGTCAAAAAAATCTCTGTCCATATATTAAGCACTTTACAATTATCTAATCTGAACAATCTGAATTCCGCAAATTCAAGTTTGCAGCTTTTTTGTACGGTACATCTTCCAAAAGCACAGCTCTACAACTATCGAGAACCAACTTTTTGCCTAACCAGCAATCATCCCATTTACTATTTTCCAAGTCTATCATAGCCAAATAAATGATTGTATAAAAGATGTCAGAGCCAAGAAAGTATTGATGTTGTCTTGCTCTACGGCAAATATCAACATTTGTCTGATGATTATATTTATCAGTCGACACGTTGTAGATATACTCTATGTCTGAATATACGAGTTCACCAATATCTTTAAAATCAACTAGAGTTTTCAGATAGTAATATTTTCCAGCATTATCAACATGTTCAGCAGGCATACCATCACTAGCAGCATAATCAACCACTCGACGTACATCTCCGCTGGGAGATGTAACATAATAGATTTTACTGCCATCTTTAAATTTAACTTCTATCTGAACCATCTATTAAACATTTATCTAACCAAGTTAATCAAGTTTCCAAAATCACATCATCTTTTCATGCCGCAAAACAAATTCAGAGCATAAATAATATGCAAGAATCTCAATATGAGGATTTTTGAGAGCATCAGGATAAGTAAACGAATGATCGTCTTTTATTATAAAAAACGAATAGTATATGTCATTTGAACACCTCCACATAGTACGTATCCATTTCCTTTCCCGGTCCTTGATATTGGTATTATCCAGTTTATACGCTACAATATAAATACCTTTTTTTTGAGGAACATCTATTTCTTTATTAATAGTTACCCATTTATCAAATTCATCGCTATTGTATAAAGGGATCTGATGGTATGCAAGAGATGATTGTGGCGAATAATCACAATTACCAATACCTTTTTCATTCTCCTGGTGGTTATCTAAAATCTTTTCCCCTTTTTTACATATCTTTAGTTCATAGTCTAAACGCCAAGCATAATTGAATGCAATTAGACATAATCCATCATGAATCGAACAAACATTCTTATTATTTACATCCATCCATTCTATTTCAATATGTACAATCCTATCTATCTTAAATGTCAATTCTTTCTCTCCACTTAAGCCAGTGATGTATTCCTTGCCATACTTTTCTGAATATGACACATCTGTTAATTGAATAATCGAGGTAGTTTTACCATCTTTAGAGTAAGTAATTGTTATGTCACTTCCTCTATTAATAGCCATTTCTATAACTTCTTTTACCATAGTGGTGTTCGTTATCGCCTTATTTCCTTTTTCTTCCATTGTATCTATATATATTAAAATGGCAAATCATCTGCAGACCCTTCAGTAGTTGGAGGTACAGTAGGAGGCATGTACGCTGGTGGTATTGGAGGATAGAAACGATTATTCGTCCTTCCATATGATGATTGTCGATAATTGGTTGGAATTGCTGGTTGTGGTAATGGTATTGTTACCATCGGTTCGAAGTATTTATCCATTTGCCGATGATACTTTACAAGTATGTCAGATTCATTGTCGTAATAGACCTGCCAGAAGAAATGGCATCCTGCAACAGAATTACTGCATAAATAGTTCCTATAAGGGTTGTTATTAATTGAAACAGCCTCCTTTATCATCTTCAACCTACCTTTCTTACACCTTGGGCAAAGCATCTGGCCTTCATCTTCTCCATCAACCATTTCATTGACGAATACTGAGGGCATATTTTCATTATATAAAACAAAAGTATGTTTCCTAGCTCTGGTAATGGCTACATAGAACAATCTTCTTTCCTCAGAATACTCAAATGTATCTATCTCACTGAGCACAAAACCTAATATCGGATCATCTGTCATTCTGGAAGGGAAGCCACCTGCATCCTGGCTACAATTAAGAATTAACACATTATCAGCTTCGAGTCCTTTGGCAGCATGAACACTCATAAAGTTCATAGTCCGTCCTGCATAGGTAACCTTGGCTCTTTTGGATTTGGGCGTTTGTTCTACACAGCTTGGTGGGAACACCTTTACCTCATAGTTATATCTGGCCAATAGCATGACCGTCTCATCGACAGGAATCCTGTCAAGTACTTCTTTTATCTTTGAAAGATACTCCTGATTATTAAGTCCTCTAGTGAAAGGTATGAATGATAATTTGGTTGATACGGAATCTGATAATGGCTGAACTGTTTTCTGAACCTGATTTGGATTTTTCAAGATAAAAGATGATGACCTTTTTACTAATGGATTACCAAAACGATAAGTAGTTTCAATCTTACACCGTTCTGTGAATCCAAAGTATTTCTCAAAATGATTGAAAAGATTCATGTCACTACCAGAAAAGCGATAAATTGATTGCCAATCATCCCCAACACAATACGTCTTCGTGAGGGGCACGCTCTTTCTTAAGGACAATATTAATTTATATCTATCAACCGAAATATCCTGGAACTCGTCAACCAGAATATAAGAGTACGGAGTTTTATATCTGCCAGAGCTACACAGTTCAGAGGCATGAAGTACCAAATCCGTAAAATCCATCTGACCTCTATCCTTCAGGGATTTTTCATATTCATCATATAAAGGCTTTATGACTTCGTAGATCAGATACCGGCATCTCTCATTAAAGGCATCACCTTGATTGCTCTCTTTGACAGCATCCATTATTGCTTCGAAGGATTTACCGTTGGACTTCATAAGACTGATGAAAGACGAGAAAAGTTTCGTTATACTTTCCTCAACAGGCTTGTTACGTTCTATCAGCTTCTCATATTTCTCATCTTCACTAAGCTCACGCATGGGGACACCTGCATTCCTGAGTTGTTCTTCCAGTTTTCTGTATATTGAACCATCGTGGAACATAGCACTAGTTGTTTCCAAGAGCAGAGTATTATTATCTCGATGTAGCTGCCTTTTCCATATAATATCGCTATTGTATCTTTGATTTGCTACATAGAAGCCACCTTCTCCTTCGCCGAACCACTGTGGTACGTTGCCATCCTTATCTATTCCAAAGTGTTCTAAGAAAAGATAATACTGTATGCCATCTTTTGTGATGTATATGGTAAAATCAGGCTTATATTGTCTATGTTGCGTGTCTGCGGTATTAATGGGATATGGCTGTTCATACAAAAAATGAACATCATGAGCCGACAACCATGTGCAAATTTTCTTCTCTTCTTCACTTTTCGTATAGATTGGCGAGCCATTCATATCGCCATACGGAGCCATGATGCCATATGTTTCCCTATCTTTAAAGTAAGTTTCAGCATTATCATACTCATGTTCTACCTTTGTGATGGAGGAAACCGTAGAAACAAACTCATTAATGGCAGTCTTGAAACTACTATTCTTCTTAACGAGATTGTAATAACAGGTTAGAAGAAAGGTTTCATCACATACATCTGGCCGTTTTCCTTCCACCTCGCCGATAATAGAAAGTGCGAGAGCATGAAATGTTTTACAAGTCAGACCTGGCACATCAAGCCTTTCCTGAAATTCTTCAGCTGTTTTCCTATTGTATGATAAAACCAATATCTCTTCTTTCTTTAGATTTCTTTTTTCGAGTAAGTATTTCACCTTTGCGATCGAAGTCGAAGTCTTACCACTGCCAGCACTACTAATTACCAAACAATTATCCTCCAATTTAACAATAGACTCTCGCTGTTGCGGATCAAGTGGGTATTTCAACAAATGGTCAAAATAGCGACAATTGTCACGCAACTCTTTCTCCACGAATTCTTTATTGTGGGCCTGACGAAGAGACTCTAAGTTATGCTCATATTTCTTTTTCTTTGGATAGTCGTACAAATCTCTTTCGCCCGTTTCTTTGAAGATATAACGTCTGAATTCATTATCAACCATTGACATAATTTGGATTTCAAGATGGGAGGCCTGTTTATTGAACCTATCACATTCCGAATGAGCGAAGTAATGCGTGAGTCTGAAGTAGGGGTCAATACCAACAGTTAATAAATTGGCTGCCTTGAAAAAATCTATCAGTTGTCTGACTATATGTTTACTTGAAACAGCGAGATACCATTTATTCTTCTTTGTCTCCAGTTCATCCAGATTGGCCTGGAATTTTGCAGCAATATGCCTATCCGATTGACGATAATATTCCATACTACCACAGTTCTTCATATAATAGTAAACAAAGGAATATCCAAGCTCTCTAAGATATCGAGCCTTTCTATAGGTGTAAACCTTTAACGCGATCAAGCATACAACAACGAAGACCGCAACTGTCACTATTATTTCTATACCTGGCATATATTAGAAGGGCAAATCATCATCTGAAAATAGTTGTTCTGGCGTTATATATGGAATTTCAGGAAGAGGTGGAAATGGATTTGAAGTATTCGTTTGGCCAGGTCTCTCATGTTTTGTCTTTCCTATTGAGAATCCGCCAACTACATTTGCCCCAACTCTTTCCATTTGTCTTTTATATCGTAACATCGTATTACCCCTTGTAATGACGTCATCAAATAGCAGTACTTGCTTACCCCTGAACCAACTGTCAATCCTGACCTCTGGTTGAATACTACTTCCAGTCATATTCCTTGGGTCATTTTTCGACATACCATCTTTAGTAATTACAATATAATTATAAGCATTCTCCATTCCTGTTTCTTCACACAAACGGCGGGAGAATTCCTCATAACGAGCTTGGTTTTTGGCATTTGTAGACGCAGGAAGGCACGCTAGAGTCAAAAATGGAAGAGACTCTTCGCTAAAGGATTCAATCAAACGCTTCTTTATTAGTGGCACAACCACAGACAAAGCGTTGTTATGTTCAAAAAATGCTATGTGTCTATCTGGATCATTTTTGAAATTCCAAACAAGCCGTCTGACACTCCACTCATCTTCTGAGGCCTCAAAGTCACAAGTTGTTGGATAATAGTAGTACAAATATGTGTAATAGAAGTTATCAGAAAGATATTCCCATCGTTTGACATTACGAACGAAGACATCCTTAGCTTTGTTGCGAAGCTGTTCATCAAGTCTGGCCTTTTCTTTTAATGCCTGAATACGTTCTTTTTCCCTCAAAGCCTTTGCAGCCTCTTCCGCTTCTCGACGTTCTTTCTCTTTTCTTGCTTCTTCAGCCAGATAATCTCGATGTAGTTTCTCAATATGATACTTGTTATCCAGAATCATTTTATTTGTCCAACCTACATTTTGTCTCTTCCATATATTGAGACCGTCGGGATATTTCTTTTCTATCTCACTGCATTGGTTAGAAATTCTTCTTTCCTCTTCTTCCTGATATTTCAATCTGTTATTTACAGCAAGCCACTCGACTCTTTTTCTATTTGCGATTTTCTGCATCGCAGCCAGACTTAGAGGTTTTTCATTTATTTCAATACCCTCGTTTTTTGTAAACTGCTCAAACGCTTTAGGGAATTCCTTTTGTATTTGATCTATCTTTGTTTGCAATTTCCTTCTCCTTAGCCCATCAATTTTCTCTGCAAGATAGCCGAGTAAAGCCAACGACAGCAAACCTCCAATAATGATAAACATAAACAAGGCAAAGGGTTTCAATCCCATGTCTTCAGCAAATGCTGCGCTGAAGATCCATATAGCGACAATTACTATACCTATGAGGCATCCACATTCTTTATCCATAGCAACTATCTGATTAGGGTTAAAATCTCACGGGGAGCCAAAATTGCATGACTATATCCAGATTTTATCAGATCTGCTTTCTCTTTAGTTCCCCAAAAACAAGCCACACTTTCAATACCAGCAGCATTGGAAGATTGGATATCAATGACTCTATCACCAAAAGATATGGCACTTTTGGCATCACAATTCAATAACTCCAAAGCCTTTAACATTGGAGCCGGATGCGGTTTTATAGGCTTGGCATCATGATAAGCCACTATGAGATTGATTGGCAAGTTGAACTGTTGCACCACCCTTTCAACATAAGGCCTTGGAGATGTGCTGACAATACAGGTATTGATAGCAAACTTTCTAATTACATCAAATATTTCATCCAAACCATCATAGACAGTACACTGTGGGAGAACAGAGAATGCTCCATTCCAGTCCCTTTTGTTCCTGTATGGCTCTGCTGGTGTTGTATCTACCAATGTCAGGTCCAGATCAAATATGATATTCTTTCTCATAAGCCTTATTTGTCGAAGAAGTCATCCTTGAATGGTTCCCAATTCATGATGCTATCACTTATCTCCGCAATATTGTCACTTCCTTTGATATATTTTGCCCCTTTCTTAACCAAAAGAGCATTTCCAAGGCATTTCTCTTGCTTATTAGTAGCATCATCCTTAAAGAGCATTGTATAGAGGGGTTTCCTTGCTTGCAAAGTTGCTGTTGCAGCATGCATAGTACCTCCATTTTCACCGGTTTGTATAACCAGTGTGGCCTTTGCCAAGCCTGACTGCAACCTGTCTCTGGCAACTAAAGTAAATCGGCTAACAGAAGAGCCAATACGATACTCAGACAGGAGAAGGCCTCCTTTCTCAACAATTTCTTCAGCTAAATCCTGATTATCTGGTGGGTAAATTGAGTTATGATCAAGTCCATTTGCAAGTATGGCAGTCGTCTTTCCTCCGACCTTCAATGCACCTACATGGCCGCATGTATCACAACCGACAGCCAGACCTGAAATGATATTGAATCCGATCTTGGCAAACTCACTAGCCAGGTATTGTCCCCCAGCGATGCCCTCATTTGTTGGTTCCCTCGTACCGATTACCGCCAAACCGGGCATTTTAGTTATTGACAAATCACCCCTATACCATATAAGCAGAGGTGGTTCTAGTTTACCCTCTTCGTTAATTGTATTTTTCAATAATTCGGGATAATCCTCGTCATAAAGTGCCACATAGCCTATACCCTGTCTTTCACTCTCGTCAACAACCTTTTTGGCAATCTTATTGGCATCTGAAAGGTAATCAAGCGTTACTTTTTGGAAAGCTGAACCTTTTATACTCTTTATAATCTCATATAATCTTTCATATGAATCAACTACAAGATCGTTATCTTGCATATGATTTCCAAGTGTCATGACTTTCTGATAGCCAAAGCCACTACAACCAACTTCCTTCAAACAGGTAAGTGTCAAAATCTGTTCTTTATTCAGTGCCATATTTATACAGGTTTTAGATTGCAAAGATACAAAAAAAACCTTAAATTAGTTGTAATTATCTCATTTCTTAATGTTTTTAAAGCAATAGTGGCCCAAAACAGACTGTTAAACGCTTGATTTAGAAGAAAAATCCATTATAAATGAACTGTTTCTCAAAACATTATACCACACTGATATTCGTGGATTGTCTTCTCATCAAAGACAAACGTCTGAAATAATTTATTGCCTAATAATTGTATCTCCACAAATTCCCGTTTCAACCCACCGAAATCCGTCCAATAACAGCATGATACGTAGTACCTTTCATTCTCACCATATAATTTTGGTGCGACATCATAGTTCAACAAGACTGAGGCATCAAACTTTCTATCAATAAAATGAGTTATTTTATCAATATCTTCCTTCGAGTATATATAATCACGTTTGCCATAGTTTGCATGCCACCACATCGGAAGCGAGTCGCTCAATCTACTTATTAGATATGCCTGCCATGCACCCATCGGTGTTGTTTCAAATTTAAGATGTCTAAAAATATCGACGTCACAAGCATTGTCTGGAGTACTTACAAATAATCTACTCCTGTCACCTGAGCCATGACGCTCACATTCCTTCACACCCAGTTTCATTGAAGATGGCAAGGAGGTTTTATCTAGGAGGGTAAGAAAGTCATCATAATTCTGCTTCCTCACAAGCCCTATCAACGATTGGGCAAGATTTATATAATCATTCCCACAACAATTGCTCTTACCATTTGACCATCTATAGTAACTCCCTAAACATTCTTTTTTATGTCTCTCATATTCTTTCTCAGATTTTTCTCTCTCTTCCTCCCTAATCCTCGCTTCTCGCTTTGATTTTATATGTTTAATAACAATATATGGAAGAACCAAAACGACCAGAGGAGCAAATACAATCATAATGACATAAACCAACTTGTCCATAATCTTGTCTTTAGCACTTTTATGCTTATTAAGAAGTTTTTCCAAGGCATCATCCTTTTTCTTGGACTTTTTGTTTTCAAATAGGCTGATGATATACACAATTAATAAAATCAGCCACGAAACAGCATAAACAATAACAACAATCTTCATAATCTTAACTATTTAATGTTTCACTTATTCAAATCAAGCCAATAGCATGGAGTTATCTCATGAGACGACTCCTCATTACCATTCTTTCTATTCAGCAACCGTTTTCCATCTTCAAAGAAGTTATCACCAAACCTCATTTCCATGCCATTATTATTCTTGAATATATAGTCCATGTAATTAGCAGAGCCACCGACTTCCACATACCCTTCCAACAACATCTGCGGTTTCCCTCCAAGATTGGAGCCTTTAGGATAGATCGCTAATCGAAACTCTTCATCGCCTCGTAGTTTGAACGGCTGAAGCTGGGGATATGTTAAAGCAACAGGGTCGATATGAAAATTTTCCTTCTTTTTTGTTTTTCTGTCTTTTATATCAACCCGGATAATTGAACCGTCTGTCTTATCCTTGAAACAGGCAAACGGATGCCAGCCCTGGCCTCGCATCGATTCGTGCAGGCTACCCATTTCCTTCTTTACAAGCTGCTCATATAGATTCTTCTCCTGAGGTGAATAGTAATCTATGACATATAGTGAATCATACACCCAAAGCAGGTAGTCTTCGCCATAATGATAACCTCTCCATCCGTAGCTGTGCCAATCAGAAGGCTTTGATTTCTTCATTCTATCCCTAAAATCATTATCAAAGACCTGATTAAACCTACGTATCAAGTCTGAAGAGTTCACAATATCATGAAGCGGATATTTCCTTTCTAATGGAAAGCTGCATAATGATGCCAGTTTACGAGCATTACCTTCTGCTATGCTTTTCATAATTGGAGTAATGTTAATTGTACTCCCTGATATATGTGGATCTCCATCAAATTGGCTATCCTGCTCGACATTTTCCATCTTTACCCCATCCTTGACCTTCAAGATTAGTTCCTTTTTGACGGGATTAAATTCACAGTCACTGTTTAGCTTGATTCCATCCTGTTCAAACGGATATCCGACCATTTTTGTCGGTGTGCTGTTTGACAGAGAAAAAACATCGTACGTATTGCCACCATAATAGCCGCATCCCATATTATTGATAACAAGATCCTTCTTCCCGTCAAAATTCATATCCAGGAAATAAAAAGGAGAATTCCAGCTTAGGTATTCCTGATCTTTTGGTGGAATATAATCAACTTCAATAGTATCACCGGATGCTATCTCACTCAAATCTATAGATTGGCTATTCTTGGGGACATACTCTTTATCTGAATTGACGTAACAAATCAGGCTACTATCAGAAAACTCTTCGCATTCTACAGAGAATGATGAGTTTTCCTTTGAAAAATTAAGGATTGCTTTCCCCATATATAGCTCAGTACAGCACTGGCCATGAGTAATACTTGTTCGAGGAGAAAAGTCAACTGTCACTTGATATCCTTCTATCTTCTGCCTGTATTTGAGGTAAACATGATAAGAATCAACATGGGACAAATTGAGCCCGACATTATTATGGACGATTTGCCCTTGATCCTTTTTCTTGCCATTACAACTTATCGATGCAATTCCAGCAACTGCTATAAGCAATAACACAACCAACTGTTTCATATCCTTACCATTTATGCCCACATTTATAACAATAATACTTTTCCGGCATGACACAACAGCCTCCCAAAACTTCTCTCTTCTTTCTTAACTCCGTCTTCAACGAATCCCAATTGTTGCGTTCTTCAGCTGAAATCAGTCCATAGACTATTCGAGCCGTGCTGTCACTTTTACATCGGGGACAGAACTTACCATTATTAGCTTTATCGAAAAGCGAGGGCTTTTCAACATTATCGATTTCAACCACCTGACCGTCTCTCTTCTCAGAAAAGCACGAGGCAAAACATATTGTTACAATTACGCCAAACAGAAAATTCCTCATATATCTACTTCCTTTCAGTTGAAATAACATTCATAACTATCTCATTATTCTCCTCTTTTTACACCCAAGCCTTTAATATTACTAAGGGACTCACCATATTTGGGGATTATTTCTTTCGAAGAATACTCCTTGCTTTTATGTTTAATCTTTCCATCAAAGCCGTATGTAATATCCTCAAAAGCAAAGTCCATTTGATATGAGAATTCTGCATCTGGGGTAACACATCGAGTCTCAGAAGCTACAGTAAAGCCACTTTTCTCCAGTTTAATGCCGGCGACCCCATTTACCAGCTTGGCTTTAAGAGTTTTCGTATCTACCTGATAGATAATCAGGGTACTGACCCAACCTGTACTGTTGGCCAGAATATCACCAACCACATAGACATACCTCCCGTCTGGACTTGCAAAGCCAGACATACCAGGTACTCCACCATTCAAATAATCATCAGCATTGAACTGTATATCATAATACTTATCCTTTGAAGAATCATATACCATGAATCGATAGCCGTTTTCTCCATTAGTAATAAAGAAATCGCGAATTTTCCCACCGCCCATTGTTTTCTTATAAACAGACATATAACTATCTTCCTCTTCAATCGTTTTAAAGTCTTTCCATCCATCACTTTTCTTATAAAGGACTTTTGATCCCGTTGGTACATAAAGGGCACAAGAGTCTTTATTAACTCCTTCCATGCTGAATTCTTCAATATAAGGAGGTTTAGTGTTCCCCAAATGCAGTTCACTAAGATGATCGCAGTTATTGAAGCATCTGAAAGGAATAGTGTCTATGGAAGCATACAAATACACATATTCCAATTTATGGCAACTTTCAAAAGCCGCCATTTCTATATGGTTAACGGATTTGGGGACATGCACCTCTTCGAGTTCTTTGCAACCCAAGAAAGCTCTTTCCTGTATATATTTGACTGTATATGGGATAGAATATGTTCCTCCCATCTTGATTCTTGGGAATCGATATAGCGTATCTTTCTTTTCTGAGAAAGTTACCTCCGTCTGGTCTTTATCATACCAATACGGACTCATCGGGTCTAATTCTACTATAGAGTCATTTGAAACTACAGTATCATTCTTCACCTCAGACGAAGGTTGTTTTTCTGAATCCTTGGCCCTATTATTGCATGAAATTATTCCAATAGCCCAACCAAAGACGGTTATGAAAACGATTAATGATTTCTTCATAATTGCATTTGTCTATTTGTGACACATTCGAGTCTGTGGAGCAGAAGTCCTCATAGCGAGGATGATTGCCTCGGCCACCAAAGCTATGTTTGATACTAGGTAATGGCTTTGACCAAGCCATCTTACGGTACTTCCACCAGTTTCTATAGTCTGTAACAGCTTCTTCCTGAAGCCACTATCATCCAGACTTGTTGCTGCTCCTAAGGCGAAACCTGTTCCAGAAGGACTTAGCCCAAATATAATAGGCCCAGCATCAATATCCATTCCGAATAAACAATTTCCATCATGGTATTCACTGATGCCTGTTATCGGAAAGCGTTGCTTGAAGTTTCTTAAAAAACACTCATATTGTTCCTTAGCGAAATCAGGATCTACCAATGACAGATAATAACAATTCAAGGCAGAATAAGAGCCTTTAACTGGCATAACAATTTTAGTGATGCCGTTTTCGGCTTCCAAAAACGACGCCAGCAATCCAGTTTCTTTATCAAGCCATTCTTTCTTGGCTCTCTCAATCCACATATTTACTGTCGTAGAATATTCCCCGTCATACTGACAAGAATAATTATATAAGGCAACTATAGCCACTAACATGTCTGGTATATACACGAGTTCGCCAGGATAGGTCTCACAATTCAGATATGGACTCTGGCGAATCCTACGATTCATAGCCTTACACAGCGAATGATACATACCATCGTATTTGCCATCTCCACCAATCTGCTTAAATCTGCTTATCATCCATGCCAAATGGCTATAATAAGAAATATGGCTAAGATCACCGTAGATACCATCCAACGGGTCTTCCCTCCATCGAAGCCTGTCATATTCACGAATTTCTTGAGACAAGGCAATGTCGATTATTTGGCCTATAAACTTGATGGATAGCTCTTTGTTCTGCGGATAAAGCATAGCAATATTGGCTAATGCAGCAGAAGTCATAGAACATGTATATAATGCCCATTCCCCCTGAAATTGTGTTCCTATGCCACTTGGCATTTCATCCAATAGTGTTTGGGGCTTGGTTATTACCTTTGAAGTAAGATAGTTCGCACGTCGGATTATCTCTTTCTTCTCTCCTTCGAAAGAACCGAGACCACTTGTGGCACATTTTACCCATATTACTTTTACGACTACAAGGAGTAATATGATTGAAAGTAATATAATCATCCTTTTTTTTGCTTTTGAAGAGAACTTAAACATAACAAAGATATATTAGGCCACAATAAACTAATATGGGAACAAGTACACATATTATAACAGAACTAACGTAATAATTCCATCCGATAACTTTAAACCATAGTAAGAATTTGACAGAATTCACAAAAGCCCTCTCGCACCAAGCCCTGAATCCATGTCGATTATAATATACAACGAATCCCCAAAGAAGGCAGTATAATACGGTCAAAACAGGAATAGCCATATATCGTACAGCACCTAACGACACGATTTCTTCTTCAGTATATGAAGGATATTCAATAATTGTGCCAAAGATGGAGTCCAACATTCTACACCATGTTATTGGGATAACAAAGTAATAAACGAAAATATTCATCTCTTTATATGTTACACCAACCAATTTAGCCAATAATGCTAATATAACCGCGACTATTCCAAAAACCAGATAAACAGGTGAAAGTATTATCTGCCACCTATTATCCTCTGCCCAATCCCAAAAGGTGTCATAATTATCAGGAGAGATCTTTTTATTTATGCCTTTATTTTTCATTACCGTTTTTATCTGTGTTTGTAATAATATGACCATCGCCAGACCATTTGACTACCATAATCGATCCACCCGACCGGTTTTGGCGGAAACATATTCTCCAGCAAAAGAGAAAGGGGTTTGATAGGATATATTTCGATCCAATCGCCATTTATCTTCCTGAACTTACGGACTGTTCTCTCACTATAGCCATAATGAGCCTCTACATAAATTGAATGCTGTAGATAATTGATTGTTGTATATGCCCGGTGAGCCTCACAACATCTATGAATGCGTATCATACTATATGGTATTTGATAAGAAACATTTGCGTACATACCATGTTTGTTCTTTTTAAGTACTGTCACATTGCTGTACTCGTCAACAATAATCTTATCATCAATACCATCGAAATCTACATCAAGATCATAAACTCCGTCGTCATCAAGTGTAATCTCATGAAAAGGATGATGATTTACATCGCCCATTACCTTGTTTGCCACTATATCACAAGATAACAATGACATCAGGAAGAATAGAAAGAACTTCTTTATACCAATCATATCTGAGTAATAAATACTATTCTTATTCTGTTGAGAGGTTATTCACCACCGTATCAAAACGCTCACTAACATCGACCATCCAATCTGGAAGTTTTTTCATAGCCTGATAAACTAACGCATCCGGCATGGTTTTGTAATAGGCGTAGGCCATCGGGCCAGCAATGGCAGCCAGAGTATCAGCATCCCCGCCAAGTGAGATTGCCAGTTTTATACAGTCTATATAGTCCTTCGAATCAAGGAAACAGATTATGGCAGGCCCAACTGTTCCTGCACAAGTTGAGTTAAATGTATAGTTGTCATGGATATCCGAATACGACTTATTTGCCCAGTCGGGATAATACCTATTCAATATCGTTTCGCGGATAAAATCCTTGTCTTTCCCATTCTTTAAGTAGAAAATGCAGAGAGCCGTGGCAACAGCCCCCTTTATTCCTTCAGGGTGATTATGCGTTGGAACTGCTGTCTTTTGGGCTTTAAAGAGGCAATCATCTTCTGTCTTAGCAAGCCATCCTGCAGAAGAGCATCGCATTGCAGAGCCATTGCCCAGACTTCGATATGGCATGGGCTTATGGCTGCCCATCCATAACTTGAATTTACTGCTGAAGCCTGCATGTCGGTGCTCATTAGCACATTTCCATAGATTCATACTCATGTCAAGATTATCTATGAAGGCTTCTGCACAGGCAAAAGTCAGAACAGTATCATCAGTGAAATGTGCTCTGCTGCTGAAGATCTTCACCTTGTCATATTCCTTGATACGGCGGGATTTTCCTTCATATGCACTTCCTGCTATATCCCCTATAGCCTCGCTAATCAAGTAGTTTATCATATGATCTCTTATTATTTGTTTTGTATGAGGGGAGCATTCCCCTTGCATTTTGCAAAAATAGTAAAAAAGCGCTATAGTTCAAAAACTAATAGACTTTTCAATGAACTTTTGTATCTCACGACCAGAGTATAAGCAAATAGAATGATCATAGATATCATACCGGCTGACCATGCTATAAGATTCAGGAGAACACCCGCCCAGAAGAACCGGTAACAATGGTACCACTGCGCAGGGTAGTCGAAAGGCCTATCACAGATCGTGAACTCCATAGGCCCAATAATATCGTTATTAAATAAAAGATCGATACCAATAACAATGTAAATAAGAGCAATAACTAGCCACATCCACCAAGGTTTGCCTTTCAACATGACGACCACACCCGATATTGCCAAAACTATCATCATCAGATAGTATAAAGGCTGATAACAGAAGCGTGACAATAACATAATCCCGAAATAGGTACAGGCGACGATAAGTGCTACAGATAACACTAAAGTTCCTGATGTCTTGGGAATGATGCGGTATATGATGAGAGCCATAATACCCAATAAAGGCCAAGAATAGACCTGCATGCCATATATGGCTAATACTCCCAACGTCATAATTAGGGCAACAAATGCTGCCACCCCCGTTATAAAACCAACGAAGTAAGTCCAAATAGTCTGTTTCATTTCTACTTTTGATATTCTCTTAATAAACCCCACTGATACGCACATTTCCTACAAACATAACGTTTTGAAGCATTGCTTACTATACATCCCCCTGAGATGTATGCCTTTTTCCCATCACAGGAGTCTACATCAAGATATCGAATTCCATAAAGAACTTCAAATATACTGTCATTACCACATAAAGGGCAAGAATCACCATTTCTCTTATCATCAAGCCTGGACTTTTCTCTTGCCAACTGCTGAATAAGCATCCTATTTGCCTTCTTTAGTCGCTTCAATTCTTTTTCATGAATGCAACTACAATCATTAACGACAACAGTCCTTCGATACAATGTAGCGATCACCACGAACTGAATCACAATTACGGCAATTAAGCCAATCATTACTTTCTTCATATACTGTCTTAATAGTAAATAACATCCGAAACTGCTCCACCCCAATGACCCATATTTGAAATATCAGGCCATCCAGTAAACTCATACTCCCCTTGCTTTAGTTCCTCCATAAAAGCATTCCGTGCTTTCGTATAAGGGCCAGGGAAAGACACATGAGGAGGATTATTATAAGAATACATGTTATAATTGTAGAAATGTCTTATGCCAACACATTCATTTAAGCGACTGAACTTGAAAGAATCAATAACATTGCCTGGTATTGAGCGAATAAAATACGCATCTCGGTTTTTTGAACCTTCCAAATAACATTCCTTAGAAAGCGCATCAAATTGTCTGTTATCCATTCTAGAAATCAGACGCATAGCGAATAAATAGTGATCTTCAGCCTTATCAAACATATCTGTTTTTATTCCCCCCTTCATTTCTTCCTCACTGAACAGCTCTCCCTCCCGAATTCCTATGTGGTTCCTTTTTGTTCTGATTCCAAAGCTATATCCAATCTGGAAAGCCACCATCATACACTGTTTTAAGATATGATAGAACAATAAGGGAGTCGTCTTGTACCCTTTCTGCTTATATGAATATGCCACACAGAAAAGGATAGAAGTACCATTGATTTCGTGCAACTTCTCTGTCCATTTATCAAATAACGGGTTTTTCTCGCCCTTCTCACAAAAGAACTGGCTTACCGGATATTCGCCATACAATTCACACAAGAGATCATAAAAGGAATATTTAGCCATCTCCATACATTCTGCATATCCCCAAAGTAAAGGAGGTATAACACCTATTCCCATGGCCTCTTCTATCATTCCAGCACATAATTCAATCGGAGGAAGAGTTGTCTCGAAGACAAACCAATCCTTTATATTTTCCCTGATGATTGATTTCATCAAATCTTCCATGTTTGACATAAAAGGGATATCCTTACATGGTATTATCTGATATCTACTGACGATCTCCTTACCTTCTATTATCTCCAGAATGGCGATATTCCGAACTTCTTCCATCTGAGGATCATTTATTTCCTTGAATTCCTCAACAAAGTTGGCTTTATTGTCCTGAGCGTCTATCATTGACAATACAGCTATCCTGCAAAACTCCTTATCATCGGGATATTCCGGAAAGTATATCTCTGATTCCCGACTGTTTTTGAACTCTTCATAATCAACATCAGAAACACCATACTTACTATAATCTTCTTCCATGATGTATTGTGGAAGAAGAACAAGGTATTTAAAAAAGGTATTATGAGGGATCACTATCCTAGGGATAGGGAGGAAGAAGCCGCAATTTCCCCAATCCGATGACGTAAAAGCCAAAATGCTGATATATTCCATATCATATGGAAGGTGGAGTTCCTGAATCTCCATGCAGTTCCGAAAAGCAAAATCTTCAATTCTGATCACGGTCTCGGGAATATGTATTACACGTAAGTTTACACAGTCAGAGAAAGCATACCTGCCAATATAACGAACGCCTCTGATCAGATTCAAAATAGTTATATCCTTCTTAGACGAAATGACAGTCTTCAAATCAGAGCTATAGACGATATCTCCGATGACAATATTATTGCTATAATCTGTACTCGAAACTTGACTCATATATCAACTATTTCTCTTTAGAATGGCAGTTCCATTGATGGAGTGTTAGGGTTTCGGAAAGCCTTCACAGCACCTTCCAAATCATCCTGACTATTGAGCCACATATAATTATTCAGGGCCATCTTTTTTATTTTTTCAACATATGGATGAGGGAGAATGTCTTCACTAAAAGCCAACTCCTGGAACAATTCCATAGCCTTTTGTGTCCTTTCACCACCCCACTTGAACAAATGTCTTGCTAAATCCCACATTGAGATAGGTTCATGTACCTTTATGGCCTTTTGAATAGTATCATCATTTCTATAGAAAGCATGATTATCGTCAATAATGGTTAACAAGTTTGTAATTGCCATAGTATCATATCTATCAGAGAGGGTTCTTAATATCTGAGTAGACCTCTCCAAGAAAAGCTTGTGAATCATACGATTGCTCATATAGTTAAAGAAGGACACGAGATCTGTCTGATATAACCTGTTGATTAGCCTGTAATCCCGTGGTGAGCCAGAATATTTTTTCAGCCAACTGCTATCGATGTCTTCATGACCAAACATCATATCTAATAGGATCTTGGCTTCTGCTTCAGAAGTTGGATGTAATATACAAGGCTTAACCATATAGAATATCAAAGCCAACATGTTTCGGATTTTCCGATCCTTCTTATTCTTGTTTTTTGAATAAAAAGCAAACACAGACTCCTTATTATTGATTAAAGCTTTCATCTTCGTTTCTTCTTCTGGCCAAGTAATCACTCTGCCGAATGTTTCATGTTCACCACAGAAACCTTTACCAAGTACATCATCAGATAATTCGCTTACACGCATTGGAGCCGTAAGGTAGTGCCACATTCCAATCACTTCCTCTGTCAAAGAACAATTATCGTCATTACATGTAATCTTAAATCCATCTTTTTTGCCGATTTGCCAATGATCCCATATTTCAATCAATTTATTTGGCACACGCAAGATGGAAAGATGATCCGTATTCTCTAGAGCATGCAAATCTATATATTGAATGGAATCAGGAATTGTCAGATCTTCAACATTAGTCCCTTCAAAGGCACCTTTACTGATGGCCACTGTTCCTTCAGGGATAGAATACTTCTTTTTTGTATAGTTCGTCGGAAAAGCCACTAGCACTTTACCTGCCAGACCTTCAGGGAAATCAAAGAACATTTCTTTACTACGGATTCTGTCCTCATGTTTTCTCCCAACATTTACGAAAAGGACTCCTTCTTCCGTATAAAAACGGCTCTTATCATCCAGGACATCGAACCGTTCAAGGTCTTTCATGCACAGGAAATGGTTGGCGCTGTCGTCATCCATGTCAAAGTCAGATTCAATGAATGCGACTTTAACCCTGTCAAAATCATAGAAGTCATCATAACCGAGTGTACGATTATTGCTTATTATATACTTTTCAATTGAATAATCTGGCATACACTATAAAATTAATCCTGAATCCTTTTAAAGTTGTCACCGAGTTGTCTCCAAAATATACGAGAGAACGAATGTCCGTTAATAGACAATATTCGACTAACCTTGAATGTTCTTTCCTCACCCAGATCCATTCGGACAGCCTGTATATATTGTCCTCCATAATAGGGAGAATAGCGTATCTTTTCTATCTCGCAGAAAAAAACACTTCCGCTTCGAGTACAATACTCTATCTCCAGAGTTCTGTTTAGGGTAACAGCGTTATCTATAACTTCCTCTATGCTCATTATGTTATATATCGTTTAAAGAATACCACTGGTGTTATCAGAATGGAAGACCAGAATGATCATTTTCATCCAGATAGTCAAAATGGACAATGAAATCCTCAAAAATTGACGAATCATTTAATTCGTCCTTTGTCGAAGGATCGTTTTCCTTTTCCGATTCCTCTAAAACGTGCTGCTTATGCCTTTCTTCCATATAATCAAGAAACTGTTGCTGGTCATTAATGTCGAAAGTATCCCAGACGCTTGTGTATTCCTTGTCTATACATTCGTAGCAATGTTTCATCTGTTCATTGCGTTGCGACTCTTCAGCTTCATCACCCCAGTATGTATTTCCTGCCATTCCATATTTTGCAATAAAATCTTTTTTCACTGACTCCCTCCAATCCCTTAACTTCATTGACAGTCCAAATCCCTTTGAACCAAAGGATTCGATTTCAAGAAGCATCTTATTTATCATCGGACGATTTAGAATTGTGAGTTCTGATACTTCTGCATTTTTATATTGCTCTACAGTTCTCCATGCTCTAAATTTGTAAGCACCTTTACAGTACTTGTATATCATATAGAAGAATAGGTCTTTTGCATCTTCTAAAGATACGGATTCTCCCATGAGACGTTTGATTCGTAGGAGATCATACTCACTCAGCCTTGTCTTGTCAACTGTGAAATCCGGGCTGTCATACAGGCGAGTACACAGATAGTAATAATTCCGGCCCTCATTTAGCCTTTCAAAGTTTCTTTTCAGGAAATCTACAGGAAAGTATCGAATGATCAGCCAAGTTAGGGATTCCTCATGATGTTTCTCCCATAATTCTAGAAGTGTCGGGATAAAACACTTATCCCAAACGCTAAAGAGTTTTTGATATGCCCACTCCCTGTCAGACTTCCCTGATTGAAGAAAAGCATGGAGAATCTGTTTTTGGTATCGCCAGTCCAAAGCATTAAACCGCCATTCGATATCTTTACGAGATGACGTAACTTTACCGCCTTGTTTATTCAGATAGTCTCTAATGACAGTAGCAATCGGTTTATTATGTTTTCTAACTTCGTATTCCATTCAACTATTATTCAAAAAATCGAGTCTTTTATCCAAAAATCCATATTGTAACCTTCAAAAAGACTATTTCCATGACTTCTTTTTCCAAGAAGCATTATTGTTACCTGTGTTACCATACATCTCCTTGCGAACCTGAGATTCTACCCACTGTTGATCTCCTTTTGTAGAGCGATTGAAAGCTGCAGCAATCTTAATCCTGTCATCTCCCAAATTATCCTTATATCTGGTCCTCAGTTCCTGTCTGATCAGGGCAATGTTCCCTGTCTGCTTTTCTTCAAACTCATTGATAAGATCATTCGTTGATGCTCCCTTTATTCTTTCTTCACGTTTTCCAAGCTGATCCATAAAGAGAATCTTGAAGATTTCTTCCTTCAACGTTTTTCCACTCCTTATCCATTTGTTGGTATGCAAAGCTACCAACTCTCCACGCGATAAGCCAGCCAACATCCCCAAGCACTTTTTCAATTCTCCTTCCTCCCATCCTTTAAAATGGAAGAACTTTGCCTGTTTAAGAATATACTCAAAATCTGTCATAGTAATATATCGTTTTATCACTGTTTTTCTGTCACCTTGATCTTTTCCATTTCAGTCAGCACATATCTCTGAACCCTGAAAAATCCTTCAAGCATATTTGTCAGATACTGTTCGATATATGGGATATGAGGGACAAAGATCATATTCTTCTTAGTATGTACCCCTATAAGCTCTGCCTCCTTACTTATGGTATATAAGACCGTGTAAGTACCATCCCGGTTTGCGGTATTTATCACTTTTTGCAATCTGGCGAACTCCTCAACGTCACAATAGGTAGACAACTGATACCACCAGAGATCAAGAATATTGATGAAAGCTACATCATCCCTTGCTTCAATCAAGAAATTCTCACCTTGGTATGTGAAACGGATGTTTACCTCATCCTCCTCTTTAGGCTCGCAACCGATTCTATTCAACACATTCAGGACCAGACTTCTCGTGGCTGTTGGCACGGCTTCTTCGACAGATTCGGCATTACAAGAACCCTCGTTCTTTTTCTCGTTTTGGGCACTTTGGCAATAGCTTTCAAATTCAGCCTCCTGCTGCTTGTTTTCTCTATAGTTTGTATACCAGATTATTGCCACGATAATCAACAATGTTACTATTCCACCACTCATAATACATTCATTTTAAAAAGGTATAATATTATCTCCATCTATTTGCAGATCAAAACAATCCAACATTTTGGCAATCGCAGGATTCTGCTTCATTTCCGTCAGGGATTCTTTCGCCTTATCCAGCTTGTTCTGAACATAGTTTCTCAGATATAACTGTATTTGTGGAAACCGACTGCAAAGAACCTCAGAATTAATATCACCTTTATGTTTTATGACCTCCATTTCCAGATAGCCGTCCCAGCCTGTATATTCTTCTTCTTGGAAAGGATCTTCCAAATATCTTGTTAGGCCGATTACAACATCTCCCCCATGAAAACCACAAGGGGTGCCCAGTTTATACAAATAGATTCTTTTAAAAGGATCCCCCATCTCCCACATAAAAAGAGTTTTGATGACGGGTATGTTAAACTCTACAGCCAAACTCTTCTCAAAATAACCTGGAGAATTCGATGCTGGAGATGTTTCATCATTCACACCATCAAAGAAAGCTATCTGAACTTTATTATCACGAACTATATTACATATTTCTTCTATGGTCTCAACTCTTTTCTCCTCTTTCCATTCAACAATATATAAAGGACAGCTCTCCAGTTTTCTCAAATAGGCAATTATATCATCCTTTATGGGCTGAACAAAAATATCCAGGATATTATCACATATAACGTCGCAGTAGTATGCTGCCATACTGGCTAAAAACTCCAGTTGGCTTTTCTGATCCAAAACAAGTAACGTCGGAATGCTGTGGTCAAGAGCAATCCGGTTTATCTGATGAACAACAAAAGCCGACTTACCGATATTCTCACCGCCACAGATTGTAGTAACCTGTCCTGGATAATAACCTCCCATAATATTATCAAGGAAGTCGAACCCTGTAAGAATCGGGGCTTTTAGCATTAGCTTTGCCTGCTCTATGTATTCTGCAATATGCGACATATACTATACAGTCTTATTGATTGGAAATTGTTTCCGCAAAATTAGCTATATTCTAAGAATTATCATAGGGATTTGGAATCACAAGGCTTGTGAAAAAGTGATTTTATTTCCAATGAACCATTTCTCGGGGAAGCGTTATTTTTTTCCGACCTCCGCGTTCGCCAGTTATAAAGAAGAAAGACGCAGTTTCATCATCCAAGTGCTTCAGGAATACCCTGCGTATTTTAGCACATTTCTCATTGATGGAGTTCAGAAGTGGGTTTGTCACATCTTCTATACTCTGTAAGGCCCTGTCTGACAATCCCCAAGGTTTTAGTTTGTCATAAAGCCTTGTCAGTTCCTTACGATAATCAGGTAAGTCTTTGAACCTTATCCCTTCCGGATGGCTCAGGAACAGTAGGTAGACCGCCTTTAACAAAGGCTCCATTCCTATCTCCGCACCGCTATTTCCCAAGAAGAACCTGTAGTCTGATGTAATGATGAGTTCCGGCAGTTCCTGCACCTCCTGAATGGCAGAACTGATATCCTTTGCCTTCATTCCATAAGACCTTAACCGTCGAACCTTCTCCCTCACCTCTTCCAAAAGCTGTGAGCAGTCGGACTGGTCGGCACCATCAGGAATTATTATTTTCTTATGATTACTCATACTTGACAGCACTGAAAAGGTGTTCATCTCTGCTAAAGATAAAGTCTGTAAGAAGCAGTTACTGCATTATAGCCGAAACCATTGACGTACTCAACCTCTGGGAGCATTCTGACATGCTCGCCGTTGACCTTGTAGAAGCGTTCTCCGTTAATTAGCTTCACATACAATGTGAGATTAACGATAGAGTTGTCACATATCCGTTGAACAGCAACATCCGCAATGTTATGCCACTCAGGAATCTGTAATTCATCATTCTGATTCATAATTTCTTTTTGTAATTTTTACACAATGAAAACTAGGGTAAAAAAAATAACAGATACAGCTCTGCCTATGAGAGTCTCTTTAATGCGTAATAGTTACACATTGAGAAAAAGCCCCTTATAAACCTCCCACGAGGGGAGGTCTACAACATATATATTATCAAAATTCCAAACGGATACCTAACTTCTTGGCGTTTGCATACGCTTCTTCATCAAAGACATAAAGCTTCGGTGAACGATAGGGTTTACCTGTCACCTTTTTGCCAGTTTCTTTTATATATCCCAATTTAAGCATCTTTTTGGGAAAATTTCGTCGGTCACGTAATTTGATATCATCTTCAGGTGGATTTAGAATTGCAATGTAAATATTCTGCAACTGAGGCATCGTGAATTCCTTATCCAACAGATGAAATCCAATAGGCTCGAAATGAATTCTCTGCCTTAATCTTTCAAGAGCAGTATCAATAATCTTTCTATGATCAAAAGCAAGTTTTGGCAAATCTTTTACTTGAAACCATTTGGCCATTCTGGCATCATCACCGCCTTTAATGACGTACTTATTTTTAACAACCAATGCAAAAAATGCAATGGTAATAACACGCTCTCGGCTATCTCTATTAATGTCTGAGAAAGTCCCCAACTCTTCCATGTAGATTCCTTTGACATTGGTTTCTTCATGTAATTCACGATACGCAGCATCTTGGGCCGTTTTATCTTCGGGAAGAATAAAACCACCAGGTAATGCCCACATCCCAGCATAAGGTTCACCTCCTCTTTGAATTAACAAAAGATTAAGTTCCTCACCATCAAAACCGAAAACTACAGAGTCTGTAGTAACTGCAGGGTGCCAATACGGTGATTCCCACATTTTTGTTTCTTTATTATACTTCATTCTTCTTTGCGTACTTTTTACGCTGCAAAAATACAAATAAAATTTGATACCACCAAATATTATTGTGTATTTTTTACGCTTTGGTTAGTTTTTATTTGATTTTTTAAATTTAGTATGTATTTTAGGGGAATAATGCCCTTCACTAAAACTTCTGCTTGTTTCTGTAGGTATTCAATACCCGAAACTAGATTGCTTGGTTTTTGAGTTGCTGCTATGTTGACTTTCTTCAAGTCTTCAAAGCCTGCACCATATTTCATATATCTTGAAGTTGCCTCCATGTCCGTAAAAACGGTGTCTTCAAAAGTGGCAACTTCTAATGAAATCTTCAATAGGACTAACTCTGCTCCGACATTCTTGCGTTCTTGTGCCTTGGGCAAATCATTGCAAAAACTTAAACGAGCATAATCCTCTAATCCAAATTCCGCATCTATATCCCTAGAAACGGCCATATCATCTCTAACTGGCATGACAATTGCTTCATCTAAGCACCTTTTATACGAGAATAAACCTCCATGTCGGATGATAGATTCTAATCTGTCTTTATCCGTAAAGTGATAGAAACACTTAATTCCATTGTCAATAAGATACTGCATAATCTCGTTTCGGCAAACCTTAAAGGATGGTGAATAGTGATCTTTCTCTAAATACGGTATCGGTTTTTGCTCCTTTATTGCCTTGACCTGCAATCTCAAAAATAAAGTACTAAGGAACTTCAGTAATTCTGTTGTTTCAGTCTGAGACAATGCAAAGTTTCCTCTCGTATATTCTTCGTGAATGCTCATAGATAGGGCATCATTTTGCTCGAAGCCCATGTTAGCAACTTTTTCTATACTTCCATGTTTGAACAAGCAATTTGTATGATAAACTTTCAGTACATCCTGAAGGAAAACGGAGTGCTTACCAACAATTTTGAAGGAAAAAGCCATAGAATGAGCAGAGTTAAGATCTGCAAGTTCCATCATATTAAAGTCTGCATCATCTATTCCAACCAAAAGTATATCATGATAAAGCTTGACGAGTTGAGACCTCATTCTGAAGGCTCTTATTTTATGTTGGGCATTGATTGGCAGAAGATTGTCATCATATTCTTCGTTAACAACAGTTTCCCTGTCTGACCAATATATGATTCTTGACAAGAGGAGGTAGAGTGTCTTAATGAAGATACTTGCTAATCTATCATCACTATTCTTCAAATTCAGGACACCTTGAACACCCATAGCCTCTACAATCATATTAAGAAGATTTGCACTGCCATATATGGCCTCCTTATTATTCCAGTAGATATTTGGAGAAGAAAAGATGTGTTGGAAAGCGCATCCTGCATACTTGAGAGACTCCTCGATTTTATTCGCCCTAAACAATTTGCAAAAAACTTCATTATCAATGAATGGATTTGTGCAAGACTGATATTTCTTAAGGAAATCTTCACAAGTATTAGTTTCCAAATCTTCCATAAAGAAAGACTCTTTGGCCTCAGTAACAAACTGATTGATGATTACATGGTCATCTATCTGATGGCTATGATTGACATAGTGAATTGCATCCTTGTGGTCGTTCATAATCAAGTAGAACCTCTCCTTAATCGTTTCAAGAATAAAGTTCTTCTCTGGATTATTCTTTCCAATGGCATTTAGCATCAGTTGATATTGGCAAACCTTATCATACAGATTATTTGCTTGAATATCATTATGCAGGTATTCAGAAAGTCCTTCAACCTGCCAAAGGAAATGGTCAAGGTAGTCAATCTCCTCGACAGTCATGGAAACTGTCCACCGGGGACGCGGAGACCACGTTAATACCCTATTAATATCAAAAAGTGAATTATCTTGTGGTGGCTGTGCATCGACGTATTCTTTTTGAAAAAGATCGTATCTGTTGGATATTAAATCCAAATTGGTACGAATACCTGGAGTGGAGAGGCCATTATTCAACAGTATCAGTTTATAAGTGTCTAGCAAAGAATGGAAATTCTCATCGTCATGCATAGCCAAATAATCCAAAAGGCCCGGAACTTTATTTATATTCCGCACTAATTTGGAGTATTGCTCCTCACTAAGACAGTATGCCCATTTTTGTGTCATGATGAACCACTAATATGGGATAGGACGATAATTCTTATTCATAAATGGAGCAACTAGCAATCTCTGGAATACCATTTTTGTAATAGTGTAATCCATATGATCCAAAGGTTCAATAATAACTCCACTCATCTTAGATATAGCATTTACTTCTGACTCACCACAAAGCCGGAATGCAATCCAATAAAGAACGCTCATATCATTGAGAAGCTCAAAAATATAAGAAAATTCAATTTCTTCAAGAGCGTTAGGATCTGTTTCAGCCTGAGTTGCCAATGCCTCCATTTTTGCCGTGCATAATGTACCAACTTGTTCGTATGGCTTCGTCTGCATCCATCTAATTAGGTTGGCATGAACTTCCGTGGCTGCCATTTGCCCATAGAACCGGTGCACTTCCTTGGCAGCCTCCGTAAAATCGTCATAATCTGGCAATTCATCTTTTGCAAAAGCTTCAAAAACTAATCTGGTGCTGTAAGCCCGATACATCATATTAATAACAATCTTATGTGGATACTCCCTGCGAGTATATTTGTTCCTCCAATTGGAAATATTGCCAATTGCTTCATTTAGGGGCGGTCTGAGATCTATCATAACATTATATTAATAATTATACTTATTATCTAAATACGTAGTCACCAACTTCAATCTTAGAATTGACGTAGTTGAATACTTTCTTCTTAACTTTTTCAGCTTTCTCCAGTATCTGCCAGTTATCAAGAGGCCCTTCATTAAAGATGTCATCGAAATAACCATTACTTGCACATTCCGTCAAAAAATTATATCTTAATCTGGCTTCTTCTGAAACCGATGTATATGATGTCAAAACATTATCACTTTCTATTAAGTGTTTCATCATATCCTTGAAATAACTATATTCCATTAACAAAACCATCTTAACATAAGAAGGCAGATGCTGCCAGTTCGCAAAATTGATATAGTTATTAGGTTCAATGTTGTATGTTCTAGCTATAGTATGACAGAATGGCCTTGCCCCAATATTCATTAATTTTATCATATTGGTTATGTAATGATCATGCTCCCCAAGTTTCATGGTGTCATATCCTCTATACAAGCATTTCTGTAAGAAATAGAAACTAATTGAAGCGTACGTTGGGAATACATTTATATACTCTTCGCCTGTCAAATCTAATAGATATAGGAAAGCTATCCCAACATCACCAGCATCTTCTGCAGGTATTTCCCTCATCAACATTGGATTGTGAAGACATAGATGCTGAACGTTCATCAAATGTCTATTGTACTTGTTAATTGGCTCAAATTCTTGATTTTCTAACATCAAGTGAGCACTATTAATTATATCTCTAACTCTCGGTTCCATATAATATCACTTTAAACGGTCTGCATTTTAATCGTCAAAGTTTGGGCCAATTGATTTAAGCGCATCCTCAACTATTGTAGGCTTGTCTGAGGCATATTTTGCAATTCCTTTAGCGGCCTCAGAACGTAATTTCATAATGTTATCTTTCATCGTATCATACAACTTAACGGTATTCTTTACCGCATCAATCAAATACTTATTTTCCAGTATTGGATTATCGGGGTTAGCGACGTAAGATTCAAACATCGCTTCTTTGATCGCTTCTTCAATTTCTGCACCGTTGAAGTTTTCCGAAAGTCTAACAAGCTCTTCGAATGAGAAGTGGTTCGTATCTTGATTCTTCTTACGCAAATGGATCTTAAATATATTCTCTCTTTCCTCTGCTGTTGGTAAATCAACAAAAAAGATTTCGTCAAATCGGCCTTTCCTTAATAGTTCTGGAGGTAATTGTTCTATATCATTTGCTGTGGCAACCACAAAGACAGGTTTTGTTTTCTCCTGCATCCAGGTTAAGATTGTTGAGAAAACACGTGACGTAACTCCGCCATCAGTCATTCCGCTCGATTTGATTCCATTGAGACCTTTTTCAATTTCGTCAATCCATAACACACATGGAGCGACAGCTTCTGCCGTGTTGATTGCCTTCCGGATATTGGCCTCACTACTTCCCATCAAGCCTTGGTACACTTTTCCAATATCAAGTCTTAAAAGAGGTAAGCTCCAACTTGAAGCAATGCATTTCGCAGCCAGACTTTTACCACAACCTGGGACTCCTAATAACAAAAGACCCTTGGGTTCGTTTAGCCCCCAATCTCTGGCTTTCTTCTCATATGCTTTATGCCGCTGATATAGCCATTTCTTCAGAGCTTCCATACCTCCCACATTCTTCATGTCTTCATTTTTAGGGAAGTATTCCAACATACCGGACTTTTTTATTATCTGTTCTTTCTCGTCTGATACTATTTTTTGAGATTTTTCGCCTAATCCGTCCTTTACAGCAGCAAGACTAAATGCCAGACTAGCCTCCATTGTTGTCATGCCTAATGCTGCATCAATCAGCAATTCCCGAATTTCAGGTGTGGGCTTGTTGCTTAGATTTTTTGATATGTCATCTAAGGTAATACCTAGTTCGTAGCGACTAGGAAGCGGAACATTGATTAAAGTAACGTACTTTTCCAACTCAATTGGCAAATTTACCACTGAAGAAAGGAGAACGAGGTGGAAATTTGAATAAACACCTTCTTCTGCTATTTTCCTGATAAGGCATTTTACATCTTCTCGCTCAACAGCGCGTCCCAAATCATTAACTATTAATATATCTTTTTGATTTACATCCACTTTTGTTAGAAGTATTTGTAATACCTCAACAATATTACCCGTATTGTCAATGTGTTTGGGTGTCCTGTCTTGTTGTATTTCTGACATGCCATTAACCCAGTCCCACTCATAGATCGCTACTTTTTTTGAGTGATTGTCTCTTCTTATGGATTCGGCAATCCCCCATAACTTATCTTTTGTTCTTTCGTATTCGTATGTTTGTAGATAGAATACAGGATAATATGCCTTAAACATTAATCTGAGCTTTTCAAAAATGTCATTCATACTTTCATATTTTTGTGTTAATATCTTGGTTCATATTACGTCTTGGTTTCATTTTGACAAGATAATGCGAAGGTATATTATCTTTCTTGGTCATAATGCGTTTATTACCTAACAGCATCTCTAAAACATCCATCGCGTCATGAGCTCTTTCATTTACATCGTTTGGAAGATAATCCGAATCAGTAACAATTGTACCATCATAGAGAATTGTGAATTTGATTTTTGCATATGGCTCATCTTCATCAACATCAGCTGATTGACCTTCCATGAAAAATTGAAATAACTCTTTTTCATTTGGTCGGAAATGGAAATCTGTTCGGTACGAGAACCCTTTCTTGGTAAATTCTTGAATAAGAGCTTCTCTGGCGTAAACCGCGTTAATACGATTAAATGCCTCTTGTAACTCATTTACCTTCTGTTTCGCATCAGGCATATAATAAGTATTGTACGTTACTTTATTTGTTCTTATGTCCAGTTTTAATGCATACTCTCCATACAAGTTTGAGGATTGATTTGCATTACTAACAGTCAGGACATCACCATTGATGCTATACTCCCACCCAAGAGAATCACATGCTTTCTTCAGCACATCTGGATTTAGCACTAAAGGATTGCGCACAAAACGAGAAGATTCAAATCTTGACATAATCAAAATTTTTTAAGGATAATATTCACCAAATTGACCGGTCTCGTAACTGTAAAGTTTCTATAATTAAACTTCGATCGTTTGTTGAACAAACTGAAGAACTCTTCCTTTGAAAGAGTCAAATTATAGAAGTTAAAAATATATTCCTTCATCAAAACAACGACCTGTATTGTGCCCTCTATCTTTCCCTTAAAGGCGTTGAATTGGGCTACCTTTTGAACATCATTTCGTAAAAGGAATGACAAGAGTTCATCTTTCAATGGCACTTGTAAATCTATTTTTTGTTCATTATCACCGATGGACACATAGCATAATGATGCAAGTTTGCAGAAGATTGCATTTTCATCAGTCAGTTCAGCTTCAATATGTCTTTTCGCAATTTTCAGCATTTTAATAACCGATTTTTCTGTATTATGAGTTTTGTCATTTACAGCATCTCTTTGCTCTTCATCGGGAACTTCATTTTCGAGTATAATTTTTTTCCCTTTTGCTTTATCTGTGAACTCACGGTTTTTTATTCTAAAACGTATTTCATCCAATTTCTCGTCAAAATCTGCAAATAAGGAGGCCAACTCATTGTCTTTACGGAAAAAATCCAACGACTCATTTTTATAATTTAAGATTTGGGCGTCGCTAAGGCTATCAAAAGAATCTAAGGCTCTTTTGATATATGATAACGCAAATCGCTTTTTGAACTCTTTATATTTGTTCTCAGCAACTTGATAGTGAGCTAAAGCCATTTCCTCTTTCCTAATATGACTCTGCTGTGATGGAATAACATGGAACGATAAAACATTGAAACTTCCAGTAAAAAGAATACATTGTCCATTTTTTACCTCAAGAACATTTTTACTATGAAATGCCTCTAACTGTGTATAAAAGAACTGCCCAGGATAATTCTTAGCCATTTGTTGAATAGCCTTATTTGATTGCCATCCAATCATTTGCTTCTTTGAATCTAATCCATTGGCACCTTCTGAATATGAAATAAAGACACAACCACCCTTCTTAACAAATTCCTGAATTAATGGCAACCGCGATTGCATAAATGCATCATCTCCGACCCAGGGACTTGAAAGCCATATCTCATCAGCATTGTCCTGCTGAAATATTGTATGAATTTCTGTTTCAAAGGACAGAGAATCATACAGTGCTCTTTTATGTAATCTTTTCTCTAACGAGCATTCCTCACTATTATCAGCTTTATCAGCATCTTGTTTAGATGTTTCTTCCGCTCTCAAAAGATCTTCTTCAGCATGCTTTTGCTCTTCTGAAATTACAACGTCTTTTTCTTCCAGGACCTCCACATCTGGAGTACAACCAAGCATTGATTCATATAGACTTTTCTTAATCGTCTCGTCGGAATCAATAACGGCAGATAGTTCCGTTAGAACTTTTCTTGAATTATCATCATAAATTAGAACACGAACCTCTTTTGTCCTAACACTACGAATAAAACAAGCTATAAGATTATAGCTCTTATACGAAGTATCTGCTTTCCTAGCTTCTTGAAGGAGGTATCTGTCCTTTGACGAGTGGGCATGATTTGCCTGCACCTCTGCAAGAGCTTTTATTTCATCAAGCGTCAGCTCTGAATTAGGTAACTCTTGTCCTTCAGAATAATCGCAGTCATTAACAAAGTCCTCGTTCAAATCATTTTGAAGATTGACATATGACTTATGGTTTGTCAAATACCACAGCGAGAAATTGGAAGGATAAGGTTCCATCTTCTCACCATGTTCTGCAAAAGTTTTACCCAATTCTGTAACATTATATGCCGATTCACCACCTTCTAACAAATGAATATCTAACATTTGCTTAATGGCATTTTCAAGCATTTTTCGCTCTGCCAAATCAATGTCAACATTTAATCCTAATATCGATCCAATATGGCTAAATGAACTTTGTCCATCTGCTAGAATAATACCCACAACAGCGTTTGCAAAGGCAGAAACTTTGGAAGGTTTATTGGTCGTTCCACTATAATTACTAACAACAAAATTAAGTGTATAGGGAGTGTAGCCAATTATAAGTTCAGATAAGTCTTTAACTTTCTGAATACATGAATCGAGACGCATTTCGAGCGTTTCTTCTATAACATACTGCTTCTCCTTCGGTCGCTTTGCCTTGGCCTGAGACTTTTTGAGACTTTGGGGTTTGCTGTTCTGTGCAAAATTCCCATTATTTTTCTTATTATATTTAACCATTTTTTACAAGATGCTTAAGTGTTTGAACATCGATTCTGTTATTTCCAATAGCGGCAATAGCTTTCGCATAATCAGCATTCTTTGACAAGAATGAACGATTCCCTACAATTATAAGTAAACATTTCGCTCTTGAAAAACCTACATTAATACGCCTTGGGTCGGAAGTAAATCCAAAAGGATTAACCGTATAGTTGTTATTCCTCACAGTTGAGATGATAACAATATTCCTCTCCATTCCTTGAAACTTATCAACAACATTTATACGATAATTATATGCAGGATCAAGTTTTCCTTTCGACTTCATCTCTTCAATAAGTGCTGCTTGCGCACCATAAAAGGTAATAATACCAATTTCTTTATCTTCTTTAGTCTTTTGTTTTTCCATAAACTCATTAAAGCCGGTGGATTTCTTTAAAGCCTTAATAACAAGAGCTATCGCTTCAACCTCAGCCTTATTTGTTCTGGATGTAGAACCTGGAGCTTGTTGATCTTCTAAATCTGGCACATCAACCCAAAGAACGTGTCTGTCTGGATTAATAAAAGGTTCTAATGTCATACCATGATAACGACTACCTCCATTATTTGGATCATCGATGTCCATGTCCTGTTTTATTCCACAAATCAATCCCTCTTGGTCATTGTTGTTGTCTTTATAGAAATGATTAATTGTGTTCATAATCTGCTCATGCATTCTATATTGCTCATTCAACGATGCAACCAATGAATTTTTAAGTTTAGCTGATGCTTCATAAAGTAGTTCAAATTGTGATTCCTTAAAATGTTCAATTCTATCAGCCAAATCTTTTCTGCCAATCCTTCTTAATGCATCAAGGATATTCCCCTCCTGCATCATTGGAGGCAGCTGCTTGTGGTCACCAATAACAATAATTTTCTTACCCCATACCATTGGGACTGCCATTTCTAATGGAGTCGCCTTACTAGCTTCATCCATGATAACCACGTCGAATGCTTCTTCTTGGGCATGAAATAGCTGAGCATATTTTGAACGAAACTGATACGAGCCACAAATACTACATGTTGCTGCGACTAGGTTGGCATTCTGTTTATAAGCAGTTACGAATTCATGTCTCATCATTTTGTCTGTAGACTCCAATTCCTGTTTCCATAAAGACAAAGCATTCTCATACTTTTCGTCTTGGCATATATTGTTTTTAATTCTGTTTATCCACAACTTTACGCCATTATCAGAGTTGTCTTCATTAGGGGAGTTTTCCCAGTCTGTAATTTGATTCAACAAGTAACGTTTCTCATCAAATGTCAGTCTTTCACCTGTGGCTTTTGCTGGTGGAAGAATTCTAACAGGCCTTATGCCGGGCTTACCTTTTAGCCGACTAAGTGCGTTGTCAACAGCAAGATTTGTTTGAGATGTCAATAATATCCGTGCCTTGGGATTTCTCCTTATTTCTTGCCATATTATCTCTGCGATAACAGTAGTTTTTCCTGTGCCTGGAGGTCCTTGTATGATTGCGAAATCAGGAGCTGCAACAGCCGTGGCAACAGCTCTCTTCTGATTTTTATTCATCCGATTTTCTATATGATTACCAGGCTTCTCAATATCTGCAATTATATCATCAATATTGCCTATAGGATCACCTGCATATCGAGGATCAAACAAAAACTGTGAAAGTAGCGGATTAGCCGGTGCATTAATCCTCTTAGTGTAGCCTTGTATTTCTACTCTGGTATTGGGCTGTGTTATTCTATACATGGATTCTTGTTGACGTGATAATTCAGCAGACTCACCAGAGAGAGGAAATTGGATATAATCTCCGACTTTGATAAAGTTCGTAGCCTTTGGTAATCCTTCTTTGGATTGAATGACCTTAAGAAAATCGTCAGAAACCTCAAAACGAACGGTATCCATTGTTCTTGAAAGACAACGGCCTATATTCTTGGAACCTTTACCTATCAACTCCGCTATGGCCTTTCGTTTTGACCATATTTCATCATCTATTTCATCATCATAAAGCCATCCGTTCTCTTTTTCTTCTAATGCCTCATCAAGTTCTTCCAAAGCTTCTTCATATTTTTCCCCGTCTATTAGACGTATTGCCTGTAGCTTAAATTCACGTTGTATGTTTGAACTAAATTGTTGTAATTGTACAGAATCTAAAGTAACCGTAAAAGAGGTAATACCATTGGGAGCATCTCCAAATGATAATTCAACTAAAGAATTATATTTCTGTATTTCTTTCTGCAGAGCTTCTTTTATAACATTAAGTTGCTCCTCTTCTTCAAATTTGTAATTTAGCGCAAAATCTTGATATAACTCTTTATTCTTACAATATAAATGAATGTTGGGATCTATCGAATACAACGAACCTCTTAAACTATCATATATACCTTTGCAGTAATCTAAATCATCTGTTTTTAGAGAAACAGTAACCAATGGTCTATATGGAGAAATTACAACACTAAGTTCCTCTGGGACAAGATTTTTTAAGGTGGAAACTAATTCGTTATAGTCATTCTCTGAATTAGGGAACAATTTAGCTGAACCTTCTGGAATATTGAACTTCACTTTACTGTTTCCAATAAGCTCTCTAACCAGAGGGCGTAGCAATTTCTTCCTTTCTATACGATCTGATTCTGAATCAAGCGATGTATCTTTAATATTAAATGAAACATCCACAGAGGTCGTAATCGTTGTAAATACAGAGTTCTTGAAACCTGCTTTTTCAACATAGTCTTTAACATAGCCGACCTCATCATCATCAGCTAATTCATAAACTCCATCAAACCTTTTCAGTTCTGCATCATAACCTTCTGATAGGGCGTGATCTATTTGCAATAATATGTCTTGAAAATCATCTTTGGAACTCAGATGTAAATCAGCGTTTAATTCATTTATCAGTTTGCCATCAAATTTAAAGCATTTTTCAGAAACTTTCTCACTAATATCATTTATTAACTCTTCGTTTAGATTTTCATAGCATGGAAATGTAACCTTTATTAACTTGTCATTCTTTTTATCAATATCGACATCGGGAAATGAGTTTTTTAAAAGAACATTTAGGTCTTTTACAACATTGTCAACAAGGCTGGTAGCTTTAAGTTTTAGAGTTACGGTCGTTCTATTGTTTTCTTTTCTGAAATCACCTACAGACAAAACTTTATATAACTCTTTGTTATCTTCATTAACAGCTGTCTGTCCATCAATATATGCTTGCCACATCTCACGATCTTTTTCCATATTAATTACGCGAAGCGGAACATTAATATGGTTTAATGAGAATAACAGCTCTTTCATTGCCTGTCTTTGATCAACTTTATTGATATTCTCTAGATACTCAAAAGAATCATGATTTGTACTTTCAGTAACATAGATGTCAAGAACAACCTTCTTGTATTCGTTCTCTCCTGCAGGCTGTACAAATCTATCTAAAGAAATATCATATAAATACACTTCCCATTTACAGGAGGTATTACTAAACGAAATAGAAACATTTAGGTCTTCAATAAATGCCTGAAAGACAACTTTATCTTTTTTGTTCTTACCTTTATTGATTATACAACATTCATGAACCCCTGAAATTTTATCTAATATATCTATAGCATTCACATTGTGGTCTTTAAGACGGTTATCGTAATTAGGAATCCATTGAGGGTTATATATTATTATAAAAGGTGTGGATTCTCTGATTTCAGAAAAAGCACCAGTGTTTCGAGTTCTTATAAAATCTTCCATAATATACTGTTTTTTTAAAATCTGGGAGCAAAGATATGAAGTTTTTTTAATATAAGCAAGTTTCTTTGCGTAAAAATTACACAATTAAGTTTTTTTAATTAAACATTGGTGATTTTCACCCCGAAGAAGCACGCTGTCGGCCGTTACAGCTGATCTTGGATATTTGTATGTGTATGCCATAATTGATAAATTACAATTCTTTGAATGCCTCCAGTAGCATCTTCATGCCCTCTGTAGCGGTAGTTTTGAAGTGAGTGAAGCCCAAATGCGTGCATTGATCCATTTCTCCCGGGTCAATCACGAACTTGGGAACCTCGTGGTGAGCGTAGTTGATGAATCCCGCTGCAGGATAGACCTTCAGCGAGGTTCCGATGACTACAAATATGTCAGCCTTGCTCACTATGTCGATGGCCACATTCATGCTATCAACGTACTCACCGAACATCACGATATACGGGCGCAACTGCGAGCCATCCTTTGCTTTGTCACCCACCATGATGGGCGTTGTCAGCGGATATTCCTTCACGTAGGTCGTGCGATTGTTCATCGAGCACACCTTGCTCAGTTCGCCATGCAGATGGATTACCCGGGTAGAGCCAGCCCGTTCATGGAGGTTATCCACATTCTGAGTGATAACAGTAACTTCATGCTTTTTTTCCAGTTCCGCAATCATGCGATGGGCATCATTCGGCTCCACCTCCGAAAGCTGTTTGCGCCTCCAATTATAGAAGTCCAGGCACCTTTGAGTATCATTGTAGAGTGCCTCCGTACTGGCCAAATATACCCATTCCTCATTTGTCCAAAGCCCATCCTTGCCACGGAATGTGCTCAGTCCGCTATCCACGCTAACACCTGCACCAGTCAGAAAAACTATATGTTGTCGAGTCATATTTTATTCTTTTATTGTCTATTTTCAAACTCTAAGTCTGTTGCAGCACCTTCGTCACCATAACCTGCAACAAAGCTGTCTCTTATGTATCGTCTATAGAATTGAAGAACAACTCTTTTCATATCTGTAGGCAGGTATTTCATTACTTGCAGTTGCATATCTATAGGAATACCCCATATAGCTTCAGCAATACTTCCAACAATTGCTCCTAGTGTATCCGCATCAGCTCCAAGACTTACGGCTTTCCGCACAGCATCCTCAAATGATGTGCTTTCACCAATAATCCACAGTGCAACAGGCACGGTTCCCTGGCATGTTTCATCGAAGCGATTGATAACATCTTCTTTTCTGATATTGATGTTATATCCAGCATGATTTGCGCAGGTCTCAACAAGTTCCTTGACATGTTCTTGCGTAAAATTCGGGTGGTAACACGGCAACTCTATTCCATACTGAATAGCCAAGGCAACCGTCTGAGCACCCTTTATGCCCTCTGGGTGGTTATGGGAACAAACAGCACTCTTTTCTGCCATATCCATCAGATACTTAAATTCCAAGTCGTTTGCTGCCCATGCCACAGGACTCACTCTCATGGCACTCCCGTTACCCCAACTGCTGTATGGTTGGGGATTATCACTTCTAACCCACTGAGCAAAGCGGCCCCCATATCCACCCATTGGATGAGGGTACTTACGACACCATTCATGAATGTATTTGCCGAAGTCTTCTGAATTATGGAGTATGGCATCAGCTACAGCCACCGTACAGATGGTATCATCCGTAAAGCCGTTCTCATCCGACAGCCATTCAAAATTGTAGTCATTGGTGGGATTAAACTCCCATCGACTACCAACTATATCTCCTATGATTGCTCCTAACATAAATCCATCTTGAGTTTAATTCTTTTTATGATTATCTTAGCCCTATTGTTGATGATTTCCGTACTCTCATCAATATAGCGATGACATTCTGCTATAAAACGGTCACGATTGGTATATCCACCACGCCAGTAGGTATAGCCCTTTGAACGGATAATGGGGACATAGTCGGTGTCAACGTAGTCAACAAGAAGATTCCCTTGAATGAACTTAATCCAACCATCCTTACCATAGAATGGCATGAAGTCCTCCTTATTCAGCTCAACCAATTCTTCCAAATCAAGGTCTCGCCCAAAATCACCAGTCAAAACCTTATACAGCGCATCCAAAAAGCGGTCTTCATAATCATGCCACTCATTATGACATCCTCGATGTTTATTTATGCTCCATTCACCAATGCGTCTGTCAGGAAGTACAGCCATATTGCCCACAGTATAGCAAGTCGTTTGGAACTCCTTCATCTTAGACAACAGTTTGTCATCTGGATGCCAGATGGCCGTGAACTTCTCATTCCAAGGCTGGGAGAAAAGAGTGTTATAGGTGTTGAGCGTGTCTCCACGAAGCTTGCCGTCACCAAGATTATCCATCGAAAGGTTTTCCCATGTCTCACCAAACACAATGCAATAGATGGCTCTCATTTGTTCTGTATCATCTGAGTCGAAATTGCGGCCAGGGCAGCCAAACGTATTGTCATTACGCAGGTTACCCAAAGGGAAGGATGCCATACGGCTGATGTCACCTTCCAACTTCTCTTCTATAAACTGTGCGACAAGTTCTTTTGGACTCATAGGCGTTATACTTCAGGGAATTTCTCATCTCGCAATACCCTCTCAGCAGCATCCATTAGTTCAGGTCGAAGTTCCCAAACCCATAGACCATTCTCTTTTCGTGCTTTGATAGTCGGTGTTGACCAATAGTGGCGAACATCGGGGTCTTTTTCATCAATCACTGCAAAGTTGAGCATATTCTGTGCTCGACGGCCCAAGGCCACAATACTGCCAGTAAGAGCATCTGCCTTGACTCCAAACATCTCTTCCATCTGAAGCAGGGTATATCGCTGACCGCGCCCTGCTTGCAGATAGCACTGCAGCATTCGCTTGATACGGTTACTTGCATGCTCAATAATCTGGCACCATTCTTCAGTTGTTATAGAAATTGGAGCCTCCTTGTAGCCATCCGTATATGTGTGATGGTAAGATGTAAAAGGTCTGTCATCAATCAACTCAACGGCTGAAGAGCCACTTCCAAACTGCGGTACTTTGTATTTTAGTCTGGGAATATTAATTTCTTTTGAGAAAACATCTTTCCACGTCTTGAAGGTTTTCTTATTAAAAATTGCATACCCTTCTTCATCGAATCCATCAATAATACGGAAATCAGCTATCAAGTCTTGCTTTTCCTTCTCCGATAGAGACGGCACCCACAAAGTCTCGAACTTAGACTGTAGTCCCGCCTTAGTATAACTATTGACATTGATTTTGGATGACTTTATAAATCGCTCAACAGCACGAAACAGCTTTTTCATCTTTGACCTGTCAGCATAAGTGAAGTCGTATTGCGTCACGGGTACAGCCATATCTGCTAACAGATTATCTGCTGTCAGGAGTGCATTCATCCCTTCTTCACCTGCCGCGATAACTATCTCATAGATTATCGCCTTCAATATTACTTCTTTTTGGTCTGTCATAATGCTAACCTATTTATATTGATTCAGTCTTCGGTATTTATCAGCAACTTCAAGGAGTACATGGAACTTTTTTAGTCTTTCATCTGATAGTTCTCCTTTTGCAATTCGCTTTTTGGTTGCCTTAAACCAATTGAGCATGTCGTGCTCTTCAAGTCTGTGCTTAGAGGGACGGCGATGATTAGTTTCCATGAACTCCATCATCTGCTCATACTGCTGTTGCCATCTTTCTTCTTGCGTCATGTCATTATAATGATTGTTCTGCAGCCATCGGCATCTGCATGTCTTCTTCATCTAGTTTCGAATATGGGATGGCTTTTGCCTCATGATCTTTTAGCCAGATGTGATTCAGAGTAAAAGCGATAGAGTCAAGTGTCTCTTCACGCTTTTGTGGCTTCAGCTCGCACTCCCATACAGTGATGCAGTGCCAACCCATAGCAGCTAATGCTCGTTGCTCTTCGCGGTCACGTTCTTTGTTCCTGCGAATCTTGTCTACCCAGAAATCACGGTTAGTATTTGGAATCTTACAACAAGCAGAATTCTCCATGGCGATTGATTCCACAAGATGCCCATGCCAGAAGCAACCGTTTACAAAGATGCATGTACGGTATTTGCGAAGCACTAAGTCTGGATGTCCTGGCAGCCGTTTGTGGTTCAGCCTATATCTGAAACCCCGTTTCCACAGACCACGCCGCACAATCATTTCCGGCTTTGTGTCCTTCGACCGGATGGCCGCCATGTTGGCATGACGTTGTTGTGCGGAGAGTCTATCCATATCACTTCAATGCTTCAATTAGTTCCTCTGTTGAGCAGCATACGAAACTAAACAGCTTGTACATCAACTCAGGTTCCTGCTTTTCTGGTATGTAAGCGATGGTTGTCCGACCTTTACCTGCAAACCAACCTGCTTCTGTGTGAGCACTTCTACCGCATGGCAGAACCAAAACGCAAGTGTCACAAGCCTCCATTGCCTCGATGTCATTGTGAAATTGTCGTTCAGCCTTCGGATGATGAAGCATGTCACGGTATTGCTGTGGTGTCCACTCCATGTAGTCCTCACTCACACTACCCCATTTGAAACCAGGGTCACCCGATGGAGGGTTGCGGAAGTCGTACACATCGTGTCCCGCTTCCCGCAACTTCTCCACTACTTCGGGGTAGTGCAAGTTGCGCCAACTGCTTGCTACATATATCTTGTGCTTCATCTTGTTATTGCTATATAATATTGATTTCCAACCCCAACTTCATCATGACATCTATAATGCGAAGCATCTTGTATTTGTCCTTTGTCTGGTTGGGGACAGTAAGCCAATAATTCTGTCCTACCTGCACTTGCCCATTGAACTGCTTAGAGAGCGTGATAATTGGTTTGTCTTTGAACATTAATTCTTTGCGTCTGATGTTCTCAGGACCAATCTGCCAAATGGCATCAATCAAAGTGTCTATAGGGTTTTCACCCGCAGCGTACTCTCCATTAGGAAACTTTACCAACAGCTTATCATCCTTCTTCTTTGACTTCTGAACGACTTTTGCTTCACTGGTGATAAAGTTAGAACCCATTTCAATTTCCATTGACGAACCCAATTGCTTTTTGATTGAAATCAGCTGCATATATTTCTGGCCCGTATCACTCTGTGCATTTATGTACCAACCATCACATACAGGTTTCATGTATTCTTTATAACGAGGATATATCTCCTTGCTCAACAGAGGCAAATGGCAATTCTCCGTTGTAATCTTAGAAAAGTTCTCCGAGCCGATGGATATTAGTACATCGATCATCGTCATCGTTGCACTCTTATGGCAGATTACCGTGCCATCAGGCATGGTTACTCTCAGCAGTTTCTTCGTAGCTCTTTGTCTTAGGTTCTCGTCCATAATTCTCTAAACTTCTCCGTTATACATCTTCAGCGTATAGTCATACGAGATTAGTTCTCCTGGTTGCATCTTAGAGCGATAAATCTCAACCATACTATCACCGATAGGAATATAACGCCCAAGTCGCAGTCGTAAAGCTGGTTGGTTATCAACAGTTGTAAAGCCAATACGTTCCACCTCATAATAACCATCGACACTTCCTGCAACCATAGGCAGGAAATAGCGAATATTCATCATGTTGATGTTTGGAATCTTCTCCATGACATACGACTTGGCTTCGTGATCCATAAACTTTTTGAAGTCCGATGCCGTCCTTCGTACCAGGCCTGTAAGAATATTCTTCTCTGCAGGCTTCTCCTTTATCAAAGCAGGGGTCTCAATAATCGCCTTTTCAATGACCACTTGTGGGTTATCGCCCAGCGAACAATCCACCACATAGAAATGCTTGCGCAGTTCTTCCAACAGCTTTTCGTTGTTTTCGCTATCTTTTTTGTCGAGTGCCA